>Ga0208789_1000310_pt1 | contig 53863 bp, 49 predicted proteins | sample Methanotroph_Enr_FD_187368 | JGI IMG/M metagenome (GOLD analysis project Ga0208789, IMG submission 187368) | Enriched soil microbial communities from Old Woman Creek wetland in Ohio, USA - Methanotroph_Enrichment_5 (SPAdes) (version 2) | ecosystem: Environmental > Terrestrial > Soil > Wetlands... | reverse complement strand
AAACTCTTCAACCGATGGATAAAAATACCCCTTTTGATTCAAAAAATTTGGAATGGCTGACGCCGACGAAACTCCACCAAAGAAATAGCGGTCCCATTCCGAAGTCAATGTCAGGTGAATACCAATATCGAGCTGGGGGTTATTCTTTGCAAATTCGGCGATCTCCGGAAACCATGGACAGGGAACCATAATACTTCCGGAAGTAATTCCACCTTTTTGAAATGCCTGAATTACCGCAGAGTTTGTTGCTTGCGAAAGTCCCATGTCGTCGGCATGAACGATGAGTAACTTGGCATTTCGGTCGAAGCCCAATTTTTCGGCCAGATTTTGTTTATTCTGCGACATAGCAGGGAAACAAAAGGCGAAAAGCACAACGAGAGCAGAACAAATTTTCATAATCGGTAAGTGTTTAATGAAGCAGTTTTTAAAAGTACCAATTATTTTTTAATCATCTTTATTGAAAGGGTAATTGATTTTGCTGTCGGTTTCGGTAATCGGACCAATAATCTTCAAAATACTTTCCCGGAACCTTGATTTTTTTTGATTATTTTGCAACCACTTAAAATCCGATTAACTATGATCAAAAAAATACTTTCCTATCTCCTGACTCCTATATATTTATTGTGTTTTGGCATGTTGCTGGTCATTTTTCATCCGATCCAGATGGTTACGCGATGGATCTGGGGTTATCCGGTCCGTAAAAAAGCGGTCGATGTGTTGAATTACTGCTTGCTTTACAGCCTTTGGATTTTGGGGACTAAAATTACGTTTCGCGGTTTGGAAAAAATCCCGCAAGGGCGCCCGCTTATTATTGTCGCCAATCATCAAACGACTCTTGATATTCCAGCAGTAATCGTTGGATTCAGGAAAAACCACCCGAAATTTATCTCGAAAATAGAACTGGGTAAATGGATTCCCAGCATTTCATACAATTTGCGTCACGGAGGATCGGTGCTGATCGACCGTAAAAATCCGAGGCAGGCAGTAAAAGATATTTTGCTGCTGGGTAAACACATCGAAGCCAATAATTATGCTGCTTGTATTTTCCCGGAAGGAACGCGTACCCGGGATGGAAAACTCAAGCCATTTATGCCTGCCGGAATAGCTTCGCTTTACAAAACTTCGCCTTCTGCGCTGATCGTTCCGTTTGCCATTGATGGAAATTATGAGTTGATGAAACATGGATATTTCCCAATGACCGTAGGTGTTCACCTGAAACTGACGGTTTTTGATCCGATTGATCCGAAAGAAATGGACATGACCGAATTGACTCAAAAGATCGAAAATATGATTCGAAAAGAATTGGGGCAAGAAAAAGACATTAAAAATGAACAGGTATAATCACCTTAGGTTTTCCTACAATAATCATTAATGGAAATATATTGGGCGGCGGTGATACTCCGGATCCACTGCCTGGTTAGTTCTTTGGTCAGGCCGCACACATAATCTTTACGCTTGTCCATTGTTTTGAACAAGCGGTTTGTAAAATCGCCCAGAACTAAACCCTGCTGAAAAGAATATGGGTCAAGTATAAAAGGCAGTTCTCAAATTTAATATTTGACTCTCTTGAAAAACTGGAAATCCTTATGAGCCAATTGGTGATGGATGCCACCACTACCGAAATCAATCCCATTTATAGGTATAGCTTTGTTTTTTCTGATGCCTTTTGGTCTGTCCTATAATTGAATTTATTACAAGTTGATAGTCATTCTATACAATTCAAGAACCCCCTTCCGGTTAACCGAAAGAGGGTTTTAAATCTATTTATTTTGAAGGGTATGCGTGGTCGATTACATCATTCCGCCCATGCCGCCACCCATTCCACCGCCCATTGGTGGCATAGCTGGTTTGTCTTCTTTTTCGTCAACCAATACACATTCGGTAGTCAGGAACATACCAGCAATTGAAGCTGCATTTTCCAACGCGATACGGGTTACTTTAGCAGGATCGATTACACCTGCAGCAAGTAGATTTTCGTAAACATCAGTGCGGGCATTGTAACCGAAATCGCCATTGCCTTCGAGTACTTTCTGAACGACAACAGCGCCTTCTTTACCTGCATTAAAAACAATCTGACGCAATGGTTCCTGAATAGCGCGTTTTACGATTTCGATACCAGTGGTTTCGTCTTCGTTTTCGCCAGTCAATCCTTCCAAAACAGCGATACTGCGGATATAAGCAACACCACCACCAGGAACGATTCCTTCTTCAACAGCAGCACGGGTTGCATGCAAAGCATCATCAACACGGTCTTTTTTCTCTTTCATTTCAACTTCAGATGATGCGCCAACATACAATACAGCAACGCCACCGGCTAATTTAGCCAAACGTTCCTGAAGTTTTTCTTTGTCGTAATCAGAAGTAGTAGTTTCGATCTGTTTTTTGATCTGGTTTACGCGTGTTTTAATGGCTTCCTCAGCGCCAGAACCTGAAACAATGATCGTTGTTTCTTTGTCAACGGTAATTTTTTCAGCCTGACCCAACATTTCCAATGTTGTATCTTCCAACTTCATGCCTTTTTCTTCGGTAATTACTACACCACCGGTCAATACAGCAAGGTCTTCCAACATCTCTTTCCGGCGGTCGCCAAATCCGGGAGCTTTCACTGCGCAGACTTTCAACGAACCACGTAAGCGGTTTACAACCAAAGTAGCCAATGCTTCGCTATCAACATCTTCAGCAACAATTAAAAGTGGGCGACCAGTCTGAGCCGATTGTTCCAAAATAGGAAGCAAATCTTTCATGGTGCTTACTTTTTTGTCGTGAATCAGGATGAAAGGACGTTCCAATTCAGCAGCCATTTTTTCGCCATTGGTAATGAAATATGGCGAAATATAACCACGGTCGAACTGCATACCTTCAACAACGTCAACGTAAGTTTCGGTTCCTTTGGCAGCTTCTACGGTGATTACGCCTTCTTTATTTACTTTTTCCATTGCTTCAGCAATCAATGCGCCGATTTCGCTATCGTTATTGGCAGCAATTTTAGCAACTTGTTCAATTTTCTTGAAGTCGTCGCCAACATTCTGGGACTGAGCTTTGATGCTTTCAACCACTTTCAAAACAGCTTTGTCGATACCACGTTTCAAATCCATTGGATTTGCACCGGCAGCAACGTTTTTCAAACCTACTGAAATCAGCGACTGGGCCAAAACAGTTGCGGTTGTTGTTCCGTCACCTGCATCGTCACCAGTTTTGCTGGCAACTTCTTTTACCATCTGGGCGCCGATATTTTCGTATGCGTTCGATAGTTCGATTTCTTTGGCAACAGTTACACCGTCCTTGGTGATTTGTGGTGCGCCAAATTTCTTTTCGATAACCACGTTGCGGCCTTTTGGTCCGAGGGTTACTTTTACTGCATCAGCCAATTTATCAACTCCTTTTTTCAGGAGGTCGCGGGCTTCGATATTGAATTTAATTTCTTTTGCCATTTTTAAATACTTTTTAAATCGTTGTCAATCAATTATTCTGCAATAAATAAAACATCAGTTTGCGACATCAGCAGGTAATCAGCTCCGTCGATATTCAATTCTGTACCGGAATATTTTCCGTAGAATACCATATCGCCAACACTGATTTCCATTGGTTCGTCTTTTTTAGGGGCACCAACCAAAACTACTTTACCAACTTGTGGTTTTTCTTTTGCTGAATCAGGAATAATGATTCCACTAGCTGTTTTCTTTTCTGCTTCCTTAGGCTGTACTAATACTTTGCCAGCAAGGATTTTTCCTTTTAAATCTGCCATTTTTGAATTATTTTAATTGGTTATAAATACATTTAAAAATTTCAACATCCTTCGTTAGCAGATACTATGCCAAAACGATTCGTGCCAAAATTCATTCACTGAATGGGACATTTTTGCACCTGACACTTAAAACAGACAATCCGAAAGCTTATAACAGACTGAATTGAAGTCTGTTTTGTTATTCTGCACCGACTGTCATTTTCCGTGTCAGACTGTCAGTAACTTTTCCCATTCCTTAAAGTCCGGATCATGCCGTCCGAAATGCCGTCATCGCTTTGTGAGCATAATCTCGCGGACGGGCACTTTCTTGTTCCTTTCTCCCACTGACCTCAACCTGTGGCTACAAATATTTCGCTCCTATGCAGCGGTGAACAATTTTAACCCGACAACAAAGACTTTTGCGCCATCGGGGGAACGGAAAATTGGCTTCTTTTAATAAACCTCCACATTCGAAATAACCGGACAGGCTTTTGAATCAGAAATAACAATCCGAATGTTTTGTGCCTCGATTGGGAAGATTTTCAAGATTCGTTTATAGCCGATGGTTGTACCTTTGGCCACTGCTACCCATTTCCCATCTTTTGCGATTTCAACCGAGAAGCTTTTAACGCGTTGCCCCAATTTAATGTATTCTTGAAGGATCACAAAGCTGATCAGTTTTGGTGCGCCCAAATCGATATCCAGATTGCCAGTTTTTTCCTCGTCGTTGGTTGCCCAATAAGTTTCTTTATCTCCGTCCGTCACCATCGAAGCTTTGTAATCGTCCGAATTTCCGCGAAAACTCGATGCCTTAGCTGGTTTGTTTAATGCCAGATTGGTCTTGAAATATCCGTCGATCAGTTTTTTCCAACCTTGAAGGGCAGCTACATCAATTTCGTTGATCAATCCGCGACGGTCAGGGGGAATATTCAGGATCAGGTTGGCCCCGCGGCCTACTGAGCTGAGGTAAATATCGAACAGTTGTTGCGGAGTCTTGACCAGCGAATCTTCTTTGGCATGATAGAACCATCCTGGACGGATCGAAACATCCACTTCTGCCGGAATCCAGGTGGTGCCGTTTTCACTTCCTGTATTTAATAAATTCTCAATGCCACTTTTTCCTGCATAAAGTGAGTCAGGAGTAATTGTGTTCCAATTGGTTTCCTGAACCGATCCACGTTCGTTTCCGCACCAGCGAATATCCGGACCGGCATCGCTAAAGAAAATCACGTTGGGTTCCATCTCACGCACCATTTTTAACGTGGTTGGCCAGTCGTAATAGCTTTTGCCATCAATTTTTCGTTTTTCATTAGCGCCACCGTAAAAACCGTCGCCACCGTTGGCACCATCGAACCACATTTCGAAAACCGGTTTATGTGCAGCAAAAAGCTCTTTTAACTGGTTGCGATAGTATTCAACATACGAAGGAGAGCCGTAGTCAGAACGGTTCCGATCCCAAGGCGATAGGTAAACTCCGAATTTCAGGTCATCGACGCGGCAGGCTTTCTCCACCTCGTCGACCACATTGCCTTTGCCTCCTTTGTAAGGACTATTCTTGACCGAATGCTCGGTGTATTTACTTGGCCACAAACAAAAGCCATCGTGGTGTTTGCAAGTTAGAACCAAACCTTTTAATCCCGCGGCTTTAATGGTTTTTGTCCATTGGGTCACATCCATAGCCGTTGGATTGAAAACCGATTCCTTTTCGTCGCCATATCCCCATTCCTTATCGGTGAAGGTATTGGTGGTGAAATGCACAAAAGCATATTGTTCCATTTCGTGCCAGGCCAATTGGCGGTCGGTAGGTACAGGCAAAACTGACGCTGGTGGTGAAATCGACTTTTTGCAGCCTGTGAAAATGAATGGACCACACAGCAAAATCAAGCTTAATAATCGAAATGCTAGATTCATAATCGATGGTTTTAGAATGTTTTGAGTTTAGGTTAAATAAAAAAGTCTTCAATGATTTTGCATTGAAGACTTTCTGTTATAGCATGTTCAGAACTAAATCTGAATGAGTTTCCTTATTTCTTATCAGCAGGGGCTGGTGTAGTCGCCGGAGCTGGAGTAGTTGTTGCCGGTGTTGCTTTTGTATCGGCAGGAGCTGGAAAACTTGGAACCTGATTGGGGTCAACAGCATTTTCGATCTGATCTTTAATAGCAGACTGCGCACCTGCTTTTGCATCTCTTGGAATAAAGGCTGTACCCCCGATTGATAAAACTAATAATGCAACGGCTAAAACCCAAGTTGCTTTTTCAAGGAAATCGGTTGTTTTGCGAACCCCCATGATTTGATTGGAAGACTGAAAGTTACTTGCCAAACCACCACCTTTTGAGTTCTGTACCAATACAATTAAAATCAGCAAGATACAAGTGATGAATAATAAAACTGTGATCAGTGTGTACATATTAATGGAATTAATTGTTCATTAAAGTTTTGATTTTTTCGATCTGAGCGGCAAAGTAAGTATTTTTTTCCGGATATTTCAAACTTAATTTCTCAAATATCTGGATCGCTTTTTTGTAATATCCTTGCTGCGCATAAATGGTAGCCAGTGTTTCGGTTACAAAATCGTCGTTTTCCAGCTCTTTTTGTTTCTGGCTTTCCATAGGAGATTCTGATTCCTGATCTTTTACCTGTGGCATTTTAGGCTGAGCTTCCAGAAATTTTTCAATCAGCGTTTGCTTTTTATCTGGCTTATTCCGAATCGATCGGGCCGTTTCGCCAATTGTCTCTTCGGTTTTCGCAGGTGTATCCAACCTGTACTCGGTCGGGAAAATCAGATTGAGCACATCCGGAGCATCTGTTGCAATTGGCTGATCTAATCCAGATTGTTCCGGCCCAGGTTCTCCCATCTTTTGATTCAGGAACAAATACAATTTCCGACGATCATGAATCCGGATAGCTCCATTAATCAGTTCCTGTTCGAACGATGAATCTTTCAGGATTTTCAAATTCTTCAGGTATAATATCCAGCCGGTTTCAAATGCTGGATACCGCTCTGTCAGCTCTTTGAGAGGTAGAAGAGTTTCCTGATTCATTTTGTCAGGATTCAGCATAAATTGATAGATTTGATCGGCAGTCATGTTACCAGTTAGCTACTGAAGCATTGAAAATATCGTCGGCCAGCTTTTTGATGATTTCGGTAACGAGTGCATCTTCAGCATCGCTAAGCGACCTGTTACTATCGAAATCTTCATATTCAGTGAATGTTTTTTCCCAGTCCTGCTCGTGGTCTTTATTATTGGCAAATTTTACCTTGATACTAATTGTGAGCCTGTTTTGGGCTGCAAGGTCGCCGGTCGAAATATTCATTGGCTTCACATCGTATTCGGTAATTTGGCCCGAAAATTCCAAATCGCCATTCTCCTTAATCTGGTTAAGCGAAGTTTGCTTAATCAGCTTGTTCTCCAACCCATCCGGACCTTGAGTCAGAAGCTGGCTCAGATTGGGATTTACCAGTTTGGCCCGGTTTGGGAAATAATAAACCGAGAAAGTTTTAACATTAGGTGCAATCGATGCTCCGGTAAACGAGTAAGTAATTTTACACGCTGTAAAAATCAGAGCGAAGAAAACAACTGAAAGTAATATTTGTAGGGTACTTCGTTTCATAACTAATCGATGTCGTATTCTTTAATTTTCCGGTAAAGGGTTCGCTCTGAAATACCCAGTTCGCGGGCTGCATATTTTCGTTTGCCTTTGTGCTTTTCGAGCGCTTTCTGAATCATCTCAACTTCCTTGTCTTCGAGCGACAACGATTCTTCAACAAATTCTTCCGTGTCAAAAATATTTTCATGTGCCACCGGCTTTGCATTTACCCTTGCCGCAACAGGTTGATCAGGAACATAATTACCACTTTCGGTTTGGTAAAGTTTTCTGATCAGTTGGGCATTGTCGTCACGAATATCGGCCAGGTTGGTTTCATTCTGAAGAATATCATGAACCAGCTTCTTCAGGTCGTTCATGTCTTTTTTCATATCAAACAAAATCTGGTACAAAATTTCGCGCTCCGACGAAAATGTCTTTTCATCAACGTTGTGATACAAGGCTGGGAGTTTACTTTCGTTGCCCACTGGAATATAGCGTAAAAGGGTTTTCCCATCAATAATCCGTTCCTTTTCGATGATCGAAATCTGTTCGGTTATGTTTTTTAGTTGGCGTACATTGCCAGGCCAACGGTAACTAAGCAACACTCCTACTGCTTCATTATCGAGCCGGATAGCTGGCATACGGTATTTATCGGCAAAATCAGAGGCAAACTTGCGGAAAAGCAAGTGGATATCTTCCGGACGGTCGCGCAAAGGTAACACCCGGATTGGAACGGTATTCAACCTATAATACAAATCTTCGCGGAATCGTCCTTTTTCGATGGCTTCCAGAATGTTCACATTGGTAGCCCCAACCACCCGAACGTTGGTTTTCATCACCTTCGACGAGCCCACTTTCATAAACTCGCCGGCTTCGAGAACGCGAAGCAGACGAACCTGGGTCGAAAGCGGCAACTCCCCTATTTCGTCGAGGAAAATGGTTCCGCCATCGGCTTCTTCGAAATATCCTTTCCGGTCGGCCATGGCACCTGTAAACGAACCTTTTTCGTGCCCGAAAAGTTCCGAATCAATGGTTCCTTCAGGAATAGCGCCGCAGTTAACAGCAATGTACTTACCATGTTTCCGTGTCGAAAACTGATGAATAATCTGCGGAAAAGATTCTTTCCCGGTTCCGCTCTCGCCTGTAATCAAAACCGACAGGTCGGTTGGTGCAACCTGAACCGCAATCTCAATCACATGCAGCAATGCAGGCGAACTGCCAATAATTCCAAATCGTTGTTTTATTTCCTGAATATCCATTATGAGGACAATATGTTTTTTAGCTTTGCAAAATTACTATTTTAACGTTTAAGTTCAGTTCAAAATTAAATTAACTTTGATTTCAATGCCTTAAGCTGGTTGTGATTTAACATGTTTTAGCTTTTCAGGTTGAAATCATTAAATGTAATCATCAAATGAACTTTATAGGAATTATCCCCGCCCGTTTTCAGTCGACCCGTTTCCCCGGAAAACCGCTGGCAAATCTGGGAGGCAAACCCATCATTCAGTGGGTGTACGAAAATGCGAAAAAAGCCTTGGACCATGTTTTCGTCGCAACTGATGACGAGCGAATTTATCAGGTTGTTGAAAATTTCGGTGGAAAAGCTGTTTACACTTCGCTGAACCATCAGAGCGGAACCGACCGCTGTGCCGAAGCTGCACAGAAAGTTGCTGAATCACTAGAATTTGATGTGGTCATCAACATTCAGGGCGACGAACCATTCATCAGGCCAGAGCAGGTTGAGGGACTAAAAGCTTGCTTCGATTCACCATTAGCAGAAATTGCAACACTGATAAAACCCATTACAAACGCTGCCGAGATCGCCAATATCAATCGTCCCAAAGTGGTGATTAACAAGAACCAGGAAGCCATGTATTTTAGCCGTTCGCCCATCCCTTTTGTGCGCGACAGTCAGCCGGAAGAGTGGATCAACCAGAATACTTTTTACAGCCACATTGGCATGTACGCGTATCGGTTCGACATTTTGCTTGAACTGACAAAACTACCGCTTGGCATCCTGGAAAAAGCCGAATCGCTCGAACAACTGCGCTGGCTCGAAAATGGGTACCGCATCAAAACGGCACAAACTTCGTTCGAAAATATCGGCATCGACACTCCGGAAGACCTGGAAGAAGCACGCAAATTCCTGATGGCCTAAAAAATTTGGAAATTTGAAGATAAAAAAAGTCGCAGTTTACAGTCGCAGTTTGCAAAAAAAGCGCTGAGACTGAACACTGAGACTGAACACTGAGACTGAACACTGAACACTTTTTTATGAGATTTACAAAAATGCATGGTCTGGGTAACGATTTCATTTTTTTTGAAAACCCAGACGATACCGAGGTTGATTATTCGTCGTTAGCCATCAAACTTTGCCACCGGCAACTGGGAATTGGAGCTGATGGCATTATTGCCGTCCTTCCGTCGGAAGTTGCCGATTTGCGCATGCGTATCATCAATGCCGACGGGAGCGAAGCCAACATGTGCGGCAATGCCATCAGGTGCTTTGGCCGTTATGCCTACGAAAGGGGCCTGGTGAAATCAAAAACATTCCGGATTGAAACATTTGCCGGAATCATTATTCCTGAAGTGATTACCGAAAACGAAACGGTTATTTCGGTTCGCGTAAACATGGGAAAACCAAATACAGAAAGGCAGTTCATCCCGATGTTGGGTGATGAAAAAGAAGCGATTCAGGTTCCTGTTCAAATCGGCGATCGTAAATTCCACCTCACCAGTTTGCTGATGGGAGTTCCGCATACGATCGTTTTTGTTGATGATCTGAAATCAGTGGATATATTGAAAATTGGTCCAACAATCGAAAAGCACAGCCTATTTCCAAAAGGAACCAATGTCAATTTTGTTGAAGTTGTTAGTCGCGACCGCATTAAATTACGCACCTGGGAACGTGGAGCCGGAGCTACGCTGGCTTGTGGAACCGGAAGTTGCGCCTCGGCAGTAGCTTCAGCAATAAATAACTACACTGGCCGAATTGTTTCGGTTGAACTTCAGTACGGAAAACTTGACATTGAATGGGCTGAAGACGGAACCGTTTTCATGACCGGCCCGGCAGAGGAAAGCTTTTCCGGAGAAACTCATCTGGAATAGGCCAATAGTCATTGATCATTAGCCCTCTTAGAAATTTTCCAATGACTTTTCCCTGCTAGAGTGTATCTATTTCAGATTATAAGTCTTCAGCGAATCGGGTATCAACTTATTATTTTTGCAGGCATAATTGTTTTTCCGGAGAAAGTTATCCAGTTCGTCTTTCAACTGTTTTTGGCGACCGCTGTTTTCCCGTGACTCAATGTTCAAATCAGGAGCAATCTGATAAACAGTTTTGTCTGCCAAGAATTGCTCGGCACCCAAGAGGTCAAGAATCTCATTCTTATTCCTCATTAACGGATAGGTTTGCAGTCCCCGGAAGTCGACAGAATTATCCAACCCATGGCCAATCCAGGAAGCTACCGTTGGACGCTTGATGTACTTCGCATTGTTGAGCATTGCAATTAATGATGGCGTAAGATCGAAATGAGTAACAACTGACGAGAACTTCACAGTCTTTTTCAGCATCGGAGAATAAATCACCAACGGCACATGGAAGCGGTCTATTTGGGTACTGATTGGAATTTCGGGCATCCGGTGGTCACCGGTGATAATGAAAATGGTATTGGCAAATTCTTTCGTTTTACTGAATTCGCTGAAAAAATAACGGATTGATTCGTCGAAATATATGACTGACGCCAATTCTTTGACATACTGCAGATCGAATGATTTTATTTTTTCACTTAGTTTCAACCCATCGAGCCGTTCTGCAAATTTGCGGTTATAATATTCCTGATTCGTTACAATGAATGGTGAATGCATCGCAACTGTTAGCATCACATCCATCCGAGGCGTATCAGGTTTAGCTTTCAGGTCTTCCAGGTACCTCCGAAAAATCTCGCGGTCGCCAAAACCCCATGAAAAACCACTTGCCGAAGCCGGAAGTTTTGCATAGTCCGATCCAAATTTGCGGCTGTCAATAATCTGGTCGATGCCCTGCCTATTTAGGAAAGCATCCATTTTATCGAATTCGGCCTCGCCACCATAAAAGAAACTACTGCTATATCCGGCCTGCTTTTTTAAAATGCTGATTAAACTAAGGTGATCGGGCATTTTGTCTTCCAGTTCAGCAAATCCATGATCGCCGAACGGTAACGAGGCCAGCGTGGTAGGCAAAACCTGAAAAGTTCGTCCAGATGTACTCAAACAGTTTTCCCAATACAAACTTTTTTGCATCAGCGAATCCAGAAAAGGGGTAAAGCTTCCGAGGTAAGCATCCTGCCCACTGTAGGCACGCCCCAAACTTTCAACAATAACCAGAACAATATTTGGAGGCGTTGTCCCCAAATTAAAATATTTGCCTAACACATCAGGAGTCGTTTCCTGATGCAGGAACGGATATTCAGGATTAATGTACGTAAACGGATTCCCATCAGGAGAAGAGGCTACTGTATTAAATGTGAATGCCTTATCGTTTAACGAGCCCTGATTTAAGTAGTGCTCTGAAATACTTTGTGTAAAAAACCCAAGTTTATTGTTGGCAGCAAACAAGCTAAACTCGTCATCAAATTTAGAAGGGTCGGGATTTAGTTGTTTGATTGGCAAAAAGGAACAAAACATGAGGACAGTTAAAACTGTCATCAGCCAAGGTTTGATTTTAAAATATACATGTTTAATCATCACCCTTGACATCAGAAACAGATATAAAAAAATAAACACGAAAGGGAGGATACTCATTTCGCCGGAAGCGCCTAGGGTATGCCTGATTTCGGCCATCGAATAGCCTAACAAGTCGGCGCCAAGTGGCACCCGGGCGGTAGCGAAATACTTGATCAGCAATATGTCGCCCAATATCAGCAATATGCTTACCAGCGTAAAAAAATAACGGGCAATTTTCTGGTTGAAATATGCAATAAACAAAAAAGGGGCTAGCAAGACTGCCGAAATTTGAAGGTATAAAACCAGGTCATACTTTAACCCCGCTAACATGATGATGAAACTTCCGGGTGGATAATTCGAAAAATTTGATACAATGACCAATTCGTATAAACGAACCATCAGGATCATGGAAGCCAGGATGAAACTCAGGCTTAGGAAACGCCTTAATGACCTGCCAACAAGTTGAAGTGATTCTTTAAAATTAGCCATAGTTAGATTCTAAAAAAGTCGGGTAATACTAATATCAAAGGTGTAATAACCTGAAGAACTTCCGGATTTAAGTTCCTCGCTTCCCCAGGCTGCTGCGGGGTTAATGATCCAAACATGATTGATGATGTGATTGAATTCCATTCGAACCGACCGCGTTTTTAGTGTCAGCTTCTGGCTGGAGTCAATCAAATTCCGGTTGTCATCGGGCGAAACGCCATAGCCCAGGCGTAAGCCGATATAATTTTCAGGATCCGAAAAATAACGCCGCATTTGCAATTGGCCTGAAACCGACGTCCCTGTGGTTCCGGGAGTTACATACGAACGCAACGAAATCCAGTAATTGCTGATGTATTTTCCAACAGAGCCGGTATAGATTGTCACATCCGAACTGCCGAAGAATAAGGTTCTCATTCCTAAAGAGCCTTCGAATGCTTTCGGGAAACTATGAAATAATTCGGCACCAAACCGGTGGTCGGGGAAAACCGAACTCTGCGAGAATCCATAATTCAGGTAACCGTAATTGTTTTCACTAATTTTGGGGTAAGCGTCTATTTCGTACTGAAATCCAATGTCACCAAATCGTTTGGCCATATTTACACGTGCGATCACACTCCCGAGCTTGGTTTTTCGGCCATACGACAAGGCCACAACCTGCCACGGATCGCGGTTAAACGACTTGTCGAATTGATCGATTGTATAGTTCAGCTTAATCCTGTTTTTCATTACGTCAAGCCTGTATTCCTGAAGTTTTTTCAGCGCTTCGGCATTGGTAGGATTCATTTGTATCATTGCTTCGAGCGTATTTACTGCTTCCCCATATTTTTCGCTGCTGTGTAGTATTCTAGCTTTCTTAAATAAAAAACCTTCGTTAGTCGAGTCTTTTTTTAAAGCCAGATCACAGTATTCAACAGCCTTGGCGTAGTTTTCCGACCAGTATTCAACATCGGCAAAAGCATCAAAGGCCTCCATGCTATTGGGGTTTCGGGCAAGTACTTGGTTCAGGATAAGGCGTGTTGAATCGTATTTACCATCCCATGCATAGGTTCGGCCAAGCAATAAGGCCACGTCAGAATTAAATCCCTGAGACAAAATTGTCCTACACATCTGGCGTGCCTTTGCCCGCTCACCGTTTAAAGCCATATTTCGGGCTTCCTCGTACGATTGAGCAGATAAATTGCAAAACAAGCCATTCAATAGTAAAACCGCCAATACCAGAAATGGCTGTATTGATAATTTGTGCCTTATATCTGTTTTCAATTGGATCATATGATTAAATTTTCTGAATACTAATGCTTTTTCTTATCGGCAAATCCAACACGGGGCATATTTCCCCATGTTTTCTTCTTCCGGATAAAGAAGTCGAAGTTTCCACTCAAAGCCCAGTACACAACCATCGGATGGAAAATGATCGGTTCAAGCCACGCGGTCATTAAAAGTTTAACAATCATGCGCTTTTTCTTGTATCGGTTATAAGCCAAGAGATCGTACAAAATTGCATAGGTCGAAAAAGTAATTGAGAAGACATAGACAAAGAATAACATGACGAAAAAGAACGGCCAATTGGGCGAACCAAAAAGAGCAATAACTATAAAATAAATAATTCCAAGCAGTTCTACAATGGGTGCAAACCACTCGAAAAATACCCAGAAAGGATGAGAAACCATGCCCATGAACCCGTATTTGCGATTAAGGAATATATTCCAGTGAATGAAAAGCGTATCAATTGTTCCACGAGTCCAGCGATTTCTCTGCCTTCCCAGAATCTTTAGTGTTGATGGAACTTCGGTCCAGCACAACGGATCGGGAACATAACCCACTTTATATTTTTCTTTTCTCTCCGCCATGTATTTTCTCATCCTCACAACCAATTCCATGTCTTCGCCAACCGTTTGAGTATAATAGCCACCACAGCCAATTGCCACTTCTTTATCGAAAAGGCCGAGTGCTCCCGAAATCAGAAGGAGTCCGTCCAACCGGCTCCACGCCAAGCGCCCCATAAGGAATGCCCTGTTGTATTCGATAACCTGAAACCGTGCCCACAAATTATTCGGGACATCAATTTCGATGAGCTGTCCGTCAACAATCTTGCACGAATTGGCGATTCCAATAACACCGCCGGTAGCAATTACCCTACGGTGTGGTTCTTCCAAAAATGGCTTAATCATTTTCTGAAGTGCATAAGGATCAATTATCGAATCAACGTCAATCGAGATGAAATAGTCACCTTTTGCAATATTGATTCCTGAATTGAGGGCATCGGCTTTCCCGCCATTAAATTTATCAACAACAGTAAGGTTATTGAATGCCCTTTTTCGTGATTTGTAAATGCCACGGATTTCCTGACAAGATATTTTATAGTCGACTACATGAGTAACTTTTTCGAGATCAAAAGCCTCGATCGCTTTTTCAAGTGTATTGTCTTTACTTCCATCATTTACAACTACAATTTCAAAATTTGGGTAGTAAAGCGCCAATAGGGCTTTAATATTTTCAACGATGGTAAGCGATTCGTTATATGCCGGGGCAATAACTGTAATCATAGGCGCAAAAGGCGACGAAATGATGGCGTCATAATTGGTATTTCGGACATGGTAATGATTCCGGATCAGTTCCCGAGCAGAGACTATGGCAAGCCACAAATACAAGCTAAATATGCAGATTGCATAGATCAAAAAGAAATTCTCGAATATACCTGATATGAATTCTCTATACATGTGATTCAGTTTCTGGGATCAGTTACATGGGCCAGAAATTGGTCAATTTTCAAGTCGCTGTTCTGACTTAAAAAGTTTAACCTTTCCCGCCCTTCATTATTGACATAGTATAATGAACGGCATGCTTCAGTTTTTAATGAAATGGATTCAGAATGAATTATTGATTCCAAAAAATCAAAATCTTCCGCATCTCCAATGTTTTTCAGCGTTTTTATAATTTCAAGCTTATTGTTTCCGGTTTCCGATTGGAACATATTCTTAATCTTTTGCTTCCCTTCATAAAGTCGCAAATCATTTACTGCCCTGATCGCAAGGAATCTGGTCATTTCGAAAGGGCTATCAAGCAGCGAGTAAATTGCCGATGCATTTTCAAGCTGCTGAAAAAATATCATCATCCTCAAACTAAAGTTCCTGACCGTAGGAATTTCGGAATCAAGGTAATCGACAAATGCAGGAACCGGAACCTGGTAGAGCCTGAAGACATAAAAAGAAGATAGTTGTGTCCAGCGCGGAAACGGATTTGTTAAAGTCTTCAAAAACTCGAAAGGATTTTCAGGATGAAGCCTGACATAGGATACCTGTGCCTCTGTCCGTACTAAGAAATGCTTATCGTTGAGGTAATTCGGGATGATCTCTTTGGCATTTTCAGGATTCAGATTGGTCAGTGCCTTTAACCCCTCTATCCGCCTATGATAATAATATGATTTCGTTAGTTTTAACGAATCTTTTTCTAATCCAAGTTTTATAAATATTTGTGGGATTTGACTGTCCATCTCGCCCCTAAGGTTTTCTTTGAACATTAAAAGTACTTCGGTTAATATTTTCCGGTTTAGTGGCTTTTTTAACTTCTTCAATTTCAAGAGCGCCAGATCCCACTCAATCTCACCAAACAAATACGATCTCAATACATCTTCATACGAATTGCGGTAGATACAGATATACCTTTCCTTGTGGTTTTTTCTCTTGTTGGTGAAATACATAACCATAAGTACCAGTGTGATATTAATAATCAATCCGACTATAAGTAGTAGTAGAAGAATAACGATTGGGTAAGTATAAGTCCTTTCAATAAGGCGTATGTAATATTTCCGAAGAAACAAGGGTAAATTATTGTTCCCATAATCAATCATCCGGCTTTTGAATTCCAAAACATTATTATCGCCTAACAACCATAAAACGATTCGATTAACTTCATTATGAGGGTTCTGGACTTTTGATTTAGATTCTTCCTGAGCCTGGGTCTCATTTTTTCCTGAGACCAAGGATGAAGACGAATCAGCAGGCACAATCACTTCCTGCTGTAAGGATGCTAACAAGGAGTTATCGGTACTGCTGGAAGGAACAGTTGTTGCTTTTGAAGTACCAATTTGATTATCAGTGTTTTTATTAGCGATACCCTCCAACGGCAGGAGTAGGGCGATGATACAAATCGATAATAAAAGATGAATGAGTTTTATAGGTTTCGGATAGATTGATGTCATTGATAACCTTTTAATTTGTAGCAGAATAATAAGTTCTAACGTCTCATCGCCAGTAATTTTCGGACCCTGACATTAAGCTCTACCAAGCTAAATGGCTTAACCATAAAATCATCGGCGCCCAATTCGAAAGCTTTTAAAACGATATCTTCTGCACCTGCCGCCGAAAGAACCAAAATCGGAGTATTTTTCTTTCTTTCGTCGCGTAAGATCGCAATAACTTCATTTCCATTTACATAAGGCATATATAAATCGGTAATAAGAAGGTCAACATCTGTGTCTTCAAGTATTTTCAGACATTCTTTTCCGTCATTTGCCTTAATAATCTCATATCCTTCGCGTGTCAGGCTATGGGAAATCGTTTCTAAAATCAATTTGTTGTCTTCGGCCACTAATATTCGCTTCATCTTCAGATCCTTATTCATTAAACATCAGTATACTCATATAAAAATTAGGCTGGAGTAATGTCCCCATTTTCAACAATTCATCATTGATTCGAATTCGAAGATACAAAAAGCATTTTAATAAAATGCTAGATTTGTCCTAAGTAATAATTGGGTTCTTTCTTTTGGTTTTTATCAATATTAAGATACATCCGGAAAACATTTAAATCAGAAATTAGTTTTATACTTACAAAGAATCATTAATTTGTATTTCTGGCGTTACTAAACATGAAAAAAATATATAGATCACTAATAATCATTGCTTTATATGTTGTTCTTTTCGCGTCGGGATGTAAAAAGAACAACAATCCGGAAATATTGGCTCCGGAATTAAAAGTCGATTCTGTTTATTCATGGTTAACGAATATGCAGCAAGCTAATGGACTTTTGCTCAGCAGTGAAGGAGGAAGACTTGTTTCGCTCTACGATAATGCGCTTGCAGCAATAGCATATAGCTCATATGGAGACCTGGACAAAGCAGAAAAGATATTCGATTTCTTTAACGACAGGCTCGAATCCGAGCTCCTAAAGAGCCCCGGAGGTTTTGGGCAGATGAGAACGGCAGATGGCATCCCGGTTGATAATTCCCCTCATCGATGGCTTGGAGACAATGCTTGGCTATTGATTGCCCTAAATAATTATCATCATTTAGCTCACAATACGAAGTACCAAAATCTAGAAACAGCGCTAACCAATTGGATTTTATCGTTACAGGATGCAGATGGCGGATTATGGGGCGGTTATGCTGCAAATGGCACCCGAATCTCGAAAATTGCAGAAGGAAATATCGATGCATTCAATGCGGTTTCAGGGTATACTTCATTCCATCAAAAACTCCTGACTTACTTTAAGAATGTACGTTGGGACCAGACCGATAAGTTGTTGATTGCCTGGGCTGATAATCCAAAATATAAATATGCACTTGATGTTCATTCATGGGGCTATTGCATTTTCGAGGATTTCCCGACCGATGTACTTTCAAAAGCAAGCCGGTTCAAAACAACCCAGGCCTCAACAATTACGAAAAACCCAATTAGCGGATATTGTTTCGATGAAGATCGTGATGTAGTTTGGCTCGAAGGGACCGGACAAATGGCCGTAGCTTTTATCAAGGCAAAAAAGGAAAGAGAAGCTCAGATGTATCTGAAGGAAATGAAAAAAAACTTGATCAAAAGCGCATCTTTTCCCGGGTCATACGCGTTGCCATATGCTACCAATTTTGGCACTTCCTATGGCAGCGATGCACTTTGGACCGGTGTCGATACGAATCCGGCAGTTTCCTCAACCGTTTGGTATTTATTCGGGATGCTGCGATTTGACCCTCTGGCTTTAGGCTATTCGAAGAATATTCCTGCTGAAGATAAATTCTGGGCTAAATAACCTCAATTCCCTTTTTATCCAGCAATTCCAAACTTAATTCTCGAAGCTTGTATTTCTGGATTTTACCACTGGCAGTCATCGGGAATCCGTCGATAAAGAAGATAAACTGCGGAATTTTGTATCGGGCAATCTTACCCCGGCAGAATTCCTGAACAGCTTCATCTGACAATTCGCAGCCAGCTTTGAGTTTGATAAACGCGCCAACCTGTTCGCCATACTTTTTGCTTGGAACGCCAACAACCTCAACCGCTTCGACTTCAGGAATATTGTAAATAAAATTTTCCACCTCACGTGGATAAATATTTTCACCTCCTCGAATAATCATATCTTTGATCCGCCCGGTAATGCGGTAAAATCCGTCTGGTGTCTTTACTGCCAGATCGCCAGAATGAAGCCATCCGTCTTTATCAATCGCTTTGGCCGTGGCTTCTGGATTCTTGTAATAACCTTTCATTACATTATACCCTCGACAGCAAATTTCGCCATGTTCGCCCTCGGGGCAATCCTCCCCTGTTTCCGGATTGACAATTTTAACCTCCACATTGGGGTATTCAAAACCTACTGTGGTGGCGCGTACTTCCGGAGAATTATGGGTACGGGTGGCGGTCATTCCCGGAGAAGTTTCTGTTAATCCGTACACAATAATGATGTCTTTCATGTTCATTTTCTGCATCACCTGGTTCATGGTTTCGATTGGGCAAAGCGAACCGGCCATGATCCCGGTGCGGAGCGAACTTAAGTCGAACATGTCGAACATGGGATGGTTCAACTCAGCAATAAACATGGTTGGAACACCATATAATGCAGTACATTTTTCCTTCTCAACAGAAGCCAGGACCATCAATGGATCGAAATTTTCGACCATCACCATGGTACTCCCATGGGTAATGACCGCACAAAGCGCCAATACACAGCCAAAACAATGGAACAATGGCACACATACCAACAATCGCTCTTTGGCAGTATATCGCATAAATTCGCCAGTGGCATAACCACAGTTAAGAATATTGTGGTGAGTTAACATCACACCCTTGGGGAATCCGGTAGTCCCGGAGGTATATTGCATGTTTACCACATCGTGGCAACTGATGGTTTCTTTGATTAACTCCAGTTCAAAATCGTCGATGTGACTTCCGAGCAACAAAAGTTCGGAAGTGTTATACATTCCGCGGTGCTTTTGTGGACCAATGAAAACTACATTTTTAAGTTTGGGAAATTTTTCGCTCGACAGGTTTCCTCTCGGACTATCTTTTAGCTCGGGTACTGAGTCAAAAATCATGTTCACATAATCACTATCCCGAAATCCATCGATCAAACAAAGGGTATGTATATCTGCATCTTGCAGCAGATATTCCAATTCTGATGATTTATAATTGGTATTGATGGTTACCAGGACGGCTCCGATTTTTGCAGTGGCAAACATAAAAGTCAGCCAATCGGGAACATTATTTGCCCAAATGCCAACTTTATCGTCTTTCGAAACGCCAATATATAAAAGCCCTTTGGCCAACTGATCGACCCTCTCGTTGAATTGCGAATAGGTAAATCGTAAATTCCGGTCGGCATAAACCATAAATTCCCTATCGGGTGCTTCGAGGGCATACTTCTCTAATAATTCGCCAAAAGTGAAATCAAGTAATTGCATGAATTTTTATTTTCAGTATGGATTGAAATCTAAAAAGGGGCATAAACAACAGCCAAAATCTTGGCTGATTGATTGTTGCCCGCATGGACATTGTGCAATACTATCGAATCGAGATAGATACTGTCACCTTTTGCAAGCCAGTACACCTCCTTGCCATAGTTGATTTCAATTTCACCTTCAAGCACATAAATAAATTCCTCTCCTTCGTGCGATGAAAGCATGTAATCCGATTGCTGACCAGGTTCAATATCCACGATAAACGGCTCCATATTCCGACCAGCCTTATCGAATGCCAGCGAGAAAAAATTCAGGTGTTCGCGCGCTTCGCTACTTTGCGAAGTAAATCTTGCACCTTTCTGATATTCGCCTGAACGGACCACCACAGGGCCATACGAATCGCTGTCGTCGAGAAAAGTACCCAAACGAACTCCCAAAGCACGGGCAATTTTAATCAGTGGAGCCAATGACGGGACATTCTTTTCCTGTTCAATTTTCTGAACGATTGTAATTTCCATTCCACTTCTGGAAGCCAGCTCTTCAAGGCTGACCTTTTTCATTTCCCGAATTTGTTTTATTTTTCCGCCAACCGTCATTTCAGCTGTCATATCTGGGGGTTCTTTAGAGAGTGATTCACAAAAATAGGTTTATTTTGCTTTCAAGCAAGCCTGAAATTTGGGATTTTTTTTGACGAAAGTGTTCTCAGCTAACAATCTGATCTTACTGCGCAATCATTCGGTTGAATGTCGACCTAAACGAATGATTATTGGATTTACAGTTGCATTAATATCGAAGATTTTCTATTGTTTCCCGTTGGTTGAACAATACCAACAACAAGGGGTGAAGTATAATAATGAAATCACACATTGCTTGATTTTCGTAAGTATTGATTTGAATTTCGTTATCAAGACGTTGCCGATTGAAGTTCTTTTGTATCGTAAAAACCGGTTACAATCAAGACGATGCAAAAAAAATCAGGGTTATTAGTTTATGTTTTCTTATTATTTTCGCACCTCTCTTTTTCGCAAGACTCCGCCAATGGTAAGTTACGGTGGAATTTAAGCCTGATCTACTCTTTCAATAAAAAATATGTCGAACAATAACGAACGCATAAAATCAGTAAGTTTGTGGGAGATGGGTAAAGTTGAAAGCATAGAAGAATTCTACCAACGGAAATTCGATTGGATTCCGGACAATATCCACAATGAAATCGGGCACTTCAATGTATTTCAACACGAGCCTGTTGAGCCCGGAAAAACAAAGACACTACCCTATAAACGACGTAATTTTTATAAAGTCATGCTGGTGATTGGCAACATCAATATGAATTATGCCGATCAGGTTGTTTCTGTAAAAAAGCAGGCTTTATTTTTCTCCAATCCGCAGATCCCTTACAATTGCGAAAACCTGGAACGGATTGAAGACGGTTTCTATTGCATTTTCAAGCGGAAATAATGTGTTTGAATTGACAGATGAACAGGTCGTACAAATTAACGGTATTTACAAAAAGATGTTCGAGGAAATCAATTCCGATTACATTTATAAGTACGATGTGCTGCGGAACCTGGTTTTTGAATTGCTACATTTTGGCATGAAAATTCAACCTGCAACGAAATCTGACAAGCAACACATTAATGCTTCACAGCGGATTTCAACCTTGTTTTTGGAATTGCTCGAACGACAGTTTCCCATTGACGAAAACCATCAAACATTCAGGCTGCGTTCTGCATCTGATTTTTCCAATCAGCTCAATGTACATGTCAACCATTTAAACAGGGCAGTAAAAGAAACAACCGAGAAAACAACCTCGCAAATTATTGGCGAACGCATTTTAAATCTTACTGAAGCACAGTGCCTGGACGGTATCGGAAATTGCATATGCGCAGGGCTTTACCGAAGTCACCCACTTCAATAACTTCTTCAAAAAACATGTCCAGTTGAGTCCGTTGAAATTCAGGAATATTTGATTTTTGAATCTCCGTATTAATTCATCGACCGATACTCGTTGGGCGAATAGCCTGTTACGTTTTTAAATAGCCGGGTAAAGTGCTGCGGATATTTGAATCCTAACTCATATGCAATTTCATTTACCGATTTACCAGCATCGAAAGCCTTGGTTTTGGCAATGTCAATAATTTTATTCTGAATGTATTCCTTGGCCGATTTCCCAGTTTCTTTTTTGATCAAATCGCCAAAATAGTTCGCCGACAAATGAAGCTCTTCGGCACAAAATGACACGGATGGAATCCCAATTATTTGGGGTTTGTCTGATGAAAAATAGCCATTCAGCAGTTCTTCAAATTTTTCCAGGATGCCTTTGTTTACATTGTCTCTTGTAATGAATTGCCGGTCATAAAACCGTTCGCAGTAATTCAGGAACAGTTCGATATTGGAGGCAATCAATTTTTTACTGTGCTTGTCGATGTTTTGCTGTAATTCAAAGTCTATTTTTGAAAAACAGTCAAGAACGACCTGCCTTTCACGTTCAGAGAGGTGTAAAGCTTCGTTGGCGTTGTAACTGAAGAAGTTATACTCATGGATGCTCCTGCCCAGAGACGTCCCGCGAATTAGGTCAGGGTGGAATACAAGGGCATGTCCTTTGGGCTGATACACTTGTCCGTCATTTTCTATTTCCATAACTTGTCCTGGCGCTACAAAAACCAGGGTACCCTCCTGATAATCATAGTAATTTCGCCCATATTTTAAATCGCCGCATTTCACATCTTTCAAGAAAATGCAATACAGTCCGTAATTTATCCGGACACTCTTTTCGCCACCCCACGACCTTGGATTCGCTTTTGAAAAATCGACCACACTTACCAAAGGGTGCCGTGTTTCATGATTATTCAAGGCATTGTATTCAGTTACCGTATCAAATTTGAAAATCCGTTCCATATCTGTTATTGTTTTTCTGAAGCAAATTTAATTATTCCAACCTAGCTGTAACCATTCAGGATGTCCAATCAGTAAAAATGGTAGAAGATTCAGTAATCTGTATACCAATGCCTTATTGGCAAGTCCTTACATTTGTTGAATTATAAAAACAATGAGATGAGAAAAGAAAATTACAATCAAGAATCCGTGCGGTTCACTGGTCTTTACATAGGTTGTGCAAAGCGTTCAAATTGGATGAATATCCTCTTGCTATTTTTGACTGTCATAAGCCTGACCTCATCTGCCAAATCCAAAGAAAAACCATTAATAATTCAGGAACAAGGCAGCTTTGCCGTTGGTGGAACTGTGATTACCAACCCAGGCACGTTCAATCCTTACAATCAAACTCCGGAAGGACAAACCTTTCATGGCGACCACGCCTATATTTTTTATCAGGTTCCGGTGAAAGCCCGAAAATATCCGTTGGTGATGTGGCATGGCATCGGACAATTTTCCAAGACATGGGAAACCACACCCGACGGGCGTGAAGGATTTCAGAACATCTTTTTGCGCAGGCGTTTTCCCGTTTACCTGATCGATCAGCCGAGGAGAGGTGATGCTGGTCGCAGTACAGTCGCAGGAACTATTACCCCTACGCCTGATGAACAAGGATGGTTCGGTACTTTTCGTGTAGGAATATGGCCCAATTATTTTGAAGGGGTACAGTTCGCAAAAGATTCAGAAACGCTAAATCAATATTTTCGGCAGATGGTACCCAATGTTGGGCCAATCGATATCAATGTGAATTCGGATGCTGTTTCTGCATTGTTTGATAAGGTTGGTAACGGAATCCTTGTCACGCACTCACATTCAGGAGGTATGGGCTGGGCAACTGCTATCAAAAATCAAAATGTAAAAGCCATCGTTTCGTACGAGCCTGGAAGTGGTTTCGTTTTTCCTGAAGGAGAAGCGCCCGCAGCTATACCAATGGCCGGTGGGTTGCTCACAGCTCTCGCAGTGCCTTTCTCAGATTTTATGAAGCTTACCAAAATCCCAATTATCATTTACTACGGAGATAACATTCCGGCCAAACCAATGGATAACCCCGGACAGGATGGATGGCGTGCTCGTTTAGAAATGGCAAGGTTGTGGCAGGATGCTGTAAACCGACATGGTGGCGATGTTACTGTGGTACATCTTCCTGAAATCGGGATTAAAGGCAACACGCATTTCCCATTTTCAGATTTAAACAATGTTGAGGTTGCCAATTTGATGTCGGCGTGGTTAAAAGAAAAAGGGTTGGATAAATAAAATACGAATTGGAAACAAGATGGAAACAGTAAAACTCAACAATGGTGTTGAAATGCCGATCCTCGGATTTGGCGTATTTCAGATACCAGACCAAAGTGAATGTGAAAATAGTGTACTCGATGCTATTGAAACGGGTTATCGTTTAATTGATACGGCCGCATCGTATATGAATGAAACGGCAGTTGGTAATGCAATAAAGAAAAGTGGGGTTGCAAGAGAAGACTTGTTTATAACGACCAAGTTGTGGGTTCAAGATACCGGTTACGAAAACACTAAAAAGGCTTTTGAAAAATCATTGAAGAAGCTGCAACTTGATTATTTGGATTTGTACCTGATCCATCAGCCTTACGGCGATGTTCATGGTTCGTGGAGGGCAATGGAAGGATTATATAAAGCCGGAAAGGTTAGGGCCATTGGCGTGAGCAATTTCCAACCCGACCGTGTCATGGATATTATTACTTTCAATGAAATCGGCCCTGCTGTTAACCAGATTGAAACACATCCTTTCAATCAGCAAATTGAAACCCAAAAATTCTTAACTGACAATAAGGTTCAGATTGAATCATGGGGCCCATTTGCTGAAGGAAAGAATAACATTTTTCAAAATGACGTTTTAGCTGCCATCGGTAATAAATACAAAAAATCTGTGGCACAAGTTATTCTTCGTTGGTTAACTCAAAGAGGTGTGGTTGCCATCCCAAAATCGGTTAAAAAGGAAAGAATCAAGAAAAACTTCGACATTCTCAATTTTAAATTGGGCGCTGAAGATATGGCGGCCATAGCAACGCTCGATCAAAAAGTCAGTAGTTTTTTTGACCATTGCGATCCTGAAATTATAAAATGGATGGGTAGTAGAAAGCTTGATTTATAGATCGTATTTCCGAAAGAATATAGAGTTGCTGATAAAGAGTATTATCTAAAAAAAGAAACAATAAAGTAGTAAATGAAAAACCATTTTTTGATCATTATATTTTTGTTGGCAAGTATCATTGGTTCAGGCCAAACCAAGACAAACAATCCTTTTGGCCTGGTTTATCGTGAAGCCATTACTGAAAATGTATCAGGAAAGGTGAATATCCATCCTGTTGCGTATAAGTTGAATGGCATTGATATTTCTGCCAATATTTACACTCCCCCCGACTACAACCCATCGAGGAAATATCCAGTAGTGGTAGTGGCCCACCCCAATGGCGGTGTTAAAGAACAAGTGGCCGGATTATATGCACAACGGCTGGCAGAATCGGGTTACATCACCATTGCTGCCGATGCCTCGTACCAGAGAGCCAGCGGTGGTGAGTCGCGCAATGTGGATAAACCGGCCTTTCGGATTGAGGACATTCGCGGAATGGCAGATTTTATCACCCAATATGCAGGGGTAGATGCCAACCGTCTGGGCGTATTGGGCATTTGCGGAGGCGGAGGTTATACCTTAAAAGCTGCTCAAACCGACAAACGCTTTAAAGCCGTGGCCACCCTGAGCATGTTTAATTCAGGATTGGTAAGGCGCAACGGATTCATGAATTCCGGACTTGCCACCATTCAGCAACGTTTAAAACAGGCTACTGAAGCCCGGGCCCTGGAAGCGGCTGGTGGAGAAGTGCGCTATGCCGCCGATACAAAGATGACCGATGAAGAAATAGCCAAGCTGCCGTTTGATCTGTATCGCGAAGGTTATGAATATTATGGGAAAACCCACGCACACCCCAATTCCACCTTTAGATATACGATGAGTAGTTTACTCGACCTGATGGAATTTGACGCAACCACCAACATGGATTTAATCAATCAGCCCTTGTTGATGATGGCGGGAAGCAAAGCAGACACCTATTACATGACCGACAGTGTTTTCAACCTTGCCACAGGTACAAAGGAGAAGGAATTATTCCTGATTCCGAGTGCTACACATATTCAAACCTATTATGTTCCCGAATATGTAGCTCAGGCGATGACTAAACTCAATGAGTTCTTTGGTAAATATTTATAAATAAAAACAATAGCATGAAAACAACAATTCTCGGACTATTATTAATCATCGTTAGTACACAATTGTCCTTTGGACAAGCTGGTTTAAATCCGACCAACAGAACATTCACCGCTGCTGAACAGGAAGTTATTAATCTTTCAAAAGATAAATGGCAGTTGATGGCCGATAAAAATGTGGATAAACTTAACAATCTCTTTCTCGAACAAGCCATGTTTGTTCACATGGGAGGATCGTGGGGAAAAGAACAGGAAGTCAATATTATTAAAAACGGCTTTATCTGGTACAAGAAAGCGGATATCCATGAAGTAATGTTGAATATCATTGACAATACAGCTATTCTCTTAAACAGAATTACGTTGTTAGCCGTTGTAGGCGGCAATGAAGTCAGCAATCCCTTTATGGTTACCGAAGTTTATATCAAACAAAACGGGGAATGGAAGATGGGGTCTTTGTCTTTCTCACATCTGCTTACACCTCCGGCTCCTGGAACAGATTCGCACTAGTATTTATAAATTCTGAATTTTAGTATCAGAAAGAAAATAACATGTACCAACGATAGATTTATACATTATGAAAAAAATATTTGCAGGTGTAGCCGTTATCATCAGTCTCAGTTTGCATGCTCAGCAAACAGTTGTAAACACTTCTCCCGAAGCGTCGCCAAAAGTTCGTACAGCCTCCGGAATCGTGCGCGGTGTAACGGAAGGAGATGTCGAAAATTTCAAGGGAATTCCTTATGTTGCTGCACCGGTTGATGAATTTCGCTGGCGTCCACCTCAACCCGTTGCTGCATGGTCGGGAGAGCGTGATGCGAGCAAGTTTGGCGCGAGTTGCGCACAGGGAGGATGGGGCGCTGCCCCGGGGACCATTCAGGCTGGCTCGTCTGAAGATTGCCTGTACCTGAATGTTTGGAGACCAGCCGGAACAAAACAGGGAGCAAAGTTGCCGGTTTTGGTTTGGATACACGGAGGTGGATTTACAGGTGGAAGCGGTAACACCTCCGGAGATGGATTTGCAAAAAAGGGGGCAGTCCTGATTTCTATCAACTACCGCTTGGGGCGGCTCGGTCATTTTGCCTTCCCTGCCTTGAGCAAGGAGCATCCGGAAGAACCCAAGGGCAGTTATGCTTTCATGGATCAAATCGCTGCACTCAAGTGGGTACAAAAGAATATCGCCACGTTCGGAGGCGATCCTAAAAATGTGACTATTTTCGGGTTCTCTGCCGGTGGTGTTTCAATACATTCATTGTTGACGATTCCTTCTGCAAAAGGTCTTTTCCAAAAAGCAATCAGCCATTCAGGTGGCGGCCGCGATGGCGTTTTGACTGGCAGGCCAATCAACCAGGAAAATGACAGTCCATACTACCCAGTTTCTGCGGAAACGATTGGAGTAAACTTTGCCAAAAAACATGGAATCGAAGGAACAGATGCCGCTGCACTGGCCAAACTACGTGCCCTGAAAGTGGAAGAGATTGTTGACGGCGGGCAGGAAACGGATGGACAGGGAGGTCCGCGCATCTATTCAGGCCCAATTCTCGATGGGAAACTGGTTGTTGAGACTGCCGAGAGTGCATACAAGGCAGGCCGACAGGCACGCGTTCCACTCATGATTGGGAACAACAGTGCGGAAATTGGTGGAGGATTTGTGAATGCCAGCAGTTCGAAGGAAGAACTGTTTTCATTGTTCGGGGAGCTGAAAGATGAGGCAAGAGCTGCCTACGATCCTGATGGGAATAAAGAATTCGCTGAGGTACAAACAAGGTTTAATACCGACAAGGTATGGGCAGAGCCTGCCCGGTTCGTTGCAAGTTCCTTTACTGCCGTTGGTGATCCTGCCTACATTTTTCTTTTCTCATACGTACCGGCTGCCATGAAAGAGCGGATGAAGTATGGCCCAGGACACGGAACCGATATTTCTTTTGCATTCGACAACCTGGGAGTTGGTGGCTTCGGACCGCCTCCGCCTCCTCCAACAGCCGAGGATAAAGAAGTTGCCCGGATAATGAACGCTTATTGGGTAAACTTCGCCAAGACCGGTAATCCGAATGGTACGGGTCTGCCGAAATGGCCTTTGTATAATCCCAAAACAAACGAGATCCTCGATATTCAATCCGATGGGAAACCTGTTGGTAAACCCGATCCAACGAAAGCCAGACTAGACATGATTGAAAAGGCTGTGAACATGGGGGATAAAATACAAACAAGAGGCATTTAACCGGAAACGTCAAACAATGAAAAAACGCGAATCACCATGAAACAAATCAGAATTCAATTATTTTTTCTCTTTTTTATTGTTGCAAGTTTTGGTTTTTCTCAAACCAATCCTGTTATCGATGCTTTCCCCAAAGGCACTATTCTGTATGGCAACATACGTTACAACAACGATACCATCCCAAAACACCTATTGGATATTTATTTACCGGAGAATACCAAGGGGAAAGTGCCTTTAGTGATTCTCATCCATGGAGGTGGTTGGCTAAGCAATGATAAATATGCCGATATCGGTTACATGAATAAGACCGTAGCCGAAATTGTCAGCAACGGTTATGCATTAGCTTCTATCGACTACAGGTTCAGCACACAAGCTGTGTTCCCAGCACAGATGCAGGACTGCAATCGTGCCATCTCCTATCTCTACGACAATGCCGATCAATATGGCTTTGACAAAAAACGCTTTGCGCTAATGGGTTTTTCCGCAGGCGGCCATCTGGCTTCCATGGTGGGTTTATCTAAAAATAATGACATAGCAGCTTTTTTTATGGCAGGAACAAGCAAATTATTTAGTTTTAAGGCTGTTGTTGACTTTTATGGCCCTACTGAATTGATTTTATTTCCCGAAAACAATAATGAGAAATCACCTGAGGGTCTGTTAATAGGTGCAGCTCCACTATCACGTCCAGATTTAGCCAAAGCTGCGAGCCCAGTTACCTATGTAGATAAGGACGATCCGCCATTCTTAATTATTCACGGCGAAAAAGACCAATTGGTTTCCACAAAACACTCCCAGTTATTGAGTGCATGGTTGAGCGTTTTTGGTGTACAGAATGAGCTTTTCATTTTAAAGGATGCACCACATTTTGGAGAGATGTTTGATTCTGATGAGGTTAGACATAAAGTGATGAATTTTCTTACGCAGCGATTGAATTGAGAATTTATTCAGTTACAGATTTTGCAGAGTATGAAAAAAATAAAAATAAAAGCACTTCTGGTGTTAATCATGGCAATAAGTTGCTTTTCCTTTACCATGAATACAAAAGACAACATGAATGGCGATGCAATGCTAAGTCCCAAAGAACAAAGCATTATTGCCATTGCTTCATTGACGGCAAAGGGAGATTTAGCTAGTTTAAAGACGGCGCTAAATGTAGGCCTCAAATCAGGTCTTACCATCAACCAGATCAAAGAAGTCCTTGTTCATCTGTATGCCTATTGCGGATTTCCGCGAAGTATTCGAGGATTACAAACGTTTATGGAAGTATTGAATGAACGGAAAGCCAAAGGGATCAACGATAAAACCGGCGCTGACGCATCACCAATCAATCAGGAATCTGGTAAATACGTGCGGGGTAAAAAGGTGTTGGGCGAACTCACAAAAGTGCCACAAGATGATGCCTTGAGTGGCTACGCTGCTTTTGCCCCAATAATAGATACATTCCTGAAAGAGCATTTGTTTGCCGATATTTTCGAACGGGACGTTTTAACATATGCTCAACGAGAATTGGTGACAATCTCAGTGCTGAGTACTATTGGTGGTGTTGAACCGATGCTACGTTCGCACTTGAATATTGGCTTGAATGTTGGCTTAACTCCCGCACAGTTGAATGAATTTTTAGGGATAATAAAATCAATCCTTGGTGAAAAAGAAGCCAAAAATGCACAGGCAGTTTTAAATGAGGTACTGAAAGATATACCTATTTTCCCAAAAGGGAATAAAATTACTAACTACAACTTTGCCGGCGCAACATGGTTGCAAATGCTTGTAAGCAATGACAGTACCTACAATACCTCGATTGGCAATGTGACTTTTGAACCCAAAGCAAGAACGAACTGGCACAAACATCCGGGCGGACAAATCCTTCTGGTAACCGAAGGCAAGGGATATTATCAGGAAAAAGGCAAACCCGCCCAGCTCATTCAGAAAGGCGACGTTGTAAGAATACCGCCCGATACCGAGCATTGGCACGGTGCAGCGCCCGACAGCGAACTTACGCACATTGCGATTAGCCCCAATACGGATAAAGGAAGCGTGGTTTGGTTAGCTGCTGTTTCGGATGAAGAATACTCTGTTGCAACAAAGTAGGGCATCTAAAATCCGATATAAAACGAGAAGAGATGGGTCATCGTTGACATGGAATACCTCAGATATCAAAAATGCAAAACATGGATGTCGATTTGGTTCTGATGCCGAAGGATGGCTCTGTTTGGCTGTTCAATTCTGGCAACGGCATATAAAAGATTAATTAAAACCTATAAAAGAAAAAAGTGGGAAAGTATTTTTTATTCAGCAATTCAAGATTTCCGATAAATAGTTCTGTATTGCTGTTGTTATTTTCATTGCTTGGTTATCAGTCGTTTTCTCAGGCCACCAAAAACAAAAAAGAGTATCGGTTCGGAACGGTTGTAACGGTCACCAACAAAGGGATTTCAACGATCCCAAATTTAACGTTAGGAAAACCAGCTGTTTTATTCGATGTTACCATTGGCGGCGACAGGCTAAGTTTTGAACCCCAGTTCCGGTTTGCCCTTGAAGGTAAACCCTGGTCGTTCTTGTTTTGGTGGAGGTATAAACTGGTTGAATCAGGCAAAATGCATTTCACAATAGGTGCACATCCCGCTCTTTCATTTAGAAGGATGAACGTCACCAAAAATGGTATTACTTCTGAAGATATGGTTGTACGGCGCTACCTTGCAGGTGAGCTTTCGCCTAACTACTCGCTTACAAAAAATATAAATATTGGGCTATATTATTTGTATTCCTACGGAGTGGAAAGCGATCTTTCGAAAAACACAAACTTCATCAATTTACGGAGCAATTTTTCAAATATTAAATTGACGGAACAGTACTTCCTGAGATTCTCGCCGCAGTTGTACTACCTGAACATCGATAAGAAAGATGGGTTCTACTACAACCTAATTTTATCCATGAACAGGAAGAATTTCCCGCTATCGGTTTCGGCCCTGGCCAATCGGGCTTTTAAAACTAATGTGACATCTACAAACGATTTGTTATGGAATGTCAGTCTGGTTTATAGTTTCAATAATCGATTCAGTAAAATGTAGATAAGCGGATTGAATTCCGCATTTGAAAAACAAATCGAAATCAGCCTTTAAGATTGAGAATCAACTAAAAACGAAAAATCAAAATCACCTAACCTTTTAATTATGAAATTAATACTCTTATCTGTTCTTGTATCATTGATGCTCTTATGTAGTGTTCACGCCCAACAAATAAGCGAATGGCGCGAAAAAAACCGAACCGGAGTCTCATCCGAAACGGGACTCCTAAAATCATGGCCAACAGCAGGCCCAACATTGCTGTGGTCGAACCTTGAACTGGCCAAAGGAAATTCCTCGGTCTCCTTTGGAAACAATGCCATATACATAACTGGTACTGCTGAAGGAAACGACATTCTGTATGCCTTGGACATGAATGGGAAAATGCTTTGGCAAACAGTTATGGGTCGGGCATGGAATCAATCGTACCCCGAAAGCCGCGCAACCCCAACTGTTGAAGGCAACAAAGTTTATACTACCAGTGGGTTTGGCGACCTTGCCTGTATCGACGGAACTTCAGGAAAAGTAATCTGGGCTTACAAAGGCAGCGAAATGAATAAAGGCACCTATGGAATGTGGGGCATAGCCGAGTCGCTCCTGATTGATGGGGATAAACTTTACTTCACTCCGGGTGGGCCTGAAACAATGACAATAGCTTTAAATAAAACAACCGGAGCAGTGCTATGGAAATCGGCAAGCCTGAATGATAAACCAGGCTATGTTTCGCCAATCCTCATCAATTATGCCGGTAAAAAAATGATAGTAAATGTGTCGTTGGGAAATGTTTTCGCGGTAAATGTTTCGAATGGAGAAATCCTCTGGAAGGTAGCCATCGAGAAACCAGCCGGTTTTAACTGGGATCTTATCATGTGTGTAACTCCTTTATATGACAACGGAATGATATATGTAACAGGTGGTTATGGCGTTGGAGGAATGATGGTTAAAATTGGTGAAGATGGTAAAAGCGCTACTGTGGCGTGGACAGATAAAGTATTAGGCGTCCATCACGGAGGAGTAGTGTTTGTAAATGGATATATCTATGGATCGAACTGGCTAAACAATGCCGACGGCAACTGGTGCTGCATTGATTGGAAAACGGGGGAAAAGAAGTGGGAAGAACATTGGAATTGCAAAGGTTCTATTATTTCTGCTGAAGGTATGCTTTATGTTTATGATGAAAAGAGGGGAAATGTAGGACTTCTGAAAGCAAGTCCGGAGAAATTCGACCTGGTTAGCAGTTTTCAGGTTACCCAAGGGAATTCAGGACCATTCTGGGCGCATCCGGTTGTTCACAATGGGGTTCTTTACATCAGGCACTCCAACGCGCTAATGGCTTACGACATTAAGGCAAAATAACTTACCTACTTGTATTGACCGTTAATGCTACTTTTTCATTCATACTGATTAACTTTAAACATCCGTCGGATACACACTAACAGCTTCACTTTCAGCCTCGGTGTTATTGTTTGATTTTCGTAATTTATCGTTTGTTTTTAGTTATTTTTCAGGGTATTTCTATTTGATATTTGTATCATCATCTAAAAGCATAAAGTCATGGAAACAAAAATTCAAAAACGCCAATTAGGAAACAGCGGACTAGGAGTTTCGGCCATCGGACTCGGCTGTATGGGAATGAGTTTTGGCTACGGAACAATTTCCGACGAAAAGGAAATGATTGCCCTGATTCGGTCAGCCGTTGAAAGCGGTGTGACCTTTTTTGATACTGCCGAAGTATATGGTCCATACATCAACGAAGAGATTGTAGGCAAGGCACTCGAACCATTCAAAGGTAAAGTGGCCATTGCCACTAAATTCGGATTTAATTTTCAGGATGGCGTAAATACTGGACTCAACAGCCGTCCGGAGAATATTAAAAAAGTGGCCGAGGAATCGCTGAAACGGCTCCGGATTGATGCCATTGACCTTTTCTATCAACACCGGGTTGATCCAAACGTACCAATCGAAGACGTTGCCGGTACAGTGAAAGATTTGATTCAGGAAGGGAAAGTGAAACATTTTGGGCTTTCGGAAGCCGGAATACAGGTGATTCGCCGCGCACATGCCGTCCAGCCTGTAACTGCCCTACAAAGTGAATATTAGTTGTGGTGGCGCGAACCCGAGGACAAAATCATTCCAACGCTCGAAGAACTGGGAATTGGCTTTGTTCCGTTTAGCCCGCTTGGTAAAGGTTTCCTGACAGGGAAAATGGATCAAAACACCACATTTGACAGCAACGATTTCCGGAGTACAGTTCCACGTTTATCGCCCGAAAACCTGAAAACCAACATGGCTTTTGTTGATTTGGTTGCCGCATTTGCACAACGAAGAAATGCAACACCGGCGCAAATTGCACTGGCATGGGTACTTGCTCAAAAGCCTTGGTTTGTCCCAATTCCGGGTACAACAAAATTGCACCGTTTGCACGAGAATCTTGGGGCAGCAGCAATCGAATTCACTGCCGAAGAGCTTCAGGAAATTAACGCTGCATCCTCGAAAATTGCAGTCCAAGGCGACAGGTATTCAGGAAGTAGCGCCAAAATGATTAACCGGTAATTATAAAATCCGTGGCCGGTTCTGTCATTGATGGCATTGCCGAAACGCAGAAAATGCTTGATTTCTGCGGTGAACACAACATCGTATCAGAAATTGAAATCATCAAAATGCAGGAAATTAATGAAACCTACGAACGCATGTTGAAAAGTGATGTGTGTTACCGCTTTGTAATTGACATGGCCTCGCTGAAAAAGTAAGTTTACAGCAGCTTTTCAAATCCTTTTGGGTCAGTGCTAACACTGACCCAAAAGGATAACCGGATACCATTACCTTAACAGCCCGTAGCTTTGAACCACAGAAACGAAGGGCTGTCCGTTATTACAATTCCTCGTTTTCCTTCCCGTAAAATTGAACATTAGCTTGGATTCACTTACTCACAGGCTTGCCGTTATTCAGTCTGCCAGACATGGAACCCAACTGGTTAAAAATGAAAATAAAAATAATCTACAAGTCCAATGTCACTGAAAAGCCCCATGCTTTCGGAAATATGTATAGTTTGTACAAAGCTAAATATCCACTCAACCAAGCATGACACATGATTGTTTACAGTAAACTGTAAACAATCAAAATTACATGCCATGGCATTGGAAAACGCAAAAGAGTTGGATTCCAGACAACGTGAAGAACTAATCAGGATATTAAAAACACGTTTTGAGAAAAACATGAACCGCCATCAAGGCCTCGAATGGGCTAAAGTACAAGCAAAGCTTGAAGCTAGTACTGAAAAACTGTGGTCGCTCAACGAAATGGAAAGAACTGATGGTGAACCGGATGTGGTTGGTCGTGTTAAAACAACAGGCGAATACATTTTTCAGGATTGCTCTGCAGAAAGTCCTAAGGAACGCAGAAGTATTTGTTACGACCGCGAAGCGCTGGAGTCGAGGAAAGAACACAAACCGGAAAATAGCGCCATTGAACTGGCTGCTGAAATGGGCATTGAGCTTTTAACAGAAGAACAATATAGGGAATTGCAGAAACTTGGAAATTTCGATACAAAAACATCGAGCTGGGTGAAAACACCAACTGAGATTAGACAACTCGGAGGCGCTCTCTTTTGTGATCGTCGCTACAACCAAGTCTTCGTGTATCATAACGGTGCAGAATCTTACTATGCTGTTAGAGGGTTCCGCGGCTCGCTAAAGGTTTAAGGTGCGTTCCAATTGTTCATGCGTTGGTGGAAAGCGATGATGAGTATATGCCTACCTATGTAGGTGAATTTTATACTGGCAGTTTCGAGCATTTTGCTGCTGTTGGCTACACTGCATGCATATGGTTTCTCAAACGTTAAAATAGGAATGACTGAACTTAATCAGTATGGTCTATTTTTATGGTAAGACCTGTTAACTTGCGTAACTTGAAAGTTAAAAATTGACCGGAAAAGCAAACCATCCTATCGTGACACATCTATGTATCATGGAAGTCGGATGGAATAAATGGTGAAATTCAGTATCCATATCAAATAGAAAACTTCGGGGTTACCTCAGATCTGGCCTTCGATGGATCGGAGGTGATTTAAAATCAATAGTCTAAACTAAAATCTGATTATTTCCCAACCATAAATTCGGCTCCAACAAACTTTTTGATCCAGGCCATCGAACCGTAATCTTTTTGCATTGCTGCCAAGAAAGCTTCGGCTTCGGCTGTCTGATTGGTTTCGTATAAATCCTTCAGGATAAAGGCGCGCAAAAGCATTTGCTGCCAGTCGCATTTCGAAACAGGTTTGGCTTCGATCAATGCAAGTGCCTTCCGATAGAACTTTAATGCCTCAATTTTATCTCCGCCAAAAATAGCTGGGCGATATTGAAGCGAGTTGCCTTTTTCGATGTAACCCATCGGTTCAGAAGGATCAAGGGCAATCGATTTGTCGACGTGGTAAATGCTTTTGGGACCCAGGAATGGAGCTTTATAAAAAGCGAGGGCAATTTTATACCCGTAAAAAGCGCCAGCCAGACTGTGAAGTTGCGCATTGTTGGGGTATTTTTCCAGAAGGTTGTCCAGATAAATATCTGCCTTATTCACATATTTTCGTGCAACTTCTTTATCGTGGAGGCCAAATTCGTAGCCAACCAGTCCGTACATTGCTTTTAGCATTTCGGTTTGCCATGCCAGATCAGCCGATTTCGCTTTAGCCATTTCATCAATTAGCCCGGGCCATGGTGTCATGTTTCCGGCACGGTAACTTTCGAAGAAAGCGCATTGGTAATACGCCATATCTTTCTTTTGAGCAGTTGCGGCAAAAATTGGGAATGTCAGTAGAGTAATTAGCAATAAGTTGTATTTCATGTGTTTGTTTTTAACCACATAGACACATAGGTCACATAGGTTTATTGTTTTTCTTTTCTAATGTGTTCTATGTGCCTATGTGGTTTTTAATATGCTGATTTTGTACGAGTTTCGCAACCATAAGAACAAATAATCAAATTAAACCCGGATCTTCCTACCCTTCCATGTAGTTTCTTTTTTTATGCTCCTGAAAATATTGTAAAAAACAAAGGTTGTAAAACTAATCATCTGCAGCGGATGCAGCAAAACCGACAAAAAAACATTCTGGCGATTAGCCGCGGCTATTAACAGTCGGTTGGCCAAAACCAGAAGTAAAAATAAACTAAAAAACGTCCATCCGTTCGTGAAAAATACGATGAATGGCCCCAAACAGGTAATGAACCAGAAGGCAAGCATAACCGCTCGCCGGCCACCAAAATATTCGTGAATATTTCTTGAAAAGCCAACGACTGCCTCATTAAATGTCCGATACATCCGGCAATAGGCATCGTTATTTCCCAGAAGGACAGCTGTTTTCAATCCTTCGGCCTTGATCATTCGTGCCAGTCGGATATCTTCCACATTTTGGTTCCTGACCCGAGAATGCCATTGGTGGGTGCGATAATTCCCGGCATCGAACATCATCAGTTGCCCATTGGCCGCTGAAAGCGACGGAAACTTAGTTTTCTGAACCAGAATCATAGGCAATAAGCTTTGCAATATCCAGTTCATCACCGGAACGGTTATTTGTTCGGCAAACGACTCCATTTTTTGCTGCGGAAAAACCGATAACAGCGACAATCCGTTTTCCTGAAAAAAGGCGACTGCTTTGGATATCGCATCCGGGCTCAATTCCACATCGGCATCTAAAAAGATCAGGTATTTCCCTGAAGCCTTTTTCGCCAACTGATGACAGGCGAAATTTTTACCTAACCAATCATCCGGAAGTTTTTCGCCTAAAAACCAATGAAAGCGATCATCTTCGTCCACCATCCAGTTCAGGATTTTTTCAGTATTGTCCGACGAATAATCATTGCAAACAATTACTTCAAAATCGGGATAATCCAGTTTTTCAAGACTCTCCAATAAACGTCCAATTACCGCTTCTTCATTCCGTGCAGGAATAAGCACAGATACTTGGGGAAAACTTGCAGGTTTCTGATCCGGAAGGTGCAACCGCGAAATTAAGTTTACCAGCGAAATTAGTGTCCGGATAGCAAGAAAAACCAATGTGAAAATGGCCAGAACTTCCATTATTCGGTTTGTTTGGTTACACAAGTTTGATAAAACGAATGGTAAGCCTTTTCAATGCCTTCAACAGTTCTTTTTCCGGAGTATTTCTTGAGGTAAACCCGGATTTCAGGACGCGCAAACCCAAAATAGTCGACCAGAAAAACGGCCAATACAATTTCAAAATGTTCTGTTTCTCCAGAAATAATGCGACCGGTTCCTTTTTGGAAGTTCACGATTTGCTGATGTTGAGTCAACATTTCGCCGGTTGGATAAATGGCCACTAAATTCTTCGGGTCATTTAAAATTCCGGAGGCGTACTGAAGCGAATCGAAAAAATCGCGGTTATTCTTTTGAATCGAAAATACGCCACAGCGATTCAGGAACATGTGCTTCCGAAGTTGTTCTTCGAGCATCATGACATGAAACTTCCGCTTGAATATTTTGCGACTCAATCCGTACGACCAGTATCCATCCCACCAGCTAAAATGGTTTTGAAACAAAAGCACCGACCGATTTTCAGGAATAATTACATCAGTCACAACACTCATTTTCCGAAAATGAATGAGGCTTAATAATCCAAAGTAATTCCGGAAAAACCAGATATATAGTTTGTTGTGTTGCGCTTTAATCATCGGTTCAGGTTCTTGATCTGGTATAATTTCCACCAGGGAGTTTGCGGCGATTCGTGATGTTCGTAATGATATGCAAAAAAATAACACGAAAGCATGGCTCCCAGATGAGAACCATTTTGACTTCTGGCATTGTGTGGCAGCATCGATTTGGTATGTGGCAGCCGATGTGGCTGGTAAGTTCCGAAATAAAATAATTGAAAGGTCGCCAAAATGGATGGGATAATCCAAAAGAAAACCAGATTGAATTGATTGATCCAAATTTGCAAAACATTAAAAATGATGGCCATGGTGATGATTTGCCACCAGCTCATGTAATTTTTCAGGAATGAGAACCACCAGCGCCAGAAATTCTGTGAACCGGTATAATAATCCGGATCGGCCTCTTCGCCCGGAAATTGGTGATGCAACTGGTGCTTCAGATTGAGCCGGGAGTAAGGGAGTGCCGCAAAAAGCCAGGTGGCAGATTGTCCAACCAATGCATTCAAAGTGTGGTTTGACGAAACCAAGCCGTGCATCGCATCGTGTGCCGTTATGAAAAGTCCGGTATATAAATAGGTTTGAATGGCGATGTGAATCAGTATAATGGGGGCAAAAGATATTTCAACAAATGCCAATAAATAAACCAAATGAGCAATCCACAATGAAATGATGAGAAGGGCAATCAGTAATCCCATGATTAAGTATGAATCAAAAAGTTTAACGCCAGAAAGAATATCACTTGCATCATCAGAAGTAAACCTGCAATCCGGTTGCTGATTTCAACTTTCAGGATGCGGATCATCAGAAACAGGAATCCGGAAACCAGGAACCAATCGATGTAGTTTTTATCTGGAATAACCCCACTGGCCCAATACCACATGTCGGTGGAAATGGCAATGGGTTCCATCAGCCAGTCGAAAGCAACCATTGTTGCGGCGCCAATCAACGGAAAATACCAAGTGTCGCGGATGGGTTTGGCCAGTGACGTAATGCAATAAACGAGGACCAACCAGTTGAGGCCGATGATAATTGGTGTATTCCAAAACTTTAGTCCCAGCGAATCTCCATAAATATAGAATCCAAAAACAGCTTGTGTATTTACGCCAATCAACTCAATCACAAAACCGAATAATATAATTCCTAAAAAAACAAGTCCGCTTTTCAGGTTTTTGGGTTCATGAAAAAACATCAGCAAAGTAGCAGCCATCACCATTCCGAAAGGTGTGAGTTGTTGAAAAACAGGCTGCAACGGACGTATCATGAATCCGGCAATTCCGACCAAATACCATAAAACAATTGCGATTTTTGCAATCTGATCTTTCGTGAGCGTTTTCATTTTGGTCGCTTTTGCAATTGTTCTTTTACCAATCCGGCCACAATATTGGCCGATGACAAACATAACGGAATTCCTCCACCGGGATGAACACTTCCCCCAACAAAATACAACCCACTAATATCACGGCGGAAGTTGGCATGGCGGTTAAACGATGCAAACCTACTGTTGGAGCTGCTCCCATATAGAGAACCATTGACAGAACCGGTTTGTTTAAAAATATCAGGTGGCGATAAAATGTGCTCGCCGACAATATTTTCCGACAACTTTCTGCCCATCATTCGTTCCAGTTTTTCCAGGATGCGCTGTCGCGATCGGGTAATCAGTTCGCCCCAATTTTGTCCGGCATCAGCAGGTGCATTAATCATTACAAACCAATTCTCGCAATTTTCAGGCGCATCAGTTGGATGGTGTTTGCTGCTGATATACACATAAATGGTCGGATCGCTGTACAAATCTTTTTGCCCAAACAGGTGTTCAAACTCGTCCTGATAGTCATGGCTGAAGAAAATGTTGTGAATATCCAATTCAGTAAAAACACCTTTCATTCCCCAGTAAAAAATAAGGGCAGAGGACGAACGCTCTTCATTCTCGATCTTTGCCAATTGTTTTTTATCGGGCAACATCGACGAGTAAAACCGGTGAATATCAATGTCGCTGACCACAATGTCCGAAGCCACAAATCCGGAATCGAGCATTACTCCGGAGACTTTGCCATTGGTCGTTTCTACTTTCCGGACTGGTTGGCTGAAATGAAATGTTACACCAAGTCGCAACGCTTGTTGATAAAGCGATTCAGTAATTTGAAACATGCCACCCTCAGGTATAAATGCGCCTAAATTGTGTTCCAGGTGCGAGATAACACTCAGTGTTGCTGGTGTCTGGTAAGGATTACTTCCGTTGTATGTGGCGTATCTGTCGAACAATTGAACCAGACGACCGTCGCGTAACTCTTGCCGGTTGTACTCGTGTAAAGTATTAAAAGCCTGAAGGTGCCGAAAATTGATCAGCGTTTTCAGCGATTTGAAGTTCATCAGGTTTTTGATGCGATGGAAAGAACCGAAAATGAACAAATCGGAAGACAGTTCATAAACTTTAGCAGCTTTCCGAAGATAGTTGGTCACTTTTAACGCAGGAATATCCAGCTTTTGTCCGACCTCAGCCGAAAACTTCTCCGGATCACTGTAGGCCGAAACTTGAGTTCCATCTGGATAAAAGTATTGGGTAATGACTTCGAGTTTGCGGGTCGGAAAACGGAGGTCATCATCGAGCAGTTCGTGTACCAATTCGGGTAAAGTCAGCAGCGATGGTCCGGCATCGAACCGAAACCCATCGAAATGGAGTTGCGACACCTTGCCGCCGGCTTTTTCAGCCGACTCGTACACATCAACACGAATGCCTTGCCGGGCAAGCCTGATAGCAGCTGCAAGCCCGCCAATTCCCGATCCGATGATGATAGCCTTTGTCATAATTCTTTAAATTAAGAAATAAGCATGTTTCCCTGAATATATTTTGCCTATGCTGAATAATATTCAATGTAAGTTCCATCCGGAAGATACGTTAAAAAGGACGAAAAAGTAAAACTAAAAGTTACCTTTAAATAATAATTTTTCTGTCAAAATGGAAACCGAAATGGATTCCAAAAATAAATTCGTAAATTACTAAAACATTCTTCATTTTGTTTGTTTAAGTATTTGAAATATAAATTAAACAGATGCAAAAAAGGGCTTTAATAATTGGAACCGGCCTTGGCGGACTATCTACCGCACTCCGACTTTCAACCAGAGGGTACGAGGTGGAGATGGTCGAAAAGTATCATCAGGCTGGCGGCAGGTTAAACTTACTCGAAAAAGGTGGGTTTAAATTCGATATGGCTCCAACCTTTTTTAGCATGAGTTACGAGTTTCAGGAATTGGTGAACGATTGCAACATGCTTATGCCTTTTGAATTTGTTGAGCTTGATCCGCTATATTCGGTTCATTTTGAAGGAGATCAGCGAAGCTATCTAATTTACAAAGACTTAAAAAAGCTGGCCCACGAATTTCAGGAGATTGAGCCTGACTTTGAAAAGAAAATCACTCGTTTTTTGAAAGCTGCTGGTCAAATTTTTCACGACACCGAAAATATTGTGATTCAGCGGAATTTTGATTCTTTGACTCAATATCTGCTGAAACTGACGACCGTTCCCTTCAAACATGCTCCAAAAATGTTCTATTCGATGTGGCGTGAAATGGAGCGGAATTTTGAATCGTTCGAAGTGAAAGTAATCTTCTCGCTCGTAGGATTCTTTCTGGGAGCGACTCCTTTCGATACTCCAGCTGTTTATACCTTGTTGAATTACACCGAATTGGTACACGACGGCTATTACAACGTGAAAGGTGGAATGTACAAAATCGTGGAAGGCATTCTTCAGGAACTGAAAAAACGGGGAGTTCAGATTCATTACAACACAGAAATCGCCGGTTTTTCAAATAAAGATGGAGAGATTAGTTCATTCACTGACAGTTCAGGAAAAGAATGGAAAGCCGACTTGTTTGTGGTGAATGCCGATGCAGCCTGGTTTCGGGGAGCTATTTTAAAACGGCCTGCATTTTCGGTAAAAAAACTGGATTCAAAAAAATGGACATTGGCGCCATTAACTATTTACCTGGGTTTGGACGCCAAAGTTCCGAACATGTATCACCACAATTATTTTCTGAGACGGAATTTTCAAGAATATGCCGGAAAAATTTTCAAGAACAAAATAAAGCTCGACAAGCCCTATTATTACGTCAACATTCAGTCGATGCACAACCCCGGTTATGCACCTGACGGAAAAGAGTGTATCTTTATCCTTTGTCCGGTGCCTGATTTGCGTTATAAAAAAGATTGGAGCGACGATCATGAAATTGCAAATGGTATTATTCAGGATTTGAGCGACCGGACAGGTTTTGATTTTCATGCACATACCGAAGTAAAAGTTGTTTTAACTCCGGAACATTGGGAGGAAATGTTTGGGTTGTACCGGGGAAGTGGACTTGGTTTGGCTCACGACCTTAATCAGGTGGGCGGTTTCAGGCCAAAAAACAAGGATGAAAAATTTGATAATCTCTATTACGTAGGCGCATCGACTGTTCCGGGAACAGGTTTGCCGATGACCGTAATCAGTTCACGATTGGTAACAGAAAGAATACAGAAAGACCATGGAATTGTACCGAAAAAATAACCTCGACTGCAGTCGGATTACGACCCGTAATTACAGCACTTCGTTTTCGCTGGGTGTGCGTGTGCTGAATGCAAAATACCGTGAAGGAATTTACAGTATTTATGGATTTGTGCGCTATGCCGATGAAATTGTGGATACCTTTTTTGATCAGGATCAGCGAACCATTTTTGAGGAGTTCAGGCAAGAAACGTTCAAGGCGATTGATCGTGGATTCAGCATAAACCCTATAATTGACAGCTTCCAGATGGCTGTCGGAAAATATAAGATTGACCGCGAATTGATTGATGCTTTTTTATTGAGCATGGAAATGGACTTGAGCCATGATGTATATTCTTCGGAACTTTTGAAAAAATACATTTACGGATCAGCCGAAGTGGTTGGCCTGATGTGTCTTCGGGTGTTCTATTTCGACGAACCTGAAAAGTACGATCAGTTGGTGATACCTGCGCGCAAGTTGGGTGAGGCTTTCCAGAAGGTGAATTTTTTGCGTGATGCACGCGACGATTTCAGTGAGAAGGGTCGGATTTATTTTAAAAGCATCGATTTCACCAATTTTACGGAAGAAGCTAAAAAGCACCTGGAAGCAGAGATTGATAAAGATTTTCAGGAGTCAATGGAAGGCATCCGGCAGTTAAAGAAACAGGTTCGATTAGGCGTTTATCTGGCTTTCACTTATTATATGCATTTGTTGAAAGAGATCAAAAAAGCTCGGCCAGAAGAGATTCTCAAAAAGCGTTACCGCATTACCAATACCAAAAAGAGTTATCTGTTGGTCAATGCTTACCTGAAGAACGCACTGAACCTGCTGTAAAAACATCGATTTATTCCTTAAGGATTCGGGTGACCAAATGAAGCCTTAACAAACTGCTCATTAAACATTATAATTCGGTTCGCTCTTCAAATTTTCGTATTTTCGCAACTAAATTTATTCTGAAGGGCCAACATGTTCAAATTTCTTCTTTATCCTATTTCTGCTATTTATGGGTTGATTATTTCCATAAGGAATTTTCTGTACGACTATAAAGTATTCAAATCGACCGAGTTCGAAATCCCGGTTATATCAATCGGAAACATTACCGTTGGCGGAACCGGAAAGACTCCTCATACGGAATATCTGGTTGACTTATTGAGGAAACAATTTACGGTAACCACAATCAGTCGGGGGTATAAGCGTAAAACAAGAGGTTATCAGGAAGTTGCTTTTGATTCGCTTGCCACAACGGTAGGCGACGAACCCCTCCAGATCAAACGAAAATTTAATGAGATTCAGGTTGTCGTTGACGAAAAGCGTGTACATGCAATCAAAAAAATCCAAGTACAGGAACCCAGTCAATTACCTGATATTATTTTGCTCGACGACGCTTTTCAGCACCGGAGTGTAAGTGCGGGGGTCAACATCCTGCTGATCGATTTTAACCGCCCGATTGACAAGGACCAATTGATGCCCGTTGGCCGGTTGCGCGAATCAAAATGGCAGATGCGTCGTGCCAACGTCATTATTTACACCAAATGTCCACAGGAAATCTCGCCAATCACCCGGCGGATTATCATGAAAGATGTAAACCTGCGGCCTTACCAGAACCTATTTTTCACCACAATGGTTTATCAACCTCTCTCTCCGGTTTTTCCAGACGAAGCTATTGGAACGCCAAAACTGGCGTCAGATAAGGTAAGCGTTTTGTTGGTTACCGGGATTGCTAATCCGGAACATCTGCGCAAATACCTGAATACTTTTACCGAAAGCATTACCGACTTGAAATATCCCGATCACCACAACTTTAATAATTCGAACATTCAGCAAATCGAGCAAAAGTTTGTTGGGATTGAGGCTGAAAATAAGATCATTATTACCACCGAGAAAGATTCGATGCGATTGAAGGACATGAATTTATCGCCTTTAGTGAAATCACATTTATTCTATATTCCGCTGAAAATTAAGTTCCTCGACAGCGAAGGAAAAAACTTTGACGAAAAAATTGTAACCTATGTTAGAGAAAATAAAAGCAACCGCGACCTTCATAAGCGAAAGGGTAAAAAAGCCAATTGATGCCGGAATCATTTTAGGTTCGGGTTTGGGCGGACTTGTAACCGAAATCAACGTTGAACTGACGATTCCATATAGCGAAATCCCCGATTTTCCGGTTTCTACCGTTGACGGGCACTCCGGACAACTGATTTTCGGTCAGCTTGGCGGGAAGAATGTACTTGCCATGCAGGGACGTTTTCACTACTACGAAGGCTACTCCATGAAGGAAGTGACTTTTCCTGTTCGCGTGATGAAAATGCTGGGCATTAATACCTTGTTCGTATCAAATGCTTCAGGTGGGTTGAATCCTGATTATAAAGTAGGTGATGTAATCATTATTTCTGATCACATTAATTTCTTCCCGGAACATCCGCTACGTGGGAAAAATATCAATGAACTCGGGACCAGGTTCCCGGATATGAGTAAATCGTACGATCCTCATTTGCGCAACAGGGCGAAAGCGATTGCCCTGAAAAATGGCATCGCTGTGCGCGAGGGCGTTTATGTGGGTGTCTCCGGACCAACCTTCGAAACGCCTGCCGAATACCTGATGTTCCGTCATTTGGGCGCCGATATTGTTGGCATGTCAACCGTTCCAGAAGTGATTGTTGCCCGGCATATGGAAATGACTGTTTTTGGGATTTCGATTGTGACCGACAGTGGCGTCCCCGGACAAATTGTCGAAATCTCGCACGAAGAAGTTCAGGAAGTGGCCATGAAAGCAGAACCAAACATGACATTGATCCTGAAAGAACTGGTTGCAGGCCTTTAAGAAGTTTCAAGTTCAAAATCCCAAGTCAATGAACAAGTTACCTACCTTCTCAGACATCGAAAAAGCACACGAACGCATTCGTCCATACATTCATCATACCCCGGTTTTAAGCTCAAAAAGCATCAATGAAATTGTGGGAGCCGAACTGTTTTTTAAGTGCGAAAACTTGCAAAAGGTTGGCGCTTTCAAATTTCGGGGAGCATGTAATTCGGTATTTTCGCTATCCGATGAGGAAGCCCTAAACGGGGTTTGCACCCATTCATCCGGAAACCATGCAGCCGCTTTGGCTTTGGCTGCCCGGATGCGGGGTATTCCGGCTTACATTGTGATGCCCGAAAATGCCCCGGAAATAAAAAAAATAGCAGTGGCCGGCTATGGCGCACAAATTACTTTTTGCACGCCAACGCTAGAAGCACGCGAATCGACCCTAAAAAAAGTGGCGACTGAAACCGGAGCGACTGAAATACATCCATACAATTATTTTAACGTGATTTGTGGACAGGGAACTGCCGCTAAAGAACTGATTGAAGAAATTGGCCATTTGGATGTGGTAATGGCTCCTGTTGGCGGTGGTGGACTATTAAGCGGAACGGCTCTTTCAACGAAAGCTTTATTGCCCAATGCCTTAGTTATTGCGGCTGAGCCCGCAGGAGCTGACGATGCTTTCCGGTCGTTTTATTCCAAAACACTCCAACCTTCAGTAGCGCCCAAAACCATTGCTGACGGACTTTTAACTTCGCTAGGAAGTTTGACTTTTCCCATTATCCTGAACGAAGTAGATCAGATTGTAACCGTTTCAGAAGAAAGCATTGTTGCCGCCATGCGCATGATTTGGGAACGAATGAAAATCATCATCGAACCTTCGTCGGCTGTTCCATTAGCTGCTATTCTCGAAAATAAAGTGGATGTAAAAGGTAAAAAGGTTGGGATTATCCTGAGCGGTGGGAATGTCGATTTGGGAAGGCTGCCATTTTAATGCATTTTTTTTGCCCGACAGAGTTCAGTGCTTAAAATAAAGGCTGTTCTCATTTCTTTTGCAGAAAATGGGATCTGCGATTTCCCTTAGCCTTCCCTTTCTGAATAACTCCCAAGATACAATTGTCTTTTGATCAGCATATACTTTCTTCAGGTCAATTATAATTCGAACCTATTGAATTATAGGAGATTGAATTAAAGCAACCGAACTACTCTACAGTAATTTCTTCGGTGGCAATTTTAACCTTCCCAGCCTGATCGATCCCCCGAACAACAATCAGATAATCGCCGGCACTGTCTCCGGTTGTAAACGAAATTTCAGACCGGTCTGTCCCTTTCAGTTTTAGATCAGGGTTCCAGTACAGGCAATTCCGTAGGTCGGGGATGCGCTGATTTTGAGTGCCAGGAGCTTTCTGAACCAAATTACGGCTCAACATCTCGTAAGTAATAAAACGACCAACAGAAGGAAGATCAATTCCGCCTAAATCGCCTTTCTTTGAGAAAAAGCTAACAATTCCACCAAAAATAATGTCACCTCTCACATAAGGTACAGTCACGAGCTCAATCCGTTCAATCTTATCGGGTTGTAGTTCCAATACCCGGTCGATATCGAAAATAGGCACCATGTCCACCAATACGAGCGGATCGTTAAGTGACAAATCAGAATAAACTCCAAGCATCTTTAAAGTTGTCCGTTTCCCATCGTGCCGAACCCCCAGTTGTGGCATGAGTTCATAAATGTAATCCTTCACGCTTGGCATCGCAATGTATTTGTCCAACTTAAGCACAAAGTCGGGCTTGCCATAGAACGAAGAATCCGATGAAAATGATTTCATTTCGGATTCGACTTTTTGTTGCATGTAAAGTGCTTGCATCTGGCTGTTAAATGCCAGCGATTGGTAGATTTTTTTCGATTCTTCCGATAAATCAAGCGGGACATAAGGCAACTCAATTTTCTGGGTCGAGAAATCATTGTCAACCAAAATCAACGGATTCTCATTCGACTTGGCTGAAATAAAAATTTCGTATTCACCTTTAAGCTTTGAAAGATCGAAAAAGAATTGTCCTTTTTCGTTGGTTAACACATTCTGATTCTCTGGGTTTTCTTTAAAAATAGTCAAGCCAACAAGAGTGAAAGGCATGGGAACAGAATCAGCCGCATTAACAACTTTACCTGAAATGGAAAGGCCACGGGTTTCAGGAATAAAATCAGGAGAAAACGTTTGATCATTTTGACCTATCAGTTTAGTAATCAACTGATTTTCTGTTCCTTTCGGGATTACTGAAACAACAAATCTATCGGCATAATCGGCAACACTTGCAACTGAAACTTCCAGACTAACCTGCTCTCTTTTCTTGAAGATTCGTTTAGCCGTTTTTAAATTCAAATCGGCTGAATGAATTGCTGGGGTTTTAGTTAATGTCTCATTTCCGGAAATTCCCACTGGTTCAAGTAATTCACCACGAAAAGGGTTAATTACGGTGACCATTTTATAGAAATAATTGTACGGAGAGTAGTCGCGCATCCAACGTGTATAGGCCCTCAGGTAATAATTTCCGGTGAGTACGCCGGAAGGAATTCTCAACGCACCAGTAGTGCCATCCTGACTAAAAGCATATTTTTTTCGGGCAAATGCTTCACCATTCGGCGCGATCAATTCCACGTATAAAATATTACTCCAATCAGCACTTCGAAGCGCAGGCGTAGAAACATTAAAGGCCGAAAATAAAATATCCTCATTAACAACATAGGTTTCCCGATCGGTAAACAATGCCGTTTTTTCTACCAGTTGATTGGCTTGATTCACTCCAATTTTTGGCTGTGCTTGCAGGATTTCGCACCAACAAACCAAGACTAAAACAAAATAGCTAATTTTTAACATCTTCATTTCTCGTCCCAATAAGGAGGTTTTACGGTAGTTCCGTTTAACATGGTGCAAAAAATACAGATAGGGGCTCCAAGTCCGGTATAAATGTTCCCGTTTGCATCGTAATCGGTCACATAATAGAGGGGGCGTTCAGCGGGAAGCTTATCATATATAATTGCCTGGCAACGCAAAAAGTGATTAAAGAATAATCCTTCAACAGGAGTAACCATTATCCGCTTACTTCGAACCGACGAAACGCCAAAATATCCCAGTGCAACATCGGTAGTATCGTTGACATTAGATATGTTCCCTTTGACGTTAGCAGGTTGTTTTCCAAACAAATCAACGGTCTCCTGATTGTTTTTCCGGAGGTTTTCCCAGTAATTGTAAGCCCTTTTGGTTAGTGAATACTGATTAACCAGCAAACTGTATTTGAACATCAAAACATCTGTTTGATCTGGAACGTAGTGCAATTTGTATTTTGAAAATTTGTTTTGGCTAAATCCATCCGTCGACAGCACATAGATACTTTTTAGCTTATCCGTTTTGTAGCAAACGAAATTGGAATAATCGGGTTCATCTAAATCGTGATAACCATCCTTACCCAGCCATTTATCAATTGGCCACTTCGAATGATATTCATACGTTTGAGTGAGTTGCCACCGGAAAAAATGCCCGGAATTTGCATCTCCTTTAAAATCTATATAAAACTGCAATCCATTTTCAGTTATTTCAGGATTCTCGGTCTGTTTGGTTTCCACGTCATAATAAACCCGATCAACGTCAGGACAAGGCATCAACTCTTCGTACGAACTGACATATTCAGTTCCTTCCGAAACTTTGGCGCGTAAACGATACTTTTCACCAATTACAAGGTGAGCATCATCAATCTTACCCAGGTAATGACCCTTATTATTCGATTCACTAAACAGAAAACTATTCCCCTTGCTATCTTCAACGCTAACGTTGCATCCAGAAACTGGCACAAATACGGGTTTCTCTGTTGGCGATGATTCGGAAATCACAATTTCCTGATCACTTCCATCGGTAGTGATAACTCCGTCAATAACTAACCTGGGTTTGAAATTGAGCTCAGTGACAGGAAGATAGCGCTCTATACATGACGATAACAACACCGCTGTCAACAGAACATATAAATTCTGACTAATTGTTTTCATAATTCCCTAATTTCCAGTTCCACGATATTGTTAAAATAGGTACTCCAATTACTGAGTATTTGTAGCCATTCAACCTTCCTTTTTCTGATAAAAAGAAGATGGAATTGGCATTGCTTCTGCCAGTCAGGTTATATACACCAATAGTCCAATAGCTGTGCATTGGTTTCTTTACTTTCAGATTTCCTTCTATTCTCAAGGCAACATCCAACCTAAGGTAATCCGGAATCCGGTATTCATTCCTTCCTGAATAATCGACAAAAGGCTGCTCGTCAATGTAATAAACACTTTGTGGCAAAGTTACCGGTCGACCTGTGCTATAAGCCAGATTGCTTGACAATGCAAATCGCCTGGATATTTCGAGATTTAGGAACGCATTCAAAACATGGGGTTTGTCGTAATTCGAAGGGTATCTTTTACCTTGATTGATATCCGCCCAATCATTTTCACCATTTACGGTGATGAAAGATCGCGAATGAGTGTAGGAAAGCCAGCCTGTAAGCCGTCCGGTTGTTTTCGACAGCATGAACTCAGCCCCATAAGCATTTTGATTGCCTTGCAGGATAGCTGTTTCGACATACGGTGAAGCCAGGAAATCAGCTCCATCTTTATATTCCACAACATGGTGTGACTGCTTATAATAAACTTCAAACGAAGCATTTAAGCCATGCTTGCGGAAATCCTGATAATAACCCGCTGAATATTGAGCAGAACTTGGTGGTTTGATATGTGTGTCTACCAACTTCCATTGATCATTTGGTGCAATTGAAATTGAATTACTTAACATGAACACATACTGAGTCATTTGTGTAAATGAAAGTTTAACCGAATTGTTTTCGCTGATTTTAAAATCCATACCAGCCCGCAATTCCGGATTATGGTAATCCGATATCCGGTTCCCACTTTGGTAATCCTTTGTGCTGCTTACATTATTGTCGCTAAATGGTGTTCCCGGAAAATACTCCCTTACCGTTTGGGGTCCAAGTTCAGTAAACATACTGAACCGAAGTCCGGCATAAAAATTCAATCGTGGTCCAAGACTGATGTTGTCGTCTACAAAGACTGATGTTTCCAATCCTTTTTCCGTTCCCAAATCAATAGACGGCCTAAGAGATTCTTCACCATAAGGTTTAATAATTCCCCGATTTAAATCGTACAAGATCAAATCAGTTCCCGCCTTTAAGTTGTGATGTTCATTAGCCAGCCAACTCAAGCTACCCCTGAATTCGTAATGATTCAATTCGTAACTATGGCTATATGCTTTGCTGGCTGAACTTTTTTCAATCGTTTCAAAATTATAGTTTGAACCAATGGCAGAAACAGAAGATTTTAATCCAGGCGAGAACCGATGCACATAATTAACCGAAGCGCCCATATTCCCATAAGCATATTCGGTATAGCCATTCAGGTTGAAATTATCGTTACTATTGTAAGCCAGCACATTGATTTGGTTTTTGTCATTCAAATTATAATCAAAAGATCCCGCAAAATCATAAAACGAAGCCTTGCTGTTTCTCAGATTCGGATCTTTCAACCGTTTTAAAATCCAATCGGAATACGAAGAACGGCCGCTAAGAATCAAAGAAGCTTTTTCTTTTACAACAGGTATTTCAATTTCGGCATTAGCCGAAACCGGGCTAATTCCGCCCTGTGTAAAAAAACTATTTTTATGCCCTTTGCGGAGTTCTACATTAAAAACTGAGGATAAACGACCTCCATATTCGGCAGGGATTTGGCCTTTATAAATCGTGAAATTATTAATGATGTCGGAGTTAATCGAAGAAAAGAATCCAAAAAGGTGCGAACTGTTGTAGACTGGTATTTCGTTCAGGTAAAATAAATTTTGATCGGCATTTCCACCACGAACATTAACCCCGGCTGATCCTTCACCAACACTGACTATTCCTGGCAACATTTGGGCAACCTTCATCACGTCCTTTTCTCCCATTAAAGTCGGCAATTCTTTCATGGTTTTCACCGAGACATTCTCCATTCCCAATTTCGAACTTCTCTTTTGTGTTTTTTGGCCATGTATTAATACTTCATCAATCGCGTGGAATTGTTTTTTCAAAGTCAAAGAGAAATAACCATCAGAACGGACATCCAGATTCCCTTTAACTTCTGTCATTCCCAAATACTGAAAAGAGACTGCATACATACCAGGTTTCAAGGCAAGACTCACGAATCCATTTGCATCGCTTGTAGCTCCTTTCTGTAATTCAGGAATATAAATTATAGCTCCAGCCAGCGACTCGCCGGTTTCTTCTTCGGTTAATTTACCAGTAATAACTGCCATTTTACCTATTTTTGCTTTATCCCAGCTACCAATAATGATTGTTTTAATCCGGTCTGGCTGACGACCAAGCAAATATTTCTGTTCCATCTCGGTTAAATTCCTCTGTTGTCCTCGCGTCGAGTCAAGACCAGAACTTGATGAATAATATTCGGGAAGTTGATGAACAAATTTTTTATCAGGCAAGATGAAAACTGTTCCGGGTGGCTGATAAACAAAGTCCAACATGGTTGGCAGCAAAATTTTTTCCATTAATACAGGAACAGTAAGATTCTCTGCTTCCAGATTCACAACGAGAGAATTGACCCATTTATCCTCAAAGTAAAAATGAAGTTGGTATTGCTTCTCCAGTTGGGTTGCAAACTCCGGAAAACTCAAATTACGGAACGAGCCACTAATTTGCATCTCATTCGTCTGTTGACCAACTAAACCTGACAGGAAGACAAAAAATACCAGTATATATATGAAAGAAAACTTCATGTCAGATTAAAATTTCTTCACAATAGATAATTAACCTTCTCAACTTATTATCATCTAAATTCCTAAAAATAAACCGATTGGCTGAAAAATATTTTCTTATAGATACTCTTTCCGTCTTATTAAAAATTCGTAAGAAAGACGATTTATTGCTGAACCTATAAACCGTACCTTTATAAACAAGGTAATTTTTATGGAAATCATCAGAGAATTCGTAGCCAGATTTGGTTCCATTGATACTACTAATCTTTAATTCTTTATACCAACCAATGTAGCATGACAATCGACCCTGATAAATCAGTTGAACAAATTGTTGTTTGATTTCCGGATATTTATTAGGAACAAAGCTGAAAGATCGACCGTTAACAGAATCGATAACTGAAGTATTTAAAATGATTTGACCTTGTTGCCCATTATAATTGGTGTATACCAGCAAAAAATCTTGCTTATCGAGATTATACTTGAGACTTTGATCTTTGAATGTTTTGCCAGAAATCGTTACATCAGCTAAAAAGGTATCCGTACTCCTCCAAAAAGGATGACCAATTATCGGATTTTTATCCGGAAAATACTTTTTCCCATTATTTAGCAAAACATCTAATCCGTATAGCTTATCAAAATCAGCACGCAATGAATCAACCGGCAAAGTTTGTCCATAACCCATACTGGTAATAAATAAAAAAACACAAATAACTAAAATGATTCTTTGCATGTCAATTTGATTCCTGATAATATTAAAGCTTTTTAAGAGACTAAAACTGTTAATTTCCCTAAAGAATAAATAATCCAGTTAGCTCATTTGCATAAACAACGCAAAATGATCAATTATTAAAGGGAATAAAGTTAACAATGTGAAGCTATAACAGGAGATACATTTCAAAATAAAAACATGAAAAGTTTGGTCAAAAAAAAACCTCCATCCCAATAAAGGAATGGAGGTAATTTAAAGAATGGCGACGACCTACTCTCCCACAATAATTGCAGTACCATCGGCGCTGGCGGTCTTAACTTCTCTGTTCGGAAAGGGAAGAGGTGGAACCCCGCCGCAATAGTCACCTAAAGCTTTCATGGTGGCTTACGCAAAAACACCAAAATATTTTTAACATATCGGGAATAAACAGAAGTTTTCAAATTGACCTGTAAACATTAGCGAAAGTCTTCGGGCAATTAGTACTACTCGGCTTTGACGTCACCGCCTTTACACCTGTAGCCTATCAACGTAGTAGTCTACTACGACCCTCAAAGGAAATCTCATCTTGAGGTAGGCTTCGCGCTTAGATGCTTTCAGCGCTTATCCCGTCCACACGTAGCTACTCTGCAATGCAGCTGGCGCCACAACAGATTCACCAGAGGTGTGTCCACCGCGGTCCTCTCGTACTAGCAGCAGGTCCTCTCAAATTTCCAACGCCCACAACAGATAGGGACCGAACTGTCTCACGACGTTCTGAACCCAGCTCGCGTGCCACTTTAATGGG
>Ga0208789_1000308_pt1 | contig 54195 bp, 45 predicted proteins | sample Methanotroph_Enr_FD_187368 | JGI IMG/M metagenome (GOLD analysis project Ga0208789, IMG submission 187368) | Enriched soil microbial communities from Old Woman Creek wetland in Ohio, USA - Methanotroph_Enrichment_5 (SPAdes) (version 2) | ecosystem: Environmental > Terrestrial > Soil > Wetlands... | reverse complement strand
AGTTAAGACCGCCAGCGCCGATGGTACTGCAATTATTGTGGGAGAGTAGGTCGTCGCCATTCTTTAAATTACCTCCATTCCTTTATTGGGATGGAGGTTTTTTTTTGACCAAACTTTTCTTTGGTTGTGAATTGCTTCTAACTATTCCAACTCACGGAATGAAATCTCCAATCTGTGAAGCCAAAAAACTACTTGCGAAACGAAGTATCTAAATCGCGAAATAAAAAAACTCTTTTGCGGAACCAAGTTTCTTCGACGGCCTTTGTTGTTTCCAACTTTCGGATTGACCTTCCCTGAAATTTTAATTTGATATGTAGGGCTTGAATCAAATTTGAGTTTATTCGGATTCGGTTTTCAAGCTTGAATGAGTTTCTGATTGATAAATCATGATTCACCTTCGACCAATTAATTGCACCTTTGTTCCTTATTAAAATCACTCAAACGATGGCTTGGATTTACTTATTGATTGCAGGAATTTTGGAGATTGTGTGGGCTGTTGGGATGAAATATTCTGAAGGCTGGACGAAGCTTTATCCGAGTATATTTACGATTGTCTCTATGGTTATTGGGTTTTATTTCCTGTCGCTGGCCGTTAAATCGTTGCCTTTGGGTACAGCTTATGCCGTCTGGACTGGGATTGGTACAGTTGGCACAGTTATCTTCGGTCTTATCTTCTTTAAAGAGCCTATTGACCTGATCAAAACGATTTGTATTCTGCTTATTGTGACTGGTATTGTTGGACTGAGACTATTTCACAAGGCCTAATATTAAGGGAAAAGTCAATAGTCATTGGGAAAAGTTTAAAAACAACTTTCCGGATGGCTACTTCAAATTGTTATTTTCACCATTTTCTATTGACTAATGACCATTTTCTAATTCGGAATAATTCCCATTTTTTTCATCAGGAAGGTGGCATTCATCGTTCGGGTTACTCCATTGGTCAGTTTGTAATCGAAGTTTAGCTCATCGTTGTGCAACTGAACCTCAAAACATTGATTTTTGATTGCTGGAATGGTTTGTGCCAACGCGGTAAGTCCCAAGTCGTGTGTGGCAACAATTCCGTGTGTTTTTAAGGAAATAAGCTGATGTATTAATTCTTTTGAGCCGTTTAGCTTATCAACGGAGTTAGTTCCTTTCAACATTTCGTCAAGAATAACAAACAAGTTTTCGCCATTCCGGAGCAGAGTGAGCATCGATTGAAGACGCAACAATTCAGCATAGAAATAAGATTCATCGTTCATCAGGTTATCGGATGTGCGCATGTTGGTGTAGATTCGAATTGGACTGAATTCGAAGCTTTCAGCACAAACTTTGCATCCGTTGGATGCCAATATCAGATTGACGCCAACGGTTCTCAAAAAGGTGCTTTTCCCGGCCATATTGGCTCCGGTGATGATGACGATCTTTTCTTCATTCGAAATCTGAAATGAATTGCTGACGCAACGGGTTTCGTCAATTAAAGGATGCCCCAAATCTTCAGCATTGAATGCAAATTCAGATGACGAAACTTCAGGAGTAACCCACGCCGGATGATTGTAATTGCAATTGGCCAGGCTAATGTGGGCATCTATTTCTGCAATCACATCGAACCACCGGGGAAGAACGCCGGCATAGTTTTGCTGCCATTTGTTAAGTTTTACCAAACACCTGATATCCCAAAGAAAAATGGAATCGAGTACAAGTCCGACCAGGAAATTTTTGCTATAATCGAACTGATCCAATATCTTTTGCAACTCTGAAGTGATCGTACTTGCGGTTTTCCCCTGGTGTGAAAGTTGTTCTTTCAGAGATCGCAGATAGCTGCTTTTAAAGTCGAACGATTCGATTTGCTTCAGCATTTCGGCATAGCGACGAAGCAACTTTCCTTGACTCTCGAATTTCTGGTGAAATTTTAGAATCGTTTTAAAGTAAATCCCGATGGTCATCCATTGTGCCAAAAGTGCCAGCCGGTAAAATGAATGGGAATCAATGCCCGCAATGCTTAATCCAATCAGGAGAAGGGTCAGAGCAGGAAGTATTTTTAACAGATATTTCAGGATATGAAGTGATTTTAGATTTATTACCTGGTCGAGCGACTCATTGTAATGATCTTTAGTTCCATCCGTTTCCATGCCTAGGGTTGCAAAATTTTGTCTCCAACCGAACTCTTTGGCAAGTTCCTGGATGGCCTCCTGTCTGCTCCCGATTTCTTCGGAAGAGCGTTGAGTCTTCTTCAAAAGTGTCGCCAACCGGTTTTTACCCTGTAAGGTAACTGTTCTATTCAGGAATTGAAACATGGATCCGGCACCAAATAAATCCAGATCGTAACTATAGTCGTGGTGCGGGTCGGTAAATTCGCTGCCCGGATCGAAGGAGCTTAAATCGCGGTTTAGTGCACTGATTTCATCACGGTTGATTTTAGCCAATTGCTGATAATACAACAATTGTTTTTCGGTTTGAATGTATTTTTTTATCAGGAAGAAAAACGCAATCAGGAAGATAAAGGAAATAGAAAACGCAAGTATTTCATTGATGGGATTCAGGTAAAACCACGCTGGAATAATTCCGATAAAGCTAATCAGGCGTGCAACTGAAATGAGTTTTAACTGATTTTTTTTTGAGTCGGATAATGATTGGTATTGATCGGAAAGTCCTTGGTATTTCTGAAGTATTTCTGTTTTCATCAATTTTGAAACTGAAATTATTATGCAGACTAGTCTCGTTTTCGTGCCGATAATTACAAGTTTAAGTGCCTAGATTTGGAGTGCCTGGATTACTTTAGGCACTCCGAACCTTATGCACTTCGCACTTATTTATTCAAAATTTGCCAGATTTTATCTTTTAATTGCATGATTCCCTGTCCGGTAATTGACGAAATAAATAGATGTGGAATGTCTTTTAGTTGTTCACTAATTTCCACTTTCAATTCATCGTCCAGAAAATCACTTTTGCTGATGACCAGAAAGCGCTCTTTATCTAATAACTCCGGATTATATTCCTGCAATTCATTCATCAGGATACCATATTCTTTGCGATAATCTTTTGTGTCAGACGGAACCATAAACAGAAGCATCGAGTTGCGCTCGATGTGGCGCAAAAAGCGAAGCCCAAGTCCTTTGCCTTCGTGCGCACCTTCAATAATCCCAGGGATGTCAGCCATTACAAACGATTGATTGTCGCGGTAGCCTACAATCCCGATATTGGGAACCAAAGTTGTAAAAGGATAATCAGCTATTTTAGGCTTGGCTGCCGAAACTACCGAAAGCAAAGTCGACTTTCCAGCGCTTGGGAAACCGACTAATCCGACATCTGCCAAAATCTTCAATTCGAGCGTAAACCATCCTTCGATGAAAGGTTCGCCTGGCTGCGCAAAGCGTGGTGTTTGCTGCGTTGCCGATTTGAAATGTACATTTCCAAGTCCTCCTCTTCCGCCTTGTGCCAGAATTTTTGACTCACCATGGGTGGTGATCTCGAAAAGTGTTTCACCGGTTTCGGCATCTTTAGCAACTGTTCCTAGCGGAACATCCAAATAAATATCTTCCCCATCAGCGCCTGAGCTGGTTTGTTTTCCACCAGATTCGCCATGTCCGGCATAGACGTGCCGGCGATATTTTAAATGAAGCAGGGTCCACATTTGTTCATTGCCTACTAGGATAATGTGCCCTCCGCGACCACCATCACCTCCATCCGGGCCACCTTTTGGTTCCGATTTTTCTCTCCGGAAATGCGCTGAACCTGGGCCTCCGTTTCCTGAACGGGCGTATATTTTAACGTAATCAACAAAATTAGTATCTGCCATCGAATGTTTGTTTCAAGTCCAAATTTTCAAGTTCAAAGTTGTGGCGTCTGAAATATAGTTGTTCGGTAGTCATTGATTCTCATTGAATTGTAAGTAGCACAAGGCGAATAACAACAATCCGTGTGAAACAAATGACGCGAAGCAAATGACTATCAATGACTATAGAAGCTTGCTTGCTGCGACTGACCACTGCTCACTTTTTTGAGGGGTGCAAGTTAAGCAAAAAAAAGACGAATGGTTAGTTAACCACCCGTCTTTTCTGTTTATTATCAGAATCTTATAATACCGATACTGTATTGATAAGCCTTTTGGCAATTTCTTCTATCGAACCGGTGCCATCAATTTTATAATACTTGTTTTGGGCGCCGTAGTAGTCTCTCAAAGGCGAGGTTTTTTCATGGTATACATTAATCCTGTTTTCGATGATCGAAACATCCTGATCGTCAGGTCTGCCCGACGTTTTGCCTCGGTACAACAACCGTTTGATTAACTCTTCTTTCTCAACCAACAGGCATAACATACCAGAAACTGGTGTTTCATTTTCGTTGAGTAGTTCGTCGAGAGCCTTGGCTTGTGCGACTGTTCGTGGAAATCCATCGAAAATGTATCCGTTGGCTCCTTTGTTTTCCAGAAGCTTCGATTTGATCATACCAATAACGATAGAATCAGGAACCAGAAAACCTTTGTCCATGTAGCTTTTAGCTTCCACTCCGAGCGTTGTTTCGGCAGCAATCTGGCTACGCAATAAATCACCTGTTGAAAGGTGTATGAGATTGAACTTCTCAATCAGGAAGTCCGCCTGAGTGCCTTTTCCTGCACCAGGAGGGCCAAATAAAACTAGATTTAACATTTGAAAATAGGGTTACTTTTTTTCGGTTACTTTATAAATGTCAATCAAATTGCGACCTCTTCCATCGTAATCCAGACCATAGCCAACAATGAAATCATTCGGAATTTCGATTCCGATGTAGTCAAGCGGGACTTTAACCTGAAGTGCGTCGGGTTTTAGAAGCAGGGTAGCAATTTTGATATCAGCAGGGTTCTTTGCTTTTATTTGTTCAATGGTATTGGCGATTGTAATGCCCGAATCAACAATGTCTTCAAGCACGATTACCGTGCGGCCTGTCAGATCTTCGTTCAGTCCGATTAATTGTTTCACCGTACCCGTTGTGTGTGTACCGGAATAGGAGGCCAGTTTAATAAACGATATCTCAGCGTCGAGCAATGAAATACGCTTGAAAACTTCGGCAGCAAACATGAACGAACCGTTAAGAATGCAAAGGAACAAAGGGTTTTTATCTTTGAAATCGTTGTTCATTTTCTCTGCCATTTCTTCAACGATTGATCTGATCTTTTCATAGGTGATGAAAAGTTCAAACTCTTTGTCATGTATTTTTACGTTTTTCATGTGCTATTATATTGAGATCGATTTGGTTCTTTTCTGGTTATTTTCAACTAATTTTGGCCTGAAAATAAAGCGACAAAGTAACGAAACTAATTTCTATTGAAAAAATTAAATTCTGAAAAGATGGAACCAAGAGTAAGTATTATCATGGGAAGTACTTCCGATCTGGGAGTAATGGATGCGGCAGCTAAAGTGTTGGATGATTTTGAGATACCTTTCGAAATCAATGCTTTGTCGGCTCACAGGACACCTGAAGCAGTGGAGATTTTTGCCAAAGGAGCCAAAGCCCGTGGGATACAGGTTATCATTGCCGCTGCCGGAATGGCAGCTCATCTGCCGGGTGTTATTGCCGCTATGACTACGCTTCCCGTTATTGGAGTGCCAATCAACGCTTCGTTAAGCGGTCTCGATTCGTTGCTGGCAATTGTGCAAATGCCCCCCGGAATTCCAGTCGCTACCGTTGCCGTGAATGGAGCTCAAAATGCTGGTATACTTGCAGTTCAGATGATTGCTTTGGGAGATACAGAACTTGCAGTCAAGTTAGAAACTTTCAAGGAAACCCTGAAATCGAAAATTGAAAAGGCAAATAACGATCTGGCACAGATAAAATTCAGGTATAAAACGAATTAGACTTGACTTTTTAACAAAAGATTTGTAACTTGTATGTCATAAGTAAGTTCCTGATGTTTTATCAGGAATTTTTTTTGCCCCAATGTTATGAAATTGTTACCGACATTTATTCTGGTTGCTTGGTTTGTATTTACGGCAGCAGAATGCAAGGCACAGGATGTGTTTTGGTCAGGTTCAAGGTATCAGGCATTGTCTGATGCTTCGGTAGGAATATCTGATTGCTGGTCTGTTTTCGGAAATCAGGCAGGGCTTGCCGGAATCAACCGGATAGTTGTTGGTGGTTCTTTTCAAAATCGTTTTCTGGTTAATGAATTATCGACTCGTGCCGGGTTACTTGTATTGCCCGTTCAATCGTCGGTGTTCGCTTTTTCACTTTCGCAATTTGGACAAATTCCTTTTCGTCAGGAGAAATATGGGCTGACTTATGCACGACGGCTCTCTCCAAAACTCAATTTTGGCATGCAATTTAATTGTTATCGGTTATTTCTATCCGAGGAAAACCGGTCGGTCAGCTCTTTTGGTACTGAACTCGGTATCCAATATTTATTTATTGAACGCTTTGTAGTTGGATTACATGTGATGAATCCATACCAAACAAAAGTAAAATTAGCCTCCGGAATATTTCGATATCCTTCCCGCATCAAGATTGGATCGTTTTACCGTCTTTCAGATTTGTTTAGCCTGACTACCGGGCTCGAAAATGATTTTGACGAACATCTCATCCTGAAAACTGGAATTGAATATACTATTCTCGAAAAGCTTTTTCTGCGTGCCGGAGTTTCCGGGAAACCTTACCAACTTTCAACCGGAATTGGCTTTCAGGTGAAAAAACTTACACTTGATTTGGCTACGACTTACAGTCAGTATTTGGGCAATTCACCGTCAGTCTCATTTCAATACCAATTCTGATGAAGAGGCTAATGTTTACGATATTGCTTTCAGGATTAGCTGTGTTCTCAATTGCGCAGAACCCTGTGGCAAACCAAATCACTGAAGATTTGCTTGAATCGGTGGGCGAAAACATGAGCGACGACACCGATATTCAGGAAATTCTGGACGATTTACAGGGTTTCAGTCAAAATCCATTGAAGATCAATCTGGCTTCAGTAGATGATCTGAAGCGCTTGCATTTACTGTCGGAAGTTCAGATCAATAACCTGATTGCTTACAGGGAGAAAACCGGTACCATTTATAGCTTGTATGAGTTGGCGGCTGTTGATGGCTTGGCTTCTGATATTTTGGAAAAGCTGGAGCCATTCATTTCATTCGAAGTTTTGGAAGAACAATCCGGGGGGAAAAGGTCATCAACCGATTTATTGATAAGATCGAACCGGACATTTTTATCGTCGGGGCAAACCAATCAAACCAAATATGAAGGTTCACCAGAACGCTACTATCTCCGGATGAAGCATATTTCGACACGGATGGAGTATGGCCTGGTCGCTGAAAAAGATCCTGGCGAAGCTTTTTTTAGTCAATCGAATAAGCATGGGTTTGATTATACCAATGCTTTTGCCAATTTCAGGCTGGGGCAGAAAGACAACCGGATTTTCGTTGGCGGTTATCATGTGCGTTTTGGGCAGGGGTTGGTGGCCTGGCAAGGTTTTTCGATGAGCAAGTCGGCTGAAACAACCCAGGTTTTTCGGTCTGATCAGGGCATTAAGTCTTATTCGTCGACCGACGAAAATCTGTTCTTTCGCGGAATTGCTGGCCAGTTTAAACATCGGAATTTTTCTTTTTACCCTTTTTTGTCGCGGCACAAGCTGGATGCCAATGTAGATACATTGGATGGCAAACCTTATTTTGGCGCTTTCCAAACAAGCGGATATCATCGGACAGGATCGGAAATTGCCGGAGAGAATTCGCTGCAACAGTTTGTAGGTGGCGGGCATGTAACCTATTCGCACAACCAATGGTCGCTGGGGATGACAACTGTTTATACCCGTTTTGATGCTTATCTGGATCGAAGCAATGATCCATACAATCAATTTCTGCCGGAGGGGAAGGATAACTTGGTGGCTGGATTTGACTGGAAAGGCTCTTTGAAAAAAGTATTCTTTTTTGGAGAAGTAGCGGTTAGCAAAAATTCAGGAAAGGCTTTGTTGACGGGAGTTGTGATGAAACCTGCATCGAATGCCGAATTGTCTTTGGGTTACAGGAATGTCAATAAAACCTACTTTAGCTTTTTCTCGAATGCGTTTACGGAGTCGTCCCGGACAAACGATGAACAGGGATTATACCTCGGACTAAAAGTTTTTCCGGTGCCTCGCTGGATTCTCTGGGCTTACGCCGATTTTTTCCGGCATCAGTGGCTGAAGTACACCACAGTAGCGCCTTCGGCTGGAACTGAATTTTTTGTTCAGGTCTTGTACCATCCAACACGCGAAACAAATTTTTATCTACGGTTTTTTCAGGAAGAAAAGGAGCAACGATTAATAACTGAAAACCTAAGATACAATGAGCAACAGTTAATTAATCGGCTAAGGCTCAACTTTACGCATGATTTGAATGAACAGGTCAGCTTGAAAAGCCGGATAGAGCTTTCATTTTATTCAAAGCAAAGTAGTGAAAAAGGTATTCTGGTTTGTCAGGACTTTGCTTTTAAACCGGTACAAAAGTCATATTCTGTGAACGGTCGATTGGCATATTTTTCGACGGACGGGTACAACGCTCGACTTTACGCCTATGAAAACGACTTGTTGTATTCGTTTTCAGTTCCGGCACTTTATGGAAATGGCATTCGCGCTTATTTTAATCTTCAGCAAAAGCTAGGCAGCAAATTTACGTTTTGGCTGAAACTTGCGGCGACTCACCAATTTGCTCAAAAGAATGATGAAATCGCCGTCGATCCTTCAACCAAATCGGAGGTTAAATTTCAGGTTCGATATCGGTTTTGACTTTTATGTTGTAATTCAGCGTTTTGTTCGGGCCAAACGCATTTAAAATTTGTGCTTATATTAATCATGCATATATTTATTATGACTGTTCGGAAAATTCCAGCACGATGTCACAGTGACATGGAGAAGTTGTGATTTTTTTTATCCATAATTGATGGATTCCCATTGTGTCGCTGTGACTCCGTGTTTAGGTTTCCTAAGATCACCCTAAGTTCTTCATTTGGTACTAAAAGTTTAAATCCGTTTGCCTTGGTGTTTTGTGAGTTGCCGTATATATAGTTCGCGCTCAATTGCTATATTTGCACGTCAAAATAGAAAAAGGGATGGTTCATAAAATTAATTTCGACGATATTCGTCCAATCGAGGATTCAGAGGTAAATCATTACCTTGGGTTACTTCTTCAGGATGAAGGGTTTCAGCATATTTTACAATTTATTTTTAAAGATCAGGCGAAGATTGACCAGATTAAATTACTCCTTGCCCACGTTCATACCATTAAAGATTTACAGCTAAAGTTTGTATATCAACTTGTTGAAGATTTGATTCTGAAGAAATCGACTGATGGACTGAGTTCAAGCGGCCTCGATAAACTCGATAAAAACACCAGCTATCTCTTTATTTCGAATCATCGTGATATTATTCTTGATTCGGCACTCATGAACTATTTGATTGTTCTGGAAGGAATGAATACCACCGAGATTGCGATTGGAAATAACCTACTCATTGAGAAATGGATCGAATATACTGTTAAGCTTAACCGCGCTTTTGTTGTTCGTCGCAATTTGCCTGTCAGGGAACTATTGATGGCTTCCAAAAAACTTTCAGAATATATCCGGAGAGACGTTACTCAAAAAAATACATCCGTTTGGATCGCCCAGCGCGAAGGCCGAACAAAAGATGGAAATGATAAAACGCAGCAGGCTTTGCTTAAAATGCTGAATCTGAGTAATATTCACGAAGTTGGCGAGGGATTTAAAGAATTACGAATTGTCCCGCTTTCTATTTCGTATGAGATTGAACCTTGTGGCATTTCAAAAGTTGCCGAATTGTATAAAAAGCAAACCGAGGGTTTTGAAAAGACACAGGAAGATGACCTGAGAAGTATGGGCGAAGGTTTAGTTAGGCCTAAAGGACACGTTCATTTTGGGTTTGGCGAACCAATTACAAGTCAAATTGATTTAATTTGCAAGGAAGAAACCATCGCGAATCAGATAGAGAAATTGGCCGAAATTATTGACAATAGGATTTACAGCAGCTTTAAGCTTTGGCCAAATAATTATATTGCTGAAGACATCCTGAACAAGACCAGCAATAATCTCGATCAATACACAGCCGAACAATTCGATCGTTTTGCGATGATGGTTGATGAAGCTGTTGAAACAATTCCGGGCGACAAAGACGTTATTCGAACCATGTTCCTTCAGATGTATGTAAATCCATTAATTAATAAACGTAAATCGCTGGCATAAAATAATGATTGGTAGCATCAGCGGCATAATATGGGATTGGAATGGCACCTTGCTCAATGATGCCAGCCTGGCTGTTCAAACCATGAATCAAATGCTTGAACGGCGCGGATTGCCGATACTTTCTGTTGATGGATATAAGTCGGTATTTACCTTCCCAGTTAAAGATTATTATCAGAAAATAGGTTTCGATTTTCAGACAGAACCCTTTGAAATACCTGCTTTGGAATTTATCAATTGCTACAACAGTCAGGTAAATGAATGCAACCTTCACAAAGATACCTTGAGAGTATTACATTATTTTCAATCGATTGATGTGAAACAGTATATTCTTTCAGCAATGGAACAAGAGGTTTTGGACAATTGCCTGAGGCACTATCAAATCAACGAATTTTTTGAATACGTTTCGGGATTGGATAATATTTATGCGGCCTCAAAAATTGAAAACGGGCATCGGCTAATTGCTGATATGAAGTTAGATGCCAGCGAGTTGGTTTTGATCGGCGATACGGTTCACGATTTTGAAGTGGCAACTGAACTGGGCTGCCAGTGCGTTTTAATTGCCGACGGGCATCAATCGAAAGAAGTTCTTCAGGCTACCGGAACCCTGGTTATCGATTCTATCTCTCAATTGCTGGGCTAAGCAAGGACTTTCGAATCAGAGAAACTTCAGAATAAAAGTGACCAGAAACGGAACCAGCAGGGTTAAAACAATTCCACTGAAAACCGAAATAATACTCCATTCTTTTCCTGAATAACGTGTAATAACCGGAAGGGTTGTATCCATCGAAGTGGCGCCTCCCGAGGCAATACCAGCCAGCTTTCCGAAATAAAGAACCAATATGGGCGTAGTCAGCAGAGTTGCTATTTCGCGCAAAATATTTGATAATAATGCAATAACTCCAAGTGTTTCGCCGCTTAATTGGGTAATAAAAAGGCTCGAAAGACTGTAATAACCGAATCCGGCCCCAACCGCCAAAACTTCTTTAAGTTTCAAATCAGGAAGAAACAATGAGGCCAGAGCAGTCCCGGCAAATGTTCCGATGATGATTCCGAGGGGAACTAAAAAAATCCTGAGTTTCATGGTTCGAATAACCGACCAGGAACTTTTATCGGCGCCAATGCCAATTCCTACTAAAAACATCAGGACATAAAGCGCGTACATGCTGAAATCAGTTTCTAGCATCAGGTCCGGAAGTTTTCCGGTAACTCCCAAAATAACTCCCAGAGCAAAAAAGGCGAGGATAATCAGACTATTCTTCATCCTTACTTTTTAGTGGCTCGGTTCGGAAAACGAAATGATAAAGTGCCCAAAGGGTCAGCACGCTTCCTGAAATGGCGCCAATGGTAATGATAATTGCCTGAACTCCGATTTTATCCAGGTTCTGAATGATTGTTTTGTTCAGCCCAACGGATATGCCGAGCAGAAAAAGCAAGATGTAGATCGCCCAGGTAATCAGTCTGTCGTTCACCTTTAATAATTTAGGCCTGCGGTTTATTGAATAGCCGAGCAATATTCCAAAAAGCATCACTAGTAGAACGGTAATCATCGAGGTGAGTTTGTCGGTTTTATTGTTTCAAAAATGCATAAAAATAACCGACCTCGCAATATGCCTGAATGTAAGATAGCCAATTCATGAAATGTGGATGGCTTGCCGTTATTTTTCTATTTTTGGCGAAGTTTCACCAATAACTGATTTATACATGGAACAGGAACGAATACCCGTGACCATTATCACCGGTTTTTTAGGCGCCGGAAAAACAAGCTTGCTTAATAAGCTGATTGGCAAACATCCGGAAAAGAAATTTGCCATCATCGAGAACGAGTTTGGCGAAACTGGCATCGACGGAGGGCTGATTGCATCAGCTCCTGACGCGATTTTCGAATTGAATAATGGGTGCATCTGCTGTTCGCTGGGCGAAGACTTTTTGCATACCCTCGAAACTTTGTTGGGTAGTTCATACGAATTCGATCATTTGCTGATTGAAACTACTGGTATTGCCGATCCATCAGGCATTGTTGATGCGTTTATCTCCGGAAGTACCGTTCAGCAGCGGTTCAGGATTGATAGTGTAATTTGTGTTGTTGACGCCGTAAACATGGAGGATTTATTTGATGAACAGCCCGAAGTTCGGTTGCAGCTTGCCTTGGCAGATTTGGTACTGGTGAATAAAACCGACTGCGTTCATCCAGATTATCTGGTTCGTTTAGTTGAGCTAATCAAGGGCGTTAATCCGATGGCCAAAATTGCCTATACAACTTTTTGCGCAGTAGACGAAATCGTGGTTTTGGATACCAATTCGTTTTCGGGCGAGGTGGTCGAGAAATCAACTTTGTCATTCTGTGGTATGGATCTCCCGGAGAATAAGCAAGCCGGACAAAAATCATTTGTGCACAATCCGAAAAGTCAGGAATCGAATCATAACCATGATATTTCATCTGTAGGTTTCACTTTCGAAGGCAGTTTCGATGTCAATAAATTTGGCTTGTGGATGCAGAATTACCTGTATTTTAACAGGGAAACTATATTTCGGGTAAAAGGAATCATGAGTTTTGACCAAACCGAAGACCAGTTTGTTTTTCATGCCGTCCGCAGCTCGTTTATGTTTGAAGTGGGGAAACCTTGGGGCAACAAAGTGCGCTTCAGTAAACTGGTTTTCATCGGGAAACATATTTCAGGCAAAGAGCTTGAAGCGAATTTACTACAATTGCTGGTGAAATAGGAAGTTGATCCGAAAAGACATAGTCGGGATCTCACTCTAGGTGAAACCCCGACTATTATATGTTGAAAACTGGCTAATATCTAATTGTTTTTCCGGAAGTCCATATTTCAAAACTATTGCTATTTTCATCCGATTATAACCAAATCCGCGAAAATCACCTTCTAAATAACTAAACTTTAATCAAAGGAGAATTACAAATGGCGAGACGAATCATTGGTATTCACGAAAAACTACCTGTATTAGAGAGCTTACCGCTCAGTTTTCAGCACTTGACGGCTATGTTTGGTGCCACGATCCTGGTTCCCATTTTGCTGGGAGTTGACCCTGCTATTGCATTGTTAATGAATGGTATTGGTACCTTAATTTATACTTGGGTTACCAAAAGTGGAATTCCGGCTTACCTGGGATCAAGTTTCGCTTTTATTGCGCCGGCCATGCTGGTTATCAGCACCTATGGCGGTTTTGCACATGCCCAATCAGGATTTATCTTTTTTGGTTTGTTCTTTATCCTGATTTCATTTGTAGTCAAATTCTGGGGGATTAGATGGATTGATATTGTGATGCCTCCAGCTGTGATGGGTGCCGTTGTTGCTATTATCGGACTGGAACTTGCACCAGTAGCCGCTCAGCAGGCAGGATTGGCTCCATGGCCTACTGCCGTCGGACAAGTCGTTCAACCTTTTGTAATGTCTCCAAACGTGGTGATTGTTTCCATGTTTACCTTGGTTGTGGGTATTGCTGGCTCGGTACTTTTCAAAGGTTTCATGCAGGTTATTCCGATTCTTTTTGCAGTGGTGGCCGGCTATTTGCTGGCTTTGGGAATGGGAATGGTCGACACGGCTGTCATCGCTAATGCATCATGGTTTGCTTTGCCTAAATTTCAGGCTCCGGTTTTTGACATCAATGCCATTGTAATCATAGCTCCTGCCTGTATTGTGGTATTGGCCGAACACATCAGCCACCTGATTGTAACCGGGAAAATTACCGGAACTGATTTGATGAAAAACCCGGGTTTGCACAAGTCGCTTCTTGGCGACGGCATTAGTAATGTTTTATCCGGATTTGTAGGTTCGCCTCCAAACACAACGTATGGTGAAAATATCGGCGTGATGGCAATCACCCGCGTTTATTCAGTATGGATTATCCGTGGCGCTGCTTTACTTGCTATTGCATTTTCTTTAATCGGAAAGGTTTCGGCTGCCATCTCAACTATTCCGAATGCTGTAATGGGCGGGATTACCATGTTATTGTACGGAGTTATTGCAGTACAAGGGTTTCGCATGTTTGTGGAACAGAAAGTTGATTTCAGCAAAAACAGTAACATGGTTCTTGGCGCTGTAACTTTCGTAGTTGGTGTGAGTGGTGCAAGTATCAATATTGGATCGGTTCAGTTGAAAGGAATGGCTTTTGCAGCCATCATTGGAGTTGTATTGTCGCTGATTTTCTGGTTGCTTGGGAAAATTAATGTGATGAATAAGGAAGTGTAATTTAGTATTCAGTGTTCAGTCGCAGCAGACAGTTTTATTACTGCAAACTGAGACTGAACACTGAGACTGTAATTATTTCGCCGGTGTAATAACAATGTTCCGATAATCAGCAGGTCTATGATCTCCCTGTAACATAATTGGACCTGGTTCTCCTTCTTTACTATCGATTGCACCTCCCGTAATCCCAGGGATAATCTGGTCTGCAATAACCGTCTTGCCATTGGCCACAATTGTAACGCGACGGCCAATCAATGTAATGTCGTAGGTTTGCCACTCGCCCGGCGATTTGGCAACATTTTCATTGGGTGTCAGGAAGCCATAAACGCCTCCCAGATAAATCGATGCAGTTTCTTTCCCTTTGCTGTCTTCAATCTGAACTTCATAACGACCTCTTAAATATATCCCGGTGTTGCCACCTTCAGGATACCTGAACTCAATATGCAATTTGAAATCGTTAAATTTTTGATCGGTAATGATGTTGGTTCCAGGCTTTGGGCTTTTTAGAATGCCGTTCTCAGCTATCCATTGATTGTTCGGCTTTTGAGGATGCCAGCCATCCAGGTTCTTGCCATTAAAAAGAGTGGTTGGCTTGCCCCATTCCGGAGAAGAATTCCGTTTCAGCAGCGGAGCCCGTTCTCCAATGAATGTATGCTTAACGCCAGCGCTGCTTGTGATGACTCCTTTGAGTTTATCATTTTCGACGGTTCCTTCAAAAACCATGTCGTTGTCAGAGTTATCCCATTGTGGAGGTATGCTAAACGTAATTTTCCCGTCAGCAACATTTACTTTCGAAATTGGTCTGGCACTTCCGGATTCCGCGACAAAATACCCTACAAGCGTTTTTATTCCTGAAAGTTTAACTTCCAGCCAAGATGGTACTGATTGATCATCCATTTGAACGGTGAGGTCCCAGCGGCCAATAATAGGTTGTTCGCCAGCGTTTGAATTGCTCCCGGAAGAAGCAAAAGGCATAGTAATAAACAAAGTCAGGGCGATCAATAAAGAGTGGAATTTGCCACTAAATATTGAGGAAAACCGAATGTTTTTCATGGTAAATTATTTGTTGGTTAATACTGCCCAAAAGTACTGTTTTTTTGAGACGCAAGATCAATTTGACCTTTTGATATGCCCGGAAATTGTCGATTTACCGAAGGTTTCTTTCTTCGTAATTTGAAGCTGAGAAAAAGGTTGATTTGAAGCGATAGAGCTAAATGGGAAATGTTTTTTAAGCCTGGGGTTAGTAGGCTTTTGACTTGATGTCGCGGATGTACAACTGCAAGCTTGTTTTTCCCCTGAATTCATTTTCAGCAATGGAATAGCAAATGTCGAATGGCAAGCCTTGGTTAATAGCGTCAAAATGGTGAGCTTGGTTGAAGGCGATGGCTGAAAATTGTGAAGAAGTACTGGTTGGTTCAATTAAATCCAGTTTCAAATGTTCCATATTTTTTCCAACAGGACGGCTTGTGCCGCTGTCGAGAACATTTTCAGTAATAAAGACCGGAACCATGTTGTGTGGGCCAAACGGCGCAAATTGTTTCAGAATACGGTAGAACTTTGGTGTAATGTCTGATAAATATATTTTGGCCTCTGCTTCAATCGATTCAGTTTGCTGTTGGTTGGTTATTTGTTTGGTCACAATTTCTTCGAAACGGCGCGAAAATTCGTAAATATTTTCAATTTTCAGGGTTAACCCTGCAGCATACATGTGCCCCCCGTATGATTCGAGCAAGTCACTGCAAGCTCCAATGGCTTCATACAGATCGAAATCCCGGATAGAACGGGCCGAACCAGTTGCCAAGCCATTCGATTCGGTCAGAACCACCGTTGGGCGATAGAAATGTTCCGTCAAACGCGATGCGACAATTCCAACAACCCCTTTGTGCCAGTCGCGGTTATAAAGTACGGTTGCATTTTTTCCTTCATGTCCCGGATCACGCTTAATCATTTCCAAAGCTTCCTGAGTGATGTCACGATCAAGGGTCTTCCTGATTTCGTTGTACGAATTAATTTCGTCCCCAAGCAGTAATGCTTCCTGTTCGTTGGTAGCGGTCAGAATGGCAACCGATTTTTTCCCATGTTCTATCCTTCCGGAAGCGTTCAGGCGTGGGCCGATTTTAAAAACAATATCGCTCACCGATTTTTCTTCGGTATTCAGGCATGAATAATTCATGATGGTTTTGAGCCCGATACTTGGCGAAGAGTTAAGTTTCTTCAACCCAAAATGAGCCAAAACCCTGTTTTCTCCGGTTACCGGAACAATATCGGAAGCAATACTTACAACAACTAAATCGAGTAGCTCTGTTAGCTCCGAAAATGGAATGTTGTTTTTTCTGGAAAAGGCCTGAAGTAATTTAAATCCTACACCGCAGCCCGAAAGTTCTTTGTATGGATAAGGGCAATCGAGCCTTTTTGGATCAAGGACCGCATATGCTTCAGGAATAGTATCATCGGGATTGTGGTGATCGCAAATAATGAAATCGATGCCCAAATCTTTGGCCATTTTGATTTTCTCAATGGCTTTGATTCCACAATCGAGTACAATAACCAGACTTATGTTTTGCTCTGAAGCGTAAAGTATGCTGGTTTTCGAAATGCCGTATCCTTCTGAATACCGGTCGGGAATATAATAATCGAGATTTTTTAAGCGGCTACGTAGAAACTGGTACATCATGGCAACCGAAGTGGTGCCGTCAACGTCGTAATCACCATAAATCAAAACCTTTTCCTGATTGTCAATTGCCCGTTCAAGCCTTTCAACGGCTCTATCCATGTCTTTCATCAGGAAAGGATCGTGCAAATCTGAAAGTTTTGGTCTGAAAAAAGCCTGGGCCTCGGCATAGCTAGTGATGCCTCTTTGGGCTAAAAGATTGGCAATTACCATATTTACATTTAACGCGACCGATAAATGCTTGATGATGTTTATATCGCCCTCCTTTTTAATATTCCAGACTTTATCCATTCGTTTTATTTCAGAACAATCCTATTTTGAGTAAAAATTTCTCAAAGATAGGAAATGAACTCAGAACTGGAAACTAAATCAACTACATTAATCGACATTTTGTTAACAGGATCCGAACCCTGATTTTGTAATGTTCACCTCGTCAAAACCTTAGCTTTATTAAATATATTTCAGGTTTTTATTGCATCTTTTTAGAAATTTAATTTATTGGATTTCGCCCTCAGAAACGAAATTGTTCAGGCTAAAATGAGAATTATTTTGACGTTTAAAATTGTCATTCAAAAAGCTTCCGGATTGTTTTTTTTTCATTTGAAACCTGTGTTTGAGGTAAATCGAAACTCAAAGTTGGTAGCCACTTCCCGTATGCAATAGTTTGCTATCTTTGCCGGAAATTTTTCTAAAATTTCTAATTGTCCCAACAATGAGCATATCTGAATTAAGCGAACAGGAACTTGTACGGAGAAACTCCATGCAAAAAATGAAGGATATGGGAATTGATCCTTATCCAGCTGCTGAATTTCCAGTAAACGTAACCACCGCCGAAATAAAAGAAAACTACAATCCTGAGTTGAATAACTATCAGGAAGTGGTTCTGGCAGGCCGTATTATGAGCCGACGCATCATGGGGAAAGCTTCATTTGCCGAATTGCAGGATTCGACCGGAAGGTTGCAACTCTACATCAACCGCGACGAAATTTCTCCGGACGAAGATAAAAGCCTGTATAACGATGTATTCAAAAAGTTACTCGATATTGGCGATGTTGTTGGCGTAAAAGGTTTTGTATTTATTACTCAGGTAGGCGAGTTGTCTGTTCATGTCAAAGAATTTGTCGTATTGAGTAAATCGCTCCGTCCTTTGCCTATTGTGAAAGAAAAGGACGGACAACTGTTTGATGCGGTGACCGACCCTGAAATGCGTTACCGTCAGCGTTATGTCGACCTGATTGTGAACCCACAGGTGAAGGATACGTTTATCAAGCGGTCGAAAATCATCAATACCATGCGCCAGTTTTTCAACGAACAAGGCTACCTTGAAGTTGAAACTCCGATTTTGCAATCGATACCCGGTGGAGCAACTGCCCGTCCATTCATTACACACCACAATGCCCTAAATATTCCGCTTTATTTGCGTATTGCCAACGAACTTTACCTGAAACGCCTGATTGTTGGCGGGTTCGATGGTGTTTACGAGTTCGCCAAAGACTTCCGTAACGAAGGAATGGACCGCACACACAATCCCGAATTCACGGTAATGGAAATCTACGTGGCCTACAAAGACTACCTCTGGATGATGAACTTTACCGAAGAAATGATCGAACGTGTTGCGCTGGCATTGCACGGAACAACTAAAGTGCAGTTGGGCGAAACCGTAATTGACTACCAGCGTCCGTTTAAACGCGTGACGATGTACGACGCCATTAAAGAACATACCGGTTTTGATATCTCCGGAAAGTCGGAAGACGAACTTCGCGACATTTGCAAGCAGCTTGGCATCGAAACCGATAAAACCATGGGCAAAGGCAAGATGATCGACGAGATTTTCGGCGAAAAATGCGAACATCATTATATACAGCCAACATTCATTACCGATTATCCGGTTGAAATGTCGCCGCTTACCAAAAAACACCGCTCAGTCGAAGGATTGACCGAACGTTTTGAGTTGATGGTAAACGGTAAAGAACTGGCCAATGCTTATTCTGAATTGAACGACCCGATCGATCAGCGCGAACGCTTTGAAGATCAGATGAAGCTTTCGGAAAAGGGCGACGATGAAGCCATGTTTATCGATCAGGATTTCTTGCGCGCCTTGGAATATGGTATGCCGCCAACTTCAGGGATGGGAATTGGTATCGACCGCTTGACGATGTTTATGACCAATAATTTGTCGATTCAGGATGTGCTTTTCTTCCCGCAAATGAAGCCAGAGAAGGCCGCTGAAACCAACGATCCGGATGAAAAATTTCTGGAGTTGGGAATTCCCGCAGAGTGGATTCCAGTGATCAGGCAAATAGGGTTAAAAAAAGTTAAAGATTTGAAAGAAATCAAAACGGGAAAGTTTTTTAACGACATTTGTGGCTACAACAAAAAAAACAAATTGGGTCTCGACAACCCGTCAATGGATGATGTAACTAAATGGTTGTCATAAACTCAGGAAATGTAAAAATGTTTTCAAACTCAAAAATAGCAATAATCGGAAGTGGGAGTTGGGCTACTGCATTGGCTAAAATTCTTTTGCACAATGTCGATAGTATCAATTGGTACTTCCGGAGTCCTGATAATATTGAGCAATTCAACCGCTTTAAGCACAATCCCAGCTACCTAAGGGGAGTTGAGTTTGATGTGATCAGGATTAACTTTTTTACGGATATCAGTAAAGCCGTTGAAGATGTTGATATCGTGATATTAGCGATTCCATCGGCTTTCCTGAAAGAGTCTATGTCGAACGTCACAGTAGACTTATCCAAGAAATTTGTGGTTTCGGCCATTAAAGGTATTGTACCTGGAGACAACTTGATTGTAGGTCAATATCTTCACCAGTATTTCAATATTCCTTACGAACGGATTGGGGTTATTGCAGGTCCGTGTCACGCCGAGGAAGTTGCTTTAGAGCGTTTATCATACCTCACGATTGCTTGTCCCGATGTGAAAAAGGCTCGTGCATTTGCTTTCAGGCTCGAATGTCCTTATATCCGCACCCATGTTTCCGACGATATCTATGGGACTGAATATGCTTCAGTATTGAAGAATGTGGTTGCTATTGCCTCCGGAATTGTTCATGGATTGCGCTATGGCGACAATTTTCAGGCTGTTCTGATCTCGAATGCCATTCAGGAAATTAAACGATTTGTCGATAAAGTTCACCCGATTACCCGCGATATTAAGAGTTCTGCATATTTAGGCGATTTACTGGTTACTGCTTATTCACAATTTTCGCGAAATCGTACCTTTGGAACCATGATCGGGAAAGGTTATTCCGTACGTTCTGCTCAGCTCGAAATGCATATGGTTGCCGAAGGTTATTATGCAGCCAAATCCATCAAGGAAATCAACGAAGAATTCCGGGTAAATATGCCTATTGCTGAAGCTGTTTATAATATTTTGTACGAAAACATCTCCCCGGCTATCGAAATCCGATTGTTAACCGAACACCTTAGATAAAAGTAAAATGGAAAGAATTTCTTTAAATTTTGATAAGACTTTTGATTTTATTTCAAAAGACTCGATTTTCTCATACAAAGAAGCTATTGAGAATCACAACCGTGCGCTTTTCAATAAAACAGGAAAAGGCAACGATTTTTTAGGTTGGACCAACTTGCCAACATCTATTTCTGAAACTGAATTGGCCGATTACGAAGCTACCGCTGCAAAGTTGGTGTCGAAAGATATTGATATTTTTGTAATTATCGGTATCGGAGGTTCTTACCTCGGATCTAAAGCCGTAGTTGATGCGCTTTCGGATAGTTTTGCGCACCTGAAAACACGTAAAAATCCGTTCATTTTGTTCGCCGGACAAAACATCAGCGAAGATTACCTGTTCGAACTTCGCGAGTTGTTGAAAACCAAAGAGTATGCGATGGCCGTGATTTCCAAATCGGGAACAACTACTGAGCCTGCATTGGCTTTCCGTCTCCTGAAACAGGACATTGAAGATAAATATGGTAAGGTTGAAGCCAACGAGCGTATTGTGGCTATTACTGATGCCAGTAAAGGTGCATTGCGTTCATTAGCCACCATCGAAGGATACAAGACATTTGTTATTCCTGATGACGTGGGTGGTCGTTATTCAGTACTGACTCCTGTTGGTTTACTGGCTATTGCTGTTGCCGGATTCGATATTCGTGCGTTGGTTCAGGGAGCTGTTGATATGGAAAAGGCAACCGGAGCAGATGTTCCGTTCGAAAAAAACTTAGCCGCTCAGTATGCTGCTGTCCGCAATGAACTTTATAAAAGTGGGAAAAAGGTGGAGATTTTGGTCAACTTCAATCCAAAACTTCATTTTCTGGCCGAATGGTGGAAACAGCTTTACGGCGAAAGCGAAGGAAAAGAAGGCAAAGGTATTTTCCCTGCCGCGGTTGATTTTTCATCCGATTTGCATTCCATGGGACAGTACATTCAGGAAGGTGAACGCACTTTATTCGAGACTGTGCTTTCAGTTGCAAGTCCAGATCGCGAAGTTCTCATCCCAACTGATGCTGCCGATTTGGATGGTCTGAATTTCCTTGCCGGAAAACGTGTTGACGAAGTGAATAAGATGGCTGAATTGGGAACCATGTTGGCTCATGTTGACGGTGGCGTTCCAAACATTCAGATCGTTCTTCCAAAACTGAACGAATATTTCCTTGGTCAGTTGATTCAGTTCTTTGAAGTGGCTTGTGGATTAAGCGGATATACTTTGGGAGTTAATCCATTTGACCAGCCCGGAGTTGAGGCTTACAAAAAGAATATGTTTGCCCTACTCGAAAAACCAGGTTACGAAGAAGCAACAAAAGCGATCAAAAAGCGCCTGTAATACAAAAAATACAATAACTTTCGAAAGAGAAATCTCCGCGTTGAGGTTTCTCTTTTTTTATTTTCAACATGGCAGCTATCAAATCGGAAGAGTGGAAAGGATATGTATTTGCATTGGTTGGTACCATTGCTTTTTCTAGCCTTTATGTGTTTAGTAAAGCGGGCTTAAATCAGGTTGAACTGGCTCAATTCGGGCTTTACTATTTTGGGATGGGTTTTCTCCTGAATCTGTTCTTTGTTTTTGCTTCTGGAAAATTCAGGCAACTTCCCGGAATCTCAAAGAAGGTGATAGGTTTGCTGGTTGTGTTAGGCGTTATTGATATTCTTTCGAACATTACTTTTTTTATGGCCATCCGCGCCATTCCAGACCCTTCCATAACCTCATTTCTTGGAAATTTGTTCCCGGTCTTTATGACGATTCTGGCAATTTCATTCCTGAAAGAACGATTTACACTGATTGAAGCACTGGGAGCGTTAATGGCCATTGGTGGGGCCTTTATCATCAGTTATTCAGGAGAACTTGACTGGCGGAAATTTTTTATCCCGGGTACTGGCTTGGTGGTACTCAATACATTTTTTGCGGCTTCAGTAGCCATTATTGTCAAAAAAAATGTTAGAAAGGCAAGCCCTGAAGTCTATAACCTGAATTCGAATGGGTGGATTTTTCTCTTCTTTCTGGGGTATTTTCTGTGGAGTGGGCAATCGGTCATTATTCCTGCGAAAGCCTTTCAGAATATTGCTTTGGGGGCATTCTTCGGCTCGTTTGTTGGGCTGTTGTCGTTCTTCTATTCTTACCGATATATAACTGCATCGCGATCTTCCATTATCCAAAGTTTAAAAGGTATTTTCGTTCTTATCATTGCTTATTTCTACCTAGGCAAATTCCCATTAGCCGTTCAGTTGTGGGGTGGGGGAATTACTATTGTTGGGGTATTGGTTATGACTATGGCTCAGGCAGGAATAATCAGGATAGAGAAGAAGGGTTGAATGGTTGTATGGTTAAATTGCTTAATGGTTCGAACAAATGGCCAATTTAACCATTAGGCTATACCTGATTGTTGTTATTCTTGAAACCTTACGGAATTCCGGTTGTGAGTAGCATCCATAAAATTGAGAATTTCTTTTTTGCTGATCATGGAGGTTGCTCCGGTAGTCGTGGCAACCATGGCGCCGGCAGCATTTCCAAAGCGAAGAGCCTCTTCAATTGGATGGCCGTTCATGTAATAATGAACAAACCCGGCAGAAAAAGCATCACCCGATCCAACGGTGTCGATCAGGTCGATTTGGTAGCCCGGATCGTAGAACGACAGACCCTCTTTTGTTATGCAAAAAGCGCCATTTTCTCCCAAGGTACAAAGCAGAATATCCAGATTGTATTTTTCAATAGTTTCCTGGGCTAAATCTTTCAGGTTTGATTGCCTTAAATTCAGTAAATATTTCGTGATGAGAAGTTCTTCGTTGTTTGTTTTCAGGATATTTGCCATTCGCAGACTGTCTTCAATTGATGTAGCAGTGTAACATTTCTTCCGGAGGTTAATGTCCAAAAATTTAACTACTTCTGATGATCCGTGAATCAATTCGCGCAGGGTATTTTTCGAAATTCCATATCGTTGAACCAAGGTGCCAAAACAAACGCAAGCGGCCTGACTAAAGGCATCCATCATTTCGGCATTGATCTCAATATGGTCGTAGGCGACATCCGTCAAAATGTTGTAGTCTGCATTTCCGAGCTCATCAATCTTTACTTTTACCGAGCCTGTCGGGAATTCGTAATCAGTTTGTATGTTTTCGTCCGAAACACCAAGGTTGCGAAGGGCTTCGCGGGCTTCTCGTCCGGCCTTGTCGTTGCCAACTTTACTGAGCAGGGTGCCGTTGTCACCAAAGGAATTGATCCGGTATATAAAGTTAGCAGGCGCTCCACCCAAGACTTTCCCGGTTGGGAGCAAATCCCAGAGCAATTCACCAAATGCTGCAATTTTCTTCGGCATATTTCTGTTTTTAAAACTTTGGCAAGATAGAAAAAAAACAAAAAATGAAGTAGGCTGAAACGGGTTACTTTTAAACCAACAATTCACATCTTTGTCTGTTGTTTTACCAATTGGTGATTATCAGTGGCAGTTCTGAGCTAATATACACGCTTGTTTAAAAAGATTTATGAATTATTTGGCTCATATCTATTTATCGGGAGATTCCGACGAGATTATACTTGGAAATTTTATCGCCGATTTTGTGAAGGGAAATAAATACCTGAATTATCCGGAACAGGTAGCCTTTGGCATCCGGCTTCACCGAGATATTGATTTATTTACCGATCAGCATCCGGATGTCAGGAAATGTATTGATATACTTAGACCGGGCTATGGTCGTTATTCAGGAATAGTAGTGGATGTTTTTTTTGATCACTTTTTGGCCGCCAACTGGAACAGGTATTCTGAACATACATTGAGGCAATTCTCGAAACATGCCCATGCCGTTTTTTTATCTAATTTTTTACTTCTTCCATTTCGGGTCAAGCAGTTTTTGCCTTTCCTGATTCAGCACAAACGGCTGGAATCGTATGCCCTGCGAGATTCTATGTTTCAGGTCCTGGAAATCATGTCGCGCCGTAGCTCACTTCCGGCTAAAAGCGAATGGGCGATGAACGTCCTGAATCAGGAATACGATCAGTTTGAAGCTTTATTCCATAGTTTCTTTGCCGAGATGATTGAGTATGTGGAAATTGACTTCGGTATAAAAATTGCCAGACCAGAGAATATTTTGAAATGAGATGCTTCTAAAAACTTAATTGTTCGAACCTACTGGCATCGAGCCTGATGAATACAAACAAAAGTAAGGTAAACGACCAAAGCGAAGAACCTCCGTAGCTAAAAAAGGGCAGAGGTATCCCAATAACAGGTGCCAGGCCAATTGTCATTCCGATATTTATGGCAAAGTGAAAGAAAAGAATAGTGGCAACACAATACCCGTAAACCCTACTGAATTTAGATCGGTTGCGCTCAGCAAGAAAAATAAGCCGCATCAAAAGGCCCATGAATAGTCCAATAACAGTTACTGCGCCTATAAATCCCCATTCTTCGCCAACCGTACAAAAAATAAAGTCGGTACTTTGTTCAGGCACAAAATCGAATTTGGTTTGTGTTCCCTGAAGAAATCCTTTTCCAAAAAAACCTCCCGATCCGATGGCAATTTTCGATTGGTTTACATGGTATCCGGTTCCATGAATATCAGACTGTATTCCAAGCAATTCATTGATCCTGTTTCGCTGGTGCTCTTCCATGATGTTGTGGAATACATAGTCGACCGATACCGAGAAAAGCACACTTCCAAGATAGATACCGATAAGAATAGCCAGGCTCCGTTTGTGCAAAACAAATGCCCAGGTAAAAAATAATGCTGAAGTTACTGTGGCGGCGATCAAAATGAAAACGACAGGACTAACAGAACCTCCTAAACCATAATTAAGAAGCCATAAACTGCCGAAAATACCTGTAAATACCCCAATTCCGATCAAGGTTCGCTGTAGTTTCTTTTTCAGCAGATAGTTGATCACGAATGCAGCTACTGTCAGAATCAATATGGTAGGAAATGGATCTAAAACCATGGTTAAAATGAAAACCAAGGCAATCAGGAATGTAAAGAATAGCACAATCCCATTAAGCCCTTCCCGGTACAGTACCAGAAGAAATACTCCAAAAACAATAGCTGAGCCTGTGTCGTTCTGAAGAAAAATCAGGCCAACAGGCACAAATAGGATTCCCGCCAGGGTTAGTAGCGATTTCCAGCTGTGCATTTTGAAATTGTACGAGCTGATGTACCGGGCAATGGCCAGCGATGTACCCATTTTCATGAATTCGGATGGCTGTAGCAGGAAACTTCCAATCTGTATCCACGATTTAGCGCCATTTATTGTCGTCCCAATAAATGGTACCAGGATCAGTAAAAAAATGATTATGATGTATATCGGGAAGGCAAAAGTTACAAAGAATTTCGAGTCGGTATTGATCATCAAAACAGCAATAAAAATGGCTGCCCCAATCCACATTAATTGTTTGCCGTATTGCTGGGTCGAGTCGAAAATGCTTTTATGCTCTTCGTTGTAGACTGCCGCATAAATATTTATCCAGCCAATGAGCATCATGGCCAGATATATGCCTATGGTAATCCAGTCTACATTTTCCCAAACGTTGCTTTTCTTTTCCACCTTAAAGTTTCTTTTTTACTTCAACAACATTCAATAAATCTGTTTCAATCAGTTTTTGTTCCAGGTCTTTATGTTTTGGGGCAATCGAATCGTTCAGGTATTTTTCCATGAGCAATCCGGCTATAGGGGCAGCATAGGTAGCGCCAAATCCGGCATTTTCAATGAAAACGACTATGGCAATTTGGGGATTATCCTTTGGTGCAAATCCAACAAATGCCGAATGGTCGGCTCCGTGAGGATTTTGCACGGTACCGGTTTTTCCGCAAACAATAAAACTATCTTGTTTTACAGTGTATTGTAACTTGGTTTCTGCGATTACAGCCTGCATACCTTCAATTACTGTATTGAAATGTTCAGGGCTGATATTGACCACTTTTTTTTCGTATTCGAGTTTCCGTACATTTCGGTTTGCATCCTGAATGGATCTGACAATATGCGGCGAAATATAATAACCCCTATTGGCAATCATGGCACACAGGTTGACCATTTGTAAAGGGGTCGCTTCTATTTCGCCCTGTCCAATGGCCAGTGACCGGATCGTCATCGAGTTCCAGTGTCCTGGAGTGTACCATTTATCGTATAGGGCGACTTCAGGAATATTGCCTTTTACTTCGGAGGATAATTCGGTATTGAGCTTTGTGCCAAAACCAAAGCTGGTGATGTAATCACGCCAGACTTGATAGCTATCCGCCGAATTGGATTTGTGGCTCATGATTTGCCTGAAAGTATTCCAGAAGAACGAATTACACGATTCACGAATACCTTCACGAATAGCTAACGGGCTGACGTGGCTGTGGGTACACGAAATTGGTTTTGAGCCTTTCCCGGAACAGGAGAAACGATCGAACGGTGTTATGGCATGTTCCTCAAGTGCAATTAGTGCATTTGCAAGCTTGAATGTTGAGCCAGGAGGATACCGGCCAATAACAGCCCTGTTCCACATTGGTTTATTTATCGAGTCGCGATCTAGGACACTGTAGTTCGCACTGCGTTGGCGGCCAACCATCAAGTTTGGGTCATACGATGGGGCGCTGACCATTAATATGATTTCGCCAGTTGAAGGCTCAATGGCGACAATGGCTCCTCTTTTGTTAGTCATCAGCAATTCGGCATAGGCTTCAAGTTTAGCATCGAGACCGGTCTGGAGGTTGTTGCCCAGAATTGCGGTGGTGTCTTCCTTGCCTTCGTTGTATTTCCCTTTAACCCTGTTGTGAACATCAACCATCGATTTGGTTATCCCTTTTATTCCCCGCAGTTCTTTTTCATAAGCTTTTTCGAGCCCGCCAACGCCAATGTAGTCGCCCTGCCGGTAATATTTATCACCATCGATAACCTTTTGGTTTACTTCGCCAACATAACCAAGCACATGTGCCGCGCTTTTGTTGGGGTATTCGCGCAAAGTCCTGGACTGGACGAAAAATCCTGGATATTTGTATAGCTTTTCCTGAAGTGGCGCATAAATGTCGGGCGAAATCTGCCCCACAATAATCGAAGGTTTATAATAGGAGTATTGTTTCGCTTGCAGTATTGCATACCTTAATTCAGCACGGTCGAGTTGCACGATGTTACACAATTCTGTGGTATCAAATGACTTTACTTCTCGTGGAATGATCATTAGGTCGTAGGCCGCTTTATTATAGACCATCAGGTTGCCTTTACGGTCGTATATGAGTCCGCGGGCTGGGAATGTTGTAATATTACGAAGTACGTTCCGGGTCGCAAATTGCTTGTAGGTTTTGTTTGTAATTTGCAGGGAAAAGAGCCGCAGGATAAAAATTGCCCCAATTCCCAGGAAGATGCCCAGAATAATCAGTTTTCGTTTCGAGAAAGTATCCACCGTGACTTAGTTTTTAAAAACAATAAATTGACTGCCCAAAATAATAATAATTGAAAACACACTACTGAGTACCCAACGGAGCAAGGTTTCAAAAAAGTCTCCGAACGAAAATGCTTCGGCGAAAAATAGGAATAAATGGTGGATTAAGACTGAAATGACCGTATATTTAATAAAACTGGCGAACCCGAGCTGGGTCATATTGGGGGTGGTCCCTTTCTCGATTAGTTCGCGCGACGAAACCAACTGAGCAATTGCCGGGCGCAAAAAACCCAATAAAACAGTAGCGCCTGCATGAATTCCCGGCGTATTCCCAAATATGTCAATCGAAATGCCAAGGATGAAAGAAAGTCCGAGCAAAAAATATCCCGGGATGGTGAATGGCAGCAACAATATAAACAGAATGTATATGTAAGGATTGACTAACCCGCTAAACTGGATGTTGTTCAGGATAAGTACTTGAACTAAAACAAGCACAAAAAACATAATAACGTATTTCCCAAAATCTTTTATCATTCACCTACGTTGTTTGATTCAAGTCTTTTCAATTCGTCCTGCTTGGTGTTTTTAACCACTTCAACGTATTTCAAAGTCCTGAAATTGGTCGAAAGATCAACTTTGATGTTATAGAAGTTGGTCCCGCTTTCCACGTCGAATTTCGAAATGGTCCCGATCATAATCCCTTCAGGGAAAATGCTCGAATAGCCGCTTGTTACAACGGTGTCGCCCACATTTACCATGATGTGAAACGGTATTTCCTTTAGGTCGGCAGTGTTCGAATGCTCGCCATCCCACACCAGCGCGCCGAAATAGTTGTTTTTGTTGATTTTGGCCGGAATACTTAATCGCTTGTTTAGGATTGATAGTCCGGTCGAATAGTTTGGCGAAACATTGGTGATTACGCCAACGACCCCGTCAGCGCTAATAATTCCCATATCGGGTTTGATTCCCTGCCTCGATCCTTTATTCAGGGTTATGTAGTTGAATTGTTTGTTCACCGAATTGCTTATTACTTTGGCCGATGCAAAATAGTATGCCGGTGCATCAACAGTGTCGGGTCTGTTTATGGGGTATTTTTCCTGATTTTTGATCCGAAATTCCAATTGTTTTCGCAACGAAGCATTTTCGGCAGCCAAACGTGCATTGGTTCGGCTTAAACTGAAATAGTCGTCCAAATGACTGAACCGTTCATAGACCGTCCCAACCATATCGTTGCTCGAATTAACGAATGCCACCCGTTGGTAATTGTTGAGGCTGACCATCAAGGAAAAAGAAATTGCCTCAAGTGCCAGAAACATCATTACAAAATAATTTCGTAGTAAGAAACGAAATAAACTTCTCATTTGCTGGAAGGTTTACCCCTTCTTTTTCAGGTTTATCTGATAAGGAAAGAGAATTTATTTACATTCTTAAGTGCGATTCCAGTACCGCGGGCTACCGCACGCAATGGATCTTCGGCTACATGAAATTGAATATTGATCTTGTCGGTAAAACGTTTGGCCAATCCACGAAGTAAGGCGCCTCCACCAGCCAGCCATATTCCACGGGCAACAATGTCGGAGTAAAGTTCCGGTGGAGTTTGCTCGAGTGCGCTTAAAATGGCCGTTTCAATTTTGTTGATCGATTTTTCAAGACAGTGAGAAATTTCCTGGTACGAAACAGGCACTTCAATCGGAAGCGCTGTCATTTGGTTCGGTCCCTGGATCACATAGTCAGGAGGTGGATTATCGAGTTGCGATAATGCTGATCCAACATTGATTTTAATTTCTTCGGCAGTGCGCTCACCTATTTTGATGTTGTGCTGATGACGCATGTACTCCATAATATCGGCAGTGAGGTCGTCGCCGGCAATACGGATTGATTTGTTGGTAACCAGGCCACCCAATGAAATGACTGCAATTTCGGTAGTACCGCCACCGATGTCAACTACCATATTCCCTTCCGGAGCTTCAACGTCGAGGCCGATACCGATTGCAGCAGCCATAGGTTCATAAATCATATAGACATCACGTCCGCCAGCATGTTCCGAAGAGTCACGAACCGCACGGATTTCAACTTCGGTCGATCCGGATGGGATACAAACCACCATTCGGAGTGAAGGTGCAAAAAAACGTGACTTAGGATTCATCATTTTGATCATTCCCCTGATCATCTGCTCTGCTGCGTTAAAGTCAGCAATTACACCGTCGCGTAAGGGGCGGATCGTTTTTAGGTTTGCGTGCGTTTTCCCCTGCATTTGCCGGGCTTTTTCACCGATGGCAACAAGCTTTTCGGTTTTTAGGTCAATGGTAACGATCGATGGCTCGTCAACAACAATTTTATCATTGTGGATAATAATGGTGTTGGCTGTTCCAAGGTCGATGGCAATTTCCTGCGTTAAAAATGAAAACAATCCCATTTGTATGTCTATTTTTCTTTGTTTATACTTTCTGCGAAAAGTCATTAGGAAATGGTCATTAGGAAATTGTTTTCCCAATGACTAATGACTTTTTCCTTTTTAATGTTTGAAGTGTCTCACTCCTGTGAAAACCATTGCAATACCGAATTCGTCACAGGCCGCGATCACTTCTTCGTCGCGGATACTGCCTCCGGGTTCAACAATGTATTTTATTCCGAATTCGTTGGCAGCTTCAACGCTGTCGCGGAATGGGAAAAATGCATCCGAGATCAATACTGAGTCTTCAATACGAATGCCTTCTTTTAGATTGAATCTCGGAATAGTTAATTGGCGCAAGCTGTCGAGTCTGTTGGGCTGTCCCATCCCTGCCCCGGTAAGCCAGAACGATCCGTCAGCATTTTGGGTGACCAATGCAATGGCGTTGCTTTTTAGGTGTTTGCAGGCGGTAATGCCGAATTTCGACAGATTCATTTTTGAATCATCAAATTGTATTTTTGTAACATTCTTGTATTCAGTTTCCAAACCTTCATCTTCGTCCTGAATGAGCAGACCTCCGCTGATTGAACGGTAGAGCTTTTCTCCGGAGATTTCAGGTTTAACGGGGGTTTCCAAAACGCGGAGGTTTTTCTTTTTGCCTAATACTTCCAGCGCTTCCGGAGTATAACCGGTAGCAATGATGATTTCAACAAATCGTTTATTGAACCATTCGGCAATTGTTTGATCAACTTCCCCGGTGAAACAAACGATGCCTCCGTAAGCGCTAACCGGATCACCGGCCCAAGCCAGTTCAAGCGATTTCAAAATGTCGTTGGTAACAGCAAGCCCGCATGGGTTTAGGTGTTTGACAACTGAAACGGCAAATTTGTTTTTCAGATGAGTTACCGAGTGGAATGCGTCGCTGGCCGACTTCCATGCAGCATCGGCATCGAGCATGTTGTTGTATGAAAGTGCTTTCCCTTGCAATACTTTTGCATTCGAAAGGGTAATGCTGGAATTGGTATTGTTGAATTTGAAGAAAGCCGCAGATTGATGAGGGTTTTCGCCGTAACGTAAAACCTGGCCATCGTTAACGCTGATGCGGGCTTCTTCGGATTTCCCGTTGTTAAAATAGTTGAAGATGGCGCTGTCGTAATGAGACGATGTGGCAAATGCCAATCGGGCAAATTCTTTTCGGTCGTCGAGCGAGGTTGCCCCTTCTTTTTCGATCAGCAAATCGAGCAAAGCCTGATATTGGTTGCGCGATGATACAATAACTACATCGTTAAAGTTCTTGGCAGCAGCACGGATCAACGAAATGCCGCCGATATCTATTTTCTCGATGATGTCTTCGTCTGACGCTCCTGATGCAACAGTTTCTTCGAACGGGTAGAGGTCGACGATCACCAAATCGATCTCAGGGATTTCGTATTTGGCAATTTGTTGCTGATCTCCCAGATTGTCTCTGCGGTTCAAAATTCCTCCAAACACTTTCGGGTGAAGGGTTTTTACCCGTCCGCCTAAAATTGACGGGTAGCTTGTGAGTTCTTCAACCGGAATGACGGGTGTTCCAAGTTCTTCAATAAATGATTGTGTTCCACCTGTAGAATAAATTGTGATGTCTAATTCGTCAAGCTTCTTAACAATCTGATCTAACTTATCTTTGTGATATACAGAAATTAAAGCCGATTTAAGTGTTTTTAAGTCCTTCATCTATAATCCTTTTGTATTTTGGGGTCAAAGATAATAAAACACCTTGATTTTTTCCTCTACGATTCTTACTAATTAAGCTTAACCTAACATTATAATTTGATTCTAATTTCGGTGGTGTATCCTTGCCCAATCGGTGTAAGAATCCTAACGGTCAGATTTGATCTTTGTTATGGGAAAGAAAAACAAAATAAAAGTTGAAAGTGAGATTCATTCAGTTAAAGGTACACAATGCAGTCGATTTTTATCGTGATGTTTTGTTCCCGAAGTTTGTTTTTACATTCATTTTGAGCAGCTTGAACCCAGATTAAACATTGCCTAACTTTATTTTCTTCAATTTTTCAATCTATTTGTAATCATTTCAGAAATTTGTAACTAATTTTTTAGAATCCGGAAATTCCGGTTTGTTTGCAACTTACTTGTGGTTTTTAGAAAGCAATTGCTGTTTCTGTTTCAGGATTGTTTTATATTTACTTTTCAATTCGGGGAAATATGCTTTTAACCAGATTAATATTAGAGAGTTTTTCATTTGCCTTTGGTTCTCTCAAAGGGAATAAGCTACGGACTTTTCTTTCGCTTTTGGGTATTACCATTGGGATTTTTGCGATTATTTCAGTTTTTACCGTAATTGATTCTTTGGAAGCATACATCCGGAATAGCCTGAATTCATTGGGTAGTAACATGGTTTACATTCAGAAATGGCCATGGGCTCCACCTGAAGGCGAATCGGAATATCCCTGGTGGAAATACATGAACCGGCCAGTGCCTACCATGGAAGAAGCCGATGAATTGGGACGTCGTTCGAAGAACATCGAGGATGTTGTTTATTTCTTCGGTTTTAACCGTACCGTGCAGTTCGAAAACAGCAAAGCTGAAAATACAGAAGTTTTGGCGACTACTCACGATTTAATCAATACCTGGAGTTTGGAAATCGAAAAGGGTCGTTATTTTACCGAGTCGGAGTCTAACTCAGGAGCTGGATTGGCCATTTTGGGCAGCGAACTTGCGGTTAAACTTTTTGATCAGGTGAATCCCGTTGGTAAAATGATCAAGATTCAAGGGCATCGTTTACAGGTTATTGGCGTTTATTTGAAAAAAGGAACCGATATGTTTGGCACAAGCATGGACAAACGGGTTCATATCCCGGTTGTTTATGCCATGAACATGGTTGATGTACGCGATCGTGATCAGGGGCAGGCCATTAATATAAAAGCCAAGCCAGATGCCGATCACGACGAATTTGTCGCTGAAATTGAAGGGCAGATGCGTTCTTTGCGCCGGCTGAAACCTTTGGAAGAAAACGATTTTGCCATTAACGAAGTGAGCGTGATTTCGACCCGGTTCGATGCTTTTTTTAAGGTTTTCAACTTTGCCGGGTGGATTATTGGCGGCTTCAGTATTATCGTGGGAGGTTTTGGTATCGCCAATATCATGTTTGTGTCAGTTAAAGAACGCACCAAGATTATTGGAATTCAAAAGGCCATTGGCGCAAAAAAATATTTCATCCTACTTCAGTTTATTTTCGAAGCGGTGGTTTTATCGATGTTGGGTGGTATCATCGGGTTGATCCTGATTTTTGCAGGGACGCTCATTTTTAGCTATGTTGCTGATATGACTATCGCTTTGACTATGTCGAATATTATTCTGGGCTTGACCATTTCAGGAGTAATTGGCATTCTGGCTGGTTTTATACCGGCGCTTTCAGCTTCGCGGCTCGATCCGGTTGAGGCAATGAACAGTGTTTAGCAGTGTGTCTCGAAAGATATTTGTCAGGGTTTCACTTCGAAAGTGAAGCCCTGACTGGTTTATATATGCTCCTTTCTTCATAATTTCAGGAGTAAATATTGTTTATTAAAAAATGTTGTGTGCAATATTATGTATTTTCGTGATCGCAAAAATTGCTAAACATTTTCATCAAAAATCCTCTTATGTCAAAACATCACATAAAATCTGACACTTGCCTAAACTGCAATACCTCATTACGCCCTGAAGATAATTACTGTCCGAATTGCGGGCAGGAGAACAAAAATCACAAGATTCCTGTCAGTCATATTATTTTAGAGACCTTCGAAGATTTTTTCCATTTCGACACCAAACTGTGGAATACCCTTAAAACCACTTTTACAAGGCCCGGGAAGATTACAATCGATTATCTTGAGGGTAAGAGGGCCCGTTATGTGCCGCCTGTTAAGTTCTACATTTTTATCAGTTTTATCTTTTTCTTACTGTTGGGAAAGCTGAGCGATCGTACCATAGACGGCGGCAAAAATAAGCACCTGATTAAACAAGGTGATGATAAAGCGATGAGCATTTCGCTAAACGAACTGTTGGAAAACAAGAGGATTTATCACAGGAAGGATTCAGGTGATGTGCGGATGATGGAGTTGCGGATGATGGAGTTTGACTATACCTCGAAAGACAGCCTCCGAGAGGATTTGAAGCGACTGAAATCTGCGCCTGATTCGATAATTGACAAGTTGCTGTTGAAGGAAGAAATTGATACAACAGCATATTACAGGGAGAACCTCCGCAACCTGCTTGCTCTTATTCCTGAACACAATCAGGCTTTAGACTCCGCGAGGTTTCGCATCAACCTCTTTAACAAAGTTGAATTCACGTCGCAGGAAGAATACGATAAATTCAAAGAACAAATTCACAATTATTCCACTGAACAAATCGACTCTTTGTTGATATCAAAAGGAGAAAAGGTAACCTGGTTCAACCGGCAAATGCTCAAAAAGCTTGGAAAATACGACTGGAAGGATAAAGATGATATCAAAGAGATTACTCACGCGATTTTAAAAAGTATCTCTCTGACCATGTTTGTCATGATGCCCCTCACTGCGATATTGCTTTTGCTGATATTCTATCGCAGGAAGTACTACTATGAACATCTGATTTTTTCAATTCATATCCATACGATCTTTTTCCTCATTCTAAGTTTTGTTCTTGCTGTTCAGGTTTTTATCAGCGATACTGTGGGTGGAGAGCTGTGGTTTTGGGCATTTCTGCTATGCCTGATCTATCTGATTTCATCACTAAAGCACAACTACAATCAAACCTGGGGCAAAACAATTGCTAAGTTTTTGTTGATGTCGATTCCTTATTTAATAATTAGTTTATCGCTTACTTTGTTTGCTGTATTGTATGGTTTTTTAGCTTAAAACAATAGGTGAATAGCTAAATAGGTTTTAAAGTGAACAGTGCATCACGTAAGAGATATTAGTAAGGGTTTCACTCCCAAAGTGAAGCCCTTACTAATCGAATGCGAGATCGGTTTTGTAGAACATCGACTTCTCCATTTATTCATCAATTAAAGTATTTGGAATATCCTTCCGGTAATTTTTCAATTAATTTGATCTGAATGTCTTTGAAATACACTTCGGCAGCTTCGCTTTGAAGTTGGATTTTTCCCTTGGTCAATGGAATTGATTTCCCGTCTTTTACATATCGCGAGTTTTGCAAAACCATGACTACGTGCCCGTTAACGATGCGAACACTTTTATCACCAAAACAAATCAATTCAAGTGTTGTCCATTCACCGGCTGAACTTTCGTAATCGGCGCTGCGTAAGCAAAATCCATCGAGTCCGGTTCCTGGACCTATTGGCAGGAAAGCTTGTTTTTCGCTGGCAACAGTGTTCATTTTTCCTTCCGGAATAAATGCCCGAACATCAATGGCCGAACTGGCAATGCCCCAATGATCGCCCATGTGTCCTTCCATAATCTGGAATTCCTGTGAGAGCATCCAAGAACGCCAGTAATCTACTCCACATTCTCCAATTGAATGATACAGCAAGCCTGAATCTTTCAGCTTTTCGGTGCGAGGCTCATGTTTTTTATCACCCCATTTTACTTTCAAAGTCAGATGATAATTTTCAAATTCCTGTTTGGTAAATATACAGCCGTAAATTTCGCCGGTAATGTGCAGTATTGGTTCTCTGTTTACTTCGTCAATAGTGAAAACACCACTATTATCCTTGTTGTAGCCAACCGGTTCAATCAAATTGCCCTTTTCATCTTTCGGTTGTTGACCGTTAAAGCTGGTTGTGTACTTGAAACTCTGGTAAATTTCCCATTGAGAAAGATTTTTGTCAAGTAAGTTAACCCATTTTTCAGTTGTGGGAGTGAATGAACTTAAAGTAAATAGTAAAGCAACAGCAATAATTGGTCTGATCAAATGGTTCGGTTTCATGATATTTGGTTAAAGGTTGAATGTTTCCTGATCGATTCCGAAGGTCATTTCGGAATTAGTCAGGGTTTCACTTTAAGTGAAGCACTGACTAGGCCTTGAGACTGTTTACTGCGACTGATCACTGCTTTTCGACTGTTCACCAATCATCCTTACTACCATTTCAAACTCAGCCACGCCCAATTGTTCCGGACGTTTATCGAAAATTGGATTGGCCTTTAACTCATCAGTTATAATCATGGTTTTCAATGAATTGCGCATGGTTTTGCGCCGCTGGTTGAAAGCCATTTTCACGATACCTTTAAAAAGCTTTTCGTCGCAATTTAGTTTCTCAGTTTTATTGCGAGTTAGCCGGATAACTCCAGATTTTACTTTCGGCGGTGGCGTAAATACATCTTCGTTTACGGTAAACAGGTATTCAATATCGTAATAAGCCTGAAGAAATACGCTCAGTATTCCGTAGGTTTTCGATCCGGGACCGGCTGCCAGCCGTTCAGCCACTTCTTTCTGAAGCATGCCAACAACTTCAGGAATCTGGTTGTGGTATTCGAGGACTTTGAAAAATATCTGAGACGAAATGTTGTAAGGGAAATTGCCAATGATGGCGAACGGTTCAGTAAAATGGGTATGCAGGTTCAATCTCAGAAAATCGGCAGAAATGATACGCTCTTTGATTTCCGGGAAATGCGTATTCAGGTATTCAACCGATTCACGGTCGATTTCGACTGCCGAAGTTTCGTATGCTTTGTTTTGCAATAGGAATTGAGTCAGGACTCCCATCCCGGGACCAATCTCCAATACTTTTTTTACTTCAGTTGCCTGAAGGCTTTCAACGATTTTCTGTGCAATGTTCTTGTCATTCAAAAAATGTTGCCCTAAATTCTTTTTTGCTCTTACTGTTGCCATAACAAGTATTTACAATTACACGATTTACTATTTACAATTTATCAAATCACAGAAAATAAATCTGTATTTTTGTCGCGATTGCTGAGTTATCTCAGCCTGCTGCGACAAAAGTACGTTAAATTCAACTGGCATCTCACACTAAATAAAAGAACTTGAAACAAGGTATCCTTAAAACCCTCAAATTTGTCTCCTTCTTTTTACTTGGGATTTTCATATTCTGGATGGTTTATAAAGACCAGGATTTTAAACGCATTAAAAGTATTTTAACCAACGATGTTAATTATTTCTGGATTGTGGTTTCACTCTGCCTTGGATTGTTGAGTCACATCAGTCGAACAATACGCTGGAACTTACTTATTGAGCCGCTGGGAAGGAAACCACGGATGCTGAATACTTTCTTGGCTGTTATGGTTGGCTACCTTATGAACCTGGCTTTACCCCGAATGGGCGAGATTTCGAGATGTGGTGTGATTGCCCGCTACGAAAAAATATCGTTTACCAAGTTGGTTGGCACTGTGGTACTCGAACGTCTGATTGATGTTTTGATGTTGCTTGTTCTTCTGGCAATAGTTGTTCTGACCCAGTTTGGACAGGTATTGGAATTTCTGAAGAACAATCCTGAAGTGAACGGGAAGCTGCAAAAAGTAATTTATTCACCAATTTTAATTGGAGGGTTATTGTTCTTCCTTTTAATTTTATGGATCAGTCGTCATAAGATTCGTGAAAGTTCGCTTACGAAGAAGGTGATGGGTTTTGTTGGTCTGTTCGTTGAAGGTTTTCGCAGCATCGGTAAAATGAAGAAGAAGGGCGTTTTTATTTTTCACTCGGTATTCATCTGGGTATTGTATTATCTGATGACGTATCTGATCTTTTTCTCATTTGGATTTACGTCTCATTTGGGTCCTTTGGCAGGTTTAACCGTGTTTGTTTTGGGTAGTTTTGGGATGGTGGCTCCGGTGCAGGGTGGTATTGGCGCCTGGCATTTTATGGTAATTGAAGGACTTTCTCTATACGGAGTTGATAAAGCCGACGGAAAAGTGTTCGCCTTGCTTGCCCACGGAACCTCAACCATTATGCTGATTGTGCTTGGCCTCATTGGAGTTCTTGTTCTTCCTTTTGTAAATGAACGTGAAGAAGTATTAGAAAATAGTCATTAATAAATAGAAATTTCCCAATGACTAATGACTTTTTCCAGAAAGTAAATTAGTCAATAGTCTATAAAAAATTGAATATAAACCTTTACATAGCCAGACGGATTTTTTCCTCGAAGGAAAATCGGGAAAACCTTTCACATCGGATCGTAAACATTGCCCTTTTCGGTATTGTTCTCGGTTTGGTGGTGCTGATTTTGTCAGTGGCAATCGTTACCGGATATAAATCGGAAGTTGGGCGCAAGGTTATCGGGTTCGGCTCACATTTGCGGATTGTTAATCTCGATTCCAATCAATCGTTCGAAACCAGTTCGATTAGCCAGAACCAGGCTTTTTTGCCTGAACTTAAACGTATTGAAGGTATCCGCCATGTGCAGGTTTTTGCAACCAAGCCGGGTATTATTCGCACTGATAACGAGATTCAGGGTGTTGTGCTGAAAGGAATTGGGCCTGACTTCGACTGGTCCTTTTTTCAGGAAAACAAAGTGGCAGGCGAACCTTTTCAGGTTCAGGACACTGTTCGCAGTAACAAAATTTGGATATCGAAGCAAATGGCCGACCTGCTTAAACTTAAGTTGGGCGACGATCTCAATATGTTTTTCATCAATGGATCTGAGTTTGTTCCACGTCAGCGGAAGTTTGAGCTGGCCGGGATTTACAAAACCAGCCTCGAAGAGTTCGACCGAATGTTCGTTTTGGTTGACATCAACCATGTTCGTCGGTTAAACAACTGGAAGGACGATCAGATCAGCGGTTTCGAGATTCTGGTCAACGATTTTAAGCAACTCGAGACAGTTGAAAAGGAAGTAAATGATTTGTTGCTGAGAAATACAACTCCCGACAGCCCTGTTTTACAGGTTGTTAGTATCAAGGAAAAATACAGGCATATTTTCGACTGGCTGGGCTTGCTCGACATGAATGTGTGGGTGATTTTAACCTTGATGGTTTTGGTAGCCGGATTTAATATGGTTTCAAGCCTACTGGTTATTATTTTGGAACGCACCCAGATGATTGGCATATTAAAAGCAATGGGCGCCCGCAACTGGAGCATCCGAAAGGTATTTCTGTATTTTTCGGTCATGCTCATTCTAAAAGCTCTGGTTCTGGGTAATATTCTTGGTGTAGGAATTTGTCTTATTCAGCAATACACGCATGTTTTTAAACTCGATCCAAGTTCGTATTACCTCGAATATGTTCCAATACATCTTACTGTTTTGCACCTGGTTTTGCTAAATATTGGTACTGTAGTAATAACGATGCTCATGCTGTTGTTGCCATCCTATTTTATCACCAAAGTTTCGCCTGAAAAAACAATTCGTTTCGAATAATTGAAAGGGTGATTACTTTGGCGTCAAATGATCTCCTGATATGACAAATTTCTTTCTTTTTTAAGTGAATTAAGCCTACATTAAATCATGAATTTATCCGGAAAATAAATGAAGGTTTGTCTGCATAAAGGACATAATTCGTTAATTTTAGACAATGTATACGGCTGTTAAAACATATCTGAAAGAAACTTTGCAGGGTGAATTGCCGGGCATAAAGGCACATTCCAAATTACTCCCCCCGGGCAGACGTTTAAAAACCAATGACGATGAGCTTTTGTTGGTAAAAATGAGCAGTGTTTTGTTGCTGCTTTTCCCTGAAGGAGAACAGTTATACATTTGCCTGACAAAACGCCCTCAAACCATGAAGCATCATCCGGGGCAAATTAGTTTTCCCGGCGGAAAGGTTGAAAAAGATGATCTTTCGGCAGAAATGACTGCACTGCGCGAAGCCAGGGAAGAAGTGGGTATTGATCACGATAAAATTGAAATTCTTGGGAAATTGTCTGATTTATATGTAGAGGTTAGTCAATTTTCCATTCAGCCATTTCTGGCTTGGGCCGATCAGAAACCTGACTTTTTAGTCGATTTTGGTGAAGTTGAAAAACTGATCTTGTTTCCGGTCAGCGATTTTGTTGCCAACGAAATTATTTCGGAAATCGAACTGGAAACCGTAACTGGGTCACTTCAGGTGAAATATTATCCTTACGATGGCGAATTTATCTGGGGTGCCACGGCAATGATTTTATCCGAATTAATCGAGATTCTGAAAAGTCATGGGAATGTCAGGTAATTCCGTTTTTTAGTCGTTTCGTATTCACCATATCCCTTTCCCCTTTTGTTACTTCATGCTTTGCCCAATATCAATCGAAAGACATTCATCCCATTTTCTTAAATTTGGGTATGAAAGGTTATCTGTACATACTCCTTTGTGCCTATGGAAGTTTCTACACCCATATTAATCCACAAGCCCCCGCCATCTATTCCGGACAACGAGGGCTTGTTTTATTTTATAGTTATAATCCGTCAGTTAAAACTGATGACAAAGGATATTATCTCCTTGATTAAGAGCATTTTTAATTCAAAGCGCTATCCTTTGCCGTTCACTGAAGTGAACGGACATGCAGATTAATCAAAATCTATACTCCCAATTTATTCCTTCTGATCTGCTCGGCGCTGGTAAAATTGTTCTTCACCACATGACCTTTCAATGGAACAATTTTTTCGTGGATGGCATCGATGATCCAGTCGGCACATGGGAAGAATGAGTTTTCGAGTTCGTAAGCCGGAGTAATCCAGTTGCGCGAACCCACCACTACCGGTGGAGCGTCCAAATCGTCGAAAGCCAGTTCCGAAATGGTTTGCGCCATTTCTTTCATGAACGAACCACGCGATGAGGCATCGCCTGAAATAATAATACGTCCGGTCTTTTTCACCGAAGCCAAAACGGGCTCGTAGTTAAACGGACTCAAACTGCGGGCATCGATCACCTCAGCCGACATGCCGTATTTTTCCTGAAGAATGTCAGCAGCTTCCAGCGCACGGTACAACGTTGCGCCAATGGTCAAGATAGTTACATCTTTTCCCTCGCGTTTGATATCCGGCTCGCCAATGGCAATTTCGTAGTAACCTTCAGGAACACCCCCTTTGTGGAACTGCTCGCCGATGTCGTATAAACGCTGGCTTTCGAAGAAAATCACCGGGTCGGTTCCCTGTAAAGCAGCATTCATCAAACCTTTGGCATCGTAAGGAGTTGCCGGAAAAACAACTTTCAGTCCGGGAATCTGGGCAGTCAAAGCGGTCCAGTCCTGCGAGTGCTGGGCGCCGTATTTCGAACCTACTGAAACGCGCAACACCACCGGCATTTTGATCACATTTCCGCTCATGGCCTGCCATTTGGGGAGCTGGTTGAATACCTGATCGCCGCAACGACCGAGGAAGTCGCAATACATGATTTCAGGAATTACACGGCCACCACACATCGCATAACCAATGGCTGTTCCAACAATTGCAGCTTCGGCAATTGGTGAGTTGAACAAACGGTGATAAGGAAGCGCTTCGGTCAGACCGCGGTACACAGCAAACGCGCCGCCCCAGTCGCGGTTTTCTTCTCCGTAGGCAATCAAGGTCGGATCTTTGTAGAAACGATCGATGATGGCTTCGAAAATACCGTCGCGGTATGCGTAAGTTTTTATTTTAGAGTGTGCTTTGCCATTTTCGTCAAAAGCAAAACGTTCTTTTTTAGCTAATTGCTGAACCCGAGGGTTCTCAGCCATTGGGTGATTTACATCCGGAGTGCGATCTTCCATGCGGTCGACCGATTCGTTTCCGAAAATCATTTCACCAATCAGGTTCGGGTATTTGGCCATGTCCATGCGTGGGGAAATATTTAAATCGATAGCCAGTTTCATGCTGGTTTCCATGAGGTTGATGGTATTGCCTTTAATTTCAGTCAACTGATCTTCAGTTGCAACACCGGCTTTCACCAGTTCGCGGCCAAACCATGCAATCGAATCCTGTGCTTCCCATGCTTCCACTTCCTCTTTCGAACGATACGAAGACGCATCCGAAGGAGAGTGTCCGCTGTAGCGATAAGTCAGCACATCGAGCAGAACCGGTCCGCGTTTTTCTTCCAGAATTTTGCGTTTGCGTTTGTAAGCATCAATCACAGCCAACGGATTGTAACCGTCAACACGTTCGGCATGAAGCTGATCGGCATTCAGACCGGCTCCGATACGTGCAGCGATGGTATAACCGGCAGTTTCGCCACAGGTTTGTCCACCCATTCCGTATTGGTTATTCATGATGTTGATGATCAGCGGAAGACCGCCTTTCATATCACCTTCCCAAAGTTCATTGAATTGGTCCATGGTGGCGAAGGTCAAACCTTCCCAAACCGGTCCGCAAGCCATCGAAGCGTCTCCAATGTTGGCAACCACGATTCCTTCTTTGCGGTTTACTTTTTTGTAGAGCGCAGCGCCCACAGCAATGTCGCCCGAACCGCCTACGATGGCATTGTTCGGATACACTCCAAACGGAGTGAAGAATGCGTGCATTGAACCACCCAATCCTTTATTGAACCCGGTTTCGCGTGCAAATATTTCTGCCAGTGTTCCGTATATCAGGAATTTAATTCCCAGTTCCTTTACGGTTCCTGTATGTTCGTTTTTAACCGGAGCAAACGTAATTCCATCGAAATGACTTTCCATCACGTGCATCAATTGTTCGTCGGTTAGTTTGGCGATGGCCGATAAACCTTTGGCCAGAATTTCGCCATGCGAACGGTGCGATCCAAAGATGAAATCCTCCACGCCCAACGTATAAGCCATACCAACGGCGGCAGCTTCCTGTCCGATTGACAAGTGAGCAGGACCAGGGTGATCATAAGGAATACCGTTGTAATCGCCACGGATTTTGATCAGGTTCAGCATGGTTTCGAACTCGCGGATCACCACCATATCGTGGTAAATACGCAGCAAATCTTCGTTCGAGAAGTTCGCTTTTTCTTCTTCAACAGTCTTGTTGTACTGGTTTACAGGAATCGGATTGAATGTAATTTCACCAGCTTTCCTAACTTCTGATGGATCAATAAATTGACTTTTGGGCATTGTATATAGATTTTAGATATTTGACTTTAGATAAAAGATATAAACTTTGATCGAAGCTTTTCTTGCTCCCCTCCGTTTGGAGGGGTTGGAGGAGGCTTCTAGAACTGAAAAATAGTTTCTTTGATAATCTCGCTAACTGTTGGGTGGGGGAAGACGATTTCTTCCACATCCTGAACGCGCAGTTGCGCTTCAATGATGGCACAGGCGCCCCAGATCATTTCTGAACAGGCACCGCCAACCATGTGAATCCCGAGAATCTCACGGTATTTTTTACCAACAATCACTTTGCAGAAACCGTCTTTGCCTTCGTTTTCGGCAACGAACCGTCCGGCATAAGCCATTGGCAGCTGTTTTACTTCCACTTCGATACCTTTTTCTTTGGCAGCGGCTTCAGTTAAACCAACTCCGGCAATCTCCGGATGGGTGTAAACCACGCCCGGAATGGCATCGTAGCGCATCACATCTTTGCGACCGAGCATGTGGTTGACGGCCACTTCTCCTTCGCGACTGGCAGTATGTGCCAGCAACGAGAATCCGGTAATATCGCCGGCAGCATAGACATTCGGCACATTGGTGCGGCAGTTCTGATCGATTTTCACACCTTTTGGTGTAAATTCCACACCGACATTTTCCAACCCGATTCCGGCAACATTGACTTTTCGTCCAACAGAAAGCAAAACCTGATCACCGGTTATCTTCATTTCCTGACCGTCTTTCTCGAATACAACTTCTTTGCCGTTCAGTTTAGTCACGCGGGCATTCAGATGGAATTCAATACCTTTTTTGACAAATTCTTTGCGAACAAAGGCAGCAATTTCCTCATCTACTCCAGTTAAAATCTCCGGAAGCATTTCGATAACGGTGACTTTGGTTCCTATGGCGTTAAAGAAATCGGCAAATTCGGTTCCGATCACACCACCACCAATGATGACGAGGCTTTCAGGTTTTTCTTTCAACTGAAGGATTTCGCGGTTGGTCAGTATTTGAGAAGCGTCCAATCCCGGAATAGGAGGAACAGCAGCCTCCGATCCGGAGCAAACCAACAAGCGGTTGGCCTGGTATTCCTGGCCATCAGCTTCGATGGTAATCACTTCCCCACGTTTTTCTTTGATGGTCGCTTTGGCCATCACCACATCGGCTTTGGCATGTTTCATTTTGGCTCCGATTCCGGCCACCAGCTTGCGAACCACCTTGTCTTTGCGAAGCATGATCTTTTTGAAATCGATGGAAATGTTTTCCACATTGATTCCGTATTTATTGGCTTCGTGGGCATATTCAAGCACTTTGGCTGAATTGAGAAGCGTTTTGGTCGGGATGCAACCTTCGTTCAGGCAAACACCGCCCAGCGAACGCATATCGAAAATCAACACGCTCAGGCCTTTGGCTCCGGCACGTTCGGCGGCAACATACCCCGCAGGGCCACCGCCTATGATTGCTAAATCGTATATTTTGCTCATTGTATTTTGTTTGTTTGGGGTAGAGACGCGATGCATCGCGTCTCTACGGGTATTTCAAATTAGATGGATAGGTTTTCAATTTGTTCTTTAATCTCTCTTAGGAACAGCGTTGCTTCGCCGCCATCCAAAGCCTGATGATCGTAGGTCAGCGACAATCCCATCATCGGAACGAATCCGTAAACGCCGTCGCCCAAATCTTTTGGACGGGGGATGATGGTACAAACGCCCAGAATGGCTGTCTGCGGAATGTTGATGACAGGCGTAAACATTTCAACGCCGTAGTTTCCAAGATTGGAAATGGTGAAAGTTGCGGCTTCAGGAGCCAATAGCTCCGGATTCACATTGCCTTTGCGGCATTGTCCGGCGATAGCCTGAAGTTGACCGGAAAGTCCTTCGAGCGAAAGATCGTCGGCATTTTTAATAGCTGGAACCATCAAACCGCGATCGGTATCAACGGCCAATCCGAGGTGTACTTTTTTGAACCACCTCATGCTGTCGCCAATAAAATGGGTATTTACCTGAGGAAATTTCTTCAGTGCTTTAATGACCGCGAAACAAACCAAATCGTTGATGGTGATGTTCTGCGAGATTTGTCCTGCATCCAACGCTTTTTTATATTTCTTTCGCAAAGCCATAATGGTGCGGGCATCGGCGCTCATATGGTGAGTGAGTTGAGCCGAATTTTGCAATGAAGTAAGCATGGCTTTTGCAATCAGCTTGCGCATGTTGGTGAGCTTCTTCACTTCAAAGTCGTCGCTGTAAACCGGATTGTACGAAATCAGGTCTTTCGCAACCGCTTTACCTCCCAAACCGGTGGCAGTTTCACCAGCTTTCAGACCTTCAGCTTTTGCTTTTTCCTGAGCAAGCGGGGTCAGTTTTGGCATCACCTGAGCCGCAGCTTCAATGTCACGTTCAATGATGCGACCTTCAGGACCGGAACCCTGTAATTGCTGATAACCAACACCGGACTTTTCAGCCAGATTTTTGGCACGTGGCGATATTTTTACTTTTCCTGAAGTCTCGGCAACCGTTTTTACTTCCCGAGCAGCAACGGTTTCGGTAATTGTAGTGGCAACCAGAGTTTCGGAGGCAGGAGCCGCAGCCTGCCCGCCCGGACGAAATTCTTCAACCGACTCGTCGATAGCCCCGATAACGGCAACGTTCACCAATACAGGAACTTCATCGCCTTCAGCAAAAAATACATCGAGCAAAATGCCGTCAGCTTTGGCATCTTCCTCGAAGGAAGCCTTGTCTGTTTCATACGAAAAAAGGATGTCGCCTACCTTCACAGCGTCACCCTTTTTCTTTACCCATTCACCTAAAATACAGGTCTCAACCGATTGCCCCTGACGAGGCATTAATACTGGAATTGCCATATCTGATTTGTTTTAACAACTTTAGTTTACTTGTAAACACAACTGCATTTCATTATTCAGCCTAAACAACTAATAAATCAGCAGTTACAACACATTCACATTTCACGCATCAAAACTATATTTTTATACTTGTATTTACAAGTTAAATTTCAAAATTTAATAATTTTTATTACTTTTGGCTCAAATTCATTCGATTATGGCTGAAGAGAGCAAAATACCACAGCACAAAAAAATCTACGAAATACTCCGGAAACACATTTTGACAGGGGTTTACGAAGAAGGAAGCCTTTTGCCATCCGAAAATGAATTGTGTGCGGTTCACAACATCACCCGGCCAACCGTTCGTCAGGCATTGGAAGCTTTGGTGAAGGATGGTTTTATCTCGAAAAAGCAGGGAAAAGGAAGCATCGTCAGAAAACCGCCGCAGGATATTGGCATTCTCAGCATTTCGGGAACAGCATCGGCCATCGGGAATCAATATCTGCAAACGCAGATTCTGCAAAAACCACAAATCAAACCCTGGCCCGAACGTTTCCCTTTTGATTTAACTGAAATCGAACGTGAATCGGGCTGTATTTACATGGAAAGGCTTCGTCTGGTTGACGGACAGCCAGTTTTTTACGATATCAATCAAATTCCCAACATCAATCTGCCCCGCTTTTCAAGCCGTTCGTTCGAAAACAAATCGCTTTTCGAAACGCTCCGCACCCAATACCAGATTGAAATCAAGGGTGGAGAACAAAAACTCAAAGCCATCAAAGCCGATCAATTGATTGGACAATTGCTAAATCTTCCTGTTGGCGAGCCGGTTTTGAGCATTGAACGTAAACTGAACACCAACCGGGAAGGATTCCATATTTACTCAACCATCTTCTTCAATTCGGCCAAACACTCGATCTTCGGGACATTCTAAAAGGGATACAAGACCCCGCCAACTTCCAAAATGAAAGCAATTCAGCTAAAAAAGCCACTTAAAAAGACGAATTCCTAAATAATACCCAATAATTACTTCCAGATCGTAAATTGAGCTATTCGATTTCAAAAATAATTCTCATCTTTGCACAACTTATAAATATTTACTTAACTCCTTTTAAATAAGAGGTTTATTATGAGAGTATTAAAATTTGGAGGAACCTCCGTAGGATCGGTAGAAAACATGCGCGCTGTGATGCAGCTGATTACCGATGGAAATCAAAAATTAGTTGTTTTGTCGGCCATGTCGGGTACGACAAACTCACTGGTTGAAATTGCCAACTACCTTCAGAAGAAGAACAAGGACGCAGCCAGACAGGTGATTAGCCAATTGGAACAGAAGTACTACAAAGTAGTTAACGATTTATATACGACAGAAGAGAAGAAGGAAAAGGGTAAAATCCTTATTTCCGGAATCTTTCAAACTATAAAATCACTCACTTCAGGCGATTTTAATGAAGTGGCAGAAAATACCATTGTTGCTCAGGGAGAATTGCTTTCAACAGCGCTTTTTGCTGAACTAATGCTGGAAAACGGATATAAAACCGAATACCTTTCTGCTCTGGATTTTATGAAAATTGACAGTGACAAAGCCGCTGATTCGTATTTTATCCGCGAAAATATTGCCAAAGTGATTAACGCTTCTGAACCTGCAGATTATTACATTACTCAAGGTTTTATTTGCCGGAATGCTGATGGAGATATTGATAACTTGCAACGTGGAGGAAGCGATTACACTGCAACTCTGATCGGTGCTGCTATCGATTCAGAGGAAGTTGAAATCTGGACCGACATTGACGGATTTCACAACAACGATCCGCGATTTGTTGAAAATACAAAAAAGATCGATCAACTTTCGTTTGATGAAGCTGCCGAGTTGGCCTATTTCGGTGCAAAAATTCTGCATCCTCAAACAGTACTTCCTGCCAAATTGCAGAATATTCCGGTTCGACTGAAAAACACCATGAACCCAAGCGATTCCGGAACTTTGATTACTGCAGAATCGGGCGCTCATGGAATTAAAGCTGTTGCAGCAAAAGATGGTATAACTGCCATTAAAATTCGCTCGTACCGAATGTTGAACGCCTACGGCTTCCTAAAAAATGTATTCGAGATTTTCGAGTTCTTCAAGACTCCAATTGATATGATTTCAACTTCGGAAGTTTCGGTTTCGGTTACCATCGACAATACCAAACACCTAAATGAAATTATTGCTGAACTAAAAGAATACGGCGAAGTAGAAGTTGATACTGATCTGACTATTGCCTGTATTGTTGGCGACATGATTGCTGAAGAAACCGGATTTGCAGCCAAAGTATTTTCCGCCCTTCAGGAAATTCCAATTCGGATGATTTCTTATGGCGGTAGCCATCACAACATTTCGGTTCTGGTTAAAACTGAACTCAAAAGACAAACACTTCAGGCATTGAGCAATAATCTGCTGAACGCGTAAGCGATCAGACTGTGCCAAAGTAAAGAGCTGCCACTTGCTGATAACCAGCAATTAGCAGCTCTTTCATATTTCAACCATTTGAAGTCTCAACTAATTTTGAAAAGCCAAATCAATGCTCAACAGACACTGTATTTACCAACAATTAATAAAAGGGTATTCCAATTATTATTCATCCAATCACCAACGAAAGAAGTAAACATTTATTTTACTCAAAATCAGCATTTTTTTAATGCTAAAATGAGTTTGAATTGAAAATTATCTATATTTGCAACAATATTTCAATTTTTTTATTATTTATTATGAAAACAGGTAAAGTTAAATTTTTCAACGAATCTAAAGGATTCGGTTTTATTAAAGACAGTGAATCTGATAAAGAATACTTCGTTCACGTTTCAGGTTTGGTTGACCAGATCAGAGAAGATGACGATGTAACTTACGAACTTCAAGAAGGAAGAAAAGGATTAAACGCAGTAAATGTTAAACTAGCATAAGTAGTCTAATATTTTTAAGATTTAAAGTTCGAAGCCTTGCAATTTTTTGCAAGGCTTTTCTTTTTTAGTTTGAATCCCGAATGCTGGAAACTCGAATAAAGCTACCAGGATAGTCAAAATCAGAACTTTCCGACAACAAACTTAATTGCTATTTCAATTTTTAATTTATAGATTTGGATAAATGCAGAGTTGAGGAATATGTCTGTTCAAAAAAAGCAGATAAAACCATATTTAGTAATCATATCTGTCTAATCAATTAAAGGAATTTGCAGATGAAACAGTTCAACTTTAACATTTCAAATATTGAGAGTTTAGTTGAAATTCTGCAGTCCAAAGAAATGACCTCTCCCTGTAATTTTCAATCACTTTTAATTCAGGTTTTCTCAGCAAACAACGATAACAATTGGTATTCATCAATTGGAAATTTGATCAGGAGTGTGTTCCCAAAAGCTATAATAGTCGGCGCGTCCTCAGTAGGGGAAATTAACGGTGGCAAGATATTTACAAATTCCACAAGCCTTTTGTTCTCATTCTTTGAAAGTTCATCCGTCAAACTTTTACCCTACGAATGCAAGTCTGGAAATGAAGAAATAATCGGGAAATTATTAATCAAAGAAGTAGAATCCCTAAACCTAGACATTAAAGGGATGCTCCTTCTTTCAACCCCAATCAGCAACGACTCCGGAAAGGTTTTCAACAATATAACATCGAATAATTTACGTTATCCGGTTTTTGGTGGTGGCGCCGGTGACTACGCTAATCAGAGGAATACATTAGTCTACGATGGCACTTGTTGCTACAAAGAAGGCATACTTGCTGTTGTCTTTTTCGGATGTGACCTTCAGATTAAATCACTTACTTGTCTTGGATGGCAACCACTAAGTAAAGAAATGACAATTACAGAAACAGGCGAGGTATCGGTTAAAACGATTGACGGCTGCTCTGCATTTTCGGTGTACGAGAAATATTTGGGCATAAAAGCTGACAGTAATTTTTTCCAGAACAGTCTTGAATTTCCATTTCTGATTTACCGAGACAACCACATCATTGCACGCACTCCATTTTTCGTTAATGAAGAAGACGGTTCAATTCAATTAGTCTCCGATGTTCAGGCTGGAGAAAAGTTTAGGATCGGATACGGAAACCCACAATTAATAAAAGACGAATCCATTCATCTTCAACGCCAGATGCAGGATTTCGAACCTGATGCTATTTTTTTATATACATGTATCTGTAGAAGATTTCTGATGCAGGATGAGGTTGATCTTGAAACACTTCCATTTAACACAATAGCTCCAACTGCCGGGTTTTACACGTTTGGTGAATTTTTTTCTGATTGTAATTTTAAATCCCTGTTAAATTCATCGATGGTTGCTGTCGGATTCAAGGAGGGAAACAAGCCAAATACAGTGGCACAAAAGGAAATTTCATACAAGGAGTTCACACAATCGAATTCTGATCCCTACCTTAACCAACACAACAGAATCCTCTCCCGTTTGCTTTATTTTATTGAAGCGTTGATCAAAGAACACGAGGAGCAAAACCAATTGTTAAAAATCTTGATCGAACAAAAAAATGAGTTTTTAGGAATGGCTGCCCATGATTTAAGAAATCCGATTGGCGTCATTCAAGGATTCTCGGAATTGCTTGAAGAACAAGTCGATGGCGAGCGTAAAGAATACACATCAATGATATCCAAAGAAAGTTCAAAAATGCTGCAATTGCTGAATGATCTTCTTGACATTTCAAAGATTGAAGCAGGAAGGCTCGACCTCAAAAAAAGTAGCACAGACTATATTGCTTTAGCAAAACAAAATATTAAAATAAACAATTTCATCGCCCAGAAGAAAAACATCAAAATTGTAAGTGATTTTGAAACAATCAACTTGGTACTGGAAATTGATGAAGCGAAAATAGAACAGGTTCTAAATAACCTTCTCAGTAATGCAACAAAATATTCTTATCCCAATTCGAAAATAGTAGTTAAAATCTTTCGGGAAAATAATCAGATTGTTACTCAGGTAATTGATCAGGGACAGGGAATTCCGGAAAAAGAAATTGATGGAATTTTCAATCCGTTTAAAAAGACGAGTATTCATCCAACAGGTAGTGAATCAAGCCATGGACTTGGTCTTGCTATAGTTAAAAAGATTGTTGAAGGGCACCAGGGTAGCATTGGTGTTACCAGCAAAATTGGGGAAGGATCTGTTTTTTACTTTAAGCTACCTATTTAAGATATCAGCGCAACCGGCATAATTCACTATGTGCGCTACGTGATGTAAGTTTTACATTAAACCGATCTGACAAACTCTCAAACCTCGCCTCAGCCAATTCTGGCCGGTTATTCTCTCCGGAAAGATGACTCAGAAAGACATGCACCAACTCAGGCCCGGCATGGTCGCGAATTAACTCAAAGGCCTGATCGTTTGACAAATGACCATGCGACGAGGCCACTCTTCGTTTCAGCATATAAGGGTAAGAACCTTCCCAAAGCATTTTTTCGTCGTAGTTAGTTTCCAGGAACAAGGCATGACATTTGCGCAAATGATATTTTAATTGATCGCAAGCTTCACCAATATCAGTAAAAACGCCAATATGCCAGTCGTCATGCTCAATCCGGAACGAACAAGGTTCGACTGCATCATGATTTTTAAGGAAGGAATGAATATTCAATGATCCAACTTTCACCGTTTTCCCTGGAATAAAGATATGGTAAAGCTCGGGTTGCTCAATTTCTCTTAAAGCATTGTAAGTTCCTTGACTAAACCATGCTGGGATTCCCAGTCGTTTGCTTAGAACACGCACTCCGCTCACATGGTCGGTATGCTCGTGGCTCACAAAAATCCCCCTGATTTTTGATGCGTCCAATCCGGCTTCATGGATTCGCATTAATATTTTCTTAGCAGAAACTCCCGCATCGACTAAAACCGCATCCCTTTCGTTACCCACATAGTAACAATTCCCATTACTCCCCGAAGCCAATGCACAAAGCTCAATCATTCATTATTTATTATTGATTATTCGTCATTGGTTATTGTGAAATGGGTTTTTACTTTTTCCCAAGGACTAATGACCTTTTTCAGTTCATCAAAAAGTAATGAGGCAAGTCTAATCACCAAATAAATCAACTACCTGGGCAGAAGTGATTTCACTTCCTTTCAGAATATACCTGGCTTTTTCGTAGAAAGGACGCCGTTTTGCAAGCAGTCCTTCAATAAATATATAAAGTTCTTCCGGTGATTTCCCCTTGATCAAAGGTCGTTCGGTCTTTGCATGGATCAACCTGTTTACCAACGAACTAATGTCAACGTCAAGAAAGACACAAAAACCGGATTCATTCATTAGTTCCATGTTATCAAAGAAACAAGGAGCACCACCGCCTGTGGCCAGAATTACGTTATCGAAAGAACAAACTTCTTCCAAAACTTTTCGTTCTTTTCTGCGGAAACTTTCTTCACCTTCCTCAGCAAAAATCTGCGGTATCGTTTTAAAATATTTTTCTTCCAAAAAGGAATCCAAATCAATAAAAGTCAAATTTAATTCTGAAGCAAGCGTCCGTCCCAATGTCGATTTGCCGCAACCCATAAAACCAATTAAAAATATTCTCATAAAATCAGGAAAAAGTCATTAGCAATAAGTCATTAGGAAAAAGTCATTAGTATTTGAAAATGTCGAATTGTAATTTTTCTAATGACGATTGACTTTTTCCTGTTAATTAAAACTCAAGGGTCATTTGGTTTGGTGGATCTTCGTTTTCTCCAGGTTTGTCTGTCCCGAACAACAAGTCTTCAATATCCGGAATTACGATTTCATTTGACTTGACTTCTTCTTCCGGCTCCTCAACTTCTTCGTCAACAACAACTGGTTCAAGTTCGTTAATTTGGCTGATTTCATAAATCGACAGGCGTTTCCCCTTTGCCTTGTGTGATTTAATACCGATGAATTCATCAACATCAATAACTTCCGGCTCGCGACCTTCATTTTTGCCTCCAAATACGAGTTCCAAACGAGGGTGCCCAACCCATGTAAAACTCACCAACCGGTTTTCAGGAAATTCACCGATAAAACCAGCTTCCTTTTGTGATTCGTCAATCTGGAACCGTTTTACGTAATAAAACCCTTGCTCAGCATCGAAATATACAGATGTAAGTACTTTTCCCGGGTTGAATTTTTCGATGAGCAATATGCCATCATTGAAATGGTTTGATAAATCGAAATTACAGATTAGGTATTCTCCGTTTTTATAGATCACGAAAATCATATCATCGCCGGTGAATTCGCCAAGATACCTGCCACGATTGTCGGAGTTAAGTCTCCGCACATCTTCGTCGAACCAAATTTTTCGACCTCCTAATGTTGAAACTCCCTTTTCTTTGAGCGCTATTTTATGAATTTCGAATTTAGTCAGGATATTGCCCATCGAAGCACGGCCTTTAATCGCCAATTCACTGAAGTCAACTTCGAATATAAGTTTTTTAATACGCGGTTTTGGCTTCAGGGTAACACGCAAAACTTCGGCTTCTCCATTCGGATTTTCGCTGAAATACATGATTCGTGACCCAGGAGTACCTTGCGTTAAATCGTATTCTTTATCGCGGGTGACGCCGGTTACAGCCATGCGTTTCATGTAAACAAAGCCATTTTTCCCATCGCGGTACACCACATTATAAATGGTTCGGTTGTCGTTTTTCTTGAAAATGGCAATGTGCAAAACGTTTTTACCGATGAACGCCTTTTCAGATACTTTAGAAACGATGTATGTGCCGTCTTTCCTGAATACGATTACATCGTCGATGTCAGAACAATCGCAAATGTATTCGGCCTTTTTGAGGCTGGTTCCCATAAAACCTTCAATTCGGTCGACATATAGCTTTTCGTTGGCAATTACCACTTTCGAAGCCACAATGTTTTCAAAATTCCTGATTTCGGTTCTACGTTCGCGTCCTTTGCCATATTTATTCCGAAGGCGCTCAAACCATTCTATCGTGAAAGGAATGATATTGGCAATCTTATTGTTTATCTCTTCAATTTCAGCTTCGATGGCCAATAGATGATCGTTGGCCTTATCGGTATTGAATTTCAGGATTCGCGCCATGCGGATTTCCATCAGTTTCAGGATATCCTCGCGGGTTACTTCGCGCTTTAATTTTGGTTTCCATGGAGTAAGCCGCATGTCAATATGGTCGACCGCTTCATCCATATTGGCTGAATCTTCAAACTGCTTATCTTTATAGATGCGTTCTTCGATAAATATTTTTTCGAGCGACGAAAAGTGCCAGGCTTCTTCCAGT
>Ga0208789_1000306_pt1 | contig 54583 bp, 54 predicted proteins | sample Methanotroph_Enr_FD_187368 | JGI IMG/M metagenome (GOLD analysis project Ga0208789, IMG submission 187368) | Enriched soil microbial communities from Old Woman Creek wetland in Ohio, USA - Methanotroph_Enrichment_5 (SPAdes) (version 2) | ecosystem: Environmental > Terrestrial > Soil > Wetlands... | reverse complement strand
CGGGCGCATAGCGCGATGCGTCCAGCAGAGTCTGTTGTTCTTCCAGAGTCAGTGTCTTGATGCGTTTCATGTTCACCTCTGTCGCTTCAACTCGACTGGCTGCATTTTGCCGGTTTTTTTATGTATGTGTACTTATCATCAGAATAACGAAATTCCGTTGATTTTTTATCTAGCGTGCAAAACTCTTTGATAATACGATCAATCTGTTTTAGATCATCCTTATCCTTGGCTGTTAAATCAGGGAATGCTTTCAGTAAAAACTCTTCACATATACACCAAAGAATATTTAATTTGTGTTCATTATAAATATTCTCAGGTAATTGAAGATCCTGATCGCATACTGTCATCTTAATAATTAACTTTTTTAATGTTAACTCAAGAAAGTGCCTATAAAGAAACATTATTGGATAAACCAAGTCATCACTAGGCAAACTTATGTTTTCAATATGTTCTACTAAAACATCGGCAGCTTTCTTATAAGCTCTTGAGTAAGTATCCCAACTTACATCCCTAGTGACTAGAGTATTTCTACGCTCTTGCGCAGTTAAATTTTCTGATTCTGGAAAAAGCTTATCTTCACTTGTTAAAGGAACAGATGATTTTCCCGACAACCCTTCTCCCTCCTTTTCAAATTCTTCAATTTGTTTTTCTAAGCTATCTTCTGGTATTAATAATTTTGTCATATCGTCTTGCTGCATGAATTAACCTACCGAACCTTCCAAGTACCGTAGGTCGGGCTATTTTTAAAGAAAAAACGTAATTTTTTCTTCTAGCTCAAAATTTTTATTCGTTAATATCTCAATTTCCCAATCTATTTTGGGCACTCTTGTTATTAGATTGTAATATTCGCGATAATTAATCATATTAAGTCCTGTCGATATTTCTTCATCAAATTGATTTCTTTCGGATTTGCCATTTTCTATATCGCGGAGCATATCCTGTTGATGTTCTTTCGGTATTTGGCCTAATAGTTCAACTTTTTCGGTTCTTAGCAAACCAATTTTTGTTAAATTCGAATTAAGAAGCGCAGTCAGTGCAGCTATTTTTATAGTTTTTGTCGACTCGCTTTTTTGAAGCTCATAAGTTTTGGCTATCAAATAAAACGCAAATGCCGCAATAACAGGATTAAGTATTCCGCCAACATAATCGCCGAATGTCCCCCAATTTCCAGTATCTGCGGACAGGTTTTGAAAAACTTTCCACCAACCTTCGTTTTTTAGTATATGAGAATTGAAATTAAAGAAATAGAAACCGACAATAACCAAACCGATTCCAATAAGTATTGCTAGAACCCATCTTAAATCAGCACTGCTTGTTTCATTCGAACTACTCATGAACGGCCTTATAAAGTTAAGGAAAAAACTTATATATTTCTCTTCTGTGCATAACGGTCTTTACAACAATAATTTCATTTTCAATCACTAAGCCCAGACGGTAATTACCAAACCTGACTTTATAGAAACCATCATAGCCTTTCATTTTTTCAACTTTCCCCATTTCATAAATGGATGAAGTTGAAACTAATTCTTCAAATGCAAAACTTTCAATTTTTAACCGAATATCACTTGGAACCGCTGCCAATTGTTTTAAGAATTTTTTACTGTACTTGACTTTCATCAAGCTTTATCCAGAGTCGCATAGTATTTCTTTGCATCTTCAATACCCAGAGCTTCAGTTTCATCCGCATTAATAAGCTGAACTAACGCGTAATTCTCCAAAACATCTTCAATTTTCTCGAAGGTATCAATATCAAGCTGTACCGCAACTTTGTGATTATCTTCATCAACAATATATTGTCTTTTTAATTCCATTGTATTGCCCTCCCCCAATAACTTAACCCATCAAGTCTTCTTTAAAGCTTGCTCACAAAAGTTAGCTTTCAAAAATTGAACGTGCTAACTGCGCTTGCCTGATAATCGAAACCAACGTTCCCGCTTTAATTTCCTTATGCTGCGGAACAGGGACGGTGATCGTTGATAAATTAACTTGCTTTTGCATAATGACATGACTGCCTTTTTGCCGCACCTGCTCAAAACCATAGGCCAACAAAATTGCGCAAACTTCTTTACCCGATAAAGTCCTCAGCTTACCCAAAAGCAATCTCCATTGAAGAAATATAAGTTTCACCGTAATAACGTTGCTTAATTTCTTCCGCTGAGGCGCATTCAAAAAATAGTTCCACAGCTTCTTTGAGGTTGCCCTTGGCCTCTTCAATATTTTCACCCTGGCTGGCAATATCCAATTCGGGGCACAATGACACATAAATATCGTCTTCTTTATGAATAATGGCAGTGAGCTGTTTATAGTGCATAGCAATTTCCCGTTTAAGCAATTAACCTACCGAACCTTCCAAACTCAGCCCTAACAGCGCCTGGGCTTCCACCGCGAACTCCATCGGCAATTCCCTGAACACTTCTTTACAAAAACCATTAACGATCATCGACACCGCATCTTCGGCCGACAATCCACGCTGTTGGCAAAAGAACAACTGATCTTCGCTGATCTTCGACGTGGTCGCTTCGTGTTCGACCTGCGCCGACGGCTGTTTGACTTCCACATAAGGGAAAGTATGTGCGCCGCATTTATCGCCGATTAATAAAGAATCGCACTGGGTATAGTTACGGGCATTTTCCGCGCTTTTTAAAACTTTAACCAAACCGCGATAAGTGTTCTGTGCTTTACCAGCCGATATACCTTTTGAAACGATGGTGCTGCGGGTGTTTTTGCCGATATGGATCATCTTGGTGCCGGTATCGGCCTGTTGATAATTATTGGTCAGCGCCACCGAATAAAACTCGCCAGTGGAGTTATCGCCGGTCAGGATGCAACTTGGATATTTCCAGGTAATCGCCGAGCCGGTTTCGACCTGTGTCCACGACACTTTCGAGTTTTCACCCCGGCAATCGGCGCGTTTGGTCACAAAGTTATAAATACCGCCCCTGCCCTCTTTATCGCCGGGATACCAGTTTTGTACGGTCGAGTATTTGATCTGCGCATCTTTCATTGCGATCAGCTCAACCACGGCCGCATGCAGCTGGTTTTCGTCACGCATTGGCGCGGTGCAGCCTTCCAGATAACTGACGTAACTGCCTTCATCGGCAATAATTAAAGTCCGTTCAAACTGCCCTGTGTTGGCGGCGTTGATCCTGAAATAAGTCGATAACTCCATCGGGCAGCGCACGCCTTTGGGAATATACACAAACGACCCGTCGGTAAATACGGCCGCATTTAAAGCGGCAAAGAAATTGTCGGTATGCGACACGACCGAGCCCAAATATTGTTTGATCAGCTCGGGATGATCGCGCAAGGCTTCCGAAATCGGACAAAAAATAACCCCCGCTTCTTTCAGCTTACCTTTAAACGTTGTCGCTACCGATACGCTATCGAACACAGCATCGACCGCAACGCCAGCCAAACGCTCCTGTTCATCCAACGGAATGCCCAGCTTTTTATAGGCTTCCAATACTTGTGGATCGATTTCATCAAGGCTTTTCGGGCCGTCTTCTTTGCGTTTAGGCGCTGAATAATAACTGATCGTCTGATAATCGATAGGATCGAAGTTAACGAACGCCCATTCGGGAGACTTCATAGTCTGCCAGTGGCGAAACGCTTTCAAGCGGTATTCCAGCATAAACTCAGGTTCATTTTTGACCTTGGACAACCTGTGAATCACCTCTTCATCCAAACCCGGAAGGAAGGTGTCGGTTTCCAGTTCGGTTACAAACCCTTGTTTGTATTCCTTACCGATCAGATTTTTGATTTCTTGTTCAGTTGCTGACATAAAAAACTCTTAATTACATGGATGTAATGTAGGCAGAAAAACGGCCTATCTATATAAACTGGCAACCGGAATAAACACTTCTTCCGGCACAACAACAGCGGGCCTGATTAAATCGGCCAAAGTCACCGACTCTAATGCATTGAGAATGGTTTGGTTAATCAAGCCCCAGTTTCCCCAAATATCGCAGCCCGAAGCCTGCTCGCAGCCCTGATGGGAAATACTGCACTCGGTCAGCGCAATCGGCCCTTCCAGAGCACTGATAACAGTCGCGACACTGATTTCTTCAGGCATTTTAGCTAAAGCATAACCACCTTTGGCTCCACGTGTAGAAATCAAAACACCGGCGTTAACCAGCAACTTAAGGATTTTACTGACCGTAGGCTGGGCAATGCCGGTCATTGCCGCTATTTCCATAGCCGCACGCACCTGCGTTTTGTCTTTAGCCATAAAGCTTAAAATGACCGTTGCATAATCAGTTAACTTGCTCAACCGTAACATACCCTGCCCCCATTAATTGAGGACTATTCTAGTCCTATTTAATTACAGAGTAAAGGCGTTGGTAATTGTTATATTCCAAGCAAATAAACTGTCGGCAACAGGAGTGCCGCCCATGCGCTGGTTCTTAGACTCCAGCACGCACAAGATGAGTCAGGCTTGAATAACTTTGCCGTTAAAAAACACAGGCATCGAAAGTGCTGAAAAAGCAGTTAGACAACTTCTATAATGCAATTGCAATCACACAAACCGTTATTTTTTCTGAATAGTTTCTGGGGGGGGGGTTATTTAATGACAAACGCTACGGTTGGGATGCCTTCCATCATTTTAGCGGCGAACTCCGCGATTGAGCTGACCCCCAATTCATCTTTAAGGCCTAATTTATCTTTAGAACCTAATATATCGATACAATTATTCTCGTCTGGTATCACCTTCACCAAGCCGACAATATTTTTTGTAAATTCACCGTCCTCAAACAAAAAACCCGAATGCATTTTGCCCGGATGCAAATGAAAATTAAGCTGGGCGATTTCGCCTTCATACAGGTAAAGACGAATATTGACGTCTAAATCATCCTTACGGACAGGGATCATGAAATCCGAAGTCTTAGGCGGCGGCAATGGATCGGAATAAATATCCACCTCAAAATCGGGCCAGCCGCTTACCGCAAGCGAGTTGATCAAAAAACCCGTAACCGGCCCGGTTAAAAAAAGCCCCGTCAATTCTTTCGATAAATCAGCCTTAACCGTATGCCCGATAGAAAATGCCCCGCAAATAAAAGCATTGACCCAGTTTTCATCTACCCGAAAAAAACGGATGCTCTCGTTAGGCAATAAATTCGGGTCGGGGATTAAATAGCGACTGGGTATGCCTTGCAGTTTTTTCCACGCATTAAATTTGTCCTGTACATGTTGCGGTATTGGTTTGATTTGAGGTGCATCATTTATAGGCAAATGCAGGATATTTTTGTAGCTGGTAACTGATTTCAATGCTTCCAGCCTGAGCGCCATCGCCGTTTCGGTTTTCCACTTGAAAAACTCCGTAGAAAAATCCACGTCATTCAAAGCGGTTAACCGGCCCAGCTCATAGGCTGCGGCATAAGTTAAATCTTCCGTGCCGTTCGCACCCTCCTTCAGAATTAAATCGGCCGGTTTTACAGGGACGGTTATAACTGAACCGTTTGTTATGCGGGGGAAATTTTGATCGATACCACTCAAGTCAACATGAACTGCCGCAAGCGGCCCCCGGTACCAGGCGGATGCCGTTTCAGCCTTGCTGTAGGGCAGTTTTACCGTGCCTGTCGCGTTAATATCCTTAGCGGAAGCATCCCTACAAAATGGCGCAAAACCTCCGGCAAGGTGCGATAACAAACCGTGAAAGGTGCTGCCAGACAATTTCGCCGCGTTTTTAATTAAGGTAATAATCGCTGTATCGGTAACCTTTAGATTCTTTAACGCGGCCTCAAATTCGGACGTGTTGTCATAGAGCAAGCCATACATTGCGCTTAGATTGGCATTATTGAAATTCTCCGCAACAGCCTGCGTCACGCAATACAATTGGTCGTCGAAAGTAGAAAACTGCCATTTGTAAAGATAGGGAAAAATGTAGTTTCCAGAGGTGTTTTTTCTCCCCGAGAAAAGGGTGTCCTTGCCACTGATTGAATAATTATTTTCCAGCGACACCAAATACACCGTACTACTATGCCCCCGCTGCGGCAAACGGTTGCACAACAAAACAGCATGCTCCTCTATCTCGTCGACTGGATTTTTTGTGTCGGCCTCTTTGATTCTCGAATAGCTAAGATATTGCAGGGCATCCAGCGTTGCCGGAAAAATGGGGGATAAAGATGGATCCACTTCCAGGTAATTCAACTTGGCAGGCAACCGGGACAAATCGTCTGGCATTAAAGGCTTTGTGCCGGTATTTTCAGAGATAAAGAAGGCGCTTAAATCGCTCAGGTTTGCATTATTTTGCTCGGTGACTTTCGAAGCCTCCGACTCATCAAGCAGCAATAAAAACAACCAAGAGGCGCTGTTATCAAGCAATTCAGGCTTAACCGGGGATCGCTCCCAAGGCAAGGTGTTTCTGTTCAGAACCAGCGAAGGCAGGACGGCCATATAATCGCCCTTGCCGCCTACCGGAGGGTACACCGAATGTATCAAGGATTGATCCAAGTCAAAGCGCGGCCCGCAAACATGAAACTCCAGAGGTGGGCTAGTGATTTCTTGAGTAACGGGGGTAGCGCTATCATTTACTGTCACATTTTGCGCTACCGTGACGGTATATTTTCCATCCTGAAGGGAAGGTTTGTGGGAATCGTGAAAAGTGATATTTGTATTTGCCATAATATTTTTTAATTACGCCGCCCTGGAAAAGCCAGTACCGTATGAAAAAGAGGCGCCTTTCGTCGCGGAAGCGGTGCTGATGATGTCTTCCTTGTTCACCGAGATTGTATATGAGGTGCCGGCTACCGGGTCTATCGCGGAAATTCTTACACCTGATAACAAATCATTGATCAGGCTGCTGTCATCGTTATCCGGGATCTTACCCGATTTATCTTTATCTGCGGGCTGCCATAAGGCGGAAGGCATATTCTTCGTGATCGGTTCGAAGGAGAAACGGGTAGACAACTCATCGCTCGACATGTCCTTTCCATCTTTTGATACGTTTAATGTCAATACCGACTTAAAATCATCTTCCGTATTTGCCATCGGCTTAATGCCGAAAGCGGTATTCGCATGCTTTACGCCTGTATTTTCAGACACTACTTTTACAGGTATCGCCGTTCCAAGAATAACCACCAGTTCCTTGGCGTTTACCACATTTATTGCAGGGATAGACTCTTTCGCCGGGCTAGACTGACTTGCGATCAATCCCCTGCCGATATTGACCGACAGGATTTTATCCAATGCAGGCAAAAACCCCGAACTAAAGTCATCCCAACTGATCGGTTGCGGTATTTGCTCATCTTCGCCAAACGCAATACAGACGGTAAAGGATACCAGCGCATGTACGCTCACAGATGCATAACCCGAGAACGACGGCCCCCAGATTTTAAGATCGGCGCTCAAATCAAAGTCAACGTGGGTATGGATGGTAAGCACATTGATGCTCGCGGCCACAGCCAAATCGGCATACATGTGCCCTAGGTAGCGGTAGGGTTTCCAATAGATAATAAAATCCGCGCCTACCGTGAACACCGCATGTATTGAAAAATCACCGCCTTCTTGAAAATCAGCCACCATATGCCCCCCCACCATCATGGCTTGAGGGGTAATGGCAAAATAAGTATCCGCTTTAATCAAAAGAGCATCGCTTACCTTCCAGTTCATTTCCAGGCGGGACACTTGCGGGTAATAGGCCTCGGGCTTATACACAGGCCCGTAACCACCCAGAGTCAAGATAAAATCGCCTTCTTTCGCGCCACTCCACTGACCGTCGGCCTGATCTTTAAAGACGGTCAACATCGCAAAGCCGCCGGTAATGACCGCATTGGGATCAAAGATGTAGGAGCCGGGCAAAAATACCCCGTTCACGGCCACAATTCCCCTTTCCGGCAGAATACGCGCCACCAAGCCGATACCGATTCTGGCCAGGGGCGGTTTCGATGAACCGACATCGGGAACCGGGAATTGCATACTGGCAATGCCCAGAATATCGATTTCCAACACAACATTGAATTTAAGCGCGAGCAAGACAAAGCTCTCGATCATCTTGAACGACTCCACCCGGATACCCACCGCTCCCCAGAACGAGCCTTCCTGCGGCATAAAGTCCAAATTCATCGCGTTAAAATCGACTGGCGACGTATTGCCGGGGATGACGGGTTGTATCAGCGAAAAGGTGTTAATGGACTCAGGAGATGGAAGATTAAATGCCCGGTTATAGCCGAAGCCTGCCGCCACCCCTGTAATCATCAATATACCCGGCAAGCCGCCTAACGGGGCGCCAAGAAAGCCATAAATAAATATAGAAGTGACGCCGTCGGGCAATTTGGCGTATGAGCCCATGGCGGTCAAGGCGTAGTCTTTGTAACCGACTGCCAATGAACCGCTGTACCCATCAATTTGCTTCGTAATAACTTTACCTTCTTTATCCGTACCGTTCGGAACATCAATCTTGCTATTTACAAATAGGCCATTAAGCGCCAAAGGCGGTTTGTTTATAGCTAAGCCAAGCCCATGCAAGCCAATGGCTGGAGAAAATTTATTGACAGGACTGCTTATTTCGAAGCCGATAAAATCAACCCCCAGCGGCCCTATCAACAAGCCGCCGCTAACGGTAAGGCAGACCTCGCTGCCCTTCAAGCCCAGACTGACGCACTCAATGCTCAGCGGACCGAATTTTTTGCCCACCGGCGCGGGTGTCGCCGGGCTGGTGGCATTATTGACATCAAGCGGGGTCTGGGGCGCGGGGGTGTCTTTGATAGGAACAGACTTGGCGCCGGACTGGCCGCCTGAAAAACCGGCGTGCAACGGAATAACTTCCCCATTGTCGCCCAACACCAACGCCCCTTGCAGGCTAAAGCCCTGGGCAAAAGACGCCGGAGTGGACGAATTGTTGGCAACCGTACTTTGCGGCGTCAGCAAAGGCGCGACATTGATCTGGGCCAAAAATCCGTTGATGCCGGTTAGCTCGTCGGCCTTAATCTGCGCGTTTGCATAAACAATCCTGAGCGCATTAAAACTGAACTTCGCTTCCTTGAGGAAATCGCCGACCACCGGCAAAGAGCCGAGGTCTATATCGCCTTTTACATTCAGGTCGCTGCCGAAAACAGTGAAACTATCGGCTTCGCTGACAGGCGTATGGCTGATTTTCGCGACGAACAGGTCGGTGATATCCATTGATATCGGTAAGTCGCCAGTTAGGCTTATCTTGTTACTAGAGGAGAGACTGCCGCCAAAATAAGTAGTAACAGGTTTATCTTGCGCAGTCTCTTTATTTAGAATTCCAGTTATTTTAACCACATTGCTTGACGCATCAGAACCACTGAAACTTGTTGCAAAAGAATATTTCGAAGAACTGGTTGTAGGTGAACTGCTTATGTCAAGCGTAAAATCCAGTTCTTTTAATGTGGTGTCTGAAGGGATTGGCAGTTCATCGCCAAGAAAGTCATTTAACTTTAATCCCGGCTCAATAGTAAGGACTAGTTTCATGTCCTTATTAGCTTCCGAATTTGATTTCAACAGTTTGAAGGATGAAAAGTTTTTCGGTGAATTATCTCCGGTGTTGATAGCACTTCCGGTAATTGATTGATAGGGTAATGACGTACTAAGCGTAAATTCAAAATCTATACCATGAGTTGAAGAGTCGTAGCTAAACGAAATCTTACTTAAACCAATATTTAAATTCTTAACACTATCAGGTAAGGTGGCTGTTAAATCAAATAGCGATAACAGAGAATCGATTATGTTATTTAATAATAACGGTTGGCCAAAATTACTTTCTGCACTGAGGCTCCAACTATCCGAATCATTTTTGTTTATCGCGATAGTAAATTCATAGTTTGTACCGGATAAAGGTATCGTGGTTTTGCAGCTAAAGCCACAAGGGTTTCCTGCTGCAGTAGAAAAATTGGCATAAATTTCAGAAATGCTTAACTTGTTGATGGTCTCAGGCAAGTATCTGTTGCTGATTCCAAAATTATCCGTAAGATTTGTCAGTGAGATCGGTCCCGATGCGCTTCCGTTAAACGCCCATATCTTTTCACTGCTATCATATTTTCCTTCAAAGCTAAAGGTCTCTCCGCTCACCAATAATTTAGCTTGCGCATCGAGCGTAAAACTGAACTGCTGACCATCACTTCGAGATTTATCATAGGTAACCGACAGTCTCGCATCAAGATCCAAAAAAAGGCCAATGAATGCGGTACAAAAGCTTGCCTGACCATCCATTGAAAAACTGGAAATCGACTTACTGCTCATATCCAAATCTATCGACAGGCTACCAACCCCCATTGAAAAACGGTCTCCGAAATTAACGGAGGACAAAAAATTGCCAAAGCCGGTTCCTGACAACAAATTGGAAAATACTGATAAATCATTTAACTGAAAAACATCGTTGGCATAAAAAGACAGTGCGCCGCTGCTTATCGGTATCGGTATAGATATGTTGATGTCGAGTTTGTTGTCTATGCTGGCTATTGCATTTACACTGCCCTGATAGTTTGAACTTCCTGACACTAACGCCGAAAGAGAAATATTTTTTATCGTTAATATCGAATCCGGTATCAACTCCCACGAACCGTCCGACTGAATCTCAAAACCAATATCATGAAGTTTATTGCTTTCAGCAGCAGGATTAAAATTGATTTCTAAAGCGCTTAAACTGAAACTCGGAATACTGCTTATTTGAGCCGGTAGCTGATTAAAAACGTCGCTACCCATTGTCAGCGCCGCTAGCTTTTGAAAACTAAAATCAAGACCGGGTGCAATAAGTTTTAGTTGCCATAAATCTTTACCGCCTACAGGTAATGCAAATATTACCTGCAGATCTTTATCTTCTAATTTGGCATAGATTCTAAGAATTACCTTTATATCCTTATTGCCTGAAGATATTGCATTCCGGATACTAATAGACAGTGCAATATCAGTTATTGAGAAGCTGTCTATCGCAAGAAAATCTTGATCAGCACCAATAGTTACCGAGCCTTGTATTACCAAACAATCATAGTTGCTGTTATCCTGGCTGGAAGTGCTAACACTCAAACTCAGATTTGAAATACTTATCTGACTATAAAGAGAGCTGTATATCGGGTTCAGGTTTAATAAACTTCCAATGTCGGATAACGATATGGGACTTGCCGTGCCACTTACATTTAAAGTCAGAGAATCTTTGCTGTATTCAGTAACGGTGGCCGCCAGATTGTTTTGCGAAAAAAATGATACATTACCTTTGATAACTGTTTTTTGATTGTCTTGAGTATCTTCGCTGGCATCACTTATAACCAGTTCATCTTCCCCAATCAAATAGAGCAATTTATCGGCGGCTTTGGAGTCGCTTTTTTCTATTTTAATTTGACTTGGCATGGCGATCTCAATTGAAATTATTTCTTATATTGCCCGGATTAGTTGCAATGAATACGCAACATCATCACACTGTGGTCTGAGTTATTTCTGTCTAATCTTCTAACAGCTTCTCCAGGATCACGAGCCCACAATTCAACATTCCGAATTTGAGTACGTGGTATTAGTGCAAAATCTATGCAGGATGTACCACCCCCACCAGCTTGGTAACGAGTGCAATAAAAACCTAATCCTGAAGCTTGTTGAATTGCCAATATGACATGGGTTTCACCTACAGCAGCTTCTAAAGATTGACGTTTTAAATCGATTCGTAGATCGAAATTTAAATCACCAAATATAATTTCATTAGGAAAACGTCTACATAATGCGGCTAATTGAGTGCCGGTGTCAGCGCCAGTATTCTTTGTATGTACAAAAAGCCCTTTAATTGGAGAAGAATCAGGATATGTTCTATGAGTTGCCTGAAAATATACAGCATAACGATCCGAACCCGGGGGGGCGAAGGTATTATATATATTTGGATCACCGGTACCGACACACTGTAAAGCGCAATTCGGATTACGTTTTCCTAGCCAATTTCTAGCTGGAAGAGCAGGTAAAGCTCCTGCTGGCGGCGCTGCATCCGGTAAACCCTCTAGAAATGCGCATACAAAGTTGTTGCCACCAGAAGGAATAAAAGAGTGTTGTATTAGTGTTAGATCGGGAACTGCAGAATAAGCAGGAGCAGGAGCAGGAGGAATAGCCCAATCAGCACCATTCCATTGCGGACGACCAAACCACTCATCATAAGGAGCGTCATCATTGGTTATAGACCATCGCAAAGGTGGAAGCCAGTTTATACCCCCTATGGGAAAGGCAGGAACTTCACCAGGCTCACAATTCCAACCAGGAAGAGGAATCCAACCATCAACAGGAGTACAACCGCTATAGCCAGTTAATTTTGTGTCCTTATTAGGGTCGAAAGCGGGATAAAACCACTTTTTAAAGTATGGTGGAGAAGTGATAAAATTAGTTGATGTCCAGGCACCAACATGATAATGAGTACCGGGAATATAGGGATAAGGTGAGCTTTCGCAGAAAAAAATACCACAAGCACCGCCTACTGCGCCACCTGCGGCTGTAATATTATTCCCCCACCCCAGCCCTGCTACTGATCTTGCAGGATACGCAGGCGTTGCCGGTTCAAATCCTGCACCGGCAGCATTTGGAGTTTGGCATACATTTACACGGTTAGGGAAACCCACCGTATAGGTATAACGGCTATTAGCGCCATCTATACGACCCGCACCTCCCTGCTGAACATTATGAAATATGATATCCAAATATGGCATATTTGCTTCTCCTCTTATAAAGACTAGCGCTTAAAAATGTCATTCACCGCGTAATACGGCTGTGTCGCGGGGTGGGGGCAGTAGCATGGCCTGGGTACTATTCCCTCCATCTCGAACCAGCCCATCGCGCGCACCGCCAGACAGGCGCAAAACCTTACCAGCGCTGTGCGCGAAATTAAAAAATAATCTGTCAGAATCATGATTATCCCCTTTAAATAATTGCTTTGCCCTTCAGCACTTGATGATGTAATTAACCGTAAAATAAGGCTGCATGTTGTTGTGGCCCTCGCTGGAGCCTTTTTCACCGGTTTCAGGAGAACTTGCCAGACCGGGGTCCTTCCAATATCCCCCCTTATCCAATCCAGATGCTTGGACTTCGACGCGTTTGGGATCGACATTACCAAAAAGGAAACGGCCACCGATTGGACTTCCATGACTGTGCGACGGCATTTCGGCCTCGGTAAGGCTGTGTTGACGTTCGCCACCGGCGTCGTACAAATTAAACCTTTGCGTATCTTTACCGTTGCCAAGGCTACCTGTTCCTATCAGCGTTCTTCCGCATAAATTTGGGGTGTTCTCGCCCACTACCTTTCTTAATTCGGCAAATGCGTCCGTATTTGGTATCGGATTACCGTCGCAAGCAAGCCATCCATTAGGAATATCGGGGGAGCAGATAAAGCAGGCCTCAGCCGTATGGACACTACCGAACGCAAGACCTAAATACCGTTCTCCAGCTGTATTAATAATGAACCCTACTCGCCCTTCCTTAATCCCAAGCGCTATCCAATGCTCAAACCCATTAAAATTCTTGGACTGCCTATCCAAGTCCTCATAGGATTTTCTATAACTTTCCTGATCAAAACGGCCTACCTTATATAGTGCTCCAGCATAGGCGATGATGCTGCCTACCGGCATTAGCGGACCGGTTTTGTCCTGAATGCGACCGTTTAAAACCTGCAAATCGGCGTTTTGTACTTTCACTGGCCGATCTGAGGCGCCATACAAATTCAAGCCCCAATTTTCTTCAATGGAAACCTTGGAAACGTTCGCCTTATCACTTGTTTGGCCGCTCGATAAAAAATCAATTCTGGAACCATCGCCAATATGACCTAGACTGGCACCGCCCAATTTCAATTCAGCATTTAATGTAGTCGCCCCTGACACAGTTAAGCTGCCGTCGCGAATGTATAAATCGGTTTTTTGTATGTTCACGGGATGCTTGGCGTCGCCATACAAATTCAAGCCCTTACTCTCTTCTATGTATACCGGGTATACCGGGTATACCGGGGGAAGTATCGCCTGATCTGTCGGTTGGAGGAGGCTCGATGAAAAGTCAATTCTGGAGCCTTTAAGGCGGTTCTGTTCGTCGATTACACTCCCTAATACCAACACCTCATCGTTTAACGTGGAAGTTGCCTTAATGACCGGCACCTGAAAATCGGTGTCCCAATAACCCGGCAGGTTGCGTATGCCGACCCCCAGCATCACCACGCCGTCGGTTCCCGATATTTGAATATTGCTGAAGTTGAATACGTAAGTTGTCAGACTGGGCGACGCGAACTTGGCGGTAAATTGCACCCGACCAGTCCCTTCATCAACCTTTTTCTCAGTCGCAAACTTTACAATTTCCGATGTTACCAAAGAGTACGCATCGACCTCTGTCTTGTTCCCGAAGCTTAGCAACTCGGATTTGTTTTCAGCATAGGGGAAAGAAAACACAATCTCCGTTTCCGGTCCGAATGCTATGGGAACCCTGCCGATAGTTTCGAAGTAAATATTGAACTTGTTCTTTTGACCGGTTTTGTTGAGCAAGGTATTCGGTCCGGACACTCCAAAAAACAGCGGTGCGTAGGTATGCCCCTGATGATTGATGATGTCGACATGCGCGGTGCGGGAAAACGAAAGGGGATTGGCGCCGCCACTCAGCATTAAGTTACCGAACATAAATTCGATTCTGCTGCTTCGCGAGCCTACGCCTGCATCGGCAGTTACGCCTTTTAGCATAATCGACAGGCTCCAAGAGGGGGCGATATCGAGATCGTTTTCAAAGGCGCAATACCATAGGAGCGCGCCGTCCGATTGTCGTGTTTCATGGCTGCTGACAGTGCAGGTATTCGAGGGTAAGGCGGCCGAAAGAGCGGTTTTCAATATATCTGAAAACTTATCCGCGACTTCTTTTCTGAATGTGCCGGGCCGGATCGCAATCGCCAAGTTATAGTGCGCGGCATCGGGTAGAGTGGCGCCCTGCCCTTTTAAGGTGTAGTGTTGCTGGCCGTTTTTGGTAATGCTTACGTTGATTTGCTGCTCGGGCTTGTCCACGTCAACCGCATCGGTAATGTAGATGACAGCAAGATCATTCCCTTGGAACTGGTTTTGCAAGGCGACATTAAAGGGATACGCGGTGTTAAAGGCCTGTGTGCCGGCTGCCGGACTCTGGTTTGACATAAATATATTCCTTAGTTGTTTTTATCGGTATTTTTCGGGACTAACTTTAGCCAGCCTTCGATAAGTTCTGAAGCTGAATGTTCATGTTTGGCGCTGCCGTCATCGTCCACGTTGCGGGTTCCATAAAAACGATCCCACCACTGCCAGTCGTATCCTTCTATGGCGGGCAGGCTCAATGCAATATTGGCGCTGTTTTGTTTTATCGGTTGCAGTAGGGGCGAAATATAAAACCACATGCCCAGTTTTTTCATGGCCGCTAGATAGTGTTGGGGGGGGATTGATATTGTTTTGGTGGGCATCAAGCCGCTGGTCGCATGCACCGGCCCTCGAGGATCGATCAGCATCGTCATGTTTAGCGGCTCATCTTCCAGGGATAGCCATTGGGTTTGATGATTGCTTCCGGAAAAGGGATCAATCGCCTGATTGTTAACATCACTTTTCGTTATTTCAGGCACCTCGAACTTTTCACTTAAATCCCCCTTCGCGCTTTCCGTCCAGTATCCAACCAGCCCGTCGTTCAGCTGATGATGCTCTCCCAGCCGGAACGGCAGCCGCATTTTGGTCCAGCTCCTTTTGTAACGCGATTCATGCGTCCGTAGCGCGCCGGTATCGCAGTTGTTCAAATCGGTTAGCAAGGCCGGCCAGCTTTGCTCCAATGCGGGAAGTCCTTTTAGCTCAAATGAAACCCTGGTCCGCACAACCGCCATGGGTCTGCCCATTAACACGGCTTTGCTGTCGTACAAGCGGGCGTTCACGGGTGCGATATTATTAAGCGCGACTTGGCTGGCGGTGAGAAAGTCATTCCAGTTGTTGGAACTTTCTTTAAACGTGTTCACCAGCCATTTAACGACATTGCTCAAATACGGGTTAGGTATATTCGCGTCGATAGCGGTTGTTTGGTTGGTGACCCAGGGCAGCATGTTCCACTGGGCTTTATCGTCAATATAACCGAGGGGGCTGCCGTCCGCCGCGAATACGGCGAGCGTGTTGTCCAGGTAATTTGCCATCAGCCAGCCGCAAACGGGAGAGGTATAGGGGCGGTCGTTGGTTTCCACCTTGTCTTCAAAAGACTCATCCTTCAAGGAAACCGGATGAGCGGAAAGCCACCTGAAATTCAACCGCGCGGGTTGCGCCAGACGCGGCCTGAGAAAAACGTCTCCCTTGTCATTGCGCAAGGTTTCGGCGGCTATCGGCGAGGTATGTTCCATGTCAATATCATGCGCTATGCCGAAGTTGTCTATCAGGGAGAGCCGGTTTATGGTTATTTTTCCGCAACGCAGGGGGTTGAAATCAAAAGCGGTAATGGGCGAGGAGTCGCGTTTTTTTTGAACATAATTTTCTACTGTGCCGGTGAAACTTTTACCGCCTTCAAAGCCAATCGGTTCGTTTATGGGTAACTGCGAGACTTTTCTTTTCATGATGCAGGCCTGGTTAAAGCCGTTTAACGCCTGCGAAATGACTTTTTTGCGATGCAATAAATGGTAGGCTTCCCAGGCCGTTCTGAAAGGGTTGCTTGAATAAGCGGCATCGCTTGTGATCGTCGTTATGTCGGACGGAATAACCAGCATCGCGAACGCGGCAGGCCAGCTTCCGGCGGCAAGAAAATCATCGATTTTTATTGAATCCTTAAAGGCTATTTTCTCCTGTTTGAGCGCGTTGGTAAAAAAAGACTTTATGTTGTGGAGCATTGAGCGTCTTGCATGGGTGCTCATCATCGTGCTGCCGGAAAAAACCGAGAGGTTGCCTTCCGTGTATTTACCTTTAATAGCGAAATCGGGGCCGAATTGATCGAGCGCGAAATTTTTATCAATGCCATCCGCGTCGAACGCACCGTTGCTTTGCTCTAACCGGGTGTCAAGTAAGTCGATTTCCCAGTCAAGGATAAAAGGGTTCCATTTCTGGGTTGAAAGTAAATGTGAATTAGCGCCGGAACACTGAGTGAGAATGTCACCTAGATTCTGCGTGGAAATACTTGCCGCATCCAACTCCAGGCTTGACGATTTCAGGGAACAACCAAGGTATCGTTCTTTGGCCGATTTGGCGTCATTATGATCGGAAGGCTCTAAAACCAGGCCGGAGATCATGATGACCGGAGGATTGGGTTCCCAGTATCGTGGCCCGGCCACCAGGGAAAGTGCCAAGCGGGGTTGGCTCGCATCGCGTTTATCGTTCTCAGCAGTTAAGGAACGGTTTGCCGCAGTCCAGGCGGAAGAAAGATCATGCGCTAAATCGTTGGCTCCGGCGGATTCAGGGATCGGTTGAAAACTCTTATCCGCATCGCCGTAGGTTACTTGTCCCGTTTTGGAAATCTTATCGCGCAATTCAGGGAGCGAATGGTTTTCAATGAAATACCTGATGTGATCCGGGTCGGGAAATTGCCCACGCCCCTCAAGCGAAGGATAGGCGGCATGCATGTATTTATGCCAATCGAGGTAAAGCTGCTCCCTTAAACCGGCTATCTCATGCGAGTCATTATCGAAGGCGTATTGGGCAAAATTGAGCTCATGCAACAAGCGAGCCTGTTCCCTAGCCTGTTCCGGCGGTAATTCGGGAGACTCGGGCGCGTTGGCGCCTGTAGCCGCGCCTTTTGAGTTTGGGGTTTGTGAAACAATCTTCCAGGTATGCCCAGAATGCGAAGACCTGAATCCTTTTTCGTGTCGCGCTTCGAGAAATTTCGGGCCGGTATCTGTTATCAGGTGGTCGAGTTTTGAAAACAACAGAATCGACTCCAGCTGTTCTTCAATGGCCTGCTTCTCGGTGGAGCTTATTTCATTTGCCAGCAAGGCGGACAAGGCCTCTGTTCCCGTATTGCCTATGGAAATTTTTAAATCCGGTTTCACAGTATTACTCTTACCATCGACCTTTATTTCCCCATAAAAAACTGTCCGGGGTATGGCTGATGAAGATAGGGGGGTATCGGTGCTAATTTCGAGCTTGAATAAGTTTTGAAGTTGGGCGTTTATTTGAACAGCTGTAGCGCTTGCGCTATTTGCAAGAATTTTTGCTATAGCTTGATTTAACAAATCATCTTCCCGAGCGGCATTCCATCCTAATATTGAGTATTTCAAACTGGCGGAAGGGGTTCCGTCTTTATCATGAAAACCGAATACGCCCATACAGTTTGGATAAAAGGAGGAAAAGTTCATGTCTCCATATCCGACAACGGTTAACGGAATATTGCGATTCAAAGACTTAAACGTATCTGACGTATCTTTTGTTGCTCTCTTATCACTGAGCAGCGTGGTTCTTCCCATATATCGATAAGGTCGCCCCTGCTTAGAAGGGATAATACAAGTAGCTTCAACCGGTTGATAATCCTCGAGGGGATGAACAAAATCGCTTTCGATAATCCATTGTTGGGTTTGGGCTCCATTGTCGCTTTTAGTGATTAACCACCTGTTGGGCGCGGCGGGAAGTGTTCCCGCCGTGGGTAAACCCGAATTTTTGGGTATTTGCTGGCCCAGATAATGCGGCAAAATAAAATGTAGGTGAACGCCGGCGGGTAATAAAATATTTTGACTTTCAAAAGGCTGATGAACTATTCCATCCGCTACAAATGGGTTGTCAGCATTTATGTCTTTAGTGCCGTCATTCCAAGGTAGTTTTGTGAAGTCGGCTAAAGGAGAGGCCGCCATACAACTCGATTCAAGGTATTTTGCCTCAATACGAACGGGTACAATTAGATAGTTACTCATAATGCGCTACTTAAGATCCTAGCTTTTTTTATTTTAATTTAGCGAATTTAAACCCGGGAACAGAAATCCAGAACGGTGCTAAGCGGGCTTGTATAATTGTATTAAAAAGGCGGACTAATGTTGTCCCATAGACTATAGAAATCTTTCAGACACACAGAAGCATCTAACATACGTACTACCACCTAATTGTTTTGCAGACTAACAGTCTTCAATTAAATCGCCTAACAATTTTTTACTAACGTTTCGGAGTTCATTAATGAATTTTACAAACCTAATTGTTTTATAAAAAATAGGCCGCCAAAGTAGAAAGTTGATTGATGTCTAAATTCGACTACGAATACAGCAAGTTACACTCCATAGTTATTATTTAGCATTCCAATATTTACTTTCCATCTGCCGCATCCCCTGCACCACCCAACCGCTACGTCCAACATTAACCGTAATTGCCCCGCTATCAGCGCTACCCAACCATTTAGCACTCACTTGCCGATAGCGCGCCAAAACATCTTTATGCGGATGGCCGAACTGATTCCGATAGCCCGCCGGAATTAACACGTAACTTGGTTGAATGGCCCGCAAAAAAACCGCTGTCGATGACGTTTTGCTGCCGTGATGCGGCGCGACTAACACATCGGCTTTCAAAGCATCACCATAAGTACCAACCAGCCAAGATTCGGCTTTAGCCTCTATATCGCCGGTCAACAGTATCGCGCCGTGTTTGGATTGGATTTTCAGCACGCAGGAATTGTCGTTTTCGGAAACAAAAGCCTGACCGGGAGCCAGCATGGTGAATTTGACTTCATCCCATAGCCACGATTGCCCGGCTACACATTCGATGGGTGCATATTCGCTTAACTGCTGCGGAACACTGGTCAGCACTTTTTCAGCCGGCATCGCGCGCATCAATGATGCCGTGCCGCCGATATGATCGTTATCTCCATGACTGATGATTAAATTATCGATTTTGCTTACGCCTTGCGAGTGCAAAAAAGGCAGCACTACGCTTTGCCCCATGTCGCTTTGGCTGGAAAATTTCGCGCCGGTATCGAAAACCAGCAAATGATGAGTGGTTTGCACAACCGCAGACAAGCCTTGCCCGACGTCCAGCAAAGTCATGTTGATGTGGCCGGTCTCGGGTTGTTTTGCATCGGTAAATACCAACGGTAAAAACATCGCCAAACTCAGCCATCGTGCCGGAATGCCAGCCGGGGCAAGCAGCAACAAAATACCCGGCACGGCAAAAAGCAAGGCCCAAGATGAAGGCGGCGCATGATTGATCGACGCCAGCGGGATTTCCGCCAATCGCGCCAATAGCCACCATAGACCTTGCAGCACAGGGTCTACCAAATAAAACAGTTTGCCGGCCAACATCGGCGAAATAAACATGACGACGACACCTAACAGCGACAAAGGCACTGCCATTAAACTGATGACCGGCACAGCAACCAAATTAGCCAGCGGCGCAATCAATGAAACTTGTTGAAAGAACAACAGTAGCAACGGAGACAAACCCACCGACGTGACCCAGTGTAGTTTTATCGCACTCCAAACATGCCCAAGTTTGCCTAAGCGCCCGGAAACGGCATAAACAATCAGGCTTACAGCAAGAAAAGACAACCAGAACCCCGCCGCCAACACCGCCAACGGATCGGCTATCAATACCGCAATCAACGCGATAGCCAAGGTATTAAAAGGACGGCTATTGCGTTGCAGAATAATGGCTAACATGGCGACAGCCAGCATAATCACCGAGCGCTGGGTCGGCACGGAAAACCCGGCCAGTCCCGAATAAAAAATCGCAACCAGCAGCGCCGAAACCGCCGCAACCTTTTGCGGCGGCCAACGAAGCCAACCGGTCCACGCCCATAATTTCAGCACCAGAAAGTAAACCAGCCCGGCAATAAGACCGATATGCGAACCGGAAATCACTACCAGATGAGTCGTGCCGGTTTTACGGAAAACCGCCCACTGTTCTTGACTAATGCTGTTGCCGTCGCCGATAGTCAGTGCTTTTATCAACGCAAGACTTGGACTGCTGCCCACTATGTCTGAAAGTCGATCGGTGATAAGCTGCCGCCAGACTGAAATACTGTTCCAAACCGAATCGCTGCCTAACAAAACCGGCTTTGGATTTGGGCGCACATAACCTGTCGCGCCTATGCCTTCGGTAAACAGCCAACGCTCATAATCAAAGCCGCCGGGGTTCATCGTACCGTGGACGCGCTTCAATTTAACGGTAAAAGCCCAATGCTGACCGGCTTTGATGGGTTGATCCGGGTAATACCAACTTAATCTTAATTTAGCGGGTAATTGCCGATTACCCGCAGCGCCGCCGGACTGGCTTTTGGCATACACACCATCCCTGGTGATCGCCAAGCCAGTTCCCGACTGGCTTTTGGCATACACACCATCCCTGGTGATAAAATCGAAGCGGACATGCTTTTCATCCTGCTCCGGCAAATCGGCTATGGTGCCATTCACCTGAACCTCGACACCCTCCAGTTGTTCAGGCAACCGATCGGACAACCGATGCATGGCAAACACTACCGCCCACAAAACGCCGAGCACGAAAAACAGGCATCGCCAATAACGCAGCCATGCAATAATGCAGGCCAGCGCGCCGCCGGCTATCAGCCATTTAATATCAGGCAATACCGTCAATTGTTGAACCAACAGCAGTCCGGCTAAAAATGACAAAGCGGAAGCAACCATTTAGCACCTTGGTGTTTTTTAGGCTAACTAAAACCTGATAGACTGCGGGAATCTAATTTTAAATAAGGGATAACGATGCCGAAACCGAAAGAACTGATACAAAAACTGATCGACAAGTTCATACCCGATCCTGAAGTGATCAAACGGCACAAGAGCCTTCAATTTCTTGGCGATAAGCTGCACGATCCCAACCTCTGGCATTTAAATCGGCGTTCTATTTCCATGGCTTTTGCAGTGGGTCTTTTTTGTGCCTGGATTCCAACCCCGACACAAATGGCTATTGCGGCTGTCGGGGCAATTTATTACCGGGCGAACCTGCCGCTTTCGGTAGGACTGGTTTGGATTACCAATCCTGTTACCATGCCGCCGCTATTTTATTTTGCTTACAGAGTTGGCCTCTGGTTTCTGAATCAGTCGCCGACTGCGGATGAATCCGAATTCTCGATAAGCGGCATGTTCTCCGGGCTGGGCGATGTCTGGCAGCCTTTCCTGATCGGCTGTTTTGTTATGGGTATAGTCTCGTCCGCTGCCGGTTATTTCGGCATTCAATATTACTGGCAGCAACACATCACCAAAAAATGGCAAGAAAGAAGAGAGAAAAGGCTAAAGGCGAAAGGCTAGCACTTTCGCCTTATATTCCTAGCCTAATATAACCCCATCTTCCATATGCAGAACCTTGCCCATTCTTGCGGCCAGTTCATGATCATGAGTCACCACCAAAAAGCTGACATTCAGCTCCTGATTTAACTCCAGCATTAACTGGTAAACCTGGTCAGCGGTTTTGCTGTCCAGGTTGCCGGTAGGTTCATCCGCCAAAACCACTCCCGGCTTATTGATTAACGCTCTGGCTACCGCGGCACGCTGCCTTTCGCCGCCCGATAGTTCGCCGGGCTTGTGCTCAATACGATGCCCCAACCCTACCCTTTTCAATAACTCAATCGCGCGGACAGTTGCCGGTTTTACCGAATGCCCGCCAATCAGCAAAGGCATCGCCACATTTTCCAGCACGGTAAATTCGCCCAGCAGATGATGCGACTGATAGATAAAGCCCAAGGATTTGTTCCTTAATTTAGCCAATTGAGCGGAGCCGACTTCATTCAGATTAACACCATCCAAAACGACCTTGCCGCCGGTGGGTTTTTCAAGTCCGCCGAGCAGATGCAATAAGGTGCTTTTTCCTGAACCCGATGCGCCCATAATAGCAACGCGTTCACCGATACCAATGTTTAAATTAACGCCTTTTAAAACGTCAACGTCCAGCCCGCCCTGATCGTAGCGCATGGTCAACTGCTGGCATTGCAAGATGCTGGTATTATTCATATCTGAGAACTTCCGCCGGATTTACTTTAGCTGCCTGCCAGGCAGGATAAATAGTCGCCAATAATGACAAGGAAAAGGCCATGCCCGCTATTGCATAAACATCCGTCCAAACCAGTTTTGAAGGCAACTGGCTGATGTAATAAACGTCAGCTGCCATAAACTGGACATTAAATAATTTTTCAATTGCCGGCACGATGGTTTCAACATTCAACGCCAGCAATACTCCGCCTACGGTTCCGAGTGCGGTGCCGGTTACGCCAATGACCGCTCCCAATACCATAAAAATGCCCATCACCGAACGCGATGTCAGCCCCTGGGTTTTTAAAATAGCAATGTCGCCGCGCTTATCGGTCACTACCATCACTAACGTAGAAACGATATTAAAAGCCGCCACCGCTACGATCAACAGCAGGATGATAAACATGACCCGTTTTTCCGTCTGTATCGCCCGAAAGAAATTGCTGTGCGCCAGCGTCCAATCGCTGACTTGATAATCGCCATACAAGGCATTGGACAGTGCGCGGGTTATTTTCGGCGCATTAAACAAATCATCCAGCTTGATTCTAAGACCTGAAACCGCATCGTCCAGACGAAACAGCTTGGCCGCATCGTCAAGATGAATCAGCGCCATGTTGCGGTCATATTCATACATGCCCACTTTAAAAATACCGACGACGGTAAAGCGCCGCATACGCGGTACGATACCGGCCGGCGTCGAGTTAATCTGCGGACTGATGACGGTAATTTTATCGCCGGTCAGAACACCCAAATAATTGGCTAATTCCGCGCCTAAAACAATGCCGTATTCACCCGGAACCAGATCGGACAGCTTGCCCTCTTTCATTTTATCGGCGACTTCCGATACTTTGGACTCGTATTCCGGCAAAATACCGGTCAGCATCGTGCCGCTTACGCGCCGGTCGGCATTAATCATCACCTGCCCGTTAATAAAAGGCGCGGTGCCTTCTACATGCGGATAGTTTTTTAATTTCCGCTCCAACTCCTGCCAATTATCCAACTGGCCGTATCTTCCGGTGGCGGTCGCATGGGAAGTCATGCCGAGAATCCGTTCGCGCAATTCGGCTTCAAAGCCGTTCATCACCGACAACACGGTAATCAATGCAGTGACGCCTAAGGCGATGCCCAAAACGGACGTTAAGGTAATAAAAGAAATGAACTGAGTTCGGCGTTTGGCCCGCGTATAGCGCAAGCCGATATAAAAAATGAGAGGTTTAAACATGAAGCCTACAATTTAAAATAAAAAATCAGGATATTAGTTGAGAGCCGAAAATAGAACGCGGATAACGCTGATAATTATGATTAAACAAGATTTTTCTTTGAATTATCGGCGTTCGTCATGCTCATCTGCGTTTCGTTATAGGCGCTGAAGTTGAGTGCTTGCCCGTCAGGATTTCCTGCACTGAGCGCAAAAGCCATATAAATAAAGACTATGATCGGTTAATTCGTAACCCAGTTTGTCGGCAATTTCTTTTTGCCGGGCTTCAATAACCTCATCGGTAAACTCATCGACCTTGCCGCATTTCATGCACAGGATATGATCGTGATGCGAGCCTTTATCCAGTTCAAAAACAGAGTTGCCGCCTTCAAAGTGATGACGAGTCACCAGTCCTGCTGCTTCGAATTGGGTTAAAACGCGATAAACCGTAGCCAAGCCGATTTCTTCGTCTTCACTCAACAAGATTTTATAGACTTGTTCAGCGGTTAAATGACGCTCATTAACCTGACTTTCTAAAATTTGCAGAATCTTGACTCGAGGTAAAGTCACCTTCAAGCCTGCATTTCTTAAATCATGGGTTTCCAACATTAATCTCCATTTGTGCCTTAACTACAGCCGGTTTTATATAGAATTACGCGCATTGTAGCCTTTTTTTGACAGTATGGGCATGACAGTTTTATAGGATAATCTTTTAACATCCTGTATGATTTTATATTTTAAACACATCCGCAGCCTTAAATGAGAAAGCCGCTTTTCGCTTTAAAACCACTTGGAAACCGCTCATCCTGCATCCTTGCAGTCGCGGCCAGCCTGACGCTCGCATCCTGCACCACCATCCTGACCAACCTGCCCGGCGTATATACCGTAGATGTCCAGCAAGGCAATATTGTCGATCAATCCATGATCGACCAACTCAGGCCTAACATGAACAAGCGCCAAGTGCTGTACATAATGGGTTCACCGATGCTCGCCGATTTTTTCCACCAGAAACGTTGGGATTACCTTTATTCCGCGCAAATTGACGGCGGCGACAGACAGCAAAAAAGGATTTCGTTATTCTTCGATAACGATCAACTGGTCGGCGTACAAGGCGATTTCAAGCCCAGCACCGTTCCCGTCATTAAAACTTCGGATGAAACCACAGTAGAGGTACCGAAGCGGGAAATTGATAGAACCTTATGGGAAATGATCGGCGAACTGTTTGGCTATGACGGCATTGACGATTCGCCTAAGTCCGACAAATCAAATTCAAAACCGGCATCGGGATCGCCAACGGACCAACTGCCGCTTTAGCCATTGCAAGGGTGTATCGCACCTTTTTCGACATTCAATAATTATCCGAAATTCGAAAATGGTGCGCGGTGCGCACCCTACAAGATTTTTAGAGCCGATGTTAGAACGAAAAGTTAAACGGACAACTCGGGCATACCACGTCTTCCATGCCAGAAACGAATAACTTCGATTTTTTGACTTTCATGGTTCACACGGTAAATCACGCGATAAGACTGAACAACAATTTCGCGGATAATAGAATCCTCAAACTCCGGTACAACTTTCCCCATTTCTGGAAATTGCCCAAGTGATTTGATTTTCGCAACCAGAAACTGACCGAACTCGATTGCGCGTTCCGGCGCATCAAGCGAAATATAACGCACAATATCCGCCAAATCTCGACGGGCCGAAGGCGAAAGTGTTACCTGATAATCCATGAAGGCAATTCTTTTTCTATTTCATCAATCGAAATACCTTCTCCACAATCAAGCTCTGCCATGCCTTGACGCACAGCGGCTACAAATTCAATTTCCTGCGCGATTTGATGTAAGGAAATTTGATCAGGCAAGCGCTGAAGTAAATCCTTGACGATTTCTTTATTGTTCAAAGTGACAGTATTCACGAATAACCTCCCATAACCTAATATCAACTAATACAGAATTCAGATTTAACCCATAACAGAGTGCGTAGTGCGTAGGATGCGCTGAACAAAGTGAAGCGCATCTTTCGCGGTTGATGCGCTTCGTACCTCAGCACATCGGCGCGCAGTCCCGCTTAAGCGTCGGATTAGACTGCTGAATAGTCACGATTTTCGGTAGGCTTCAGTTACTGTAGCAAGATTAAAAGGCTGAGAAATTTTGCCAGAGTCAAATTCATCCACCTGCTGAAAAGCTTCATGTGACGAGCCGCGTAACACTCTAGTAACACCGTTAGGAAAAGTAACTTGATAGTTTGGCTGAATTCCTTGACCTGTTTCGCCAAATCTGACCAAGGTGTTTTCATTGCCGCGCATGTTGCCTAATACATTGCGGAGAAAGTGACGCCCTAAAGTGTGTAAATTGTCTTGGTCCCATTTAATTCCGTTCATCCCGATTCCTCATTTAAAAACCTAACGTGATATATGCGACACTACTTGTCGTATATTCATCATAATCTCATCCTTTTATTTGGCTAAATAAAATTAACAGAACAAATCATATAGCCAACTGCGACACCATCAATCACATGACTGTTAACTATTTTTATAGACTTCACTGCGATGCGCCACTTTAACAACCAAAACAATTAGTTCTAAATCCTGAATTTCATAGATAATTCGATATACGCCTTGTCTTACCCGATACCGCTCTTGATCTGACAATTTAATACAGCCATCGGACCTTGGATTTTCACAAAGTGAATCAATACAATTGAGTATACGTTTTACATCTGTATTTGGAATATTTCGAAGGTCTTTTGCAACTGAGCTTTTGAAGACAACTTTATAATTTGCCATGCGCTTTTAGATCTTTCAATAGCTCCTCATAGCTTAACGTAGGTTCGTCTACCCTTTCTTCAAAGACTAATAAATCTTCCCTATCTTCTAACAAAGCAATACGTACCGCTTCATTAATTACTTCAGAAATCGATTGATGAGCAGTAGCGGCCTTGATTTTCAAAGCTTGATGAATTTCCGGCTCCAAATAAACAGTTGATCTTTTAGATAGCTCACTCATGTTGTTGCCCTTCTCGTAGCAAATTAATGTTATAGGATTGTAACGTCAAATCCCCTTCAAAGCCCTTTGCCGCCTAGCCTCTTTCGGATCATGAACCAAAGCCCGATAAACCTCTATCCTATCGCCCTCTCTAACAGTCTGATCCAGCTTGCAGGCCACACCGAAAATACCCACATTAAGCTCGGTCAACGCAATCTCAGGAAAAAGCTCCAGCAACCCCGAAGCTTTTATCGCAGCCTCAACAGTCGTTCCTTCCGCCATTGCCAGCGTAACTATTACCTGCTCTTCGGGCTTGGCGTAAGCCACTTCGACATTAACCATAAACGGCTTTGGCCCGTGCTGTAAACGAACTTACCATGGTGTTGCAAATCTGGTTAAAGACCGCGCCAAAGGCCAGACTTGCCAATTTTCCCGACATTTCAAATTCCAAATCCAGGGAAATCTTGCTGGCATCTTCACGCAACGGTATAAATTCCCACTTTCCTTCCAGAGAAGAAAACGGGCCGTTCAACAAGGAAAGCGTCATGCTGCGGCCGTTATCGATCTTGTTCCGGGTCGCAAAGGATTTTTTAAAGCCGCCTTTGGCAATCATTACCTCGGCTTCGACAATATCATCTTCGCGCTTGATGATCCGGCTGCCGCTGCACCAAGGCAAAAACGCCGGATAAGCCTCAATATCGTTAACCAAATCAAACATCTGTTGCGCCGAGAATTTGACCAAGGCGCTTTTTTGAACAACGGTCATGCTTAAAGAACTCCAACCACGTGCAGGAATACTAAAAACACGGCGGCGGGAGACACATAGCAAACTAAAAACTTCCATACTTGATAGCTACGCGCATCAGGCATATCCAGTTCCTGCTCGGTGTGTTGCTGCTTCATGATCCATCCGGCGAACACCGCGATGCAAAAACCGCCGATAGGCAGCATCAAATTAGCGGTTAAATAATCCAGCAACTGAAAAATAGTCCTGTCGAAAATCTTGAACTCGGACCAGACGTTGAATGAAAAAATGGTGCCGAATCCCAACAACCAGGTTATCCCGCCCGACCAGATACAGGCTTGTTGCCGGCTCATGTCTTTATTTTCAATCAACCACGCAACCGCCGGTTCAATCAATGAAATAGACGAAGACAGCGCCGCGAACACCAGCATCACAAAAAATAAAATACCGAATAACCAGCCGCCGGTCATGTTGCCGAAAGCAATTGGCAAGGTTTGAAAGATAAGTCCGGGACCTGACGCCGGTTCCAGTCCGGCGGCAAAAACAATCGGAAAAATCGCGATACCGGCCAATAAAGCAACCGCGGTATCGGTACCGGCAATCAAAATTGCGGTTTTGGAAATCGATACGCCTTTTGGCAAATAAGAGCCGTAAATCATGATCGCGCCCATGCCCAAACTCAGGGTAAAAAAAGCGTGGCCCATCGCGGTCAAAACGCCGTTAGCGGTCAGTTTGCTAAAGTCGGGCGTGAATAAGAATTTAATGCCTTGGTCATAATACTCATCGAAAGTCATGGCATAAGCCACCAACAATATCAGCAGTATAAACAGGCTCGGCATTAAAAAGCGCACCGCTTTCTCCAAGCCGGTATTGACGCCGCGAACCACAACCAACATGGTCGCCAACATGAACAGGCTGTGCCAGAAAGCCAGCTGTATAGGACTAGCCATGAAACCGTCAAAAAGCCCTTTTATGATGATTGCATCGGCACCAAAAAAACTGCCGGTAAACGCCTTTAACACATAAGCCGAGGCCCAACCCGCGATCACACTGTAATAAGAAAGTATTAAAAAACCGGCAATAACGCCCATCCAGCCTAAGTAATGCCAGTTTTTATCGGCACCGGCCTCTTCGGACAGCGTTATCATGGTGTTAATGGGATTCTGTCTGCTGCGTCGCCCCAACATGGTTTCGGCCATCATAATAGGAATACCGATCAGCAATACGCACAGCAAATAGACGATGACGAAGGCCCCGCCGCCATTTTCGCCGGTAATATACGGGAACTTCCAGATATTACCCAGACCGACTGCGGAACCTGTCGCAGCCAGGATAAATGCGAAACGTGACGACCATTCGCCATGAATTGATTTTTTTGTGTCCGTCATTTGTGCGCCTGTAAACCTTTATAATTATAAAATCGCCACGAACGATCCTTTCGTGGTGAGCTTTTCTGACTATTGCAGTAATATCGAGTAAAATAACAAAATTATTCCTTTACGTCAGTTTAAAAATCTTAACTCTCATTTATGGCCGACAAAAAGTCCAAGAAAAACAACAAGCAACAAAACGCCACTATCGCCGTTAATCGTCAAGCTAAATTCGAGTATTCGATTGAGGAACGGTTTGAAGCGGGGATGGTTTTGGAAGGCTGGGAAGTTAAAAGCCTGCGGGATGGACGCGTGCAACTTAAAGAAAGTTATGTCGCGATAAAACGCGGCGAAGCCTGGTTATCGGGCGCGCATATTTCGCCATTGTTGTCCGCATCGACCCATGTTAACCCGGACTCGATCCGCGCCAAGAAGCTGTTACTGAACCGGCACGAACTCAACAAGCTGATCGGTTCCGTCGAGCGTAAAGGTTACACCTTGATTCCGTTGTCGATGTACTGGAAGAACGGCAGGGCCAAACTGGAAATCGGTCTGGCAAAAGGCAAGCAATTGCACGACAAGCGCGCCGCCTCAAAAGACCGCGACTGGCAGCGTGAAAAAGCACGGATTATGAAGAAAGGCTAAAACGTTTGTAATTATTCAGCACATAGAAAAATGGAACACGGATGACACGGATAGTACGAATTTACACGGATTTTTAGCCCAAGCCAAGCCAAGTTCTATGACGCTTTTAAAATCAGTGATTATCCGTTTAATCCGTGTCATCCGTGTTCTATTGAGCATTCGCCGAGTAGTTACAAACGTTTTAACCTTCTTTCCCTCTAAAACTTCCCTTTCGAACTAAAATGACCACACACCCTAACCTCCTGTCGCCAAAAAACAGCCTGCTGATCGTCGTCGACTTGCAAACAAAACTATCGGCAGTCATGCCTGAGACCGAAGCCGAACTGATGACGGCCAACTCCCGCAGTCTGGTTGAAGCAGCCGGGCTATTAAATATCCCGGTATTGCTAACCGAACAATATCCCAAAGGCTTAGGTTCGACAGATACGACCATCACCGACATTTTGTCGGAAGACACCCTGATTTTCGACAAGACCGGTTTTTCCTGCTGCGCGGCTGACGGCTTTACCGATACCGTAGCCAGCACCGACCGCAAGCAAGTCATATTGGTCGGCCAGGAAGCGCATGTTTGCGTATTGCAGACCGCGTTGGAATTGTTGCATTTCGGTTATCAAGTTCATGTCGTTGAAGACGCTATCTGCTCACGCAAAGCGGAACATAAATTCTATGCCTTGCAGCGCATGCAACAACAAGGTGCGACCATTAGCAATTATGAATCGGTGTTGTTCGAATGGGTCAAGGATTCCACTCACCCCGAATTTAAAAAGATTTCCGGATTACTTCGCTAAACCCTTAACCCTATAATCTTAAAATGTCACTCGCATCATTTATCGAAAAAGTAACCCGTAATGACCCAGTCAGTTTTGATGAAACTATCGCGGTCATCACCGAAAACTACCATTACCAAGCCACCGAATTCAGCAACGGCCTGAACGAACAGGTGTTAGTCAATCAAGCCGGCACTAATGAAGGCTCCTGCAAGATTTTCGCTTTCGCCCAACTCAATAAGCTTGACCAGCAACAAACATTAAACCTGTTTGGCGATTATTACCGGGTAGACGTTTTAAACGATCCGCATGGCGCCGGCCACCAAAATATCAGAAATTTTATGCAATACGGCTGGGACGGCATTTGTTTTAAAGGCGTAGCGCTGACGGCTAAATAACTAAGGAAAAACATATTTAAGCATGCGCGCCTTAGAACTTTAGGCGCGCACGGCACACCCTATCCACTTGCAACTCTTCCCCAACGCTTCTTCGTTATCCAAGATTACATTACAAGACAATAGCATCAGAAAACGGCATGCACTGGCTATCAAACGTTTTTGGGGATCGCGCCTCCGCTGGATTAGTAAATGTAGTGTAGTATTGATGAGTTGCTGACAAATTGTGCCAAAAACATCAAGCCGCCCACCTTAAAAAACAAAAATAGCTTTAATAATCAACTCATTGCCTATAACAACAGAATGGCATTTTATTTGCTTGCTAGAGAAACCGGGAGTACCGGCATCGCCCTGATGCAGGTACTTGGTGTTTTTATTAATAGCGAGGTATTGATATGTTTGAAGTTATTCTGTTGTTTCTATTCATGCTTTTAATTGTAGCTTGCGCTTTTTTACCGGAGGCTTGCAGCAAGCTGTTTTCCCAAAAATCGTCCCTGCAAGCTGAAGCCGTCAACGATTCCTGCCTGGAATCGGAACTGGAAATCGCCGAAGATTCGACAATCAAGCAGAGTTTTCTTTCCCATCTGCAAAGTGAAATCGAATCCGCTCTGTTTCCGCGTCCTACCGACTCTATTCTGCAACGCCATTACGATACGTTGGTGAATGCCGAACTGGAGAATCGTCTGGCCGCAATGCCGGACTCATAACAAGCTAAACCGCTAATGTAAGTTTTATTGCAACAGTCTCTTCATTTTGTTGCATTTGTTATTTAACAGACATTAGCCGATTATTCTCCCTCTTCTTTTGTAATTATTTCTCCCACAATTACAAAGGTTTCTTGATCGACGCTAATCCGGCATAGATGTTGCTCCTGTTATGCGGAGCAGCGTCGGTTCAAGAACACTCCCAATCGCTGCGTTAGCTTTAAGCATAATAACAATAAGCGCTTCCAAGCCGATCAAGCGGCGTTGTCCGTTAGCAAGAAGCTGTGTTTTGGAAACGCGGTACTGAAGATTGCCTGTAGTCCGAGCATTTCTTCAAGTCACCATAACGCCAGGAGTTCCTGAATGAATGAAACCTTTTACGATGTCATGCGCAGGCAAGGCATCACCCGCCGCAGTTTTCTGAAGTTTTGCAGCCTGACCGCTGCCTCGTTAGGGCTTTCCCCCGCTTTCGCTCCCAAAATCGCTCATGCGATGGAGACCAAGCCGCGCATTCCGGTGCTGTGGCTGCATGGGCTGGAATGTACGTGTTGTTCCGAATCCTTTATCCGCTCAGGCCATCCTTTAGCCAAGGATGTGATCCTGTCGATGCTGTCGCTGGATTACGACGACACCATCATGGCCGCTGCTGGCCACAACGCCGAAGCCATCGTCGATGAAATCGTCGAAAAATACAAAGGTAACTACATCCTGGCCGTCGAAGGCAACGCGCCGTTGGCCGAAGACGGCATGTATTGCATCATCGGCGGCAAACCGTTCGTCGAGCAGCTTAAATACGCGGCCGAAAGCTGCAAGGCGATTATTTCCTGGGGTTCTTGCGCATCGTGGGGTTGCGTGCAGGCCGCAAAACCCAATCCGACCCGCGCGACGCCGACGCATAAAATCCCCGGTTTGGCCGACAAGCCGATTATCAAAGTGCCCGGTTGCCCGCCGATTGCCGAAGTAATGACGGCCGTGGTGGCTTACCTGCTGACTTTCGAAAAACTGCCGACCTTGGATAAGCAAGGCCGTCCGCAAATGTTCTACAGCCAGCGTATTCACGATAAATGCTACCGGCGTCCGCATTTCGATGCCGGACAATTCGTCGAACATTGGGACGACGAGGGCGCACGGCAAGGTCACTGTCTGTACAAAATGGGCTGCAAAGGTCCGACCACTTATAACGCCTGCTCGACAGTACGCTGGAATGAAGGCGTATCGTTCCCGATCCAGGCCGGTCACGGTTGTATCGGCTGTTCCGAGGACGGTTTCTGGGATAAAGGCGGCTTTTACCAACGCCTGAGCGATATTAACGATTTTAGTATCGAAGCCAATGCCGACGCGGTCGGCGGTACCGCGGCAGCTGTCGTCGGCGTCGGCATTGCCGCGCATGCCGGATTGACTGCGCTGAACCGTTCCAAAAAAACCGGCGCTAATCAAACAGGAGCAGATCAACAATGACAGTCACCAACACCCCCAACGGCTTTAACCTGAATGACGCCGGCCGCCGCGTCATCGTCGACCCGGTCACCCGCATCGAAGGCCACATGCGCTGCGAAGTCAATATCGACGACGACAATATCATCCGCAACGCGATTTCCAGCGGCACCATGTGGCGCGGCCTGGAAGTGATTCTAAAAGGCCGCGACCCGCGCGATGCCTGGGCTTTCGTACAGCGCATCTGCGGCGTCTGCACCGGCACCCATGCCTTGACTTCGGTGCGCGCGGTCGAGGATGCGCTAAAAATCAAGATTCCTGAAAACGCCAATTCGATCCGTAACCTGATGCAGCTCAGCTTGCAAGTGCAGGACCACTTGGTGCATTTTTATCATTTGCATGCGCTGGACTGGGTTAACCCGGTCAATGCGCTGAAAGCCGATCCGGCAGCGACTTCGGCGTTGCAGCAAAAGATTTCGCCGCATAATCCCAAATCGTCGCCCGGCTATTTTCGCGATACCCAAAACCGTCTTTTGAAGTTTGTCGAGTCCGGACAGTTAGGTCCGTTCAAGAACGGCTATTGGACCAATCCGGCTTATTTATTGCCGCCGGAAGCCGATCTGATGGCCGTGACGCATTATTTGGAAGCATTGGATTTTCAAAAAGACATCATGAAAATCCGCACCATTTTCGGCGGCAAGGACCCGCATCCGAACTGGCTGGTCGGCGGCGTGCCGTGCGCGATCAATATCGACGGCGTTGGCGCTAACGGTGCGATCAACATGGAACGATTGAATCTGGTGTCGTCGATTATCGACCGCACTATCGACTTTATCGACCAAGTCTACATTCCGGATTTGCTGGCTATCGCCGGGTTCTATAAAGGCTGGATGTACGGCGGCGGTATTTCCGGGCAAAGCTTGTTGTCCTACGGCGACATCCCCGATAACGCGAACGACTATTCGGCGGCTAACTTGCTGATGCCGCGCGGTGCGATCATCAACGGCGATTTGACTAAAGTTCATGAAGTCGATTTGACCGATCCCGAGCAGATCAAGGAATTCATTCCGCACTCCTGGTACAAATATCCGGATGACTCACTGGGCTTGCATCCTTGGGACGGCGTTACCGAACCGAACTACAAGCTCGGGCCGAACACCAAAGGCGACCGCACTCATATCAAGGAGCTGGACGAAGCGGCCAAATATTCCTGGATCAAGGCCCCGCGCTGGCGCGGCCATGCAATGGAGGTCGGCCCGTTGGCGCGCTATGTGATCGGCTATGCGCAAGGCAACAAGGAAATTACCGAGCAAATCAATTTTGTGTTGAAAACGCTGGATGTGCCGGTTACCGCGTTGTTCTCGACCTTGGGCAGGACGGCCGCGCGCGGTCTGGAAGCGCAATGGGCGGCTGGAAAAATGCGCTACTTCATGGACAAAATGGTCGCCAATATCAAATCCGGCGATTTGGCGACAGCTAATGTTGCCAAGTGGGACCCGGAAACCTGGCCGAGCAGTGTCAAAGGCGTCGGTTTTACCGAAGCGCCGCGCGGTGCGTTGGGACATTGGCTGAAAATCGAAAATACCAAAATAGCCAATTACCAATGCGTGGTGCCGACCACCTGGAACGGCTCGCCGCGCGACGAGCAAGGCAATATCGGTGCGTTCGAGGCGGCATTGATGAATACCAAAGTGGAGCGTCCCGAAGAACCTGTGGAAATCCTGCGCACATTGCACAGTTTCGATCCTTGTCTGGCTTGCTCGACGCATATCATCAGCCCGGACGGCACCGAATTAACCCAAGTTAAAGTTCGTTGAGGAGCATGGTTATGAAAAAAATTATAGTGGTCGCCGGTCTTATCGCGTTTTCCGATGCGGCATTGGCGCATACCGGCTTGCTGCCGACTGACGGTTTTAGCCACGGTTTCCAGCATCCGTTTTTGGGGCTGGATCATTTTTTGGCGATGCTGGGTTTGGGCTTATGGGCGAGTAGCCAAAGCCGTTTGCTTGCCCGGCAGGCGATTGGCGTATTTTTGTCGTTTATGATTGTAGGGGCGCTGTTCGGTTTGGCCGGGTTTGGTTTTGCTTATGTTGAAACGGCTATTTTGTTTTCGCTGTTGTTGGTTGGTGTAGCACTGAGCTTCGGCACGACTCCAATAGTTCCCACGCTCCGGCGTGGGAATTCAGTTCGCAACGCTCTCGGCAACCGCTCCTGCGTTGCTCTACCTCCTGCATCCCTGCAAGTCGCAGCGTTGCGGCGGCGGGACGCTGGAGCGTCTGACACTGCATTCCCATTTATGCCCCAGAGGGTACGCTGGAGCGTGGGAACGATAATTATCTTAACGTCGATTGCCGTCTTTGCTGCAATGCACGGACTGGCGCACGGCAATGAAATACCGGTTGATGCTTCGGCATACGCTTATATCGCCGGATTTGTATCGGCTACGGCGGTTCTGCATATTTCCGGACTGGCTTTGGGCTGGATTGCGCAACGTATCAACGCGGCCGGTTTGATTCATATTTACGGAACCATGACCGGCTTAATCGGCGCTTGGTTGTTGCTTGCATAAGGAAGAGCCATGACTGATTCAACATCTCAACCTGTTTATGTCTACGAAAAACCGGTACGGCTCTGGCACAGCCTGAATGCTCTGGTGATTGTCGCGTTGACAGTAACCGGCTATTTAATCGCCTCGCCGCTCGCATCGGTCGGCGGCGAAGCGTCCGATCATTTCGTGATGGGTTACGTCAGGTTCCTGCATTTTGCCGCCGGCTACTTGTTGGCGATAGGCCTGCTATTTCGCGCCTATTGGGCCTATGCCGGTAACGAACATGCCCGGCAAATCTTCATGCCACCGCTGTTGTCGCGGGATTTCTGGCTAGGCGTCAGCCATGAAATATTGTGGTATGCGTTCTTGGTCAAAGAGCCGAAAAAGTACATCGGCCATAATCCTTTGGCGGTGCTGTTCATGCATTTCGTGTTCGTCTGGGGCACGTTGTTTATGACCGTCACCGGCTTTGCACTGTACGGCGAAGGCACGGGCCAAGATAGTTGGCAACATGCACTGTTCAGCTCTTGGGTTTTGCCGATTTTCGGCGACAGCCAAAACCTGCACAGTTGGCACCATTTGATTATGTGGCTGATCGTTTGCTTTGTGCTGATTCATATTTATGTCGCGGTGCGTGAGGATAAATTATCCCGCCAGAGCATGTTATCCACGATAGTGACCGGCTGGCGCACGTTTAAAGACGATAAACCGGTGGATGACGTGCATTGATCATGAACATTTTATTGCTAGGCATAGGCAACGTACTTTGGGCCGACGAAGGCTTCGGCGTTCGCGTGATCGAGCGCCTGCAAAAAAGCTACCGTTTCCCTGATAGCGTCAAAGTCATGGACGGCGGTACCCAAGGCGTCTACTTGGTCGAGCATGTCCAGGCTGCTGATGTATTGATCGTATTCGATGCAATCGATTACGATCTGCCGCCCGGCACGCTAAAACGGATTGAAAACGACGATGTACCGAATTTTCTCGGCGCGAAAAAAATGAGCCTGCATCAAACCGGGTTTCAGGAAGTGCTGGCGATGGCGCAAATGCTGGGAAATTATCCGCAACACTTGTTGTTGCTCGGCGTGCAGCCCGAGGAACTGGACGATTACGGCGGCAGCTTAAGGCCGACAGTCAAAGCGCAAATCCAACCGGCGATAGACATGGCGTTGACCTATCTGCAAGCTTTCGGCATTGAAGCGGAAATAATCAATAGCGATGCCGATTTGGCCGATCCGGTGTTGAACATACAGCGCTACGAGCAAGAACGCCCGACAGCTGATCAAGCTTGCCGAACCGGAGATAACCGTGTCTTGCAGCTTGAAGGCTTCGAGTTGCGTCCGCCGCAACCTACCGGCGAAAACACAGTGCAAGTCGATGTCGATTACCGGGGCAAATACTGATGTGTATCGGCATCCCGATGCAAATTGTCGAGCTGCACGATGAATCGGCGCGCTGTATTTACCAAGGCCAGGAAAGCCTGGTCGACATGATGCTGGTCGGCCCGCAACCAATCGGCACGTGGCTGCTGGTTTTCCTTGATACGGCCCGCGAAGTGCTCAGCGAACAAAAAGCCCGGCAAATTGCCGATGCGCTGGAAGCGATGCGTCTGGCAATGCAGGGCGACAACCAAATCGATCATTTATTTGCCGACCTTGTCGACAGGGAACCGCAATTACCGGAGTTTTTAAAATCATGACCTCGCCGCTGCTTGAGCAACTGCAAACCCGACACGGCTATCCATTGCTGGATGCGGACAGTTACGACCATTTCGTTTACGGCAATGAAAATGTCGTGCTGTTTTTTTGTAACGATCCGGTCCTGTTTCCTGAAAGCCACGACGTTGCGGTGATTCTGCCGGAATTGATCAAAGCGTTTAGCGGCCGGCTGCAAGCGGCGGTTATCGCGAAGCCTGTTGAACGCGAATTACAGGCGAGGTTTCGCTTCACCGGCTGGCCGTCGCTGGTGTTTTTACGTAATGGTGAATATTTAGGCGTTATCACCGGTATTCGCAACTGGCAGGAATATAAACAGGAGACAGCCAGAATCTTGGCTGCGGCCCCCAGCCAACCGCCCGGCTTCGATTTGGATAAAGTATGCGGTGGTGCGCATTGAATAATGTAGGGCGTGCCGTGCGCGCCAGAGATGCACGAAACCTTCAACCCCCGCGAAAGGCGCGCACGGCACGCCCTACCGAATAATCCACGACCATTATGACCTCTATCACACTCCCCATTTTCGGACAAGGCAGCCAACCGGCGGAACAAGACGGCGTCGCGTTGGAATACCTGCAAATGCCGCAGGAAATGACAACTTATTCGATGCCGCAGATTTCGACCGATTTAAACGCGCAGGATTTGATGCAGGCAAAAAGCGTCTTGCAGCAATTGCAACAAAATCTTGCCGCGTTCCCGGCGATTTCAGCGCCGATCGAATTGATCCAACTGGACGCAGGTAATCGGCGATTTATCGACGAGCTGCTCGGCGAAGGCGAAGTCAGCGTGATTTGCTCAGGCCAACAAAATATCCGCATCCAGGAATCGGTGCTGGCCGGCGTTTGGCGCTTGCAAACACTTAACGCGCAACGGCAGATCATCGACGATACGCTGGAAGTCGGCATTATCCCGCAACAGCTTTCTCAATGGGCTTTTAACAGCGCGGCCGGGCAAATCGATACCTACTGGACTGTGGTGCCGCCGGGCGTGATGAATGCGCCGCCGCTGCTGACCGAACTCAACGCCAAAATCGCCGAATACCGGCCGGGCGGAGAGGCCCACACCATCAATTTGAGCCTATTGCCTCAGACCGAGAAAGACCTGGAGTTTTTGGCGCAACGTTTGGGCGGCGGTTCGGTGACGATATTGTCCCGTGGTTACGGCAACTGCCGAATTACGGCTACCGGCACGCAATACGTCTGGTGGGTGCAGTATTTCAATTCGGAGGACACCTTGATCCTCAACACGCTGGAAGTCAGCGACGTACCCAGCGTGGCTTGCGCCTCGCCGGAAGACATTAGCGATAGTTGCGAGCGTTTACAGGAGATACTAAAGGTGTATTTGTGAACGACTCTTTTTTTGCCGGAGCCTTCGGCGGCGATATGTCGAAACTGCCGCCGCAAACCCGGCTGGAGTGCAAGATTTGCTGGTATGTGTACGATCCGGCGGTAGGCGATGAAGTTTGGCAGATGCCGCCCGGTACGGCTTTTTCCGACTTGCCGGATCATTGGAGCTGCCCGGAGTGCGATAGCAGAAAACAGGATTTTCTGGTGGTGGATGACTGACTGGGAACGATTAAAACGTTGCGAATCAGACCTTCCATGTAAGACGACTGCCATGGATGGCGGCCGAGACTGCTCCCGGCAGTCCTCGGCATTTCCTCCATCCATGGAGGTCAGAAGTGCTGGAGCCGCCGGGAGCGGCTCCAGTAAAAACCTGGAAGGTCTCTGCACTCTACATTAGTAATGATCTGGAAAAATAGCGAACAAATCAGCGATACGCTGGAAACGACTTTCAATGAAATATTGGCTAAACGCATGTGCGGTTTGCCGATAGTTAACGCCGTGCTTTCAGTGCAGGCAACCGGCTTTAACCGCTTCGGAGAAGACTGGCTCGGCGTGTTGATTACTCCCTGGTTCATGAACCTGGTGTTGTTACCGGGACCCAACAGCATTTGGCGCAATCAACAACCCGGTACGAAAATAGACAAGCATTTCCCCTATGGCGTATTTGAATTCACATTGGCTGGTGAAGTGCAAATAGGCACTTACGCGCTTTGTTCATTATTCTCGCCGATGTTCCAGTTCGAGAATCAAGCGGCCGCGCTTGCTACGGCGCAAGCCGCACTGCAAGGCTTATTGGCCGAAGTTGAGCCGCGCGGCGTCAGCCGCCGCGAGTTATTGCGCGGCGTTATCGGAAAACGTTAAATGACGCTGGCCGGTTTTATCACTATCGATCTGTCTCACCATTCCGGCAAAGTAACCGGAGTCAACATCGCCTCCAGCCGCCCGCAAGCAATAGCGCAAGTATTCATAGGCAAAACCCCGGAACAGGTACTCGATACCGTTCCGCTATTGTTTACGCTGTGCGGCAATGCCCAGGCCCATGCCGCTTTACAGGCCTGCCGCGCGGCGCTGGGTATGGCAGCCGAGCCGGAACTTGATTCGGCTCGCGACATGCTGGTACAACTGGAAACTTTGCGCGAACACGCTTGGCGCATTTTGCTGGATTGGCCGATTTTTGTAGGGCTTGCCCAGAATAAAAAAAGCTTGGCGGCATTGCATAAATTCGATGGCTTGTTCAAACGGCATTTATTCCAGCACGGCGAGGGGTTCAAGCTCGACAGCCGGCTCGATATCGACGCCCATCTGCTGATCCGCCTGATCGACGAGCTGGAAACATTAATTGACGTTGCAATATTTAACGGCCGCCTTGCCGATTTTCAGCCGGTAAATACCGAACTCCAGCTACGCAACTGGCTGGAGCAAAACAATGCCTTACCGACGAATTTATTGAACTATTTATATAATCAAGGCTGGGCGGCAGCCGGGCAAAATGACATTGCTTGCCTGCCCGAACTTGAAACAGCCGCATTGAACAGGCAAATGCAACAGCAAGACTTAATGGCATTCAGCCGCGCGCCGCATTGGCAGGGCCGTTGTTTTGAAGCAACGCTGTTAAATCGTCAACTATTGCAGCCATTAATTGCCGATCTGCACAACCATTACGGAAACGGTCTGATCGTGCGCATGTCGGCCCGCTTGTTGGAAATCGCCGTTATCCCATCCCAACTAAGGCAGTTTTTGACGCAGATAAAAAACAAAACGGGTATATCGTCAATGGGCGCATCTAATGAAGGGATAGGCGTGGCTCAGGTTCATGCCGCGCGAGGCTTATTAATTCATCGCCTGGAATTACACCAAGGACGCGTATGCGATTATTGCATCGTCGCGCCGACCGAATGGAATTTCCATCCCGAAGGCGTTGTCGCTCAAAGCTTGAAACAATTGCAAGCCGAGAATCCCGACGACTTGCAACGGCAAGCGGAATTGTTAATCAACGCGGTAGACCCTTGCGTGCAATACGCGTTACACTTGACGGACAGTCATAACGAGATAGAAGACCATGCATGACAAATCTGTCTGGAACAAATTTGCATTTACCCGAAGGGTGCATGGCAGGGATTGCCATGCATGAGATGTCCTTATGCGAAAGCATTTTGCAGGTATTGGAACAGCAAGCCGAAGCCCAGCAGTACAGCAAAGTCAAAACGGTTTGGCTTGAAATCGGCGCATTATCGAATGTCGAGGTTGACGCGTTACGTTTCAGTTTCGATGTGGTCGTACAAGGTACAATAGCCGAACACGCCCAGCTTGAAATCATCGAAGTGCCGGGCCAAGCTTGGTGCATGCAGTGCAGCCGTAATGTGGTTGTGCAGCAGTTATACGATCTATGCCCGGATTGCGGCAGCCATCAATTACAGGTCAACAGCGGAGATCAAATGCGAATCAAAGAACTGGAGGTAGAATAATGTGCGGAGTATGCGGCTGCGGCGAGGGCCATTCACACTCGCACGATCACGATCATGACCACGAACATACGCATGATCATGAACATCACGACCACGATCATCATGACCATGATGCGGCGCACTCTCATGCGCCGGGCTTGAGCCCAAAACGGATGGTGCAAATTGAGCAGGATATTCTGGCGAAGAATAATCGCTATGCCGCCGAAAACCGCCACTATTTTGGCGAGCACGGCATGCTGGTGTTGAACTTGGTGTCCAGCCCCGGTTCAGGTAAAACAACATTGTTGACCGAAACTATAGCCCGTTTGAAAGACGACCTCGACATTGCGGTGATCGAAGGCGATCAGCAAACCGCCCGCGATGCCGAGCGCATCCGCGCCACCGGCGTACCGGCATTGCAAATCAATACCGGCAAAGGCTGTCATCTCGATGCACACCGGGTCGGTCATGCGCTGGAAACACTCCAGCCGAAAAATCACAGTCTGTTATTCATCGAAAACGTCGGCAACTTGGTTTGCCCTTCGGCATTCGATTTGGGCGAAGCGCATAAGGTCGTTATTTTGTCGGTCACCGAAGGCGAGGATAAACCGATTAAATATCCCGACATGTTCCATGCCGCCGACTTGATGATTTTGAACAAGACCGACCTGTTGCCGCACCTGGATTTCGACAGCGAGCAATGCATACAATATGCAAAACAAGTCAATCCGCGTATCAAGATACTGTCGTTGTCGGCCAAAACCGGCGAAGGCATGGACAGTTGGCTACGCTGGCTGAAGGCCGAATTGGAGTTGCAGCGTATTGATTATGCGTAGTCTGACTTGACGATAACGTTAAATTTAAAAGAACACCACGAAGACACGAAGAACACGAAGTTTTTATCCTTTGCTTTTCTTCGTGCTCTTCGTGTCTTCGTGGTGAATTAATCAATATTGAATGCACAAGCGCAGTCTACAAACCACAGTGATCCTTTTATGTGTCTAGCTCTCCCCGCCAAAATCGTCGCCCTTGATCCCGCCACCAACATGGCAACCGCATCTGTCGATAATGTCAAAGTCGAAGTATCATTGGCATTGGTCGATGATGTCGCGCTCGGCGATTACGTTCTGGTGCATGTCGGTTATGCGCTGAACAAAATCGACGAGGACGAAGCCTTAAAAACCCTGGCTTTGTTTGCCGAAGCCGGTTTAACGTCAAATGTATGAAATATATCAGTGAATTCAGACAGCAAGACCTTGCCCAACAACTAGCCAAGGCGATTGCGCAAACCGTCGATCCTAATCGCCATTACCGATTGATGGAATTTTGCGGCGGCCATACCCATGCGATTTTCCGCTACGGCGTCCAGGACTTGATGCCGGGCAATGTCGAATTTATCCACGGTCCCGGCTGTCCGGTTTGCGTTTTGCCGACCGGCCGTATCGACAATGCGATACAGCTGGCCGAGCGGCCTGATGTAATCCTTTGCACTTATGCGGATTTAATACGGGTTCCGGCTAGCGGACGCAACAGCCTGCTGAAAGCCAAGGCAGGCGGCAGCGATATTCGGATGGTTTATTCAACGCAAGATGCGCTGAAAATCGCCCGAGAAAATCCCGACAAGCAGGTCGTGTTTTTCGCAATCGGATTTGAAACCACCACGCCGCCGACCGCCGTTGTGGTCAAGCAAGCCCAGGCCGGGGGACTGACTAATTTTACGGTGTTTTGCAACCACGTACTGACGCCCGCCGCGATGCAGGCGATACTGGATGCGCCGCAACCGGTCGCGATTGATGCTTTTCTCGGGCCTTCGCATGTCAGCACCGTAATCGGCAGCCAACCCTACGAAATATTTGCCGAACGTTATAACAAACCGATAGTTATCGCCGGTTTCGAACCGCTGGACGTGATGCAGTCGGCGTTGATGCTGATCCGCCAGCTTAACGAAGGCCGCCACGAAGTTGAAAACGAATACAGCCGCGCCGTCACCCGGCAAGGCAACCAAAAAGCGCAAGCGCTGGTGCAGGAACTGTTCGAGTTGCGGCCGCAATTCGAATGGCGCGGCTTGGGTCTGATTCCCGATAGCGCATTAAAGCTGAAAGCCGAGTATGCCGATTTCGATGCCGAGCAGCGTTTCGATATGCCTGCGATTAAAGCCTCGGATGTCAAAGGCTGCGAATGTCCGGCTATTTTGCGCGGCGCGAAAAAACCGCAGGATTGCAAGTTGCTGGGTACGGTGTGTACGCCGGAAAATCCGATGGGGTCGTGCATGGTGTCGTCGGAAGGGGCTTGCGCGGCGTATTGGTCGTATGGGCGGATTAGGGCTGGTGTTTAATTTTTCTTGGAGTTGGCTTACGCTATATCCGGCATGACTGCCTAAGCTTGTCCCTATGATGAGGAAGTAACAATGATTAACATAGCCATCAATAACGAAAAGACGATAGAACGCGCCCAACAATTAGGGCATCACCAAAATTTACAAGACACCGTTGAAAAAGCGATTGAAATGTATGTGCAATATTTAGAGCAACAGACTATTAGCGAAGAATTTGGCACGGTGGATTTTATTGAAGACTACGATTACAAACAACAGCGCAACGTGAGATGAGGATTTTAGTCGATACCTGTATATGGTCTTACGCGTTACGCCGACATTCTGATTTGAGTAATCCCAAAATTACTAACGAATTAAATAGATTCATCCAGAACAGACAAGTGATCATGTTGGGCGTCATTCGTCAGGAAATATTGTCCGGCATAGCGCATGAAGCACAGTTTGACCGTATACGGTTGAAGTTGAAAGCGTTTCCCGATTATCCGATGTCAACGGCAGATTTTGAGACAGCAGCCCAATTTTATAATCGTTGTCGGGCGAAAGGAGTACAAGGTTCAAATACGGATTTTCTAATCTGTGCAATGGCGCATTGCTATGATTTTACGATTTTTACAATGGATAAAGATTTTTACCATTTTAAGAAGCACCTGAATTTTAAGTTAAATTTGATTGATAGCACGGGGGAATGATGAATAGTATTCTTACCGCGCATCGTCTAGCTTTGCATTCTTGAATAATCCTGATGCGTTGATTCGCGGCAGCGATACAATTACAAATACAGCCATGTACCACTTAAATTTACTCCTTTCATACTGAAAAACCGTTCAACTATGAAAGATGCGGGGAGTATCAGCCGAGGAGCGCCGTGAACCCATCCCTGGGGGCTTGTCGGCAGCATCCTTGCTGCCGACATCCTCGGCTGACACTCCCCGCTCTTTTTCAAAATTAGACGTTTTTTAGATCAGATAGGAGTAAGTGAATAGGGCTTAACCTTAAACTGTCTCGCCAGATTGATAGCCTTGAATGAAACAGGATTAAACCAATGCCCAAAATCACCCGATTATCGCAATTAGATTTAAACCAAACCTACAGTTATGCCGATTATTTGACTTGGCAATTGGATGAAGCCATTGAATTGATTAAAGGCAAAATCATGTTGATATCGCCTGCGCCGAATGTGAAGCATCAAGATATTTCTGCAAATTTAACGACATTGCTACACATTTTTTTCAAACATAAAAAATGCCGCGTTTATACCGCGCCGTTTGATGTGCGCCTATACGACCGCAAAAAATCCATTTTAGCCAGTCAAGACATCCATACCGTTGTCCAGCCCGATTTGAGCGTTATTTGCAACCCTGACGTTTTGGACGAACAAGGCTGCAATGGCGCGCCCGATTGGATTATTGAAATTTTGTCCAAAGGCAATTCCAAGCGGGAGATGCAAATCAAATATGAGCTCTACCAAGAAAGCGGAGTGCAGGAATACTGGATTGTTTATCCGAATGATCAAGCCATTCATCAATTTGTACTGGACGACAACGGGCGTTACCAACTAAAGCACATGTACACGGATGACGACATCGCCACAGCGCATTTATTCCCTGAATTGGCGGTTGACCTGACCGAAGTGTTTGAAACCTGGCAAAAATAGAACACATCGTTTACCAAATACTGAACCATTACCTAAAATCATTTCCATGCCAAATCCTTATACAGCAAAATTAAATATAGCAACCGGCAAAGTCGACCTAAGCCACGGCGGCGGCGGCCGTGCGATGGCTCAGCTGATCGACGAGTTGTTCATCAAGCATTTCGACAACGACTTGCTCAGGCAACATAACGATCAAGCCCTGTTTAACGTACCGGCAGGTCGGCTGGCGATCAGCACCGACGGCTATGTGATTTCACCGCTGTTTTTTCCGGGCGGCGACATCGGATCATTAGCGGTACATGGCACCGTTAACGATGTGGCGATGTCCGGCGCAAAGCCGCTTTATCTATCGGCCGGTTTTATCCTGGAAGAAGGCTTGCCGTTGGCCGACCTGGAAAAAATCGTTATCAGCATGGCGGCCGCAGCCAAACGCGCCGGTACGCCTGTCGTTACCGGCGATACCAAGGTGGTCGAGCGCGGCAAGGGCGACGGCGTGTTTATCACGACGACCGGCGTCGGCATCGTGCCGGAGGGCGTGAATATTTCCGGCAACCGCGCGCAACCGGGCTGTGCAATCCTGGTCAGCGGTTCGATTGGCGATCACGGCGTTGCGATCATGGCCGGACGGGAAAACCTGCAATTCGAGACCACGATTGTTTCCGACTCCGCCGCGCTAAACGGTTTGGTCGCCGAGATGGTCGCCGCGGCGCCTGCCGATATTCATTGTTTGCGCGACCCGACCCGCGGCGGTTTGGCGACTGCATTGAACGAGTTGGCACAGCAATCCGGCGTTGGTATGGTTATCGACGAGGCGCAAGTTCCGATCAAATCCGAGGTTAAAGCCGCTTGTGAGATTCTGGGCTTAGACCCGCTGTATGTCGCGAACGAAGGCAAGTTGGTCTGCATTTGCGCCGCCGATGCCGCCGAACATTTGCTGACGGTGATGCGGCAACATCCATTAGGTTGCGATGCGGCGATCATCGGCGAAGTGATTGCCGACGATCATCGTTTCGTGCAAATGAGCACCGCATTCGGCGGGCGGCGTATCGTCGATTGGCCGGTCGGTGAGCAGTTACCGCGCATCTGCTGATGTCCGGCCGGGCGATTCGGGTTCGAGGCGTCGTGCAGGGCGTCGGCTTTCGGCCGACGATCTGGCGCATCGCTAAGCAATACCGGTTGACCGGCGAAGTCTGGAACGATGGCGAGGGCGTGATGATTCACGCTTTCGGTAGCAATGAAGACCTTGAAGCTTTTATCCGGCAAATTCCGTTGCAATTGCCGCCGCTGGCCCGATTGGACAGTCTGGACGTACAAGCGCTGGATCAATTGCCGGACAGCAATGAATTTCGGATTGCCGCCAGCCGGCAAAACGGCGTCGAGACGCCGATTACCGCCGATGCCGCGACTTGCCCGGATTGCCTCGCCGACATCGCCGACCCTGCCAACCGCCGTTACCGTTATCCGTTTACCAATTGCACGCATTGCGGGCCGCGCCTGTCGATTATCCGGCGCGTGCCTTACGACCGCTGCCATACCGGCATGGCGGAATTTGCGATGTGTCCGCAATGCCAACAGGAATACGACGATCCCGCCGACCGCCGCTTTCATGCCCAGGCCAACTGTTGTCCCGATTGCGGTCCTAAAGTTTGGCTGGAGGGCGGTAAAGCCAATACCAGCAGCGACGATCCGATCAGCCGCACCGCCGAACTGATCCGGCAAGGTAACATCGTCGCCATTAAAGGCTTGGGCGGTTTTCACCTGGCCTGCGACGCGACTAATGCGGACGCCGTCAATCGACTGCGCGAGCGCAAGCGCCGTTATGCCAAGCCGTTTGCGCTGATGGCTAGGGATATGGAAACCATCGCCCGCTACGCCAGCCTTGACGATCAGGAAACCCTTGCCCTACACGACAAAGCCGCGCCAATAGTGCTGCTGACAGCGCCGGGTGGAACGCTTGCGCCCGGCGTCTCGCCGGACGATGACAAACTCGGCTTCATGTTGCCCTACACGCCGCTGCATACGTTGTTATTGCAGGATTTGGACACGCCTATCGTGCTGACTTCCGGCAATATCAGCGACGAGCCGCAATGCACCGACAACGACGAGGCGCGGGAAAAGCTAAAAAACATTGCCGATTTTTTGCTGCTGCATGACCGGGCCATCGTCAACCGCTTGGATGATTCGGTAGTACGGTTGATGGCCGGCAATATGCGTTTGCTGCGCCGGGCGCGTGGGTATAGTCCTGAAGCGCTGGCATTGCCGCCCGGTTTCGAACAGGCCGGCCATATCCTGGCAATGGGCGCGGAGCTTAAGAACAGTTTCTGTCTGCTGAAAAACGGCCAAGCCATCGTAGGCCAGCATATCGGCGACCTGGAAAATGCAGCCGTCCAGGCCGATTACCGCAATGCGATCGACCTGTACAAACAGTTGTATGCTTTCAACCCCCAACGTATCGCGGTCGATCATCATCCCGGCTATTTATCGACGCAATACGGCCAAACGCTGGCCGCATCGGTCGAGCCGGTGCAGCATCATCACGCGCATCTGGCTGCTTGTCTGGCCGAGCACGGTGTCGCGTTGGCTGCCCCGCCGGTATTGGCCGCCATCTTCGATGGTCTAGGCATGGGCGACGACGGCGCATTATGGGGCGGCGAGTTTCTGTTGGGCGATTATAGAGGCTACACCCGGCTCGGCCATTTTCAGCCTATCCCCTTACCCGGAGGCATCCAGGCCATGCGTGAACCGTGGCGCAATGCTTATGCGCAGCTCTCGCATTATTTCGACTGGCAATCGTTGCAACAAGACTATGGCGATCTCGACATCATCAAGTTGCTGGCAAACAAGCCGCTTCCTATGCTGGCAACGATGATCGCCAAGAATCTCAACTCGCCGCCCTGCACTTCTTGCGGCCGCTGGTTCGATGCTTTCGCCGCCGCGCTCGGTTTGCACAGCGAACAGGTTCATTACGAAGGTCAAGCGGCGATTGCGCTGGAAATCCTGGCAACGCCGCTGTTTACTATCGAACAACCCTATCCTCAAGCTTGGTCGATTGCCCGCAGCGGAAACTTGTCGGTATTAAGCTGGCAAGGCTTATGGCTGGCTGTACTGAGCGATCTTAACCGGGGTGTCGATAAAGCGCGGATTGCCGCCCGCATTCACCACAGTTTGGTTGCAGCGACAGTCGAACTTCTAATCGAACTTAGTCGCCAAACCGGCGTCGACAGCATAGCGCTCAGCGGCGGCGTATTTCAAAACCGGCTGCTGCTGGAAGGGGTGACACAGCAATTGCAGCGATACGGCAAAATCGTGCTGTCGCCGCAACGTTATCCGATGAACGACGGCGGTTTGTCGTTGGGGCAAGCGGTAATTGCGGCGGCGCGGGATATTTGAAGAAACTGACGAACGGGTTGGCGTCGAATTCCCGATATAAGGGCGATTAAAATTATCCGGAAAAGTCTTATTCTCTCGAAGCTGTTCCCAATATAAGGACATCCGCCGTAGGGCGTGCCGTGCGCGCCTTTAGGATCTGAAGGCGCGCACGGCACGCCCTACGTATGCAGAACCAACCTTCCTCGATAGCTTTTAGCCACTGCAACTGGCTAAAAACCTGCCTAAAGCACTATAATAGCCTGTTTTTGGCTACCCACTTCAAGCCGGTTAAAGCGTTCGCGGCGCTCCTGTCGAACGATGACCTGCTGAAGTCGAAAGCCTGTCTTTTAACTTCTGGAGAAATGAATGCACGCAGTTACGTTGATAAAAGGTGATGGTATTGGCCCGTCAATCATGGATGAGGCTGTTAAAGTTATTGACGCTTCCGGCGTAAAAATTCAGTGGGAAGAAGCCTATGCCGGCTTGGCCGCCTATGAACAATTCGGCACGCCGCTGCCGGATGAAACCATGGCATCGATAGACAAAACCCGCCTGGCGTTTAAAGGCCCGTTAACCACGGTTGTGGGCGGCACCGGCTTTAGAAGCATTAACGTGGCGTTGCGGCAAAAATACGACCTGTATGCCAATGTGCGCCCTGCAACCAACTGGGCAGGCGTAAAAACCCGTTTCGATAATGTCGATATTGTTATCGTCCGGGAAAATACCGAAGGACTCTACGCAGGACTCGAACATTACCTGACCCCTAAAAAAGACATCGCTGAAAGTCTGGCCGTGGTCACCAGAGCCGGCTCGGAAAGAATTATCGAGTATGCCTTTAAATATGCTCGGGACAACAATCGCAAAAAAGTCACCGTTTGCCATAAAGCCAATATTTTAAAATATACCCAAGGCTTGTTCCTGGATGTCGCCAGGGAAATCGCGCCGAAATATCCGGATATTCAATTTGACGAAAAAATCATTGATGCAGCATGTATGCACATGGTGATGGACCCGACTCAATTTGACGTGATTGTTTGCACCAACATGTTCGGTGACATATTGTCCGATTTGACTGCGGGCCTGGTTGGCGGACTGGGTTTGATACCGGGCGCCAATATCGGCAAGGATGCGGCATTGTTTGAAGCCGTACACGGCAGCGCGCCGGATATTACCGGAAAGAACTTGGCTAACCCTACCGCTGTGATCATGGCCGGAGTCATGATGTTGCATCACCTCGGCGAACATGAAGCGGCCGATAAAATTCAAACGGCCGTTGAAAAAGTGGTTAATGAAGGCAAGTTTGTTACGCCCGACCTCAACCCGCAATCGAAATGCGGAACAATTGAAATGGGTAATGCGATTGTTGAGGCTATGAAGTAACTCTATCGTTCCCACGCTCCGGCGTGGGAATGCAGTACGCGACGCTCCAGCGTCGCGCAACGATTTGACGTTTTAAATCATCTTCCAGGAATTCCCCCATGCTAGAACAATACCGTAAACACGTAGCAGAACGTGCCGCCGAAGGCATCGTTCCCAAGCCGCTTGATGCGGAACAGGTCGCCGCTTTGGTTGAGCTGATTAAACAACCGCCCGCCGGAGAAGAGCAATTCATCCTCGACCTGCTGGCTAACCGCGTTCCTGCCGGTGTTGACGAGGCGGCTTATGTCAAAGCGGGATTCCTGGCAGCTGTTGCAAAAGGCGAAATCAATTCGCCGATCCTTGATGCAGCGCGCGCTACCGAACTGCTCGGCACAATGCTGGGCGGTTATAACATCGCGCCATTAATCGATTTATTGGATAACGAAGCAATGGCCCCGATTGCGGCCAAAGCCCTGTCCCATACTCTGCTGATATTCGATGCTTTCCACGACGTGCAGGAAAAAGCCGATGCCGGTAATACATTCGCCAAACAGGTAATTAATTCCTGGGCGGAAGCCGAATGGTTCACCAGTAAACCTCCAGTTCCGGAAAAACTGACCATCACCGTGTTTAAGGTAACCGGCGAAACCAATACCGACGATCTGTCGCCGGCTCCCGACGCTTGGTCGCGCCCCGACATTCCGCTGCACGCCAAAGCGATGCTGAAAATGCCGCGCGAAGGCATCACTAACGCCGAACAGCAAATCGCCGAATTAAAGCAAAAAGGCTTTCCGGTTGCTTATGTCGGCGATGTGGTCGGCACCGGCTCTTCGCGTAAATCGGCGACCAATTCGGTATTGTGGTTCATGGGCAACGATATTCCGCACATTCCGAACAAGCGCGAAGGCGGGGTTTGCATCGGCGGAAAAATCGCGCCGATTTTCTTTAATACGATGGAAGATTCAGGCGCCCTGCCCTTTGAATGCGACGTGACGAACATGGCGATGGGCGATGTGATCGATATTTACCCGTATGCAGGCGAAGTTAAGCGCCATGATAACGGCGAGTTGATCTGCAAATTCGAACTGAAAACTGACGTGATTCTGGACGAAGTGCGCGCCGGCGGCCGTATCCCGTTAATCATCGGCCGCGGTTTGACAGACCGGGCTCGTAAGGCGCTGGGATTGACAGCTTCTACTGTTTTTTGCCGTCCTGTCGACGCGAAAGACAGCGGCAAGGGTTATACGCTGGCGCAGAAAATGGTCGGGCAAGCTTGCGGCGTTGCCGGCGTTCGCCCCAACACTTATTGCGAACCGCGCATGACCACCGTCGGCTCACAGGATACTACCGGCCCGATGACCCGCGACGAATTGAAGGATTTGGCCTGCCTGGGTTTTTCGGCCGACTTGGTTATGCAATCGTTCTGCCATACCGCGGCGTACCCAAAACCGGTCGATGTGACGATGCAGCATACGCTACCGGATTTTATTATGAATCGCGGCGGCGTATCGCTCCGTCCGGGCGACGGCATTATCCATTCCTGGTTGAACCGGATGTTGTTGCCGGATACCGTCGGCACCGGCGGCGACTCGCATACCCGTTTCCCTATCGGCATTTCCTTCCCGGCCGGTTCGGGATTGGTTGCGTTTGCCGCTGCCACCGGCGTGATGCCGCTGGATATGCCGGAGTCGGTATTGGTCCGGTTTAAAGGCGAGATGCAGCCGGGCATCACCTTGCGCGATCTGGTCAATGCGATTCCTTATGTAGCGATACAACGCGGCTTGCTGACCGTTGACAAGCAAGGCAAAAAGAACGTGTTTTCAGGCCGCATCCTGGAAATCGAAGGCTTGTCGGATTTAAAAGTCGAGCAGGCTTTTGAATTGTCCGACGCATCGGCCGAACGTTCCGCCGGCGGTTGCACGGTGCGCTTGAATGAAGCGCCGATCCGCGAATATTTGAATTCGAATATCACCTTGTTGAAGTGGATGATTGCCGAAGGTTACGGCGATGTGCGCACCCTTGAGCGCCGAATTAAAGCGATGGAAGACTGGCTGGCTAATCCGGTACTGCTGGAACCGGATGCCGATGCGGAATACTTTGAAATCATTGAAATCGATATGAATGAAATCAAGGAACCGCTGCTGGCTTGCCCGAATGACCCTGATGATGTGAAAACGCTGTCTGCTGTGGCCGGGACTAAAATCGACGAAGTGTTTTTGGGTTCCTGCATGACCAATATCGGCCATTTCCGCGCCGCCGGTAAATTGCTGGAAAAGCAGCAAGGCGAATTGCCGACCCGTTTGTGGGTAGCGCCGCCAACCAAAATGGATCAGACCCAATTAACCGAGGAAGGTTATTACAGCACGTTCGGCAAAGCCGGCGCGCGCACCGAAATGCCGGGCTGTTCGTTATGCATGGGTAATCAGGCTCGGGTTGGCGAAAACACTACCGTGGTTTCCACCTCGACGCGCAACTTCCCGAACCGTTTGGGTAATGGCGCTAATGTGTATTTGTCCTCGGCGGAGCTGGCGGCGGTGTGTTCGCTTTTGGGCAAGATTCCGACGTTTGACGAATATATGCACTATGTAAGTCAGATCAATGAAACTGCCGATGATACTTATCGTTATTTGAACTTTGACCGGATGGATAGTTATAAGAAGAAAACTGGTGGTGTAGCATAGAATTAAACTCTTAGATTAATAAAGTGAGACACTGAGATATAGCACCAGTTGTACTATCGTCATCCCGGCAAGGAATGCCGGGAACCAGAACACAGGGATGTGCTACAGTGAGCGTATGGGAACAACCGTACGTTTATCGAGCATTTATAGTTATCGCATAAATTGTATTATCGTCATCCCGGCAGGGAATGCCGGGAACCAGAACACAGGGATGTGCTACAGTGAACCTATGGAAAAACAACCCTGTGTTTACATTCTTGCCAGCCGCCCTAACGGAACGCTTTATATTGGAGTCACATCCAATCTTATCGGGCGCGTATATCAGCACCGTCAGAACTTAATCGCCGGATTTACCCAACGTTACAATGTGCATAACTTGGTCTGGTACGAAGTACATGAGCAAATGGAAAGTGCCATTTTACGGGAAAAACAACTCAAAAATTGGTCTCGTCTGGCAAAAAAGCGATTGATTGAATTGACTAATTCCCAATGGCAGGATTTGTGGCCCGCTTTGGAATCGCCATCCATGGCAGCTGGATCCCGGCATTCCCTGCCGGGATGACGGGTTACATTGTTGACCATCCCCCTCGCTGAGGAACTTGTACCTCCATCTGCAAAAACAATCATGCATCAAAAAGCCTTCCAACAAACGACCATAAAATTACCCAAAAACAAATTCAGCCTGCTGGAAAAGCAATACAACGACCTGGTAGCCCAAGGCCACATTCAATACGAACCAGCGCAAATCACCGCCCTATGCCACCTGCAAACCTTGCTCGACAACTTAATCGCAGCTGACGAATACAAGCAAAAATCATCCCTACATAAACTCTTCCTACCCAAACCGACTGATTACAAGAGCCTGTATATCTTCGGCAACGTGGGCCGCGGCAAGTCGATGTTGATGGATTTATTCTTTGATGCCTGTCCGATCCGCCAAAAACGGCGGGTGCATTTCCACGCCTTCATGCTCGAAGTTCACGCCTTCGTCCACCAATGGCGCAAACAAAACAACACCGATGCGATTGCGGCATTGGCAAAACATATCAGAGAATCCGAACTCCTGCTTTGCTTTGACGAATTCCACGTATCCGACATCGCCGATGCGATGATTTTGGTAAGGCTATTCCGCAGACTGTTCGAATTGGGCATTGTCGTCGTAATCACCTCCAACTGTCATCCCAACGAACTCTACCATGACGGTCTGCAACGGGACCTGTTCCTGCCTTTTGTCGGACTGCTGCAAGAAAAAGCCAAAGTCATAGAACTGGTTGCAGACCAAGATTACCGGCTCAGCCATTTACACGCGTTAAAGACCACTTATTATTATCCGCTGGATGAACGGGCTGCCGACTTCATACGGCAAAGTTATAACGAATTGACTAATTTCGCCCCGCTGAAACCGGGCTTTCTGGAAGTACTAGGCAGAAAAGTTGTACTGTCTGCGGTACACGGCAATGTCGCCCTAACCTCTTTTGACGAGCTGTGCATGCATGCCTTAGGCCCTGCCGATTACCTGGAAATCGGCAACCGCTTCGACATCGTGATATTGGCCGATATTCCCAAACTGACCATCGAAAAATGCAACGAAGCCAAGCGTTTCGTCACGCTGATCGATGCGCTGTACGAGCATAAAGTTAAACTGATCTGCACCGCCGAAGTACCGGCTCAGGAACTTTACACTTCAGGCGAAGGCTCGTTTGAGTTTGAACGGACGGTGTCAAGATTGATTGATATGCAGTCGGAGAGTTATTTGTGTATTGAGCATGTTGGTGACTGATGCGACATCAAAGGTTTGCGGTGCCTAGTGTTTAAGTTTATTATCCTTTTCCGTTGTAGGTATTATTATTTATGTGATGCTACCTGAATTTAATTTAGGACGGACTAAATTTACACAACAGACTGAAATAACAATGAATTTAAATTTTTATAAGTACGCATACATAAAAAAACCGGCAAAATGCAGCCAGTCGAGTTGAAGCGACAGAGGTGAACATGAAACGCATCAAGACACTGACTCTGGAAGAACAACAGACTCTGCTGGACGCATCGCGCTATGCGCCCG
>Ga0208789_1000304_pt1 | contig 55217 bp, 53 predicted proteins | sample Methanotroph_Enr_FD_187368 | JGI IMG/M metagenome (GOLD analysis project Ga0208789, IMG submission 187368) | Enriched soil microbial communities from Old Woman Creek wetland in Ohio, USA - Methanotroph_Enrichment_5 (SPAdes) (version 2) | ecosystem: Environmental > Terrestrial > Soil > Wetlands... | reverse complement strand
GATGGCCCTGAACAGGCGCCCCTCCTGGCGGAGGGGCGTGCGGCCCCCTTCGCGGAAGAGCAGGGGCGCCTCCGCCAGGAGGTCGAACCAGGATGGCCGTGCCAGGGTGGCCCACTGGATCACGCCATCCGTGGGATCGGCTCCGGGGGCGATCCAGAGGCCGGAGCCGTACTGAGGCAGGTTGGCGAAACAAAGGCTCCAGGCATGGTCCGGAAGGTCCGGCTCCGTCGCCCGAAGGGCCGTGCGCAGCCGTTCCAGGGCTGACTGGGGTTCCGGTTCCGGGGGGCGCAGCGCTTCCCAGCGCAGCCTGCCCTCCGGCCAGGTTCGCCAGAGCTGCCAGCTGGCACGGGCGTAGGCCGCGAAGCCCCGCGAGGGCAGGGCGGCGAAGCGGTGGGCCACGGCGGCCTCGAAGCCCGTGCCGCAGAGGTTCAGGAAGGGGATGCCATCGAGCCGGGGCAGGTCCATGCGCAGCTCCCGGCCTTCCAGCAGGCGGTGCAGGGCGCCCTCGGGCTCCAGAGGCGTGCGCAGACCCCGCACCAGGCCGTTGCCGCTCCCGCCGGGGATGGCCCCCAGGGCCACAGGGCAGCCCGCGGCCACGAGGGCCCGGCCCGCATGGTGGATCGTGCCGTCGCCCCCCCACACCAGCAGGGGCCCCCCGGCGCGGGCGGCCTGGTCGATGGCCGGCGCGAAGTCCCAGGGCGGACCGAAGGGCACCGGTTCCACCCGGTCCCGCCACGCCTTCGGCAGGGGGCGGAGCAGGACGTCCGGGTCCTTGGGGGACGTGCCCGAGGCCGGGTTGAAGAGGATCGGCAGTCTCACGCCCGGAACCTCAGGGGCGGGGCCTCCAGCCGCAGGTCCTCCCCGGTGACGGGGTGCTTCAGGCCCAGGCGCCAGGCGTGGAGCCACAGCCGGTCTGAGGGCTGGCCGCCGTAGAGGGTGTCGCCCAGGAGGGGCCGTCCCAGGTGGGCCAGGTGCACGCGGATCTGGTGGGTGCGGCCGGTGTGGATGCGCGCCACCACCCAGTGGCCCGGCACCAGCCCCCCGGTTTCCTCGGCGGTGGCGGGGCGGAAGTCCGTGCGGGCGGATTTGGGCTCCATCAGGTCGCCGGCGCAGCCGAAGCGGCCGGGATCCGCGCCGCGCAGCCGCCCGATGGGGGCCTCGACCGTGCAGGCGTCGAGGGGGTCGGAGAGACGCGCCAGGTAGAGCTTCTCCAGGTCGCGGGAGGCGAAGGCCTTGGCCAGGCCCGGGTTGGCCTCGGGATCCTTGGCGAACACCAGCAGGCCCGAGGTGCCCTGGTCCAGCCGGTGGTGCAGGAAGAGCGTGAGCTCCGGCCGCTGCCGCTTCAGCAGGGCCAGCAGGTCATGGCGGTCCGAGGCCCAGGTGCCCTGGGTGGCCAGCCCCGCGGGCTTGTCCACGGCCAGCAGCCAGCGGTCCTCGAAGACCACGGGGATGGTCATCTCCGGCACGGGGGGGAGGTCGGGGTCGAAGGCCACGCGGACCTCGATGCCGGGCTTCAGCAGCCGGCCCGCCACTCGCACCCGCTTCCGGTCCACCTGGACGCCGCCCAGCTTCAGGGCCTCCCGGGCGGCGCGGCGGCTGAGCCCCGTCCGCTGCGCGATGAGCTGGTCCAGGCGGAGTTCGGCGTCCCCGGGAGCCACGGTGAAGGTCCATTTCTGCAAGGCCATGCCTTCAGCCTACACGCAGTCCCGGAAGGCCCCTTCGGCCAGGGCCCGACCTCCGCGCCGTCCCCCGGCGGTCGGTCAGATCGAATAGCCGTGGCTGCCGGACTCCAGGGCCTGCTGGCGGGCGGCGAGGTCGGCAAGGGTGGTGGCGCGAAGGACGGCGCGTGCGGACTCGGTGCTGCGGATCCACAACTCACGGACGGCCCGGGCGCCGGTGGTGGCGCCAGGTTCCGCCTCGGTGGCACCCAGTCGGCCTTCCAGCGCCTCCAGCACCTCCAGGGCGCTGATGCGGCTCGGGTGCCGGGCCAGTTCGCAGCCCCCGCTGGGGCCGCGCTGGACCTTCACCAGGCCCGCGGTCTTGAGGGGCCCCAGCAGCACGCGCAGGAATTTGGGCGGCAGGGCCTGGCGGGCGGCGAGGTCGTCTACCAGCACGGGACCCCGGCCCGCCTGCTGGGCGAGGCCGACCATGAACTGCAAACCGTAGCGTCCCTTTGCCGTTCCCCTCATCGTCGGACCCCCAGGAAGCAGGATAGCCTAATATATAATTAAATCGATTGACAAACTTGACAATTAATTCCCCCGGCCCCATGCTTCGGGATCCCGGCCCCGTCCGGTCCGCCATGGAGATCCCCGTGAGCCGTCCCACCGACCGTCCCGACCGCGTCGACCACGCCTACCAGCTCATCGGCCGCACCCCGGTGGTGCGGCTCAACCGGGTGGTGCCCGCAGGCGCCGCCACGATCTACCTGAAGCTGGAGAGCGCCAACCCCGGTGGCTCCGTGAAGGACCGCATCGCCCTCAGCATGATCGAGGACGCGGAAGCCCGCGGGGTCCTGAAGCCCGGCATGCGCATCCTGGAGGCCACCAGCGGGAACACGGGCGTGGGCCTGGCCTTCGTGGCCACGGCCAAGGGCTACCGCTCGACGCTGGTGATGCCCGACACCATGACCCAGGAACGCCGGTCGCTGCTGAAGGCCTACGGCGCCGAACTGGTGCTGACGCCGGGCAGCCTCGGCATGAAGGGGGCCGTGGAGAAGGCCGAGGAGATGGCCGCCGCGGATTCCTCGTATTTCGTGGTGCGCCAGTTCGACAATCCCGCCAACCCCGAGGTCCACCGCCGCACCACGGCCCTGGAGGTGCTGGCCCAGGTGCCCGAGCTGGACGCCTTCGTGGCCGGGATCGGCACCGGCGGCACCGTCACCGGCGTGGGCGAGGTGCTGGCCCAGAAGAAGCCCGGCACCCTCGTGGTGGCCGTGGAGCCCCTGGATTCGCCCCTCCTGACGCAGGGGAAGGCCGGCCCTCACAAGATCCAGGGCCTCGGCGCCAACTTCGTCCCCTCGATCCTCAACCGGGAGGCCTTCCAGCGCATCACGGACGTGACCTACGACGACGCCCTCGCCATGGCCCGCCGCCTGGCCCGCGAGGAGGCCCTGCTGTCGGGCATCAGCACCGGCGCCATCGTCCACGCCGCCGTGCAGGTGGCCGTGGAACTGGGCCGGGGCAAGACCGTGGTGGCCGTGCTCTGCGACACCGGCGAGCGCTACCTGAGCCATCCGCTGTATGCCGAGATCGACGGACCTGCGGTCTGAGGAACCATGAAACCGGATGGAATCCCGCCGGGACCGACTTGTCCCATCGCTTTGGATCTGATGGATGAGACGGCCGGGCGGATCTCCGCCTTGCTGTCCATGGGGCTCGTCCTCCTGTCCGCGTGGAGGGGCTGGGACTTGGTCGTCCTGGCCCTCGCCGCGGACTTTGCCCTCCGGGCCCTGGGCCGGTCCGCCTTCAGCCCCGTCGCGCGCGCGGCCGAGCTCGTCCGGCAGCTGCTGGGGGTTCCCGTGAGGAGGGTCAATGCCGGCCCCAAGCGCTTCGCCGCGTCGGTGGGGTGTTTGTTCTCCCTGGGCGCGGGCCTGGCCCTGCTGACGGGTCTGCGGTCCCTGGGCCTGGGGCTGGCGGTCATCCTGGGCACCTGCGCTGGGCTGGAGGCCTTCTTCGGCTTCTGCCTGGCCTGCCGGATCCACCCCTGGCTGCCCTGGACCGCGGCCCGCGCCGGGCGTTGAACCTGGGCCTATCCTGGATGGCATCGCCCAGGGACCCCATGAGACTCGCCGCGCCCTTTTTCGCCGCTCTCCTCCTTCCGGCGGGGGTTTCTGCGCCTGTGCAGCCCACCGACTTCGAGCGGGCCGTCGTCGAGGAGATGAGCGATGCCCGGGTGACGCCCCTGGCCTACGCCCGGCACCTCAGGGAACTGCGGCCCTACTTCGAGGGCACCCTCTGGCGCCTGCCCGGGAAAGTGCCGCTGCGTACCCAGGAGGGGGTGGCGGCCCTGGACGAGGCCATCCGGTTCCTGGAGACGACCCGCCCCGTGGGACCCCTGCGCTTCAACCCGGGGCTGGCGAAGGCGGCCCGCCTGCATGCCCGGTACCTGGGTTCCCACGGGCTGCTCAGCCACCAGGGTGCGGACGGCAGCGGACCGGCGGCACGCCTGGACCGCCTGGGCCGGTGGAACGCGATCGTGGCCGAGAACATCAGCACCGGCGAGGAGGATGCCCGGATGGTGGTGATCCAGCTTCTCGTGGATGACGGTGTGGCGGGCCGGGGCCACCGGCGGAATCTCTTCAACCCGGACCTCCACCAGGCCGGGGCCGGGTCAGCACCCCACACCGAGTACGGCACGGTGTGCGTCATCGACTACGCGGACGGGTTCGTCGAGAACCGCTAGGCTGTCCATGGGAGGGGGCATGGGCTTGGCGGGACGCTGCTGGCGGGGCCTCTTCCTGGTGGGCGCGCTCGGCGCCTCGCTGTGGGCCGGTCCGCCCTTCTTCACGGACGATCCCGAGCCCGTGGACCTCCACCACATGGAGCTGTACCTGAGCTGGATGGGCTCGCAGGCTCCTGTTGGCGCTGCGGGCAGCCTGCCCCTGGTGGAGTTCAACGAAGGCATCCTGCCGGAGACCCAGTTCCACCTCGTCGCGCCCCTGGCCTACGCGAAGCCCGAGGGAACGCCCGTGACCCGGGGCTACGGCGATACGGAGATCGGCTTCAAGGTGCGCCTCCTGCGCGAGACGGACGTGATTCCCCAGGTGGGTGTCTTCCCGCTGGTGGAGGTGCCCACGGGCTCCGCGACCCGCGGTCTGGGGGCGGGGCACACCCAGGTGTACCTGCCCCTGTGGATCCAGAAGAGCTGGGGCCCGTGGACCAGCTACGGCGGGTACGGCTGGTGGCGCAACCCTGGCGACGGCCAGCGGAACTGGCACTACGTGGGCTGGCTCTTGCAGCGGGATCTGTCGGAGCGGCTCACGCTGGGGGGGGAGCTGTTCCGGCGTTCGGCTTCCACGCTCGATGGGCAGGCCTCCGGAGGCTTCAACCTCGGGGCCATCCTCAACCTGTCCGAGCGGGACCATGTCCTCGTCAGTGCCGGACGCAACCTGTCGGGTGACCGGGAGACCCACCTCTACCTTGGCTACCAGATGACCCTGGACCTGGGATCGGGGCATGGCCCGGCCCTCGCCAGCGGGCCGCCCCGCCCCTGAACGCTTTCCTGCTAGCCTGGGCCATCCCTTCGTGGAGCGGTGATGGGCTTTCTCGCGAGGCTGGGCGCGCCGGTGCGGCGCTTCCTGGTGTTCCTGGGCGATCAGGCGCACCTGGTGCTGCAGACGCTGCGCTATGGCCTGGCCCTGCGCCTGGATCAGCTCGGCGTGGTGGGGGGGCAGACGCGCCTGCAGATCCGCTTTACAGGCCAGGACGCCCTGCTGCTGGTATGCGGTACGGCCCTGCTGCTGGGCGCCGTGACGCTGATCCAGGCCTTCAGCCAGCTCTCGGGCCTGGGCGCGGAGAACTACATCGGCCTGCTCATGGTGCTCATCATCTTCCGCGAGTTGGGGCCGCTGCTCACCGCGGTGCTGGTCATCGGCCGCAGCGCCACGGCCATCGCGGCGGAGCTGGGCACCATGCAGTTGAATGGCGAGGTGGACGCCCTGGCGGCCCACGGCGTCAATCCCTACCAGTACCTGCTGTTGCCCCGCTGGCTGGGGGTCCTGGTCTCCGTGTTCGCCCTGGTGGTGTTCTTCGATGCGTCGGCCCTGGCGGGCGGCTTCCTGGTGGCCCGCCTCAAGCATGGCGTCACACTGGGGTTCTTCATGGATTCCGTGCGGGACGCCCTCAGGAACCGCGACCTGGTGGCCACCCTGCTGAAGGTACTGCTCTTCAGTGGCGCCATCACCTTCCACGCCTGCCACTACGGCCTGCGCATCCGGCGCAGCCAGACGGAAATCCCCCAAGCCGTCACCAAGACGGTGGTCGCCGCGCTGGTGGCGGTCTTCCTGCTGGACGGCCTCGTCACGGCCTTCTTCTATTTTTGACCATGATCCAGATCGACGATCTCGCCCTTGATGCCCCCGACGGCCAACCCCTGCTGACAGGGCTGCACCTGTCGCTGGAACGCGGGGCGAATTTGCTGTTGCTGGGGCCCGGTGGCAGTGGCAAGAGTCAGCTCCTGCGCGTGCTGGCGGGCACGCTCCCGCCCCGTGCGGGGCGCCTGCGCATCGGCGGTGTGGATACCTGGCCGGGGGAGGGCGCCCTGGCGCTGGTGGGACGCCTGCGCCTGGGCCTGGTCTTCGCCCAGGGGGGACTCCTTTCCAATCAGACGCTGTGGGACAACGTGGCCCTGCCGCTGCGTTTCGCCGGCCTTCCGGATGTGGTGGAGCGCACGGCTTCGGCGTTGGCCCGGTTCGGGCTGGCCTCCGTGGCGGACCGCCGACCCCACGCGGTGAGCGCCGGGGACCGCAAGCTGGCCAACCTGGCCCGGGTGGCGGCCCTGGAACCGGACCTGATCCTGCTGGACGATCCGATGGAGGGCCTGGAGGTCGACGACCACCCCACGGTTCTGGGCCTCATCAGGGGCTGGGCAGAGGATCCGGCCCGCACCGTGGTCCTGGCCCTGGAGGGCCCCGGGCCCTTCGCCGACCTCCCCGCGCGGCGGCTTCATCTGTCGCCGGCCCACCCTTCCCCAACCGCCGCGGAGCCCCGATGAACTTCGAGAAGCAGGATGTCAGGTTGGGTGTCTTCGTCCTCACGGCCCTGGCGCTGTTCCTGGGCCTGCTGGTGTTCAAGAACGCCCGGGCCGTGGTGGAGAAGACCTATCCCCTGGTGGTACGCCTGGACAGCATGGAGGGGCTCGATCCGGGCGGGGACGTGCTGCTCAAGGGCTACCGGGTGGGGGCCGTGGACCGGATCGAGATGCGGCAGGAGGGGGTGGACTATCATTTCCTCGCCACCCTCTCCATCCGCCAGGACATCCGTCTCTGGCGGGGCACCCGGGCGCTGGTGGCGACGAAGGGCCTGGGCAGCGCCTTCCTGGATCTGGAGCTTCCCGATCCCGCAGATCGGCAGGTGGCCCTGGCCCCCGGCGAGGAGATTCCCGGCGACCAGGGCGTCTCCCTCAACGGCGTGCTAGAGAAGGCCGACCGCCTGCTCGATACCCTCAACGCGAGCGTGGAGGCCCTGCGGGACCGCCTCCGCACCCATGGCCTGGGCGATGTGCTCGATCATCCTTCTGTGAAACAGGCCCTCCAGTCCCTGAACGCGACGCTCCAGGAATTCCAGGCCCTCGCGAAGGACAGCCGCGGTCTGGTGGGCCACGCGGACAAAAGCATGGGCGAGGCCGACAAGGCCCTGGCGGATCTGGAGAAGAGTCTGGCCGTGACCCGTGGCCTGCTGGAATCCCGCCAGCCGGAGCTGGATCGCATCGTGTTGAGTCTGGCCTCCACCCTCCAGCAGGCGGACAGCCTGCTGTCCCGCTTCCGCGCCGAGGACCAGCCCGAAGTGGAGGCCAGTCTCAAGACCCTCCGCCGTTCCCTGGATTCCGCGGAGGAACTGCTCCAGATCCTGAAGCAGAAGCCCAGCCGTGCGGTGTGGGGCACCCCCAGCGAGACCGAGCGGACCCGGGCCCGGAAGGCCGTGGAAGCCGCGAAGCAGGCGCCGGCGCCGAAATAGAACGGAGGCATCCCTTCCTTCCGCAGCCAACGGAGACCCGCATGAAACCCTTCGAACTGAAGTCGACCTTCGTGGTCGTCGATTCCACGCTTTCCTGTTCGCCTGTCGAAGTGGGCCCCGCCCTGTACCAGGAACTCGACGACCGCTTCTCCGGATTCCGGCAGTGTCTCCTGGTCGCGGAGTATTCCTTTGATCGCGACTGGCCCACCTGGGAGATGCACCCCGCCGGCGACGAGATCCTTTACCTCCTCTCGGGGCGGGCCGAACTGAGGCTCTGGGTGAACGGGGAGACCCGAACCATCCCCTTCGATCGGCCGGGGGCCACCGTTGTCATTCCCAGGGGGACTTGGCACACCGCCCACATCCAGGGCGAATGCAGGATCCTCTTCATCACCCCGGGGGAAGGCACCATCAACGCGGCCGAACCAGGGGAGGGAAAGGGCTGAACCGTCCAGACGTGAGCCCCGGGGGCTACAGGCGGTCCATGGCCTCCTTGCCGAAGTTCACCTTCCAGACCAGCGGCTCATAGGTGGCCAGCCCCTGCTGGAAGAAGGGATCGCCATCGCGGATGGCGTCCAGGTCCGCGAGGGGGTTCGCGTCCTGGACCCGGAAGAGGATGACGCCGCCGTTGCGGGGATCCATGGGCCCCGAGGCCAGCAGGATGCCCTGTTCCTGAAGCGTTCGGAGGTAGGCCCGGTGGGCCTCCGTGACGGCTTCGATCTCCTCGATGGGGCGACGGTAGCGGACGATCATCAGCGCGTACATCTCGGCCTCCTCGGGCTCAGTCCCGCACGATGCGGGTGCCCACGGTCTCGGGATCCTCGACGGCCAGGGCCTCGGCGGTGGTGATGAGCACCTCGTGGCCGCCGGCATCCAGGTAGGCCAGGGCGCTCTCGATCTTGGGGCCCATGCTGCCGGCGGGGAACTGGCCCTCGGCCAGGTGCTTCCGGGCCTCGGTGGCGGTGAGGCGGTCCATCCAGCGCTGGGTGGGCTTGCCGAAGTCGAGGGCCACTTTGCTCACGCCCGTGAGGATGATGAAGAGGTCGGCGTCGAGCTGGGCGGCCAGCAGGGCGCTCAGCCGGTCCTTGTCGATGACGGCCTCCACCCCCACCAGGAAACCGCTGGCGTCGCGGATCACCGGGATGCCGCCGCCGCCGCCGGCGATGACGGAGTGGCCATGCTGGAGCAGCATCTTGATGGCCTCCAGCTGGACGATCTCCAGGGGCTGGGGCGACGGCACCACCTTGCGCCACCCGCGGCCGGCATCCTCCTTCATCTTCCAGCGCTTCGACCGCATCAGTTCCAGGGCGCGGAATTCGGGGTAGAAGGGACCCACGGGCTTGGTGGGGTCCTGGAAGCCCCGGTCCTCCTTGTCCACCACCACTTCCGTCAGGACGGAGGTGACCGGCGCGTCGATCTTCATGAACCGCAGGCGGTTGATGAGCATGCGTTCCAGCATGTAGCCCATGGAGCCCTGGGTCATGGCGCCGCAGATGTCCAGGCTGTAGGAGGGGATCTGGCCCGAGCCGGCCTCCTGCTGGATGAGCAGGTTGCCCACCTGGGGACCGTTCCCGTGGACCACGCAGAGGGCGTAGCCCTCCGACACGACATGGGCCAGCATCTCCGCGGTTTCCCGGGCGTTCTCCAGCTGCTCCTCCTGGAGCCCGCGCTCCTTCTCTTTGAGGAGGGCATTTCCCCCGATGGCGAGGAGGGCGATCTTCTGGGCCATGCGGGCACCTGGAAAAACGAGAAGTCTACCCGAAGACCCCGGGAATGCCAGTGATCCGGGGCAAAGCTCCCGTTCTGATCGAGGTCCGAAGCGGCTAGAATCGAAGGTTTACGGACGCCCTCCCATGCACATCCAGGAACTGATCCTCCGCCTGCAGCGGTTCTGGGCCGACCGGGGCTGCCTCATCGGCCAGCCTTACGATCTGGAAAAGGGCGCGGGCACCATGAACCCGCTCACCTTCTTCGGCGCCCTGGGGAGCAAGCCCTGGAACGTGGCCTACGTGGAGCCCTCCCGCCGCCCGGCGGACGGCCGCTACGGCGAGAATCCCTTCCGCGTCTACAAGCACCTCCAGTTCCAGGTGATCCTCAAGCCCTCGCCCGCCAAGGTGCAGGACCTCTACATCGAGAGCCTGGAGGCCCTGGGCATCGACCTCTCCAAGCACGACCTCCGCTTCGAGGAGGACAACTGGGAATCGCCCTCCCTGGGCGCCTGGGGCGTGGGCTGGCAGGTGGTGCTGGACGGCATGGAGATCAGCCAGTTCACCTACTTCCAGCAGGTGGGCGGCCTGGACTGCCGGCCGGTGAGCGCGGAGCTGACCTACGGCATCGAGCGCATCTGCATGTTCCTGGGCGGCTACGACAACATCTTCGACCTCATCCACGGCGAGGTGACCACGGACGACGGCGTGTTCCCCGTGACCTACGGCCAGATGCGCCAGCGCGAGGAGTTCGAGCTCTCCGCCTACAGCTTCGAGCACGCCGACATCGACCTGCACCGCACCCTCTTCGACGCCTTCGAGAAGGAAGGCTGGCGCCTCCTGAAGGACCAGGGCCACTTCCTCAGCGCCTACGAACAGGCCCTCAAGATGAGCCACACCTTCAACGTGCTGGATGCCCGCGGCGCCGTGAGCACCACCGAGCGCCCCGGCATCATCAAGCGCGTCCGCGACCTGGCCTGCGCCTGTGCGCGGGCCTACCTGGAGCATGCGGAGGGCGCCGCCGTGCCTGCCGAAGCCGCCGGGAAGGGGGGTGCCCAGTGAGCGCCACCCAGACCTTCCTGCTGGAGCTGCACTGCGAGGAGATCCCGGCGCGGTTCCTGCGGCCGCTCCATTTCGAATTCAGCCAGTCGTTTTTCAAATTCCTCGAGAAGGAATCGCTCGTTCCAGCCGGAGCAAGCGTTTCGTCTAATGGGTTCATATCGGACCCTCTCCCTGATTTCCTCTCACCGCGGAAGCTCGCCTGGCGCATTTCAGGTCTCCCGGTCGCCCAGCCTGACCAGACTGAGATCCAGGTCGGCCCGCCCCAGCGCATGTGTGTGGACGCGGACGGCAAGCCCACCATCCAGGGACTGAAGTTCGCGGAGAAGTGGGGCGTGGACTTCAGCGCCGTCCGCTTCGAGCAGCCGGCGGGGAAGAAGGAACCCTGCGCCGTGGTGACGATCACGAAACAGGGCCGGCCCACGGTGGATCTGCTGGCGGAGGCGCTGCCGGGGCTCATCGCGGGGCTGCACGTGCCCAAGGCCATGCGCTGGGGCTCGTCGGAGTTCGAGTTCGTGCGGCCCATCCGCAACATCCTCTGTCTGTTCGGGGAGCAGGTGGTTCCCATCGTCGTGGACGGCGTCACGGCGACGGCCACGACCTGGGGGCATCGGCTCTACCACCGCCAGCATCCCGAGCCGGTCAAGATCGCCTCGCCCGAGGCCTACGAGGCCGCCCTGGAGGCCGCGGGGGTGGTCGTCAGCGTGGAAGCGCGACGTGACCGCATCGCCGCCCAGCTGGAGACCCTGGCCGCCGAGGTCGGGGGCCGGGTGGTGGCCGACGCGGAGCTGCTGGACACCCTGGCGGAGATCGTGGAGTTCCCGAAGGTGGTGCGGGGCGACTTCCCGGCCGACTTCCTGGAATTGCCCAAGGAGGTGCTGGTGGTGAGCCTGCGGGAGCACCAGAAGGCCTTCTGCATCGAGAAGCCGGATGGCACGGATCTGCTGCCCTGCTTCCTCACCGCCGCCAACCGGACCGACGATCCCGAGGGCTTCGTGAAGGCGGGCAACGAGTGGGTGCTGAAGGCCCGACTCTACGACGCCCGCTTCTTCTTCGCCGAGGATCGCAAGCACCCGCTCTCCGACCGCCTGGAGAAGCTCAAGGCCCTCACCTTTCAGCGCGAGCTGGGCAGCTACCACGAGAAGACCGGCCGCGTTGTGGCCCTCTCCAAGGCCCTCGCCACGCGGCTCTCGACGGATGACGCGCACATCGACCGGGCCCTCGAAGCCGCCCGCATGGCCAAGTGCGACCTGCGGACCCTGATGGTGGGCGAGTTCCCCGAGCTCCAGGGCGTCATGGGCGGCGAGTACCTTCGCCACGAAGGCGCCCATGAGGACGTCTGGAAGGCCGTCAAGGAACACTACCGGCCGGTCGGCGCCGACGATGCCATTCCCGGCACCCCCATGGGCTGCCTCCTGTCCCTCTGCGACAAGCTCGACACCGTGGCGGGCTGCTTCGCCGTGGGCCTCATCCCCAGCGGCTCCAAGGACCCCCTCGCCCTCCGCCGCGCGGGCCAGGGCATCGTGCGCATTCTCTGGGAGCAGGGCTGGCCCCTGACCCTGGCGGACCTGGTGGAGGCGACCCTCAAGGTCGTGGCTGCGAAGGCCACCAGGCCCGAGACCGAGACCCGAGAGGCGCTGCTGGCCTTCTTCAAGGACCGCGTGGCCTACCAGCTGGAGCTGGCGGGTTATGCCGGGTCCGTTCGCCGGTCGGCTTCCTCGGTTGGTTGGACGGATCTGGTGGACCTCAAGGCCCGCTGCGGAGCACTCTCGGCTTTCGCCGAGGATGCCCGCTTCGCCAGTCTCGCCCAGAGCGCCAAGCGCATCGGGAACATCCTCAAGGATGAGACACCCGCCGATGCCTTCGAGGCCGCCGTCCTCCAGGACGCCACTGAGAAGGCCCTCGCCGAGCGGTTGAACGCCATCGAGGCCACCGGGGACCACGGGACCCTCCTGGCCGCCCTTGCCGATCTCGCCGAGCCCCTTGAAGCCTTCTTCAACGCCGTCATGGTGAAGTGCGACGATCCCGCCCTCCGCGCCGCCCGGCTCAGCCTCCTCCACCGCCTGCGCCAGTCCTTCCTGCGCGTGGCGGATTTCAGCCTTTGGCAGTAGTTCGTCTCACCACGAAGACCACGAAGACCACGAAACCAGCTCCCCTCTGTCCTTCGTGGTCTTCCCGTCTTCGTGGTCCAGTCCTTTAGAGGCCCCCATGCACCATGAACGCATCGCCATCATCGACTACGGCAGCCAGTACACGCGGCTCATCACGCGGCGGCTGCGGGAGCTGGGGGCCTTCGGCCTGGTGTACAACTCCGGGGCCACGGCGCAGGAGATCGCGGGGACGGACCTGAAGGGCGTGATCCTGTCGGGCGGGCCGAACTCGGTGCTGGAGTCCGGGGCGCCGGGCCTGGATCCGGCCATCCTGACGCTGGGCGTGCCCATCCTGGGGATCTGCTACGGCCAGCAGCTGCTGGCGCGAGACCTGGGGGGCCAGATCCACCGCAGCACCAGCCGCGAATACGGCAAGGCGGAGATCACCGCCTTGCCGGAGGCCTCGGTGCTCTTCGCGGGACTGCCCCACGCCCAGCAGGTGTGGATGAGCCACGGCGACCACGTGGAGGTGGCGCCGGCGGGCTTCACCGTCACCGCGAAGACCCCGACCGTGCCCGTGGCGGCCATGGAGGATCCGAAGCGGCGCCTCTACTGCCTCCAGTTCCATCCCGAAGTCACCCACAGCGCCCAGGGCACGCCCCTGCTGCTGAACTTCCTCAAGTCCTGCGGCATGGCCCTGGACTGGAACGCCGGCAACTTCATCGAGGAGAAGGTGCAGGTCATCCGCGAGCAGGTGGGGAAGGGCACCGTGGTGCTGGGCCTCAGCGGCGGAGTGGATTCCAGCGTGGCGGCCCTGCTGCTGCACAAGGCCATCGGCGACCAGCTCACCTGCGTGTTCGTGGACCACGGCCTGCTGCGCAAGGACGAGATGAAGCAGGTGCAGGCCTACTTCGCCCCCTTCGAGCTGAAGGTGAACTGGGTGGACGCCTCCGACGAATTCCTGGGGGCGCTGGCCGGCGTCACCGATCCCGAGCAGAAGCGCAAGATCATCGGCGGCAAGTTCATCGAGGTCTTCGAGCGCGAGGCCGGCAAGGTGAAGGCCGACTTCCTGGGCCAGGGCACCACGTACCCGGACGTCATCGAGAGCAGCGGCATCGGCGGCGCCATCCTGGTGAAGTCGCACCACAACGTGGGCGGCCTGCCGGAGCGCATGAAGCTGAAGCTGGTGGAGCCGCTCCGCGAGCTGTTCAAGGACGAGGTCCGGGCCACGGGCCTGGCCCTGGGCCTGCCCGAGGAGATGAACCAGCGGCATCCCTTCCCGGGACCGGGCCTGGCCGTGCGCCTGCCCGGCGCCATCACGCGGGAGCGGGTCACCATCCTGCAGAACGCGGATGCGATCTTCATGCAGGAGCTGAAGGAGAGCGGCTGGTACCGCAAGACCAGCCAGGCCTTCGCCGTGCTGCTGCCCGTGCAGACCGTGGGTATCATGGGCGACGAGCGCACCTTCGAGTGGATGTGCGCCCTGCGGGCCGTGACCTCGGAAGACTTCATGACCGCCGACTGGGCCCGCCTGCCGCACGAGCTGCTGGACCGCATCGCCCAGCGGATCGTCCGCGAGGTGAAGGGCATCAACCGGGTGGTGTTCGACATCACGTCCAAGCCGCCCGCGACGATCGAGTACGAATAAGGAGTTATCTCCTGTTTTTCCTGAATCCGTTAGACTTAATTTTTTGGATCTCTCGATCGAACTCGTTAATGGTCATAATTTTTGCATTGACATAATTTTTAGAGGCCCATGCCACCTCTTTTGGGACTATTAGCCATATTTCAGAATCTGTGTTCTTTTTAAGTGCTTCAATTTTATTTTTAAAAATGGATTCAAGTCTCGTGCTTCCATGTGGAATCCCCATGGTTTCAATCATGATTTGGCCATCTTCAAGAGTTATTTGGAAGTCAAAATCATTTTTTTCAGAATGATTAAAGGGCATGTTGTGATTGATAAGTAATTTTTGGACTTTCCGCTCAAATGAAATACCCTCTCGTAGAGACTCGATTTTAGAGCTTGGTGATACGGCTAATGCGTTTTTATAAATTTGCACAATCACGAAAAGGCCTGAAATTAAAAGAGATGTTAGCCCGGCCATGATTGGTGATCGGTTGAAAAATCCCTGATTATTAAATAATGAGGAGATTTGAATATTTGAAATACTTGATTGTGTATTGTTTAGTATGAGTGTGATAAAAAAGCCAATTAGGGCGGTTGTTATGGTCGCTAAAACAAGTAAATTTATTGAGGAAATAGGTGCTTTTTCTTGGGCCTCATCTTTTATAAACTCTTCATTTGCATCTTGATATAATTTAATGCATCCATCTACTTTTGCTAAATATTCATCCCTCTGCTTTGGGCTTAGCATTTCTGAAGTCATAATTCTTGCAGTAGCAACTTGAAGAATTTCAACCGGACTATATAAGTCGATATTTTTTAATTTATTACACATCGCTAAACCTTCAATTGCATTTTTTATTTCATCAAACCCGGGCATTCTGTTTTCAACTATAAATCCACGAATAATTGCTTTTTCTAGTTCAGTGTTTGTATTTTTAATCCGCTCAATCTTGGATCCAATGGTTTTCCTATAACCAAGAATAAACAATAGTAGTGATAATAATGTCCCGACGAAAAATTCCCAGTGGTTTGTGAGCCAACTCATCGTTTGATCCCTTAAACGGAAGCATTCTGAGCGCAAGAGTGGATGCAAGGTGGTTCTGCTCATCATAACAAACAATCGTTAATGAAATCAATAAGGATTATGGGAACATTGGTCATAGGGGCTTTTAGAATTTGCGTGCAGAATAGACTGTATGGCGCGGCGCATTGAACCCATAAGAAAATCAACCTCCGATATCCTTTCTGACCTGCTGGCGGGGCACCGCGAGGCGGCCTTCAGCGGGCCCGAGTCCGCCCTGAAATACCTGCGCCGCACCTTCGAGGGGCAGGCGAGCCTGCCGAACGCGGTGAAGGCCGTGGCCTACGACCGGATGGCGGAGGCTCTCGCGCAGACGGGCGACTGGGAGGCCTGCGCGGCCGCCGTGAACCAGGCCCTCGGCTACCTGCCGGACCTGGAGGCGGCCTTCCCGCACGAGTACCGGCGCATGCTGGAGGGGATGTCGTGCTTCGAGCGGGGCATCCAGGCCCGCAGCGAGCTGGGGGATTTCCACGCCGCGCTGGAGCTCTGCGAACGGGCCCTGGCGTTGGATCTGGGTGCCCACTACGCGGCGAAGCGGGATTCCCTGGACTGGGCCCGGTAGGGGGTTCCTAGGCCTCCCCTCTGAACAGGGGGAAGGACAGGAGGAAGCACTGGCCCCGCCCGGGTCGCCGGTGCAGCTCGATGTGGCCGTGGTGGCGCTCCACGACCCGCTTCACGACGGCGAGGCCGAGGCCTGTGCCCTTGCCCTGGGGCTTCGTGGTGAAGTAGGGCTCGAAGATACGCTCCCGAATGGCCTCCGGGATGCCTTCCCCGCCGTCCTCCACTTCGAGGATCGCCTGATCGCCTTCCCGCCGGGTCCGGATCTGCATGAGGCCGCCCTGGGGCATGGCGTCCCGCGCATTGAGGGTCAGGTTCAGGATGGCCTGCACAAGTTCCACGGGGCGGCCGGCCACCGGGAGGGTCGCCTCGGCGAGATCCAGCTCCAGCACCATTCCCCGGTCCAGGCCCGGCCGGACGAGGAGTGCTGCGTTCCGCGCGCATTCGTTGAGGTCCAGAGGCAGGGTGGGTTCCTCGTCCCGGCGCCCGAGGCTGAGGAGCTGCCGGTTCATGGCGGCGCCCTGCCGGGCCGCGGCGAGCCCCTGCATCAGATCCTCGACGGTCCGGGGCTGCCAGCCGCGCTCCAGGGCGCGCTCGATCCGGAGCATGACGATGGCGAGTACGTTGTTCACATCATGGATCACGCCGCCGGACAGCGCGGAGATGATCTCGAAGCGCTGGGAGTGGATGAGCTGGTCCTCCAGGCCCTGCCGGTCCCGCACCGCCTGGCCTACCAGCTGAAGACTGTGGCCCATCTGGCGGATCTCGAAGATGTCGGAGTCCAGGTCGGGCACCTCGATGCCCTTCCGCGCCGCCTCTGCGGAGTCCATGAGGTGCTGCATGGGCCGGTCGTAGCGGTCGCTCACCCATTTGAGGTAGAGAAGCCAGGCCAGCATGAGGAGGCTCAGCACGAGGGTCACGATAAGCCCACCGCCCCGCAGGAAGTGGGCGGGGAGCGTCATGGGATAGGCCACCCAGAGTTCGCCATGGAACGTCGATCCGAGGTCCACAGGAACGCGGAAGGTCATGAAGGTGAGATCCCCGATGACGGCATTGGACTGGGCGGGCTTCCCGCCTTCGGGCCTCCGGTCCAGGAGGGCGTGCGCCCAGGGGATCTCTTCCACCGCCGGAACCTGGAAGACCTCACCGGGATCGGGCATGGAAGGCCACTGGGGGGGGACCACCACCCGATGGGAGGTATCCGTGATCATGGCCCGGGTGAACGGGTTGTCCAGGATCCCCGCCATGGCCCGGCTTACCCGGGTCTGGGTGCTGTCGATGCAGACCAGGCCCAGCCGGTGCCCCTCCCCGTCGATCACGGGCGCCAGGTACGACAAGCCGCCCGCGGGAGACCCCGCGAAGGCGTAGGGATGGGTCATCCATCCAGCCCGGAGGCGGGTCATGCCTTCCTGGAACCAGGGCCGTCCGGTGGGGAAGCCGTCGGGCAGGCGGATCCATTCCGTCCGGCTGCCGGGGGCGTCGACCTGCCTGGTCAGGCGGCCTCGGCCAGGGCCGAGAGACGGCCCACCCTCGATGAGATCCCAGCCCACGGTGGTCCGGACCAGGGTGAGAAAGCTCCCATCCGGGGAGCAGAGGATCAGGTTCGAGACCAGCTCGTGCTGGCGAAGCAGGGGGAGGGCCGCATGGACTGCGTACTCCGAGGCCTGTCCGTCGTTGTGCAGCGAGGTCCAGGATTTCGTGAGCATCTGGGCCAGGCTGTCCAGGCTTTCCCCCTGGGTGGACAAGTGTCGGCGCAGGGCCTCCACACGGTAGGTGGCCAGGGTGCGCATCTGCGCACGGCGGAGCAGGGCGGTGCCCACCCAGGACAAGACCATCAGGAGCCCGATCCCCGCCAGGGAGGGCAGGGCCACGTCGAGGAAGAGGCGCCTGGAGAAGCGGGAAGGCCTGGGCTGGATCGGGTCCTGGGGAGCCCCGGCCGCGGAGATGGGCTGCATGTATGAGCTCTCAGTAAAAAATGAATCCTACCTTGAAATTACAAGCAGGGGCAAAATCTGCTCCCGCCTCAAGCCTGTTCTGCGCTTCCTTCGTGGTCGGCGAGACTTCAGGATCCGCCCCCGGAGGCCGTTGAGGTCTACGAGGGATGCCGATGTCCGAAGAAATCCAGGTGGTGCCGGACCAGGCCAGCATCCTGATCGTGGATGACCTGCCCATCGTCCGCTTCTCCCTCCAGCGCATCCTGGGGAAGGCGGGTTATCGCTGCCGGGAGGCGGAGGACGTGCCCCAGGCCCTGGCGGCCCTTGAGGAGGAACCCACGGATCTGGTGCTTTCCGATATCCAGATGCCGGGTGCCTCGGGGCTGGACCTGGTGAAGATCCTCAAGCCCCGGATTCCCGACACCTCGGTGCTGATGGTCAGCTCCCTGGAGGATGCGGAGACCGCCATCGAATGCCTCCAGCAGGGCGCCTTCGGCTACGTGCTCAAGCCCTTCCAGCCCAGGGAGATCCTCGTCCAGGTGAACGGCGCCCTCCGCCGCCGGATGCTGGAGATCGCGTTCCGGGACCGAGAGGCGCAGCTGGCGCAGAAGGTGCGCGAGCAGACCGTGGAGATCCGCAACTCGCGGGAAGAAGTCGCCTTCCGCCTCATCGCCGCCAGCGAGCACCGGGACAACGAGACCGGCATGCATGTGCGCCGCATCGGCCTCTTCGCGGCGGAATTGGCGCGCCTGCTGGGCTGGGACGAAGAGGGGGTCGAGACCATCCGTTCGGCGGCGCCCATGCACGATATCGGCAAGATCGGCGTGCCCGACGCCATCCTCCAGAAGCCAGGCTCCCTCACGGAAGAGGAGTGGGTCGTGATGAAGCGGCACACCCTCATGGGGGCCACGATCCTCAAGGGGTCCACCGTCCCCTTCATCCAGATGGGGGCGCGGATCTCTGTGGGCCACCACGAGAAGTGGGATGGATCCGGCTATCCCAAGGGGCTCGAGGGTGAGCAGATTCCCCTGGAGGCCCGCATCACCAGCCTGGTGGACGTCTTCGATGCCCTCAGCAACCGGCGCCACTACAAGGATCCCTGGCCCGAAGAGCAGGTCGTCGCGCACATCCGAAAGAACAGCGGGGCCCACTTCGACCCGAGACTGGTGGATCTCTTCCTGGCCCACCTGGACCACTTCCGGGCCATCCTCCGGGCCCATCCTGACGAGCCCCACGACGAGGATCCCGGGATCTGAGGGAAGGTCAGGGGGCCGTCTCGCGCACCATCAGGTAGGCGACGGTGGAACCCACCAGCGCCGGCACCACCAGGGCCGCCTGGGCCGTGGTCTCAGCCAGGAACACGACGGGGATGAGCAGGGATTCGTGCGTGGCTCCGGCGAAGGAGGCGGCGCCCACCAGGGTCATGTAGCCGGGCTGGCCCAGGCCCAGCACCGCGTCGAAGGCCGCGCCGATGGCGGCACCCATGGTGAAGGAGGGCAGCCACAGTCCTCCCACGCCACCGGCGGCAAAGGTCACGGCCGTGGCCAGCAGCTTCAGCGCGAGGAACAGCACGGCCTGGGCCGGCAGGGTATCCCCGGTAAGCAGTTTCCGGACGAGGTCGATGCCACCGCCTTCCGTGACCGGCAGGCCTCCCCAGAAGAAGTGGGCGGGGAGCAGAAGCACCACGAGGCCCGCGCCGCCGGCCAGGCCCCGCCAGAGCAGGGGGATCCGGCCGAAGAGGCTCCCGAAGGCCTTGCGGATCCAGAGATAGGCGTTGGCCCCCGCCCCGATGGCGAGGCCCAGCAGGAAGGCCCAGGCCAGCTCCCAGGCATGGAGGTGGTACGCCCTCGCCTGGGGAAAGAGGGGGGCCGTCCCCATGATGCTGGAGAACACGACATAGCCCGTGGCGGACGCCACCACGCAGGGGATGAGGGCCTCCGGTGTCACCTGGCCGTGGTGCTCGGCGGCCATCAGGGCGCCGGAGAGCGGCGCGCGGAAGACGGCGGACAGGGCTGAGGCGGCTCCGGCCTCCACCATCACCAGGGGGTGCGCATGGAGCCGCCGGAAGGGGGACACGCGCCGGCTCAGCCAGCGCGAGGCCCGGTGGTATTGCAGGCCGAGGGCCGCGCCCAGCCACTTCCCCGGTCCCTCGACGCCGGCGCTGCCTCCGAAACCGATGGTGAGGACGCAGGCCAGCACCTTGCCCATGGAGCGGCGGAACGGGAAGGCGACGTGGGGAGACACGTGGGCCAGGTCCAGGTCCTTGAAGAGGGAGACCTCGCCGATGCCCGAGAGGGACAGCCAGAGGGTGGTGAGGAATAGACCGATGGCGGGGAGAACCACGGCCAGGTGGGTGCGGGTACCCCAGCCTGAGATCCACGGCAGCAGGTGAACCAGGCCGGCGAGGGCCCCGGTGACGAGGAGCCCGATGAGGGCCCCCAGCGGCATCACCACGAAGACCAGCCGCCGGCTGTGGGCCAGGAGGCGCAGCTGCTGGAAGCGTTTGGGCAGGAGATGGTCGGGAAGGGCTGGCATCGGACTCCGGATCCGCCTGGGCGCGTCTCCGGATGAGTCTACCGGCAAGCGACTCAGTGGGTCGGGAGAGAGGCCGGAACTTCCGGGGAACGGGCGTCACTCCGTCCCTTCCGGTGGGTGAACTCCCCGAGCATCATGGGCACGGCGGCCTTGAGCATGAAGGTGAAGAGCAGGAACCCGAGGGCGAAGATGCCCGCGGCGACGAGAACCTCCGTCAGAGAGGGACGGTACTGGTAGATCTCGCCCAGCGTATCCGGAGTGAGGCCGGGGATGATGAGGCCCATGCCCTTCTCGATGTAGACGCTGCTGTAGATCAGCACGCAGCCGATGTTCAAGGTGATCCAGTTCTTCCGGGTCCGGGGGATGAGGAAGAGCAGGAATGCCGCGAGCCCGCAGGCCACCGAGGCCCAGGCGAAGGGCACCAGGGTCGTGTGCCCCTTCAGTCCGAAGTAGAGGTACTGGCTGTACACCACGTGCTCGGTATTGGAGTAGAACTCCTTGAAGGCCTCCGCCGCCGTGAGGAACAGGTTGAAGCCCATGGTGTAGGCCATCAGTTCCGCCACCTTGAAGATGGCCTCGTCGGTGATGCGGAGCTTGGTCGTCTTCCGGAGGATCTGGAGCAGGATGAGCAGGATGGCAGGGCCGGAGCAGAAGGCCGAGGCGAGGAACTTGGGGGCCAGGATGGCGGAGTTCCAGAAGGGCCGGGCCGCCAGTCCGTTGTACAGGTACGCCGTCACGGTGTGGATGCTCACGGCCAGGGGGATGGACAGGAGCACCAGGGGCAGCACCAGCTTCTTCACATAGTGCCGCTCGGTGTAGGCGCAGTAGAGCAGATAGGTCACCACGAACCAGTTCAGGAGCAGGTAGCCGTTGAGGACGAGCACATCCCAGGCCAGCAGGGACTGGGGCCAGTTGAGGCGCCCCACGAACGGCATGATGTGCCAGAAGCGGTCGGGGCGGCCGATGTCCACCATCACGAACCCGAGGCACATGATCAGGGCGCTGATGGCGAGCATCTCGCCCAGGATGGTGATCTCCTTGATGGGCTCCCAGTCGTAGATGTAGGCGGGGATGACCAGCATGATGGAGGCCGCGGCCACGCCCACCAGGAAGGTGAAGTTGCCGATGTAGAAGCCCCAGGAGACCTGGTCGCGCATGTGCGTGGCGATGAGGCCCTGGTTCAGCTGGCCCACGTAGGCCCAGGCCCCGGCGGCGACCAGGACCAGCAGGAATCCCACCCAGGCGTAGTAGGCGCGGTTGCCCTTCGCCAGGAGACGGAGGGTGTCGAGGATGAAGCGTCCGAACGTGCGCAGCGTGACCATGGCCTCAGACCCCGTAGAAGTAGAAGAAGTTAGGCTGGGTGTTGAGATCCTCCTTGAACTTGAAGACCCGCTTGTTCTCCAGCACGTAGCGGATCTCGCTCTTCGGATCCAGGAGGTTCCCGAACTTCCGGGAGCCGGTGGGGCAGATCTCCACGCAGGCCGGATACAGGCCCTTGCGGGTACGCTGGACACAGAAAGTGCACTTCTCCACCACGCCCTTGGGGCGCGGCCGGTTGCCCAGGTAGTGGGTCTCGGGGTTCACCTCCGCGGAGGGGACGTGCGGTTCGCCCCAGTTGAAGTGGCGGGCTCCGTAGGGGCAGGCGGCCATGCAGTACCGGCAGCCGATGCACCAGTTGTAGTCCACCACGACGATTCCGTCCTTCTCGCGCCAGGTGGCACCCACGGGGCAGACCTTCACGCAGGGGGGCTTCTTGCACTGCTGGCACTGGACCGGCATGTAGAAGTGGCCCTCCTGGGGAACCTCCTCCGGGTTGTAGTACTGGTCGGCGTGGCGGAGGTCGACGCCCTCCTCCTTGTCCAGCTGGAGCACGCGGATCCACTGGATCTCCGGATCGCGGGACTGGTTGTTCTCCTTCACACAGGCGTGGACGCAGCGCCGACAGCCTATGCAGCGGCTGAGGTCCAGCGCGTATCCGAAGATCACGCCGGGCATGGGCGGCTCGTTGCCCACGTGGACGTCCCTGCCGTACTTCTCGCGGTACTCCCGTTCCAGCCGGGCGATGACGTCGTTGACCTCCTCCTTGGAAAGCTCCCTGAAGTTGTGCTGGAGGAACTCCTCGTGGCTGATCTTCCCGCAGCCGGTGAGCGCGCCCGCGACGGCGGCGACGGCCGTTCCGAGGAAGGCCCGGCGGGAGCCCTCCCCTTCGCAGTCGCAGGATTCGTGGGGCTTGCGGGGGTTCAGGTCGGCGGTCATCGGGCACCCCCCTTCACGGCCTGGATGGATTGGGGCGGAACGGGCGGCGGCATGGGCTTCAGAGGCTTGAAGTGGGGCGAATGCGGGTTGTGGCAGTTAACGCAGAGAAGGTATTCCTTCGCGCCGTTCCAGTGTCCGGTGCGCTTGCCGTGGACCCCGACCCGCCAGTCCCGGTACTTGTCCCCGTGGCACTGGCCGCAGAGCCGATAGGACACGGTGAAATCGATCTTCTCCCCGCTGACCAGGTGGAGCTTGTCCCGGTCCGCGGCATCGTGGCAATCCAGACACCACCGGCTCGCCGGCCCGTGATTGAGGACGATGTCCTGGTGCATGTCCGTCAGCTGGCGGGGCTTGGGATTCACCTTCATGGATTTCCCGTCGTGGCAGCTGGTGCAGGGGAAGATCCCGTCGCTGAAGGGCGGCTTGGGAACCTGGATCCCCTCGGGGGTGGAGGTCTCCTCGCCCTTCGGAGGGGAAGCCTGGGCCCGGACCGCCATCGGCGAGACGGCCAGGAGAGCACCCAGGACCCAGGCGCAGGGATGGAAGGTTTTTGCGACGGACGAAGACAAGGTGCCTCCTCCTTGAGTGGGGCCGACCCCTGCAGCCAGGCAAAGGAAGCCCGCGGGGGTCCTTAGACGATCAGAAGGTACTTTGAGAATGTGATGACACAGAATATGGCCAGGTCGAAACCGAAGGCCAGGGGAGACTGACGGACCTTGGTCACATCTGGCGGATCAGGTCTTCCGCTTCAACCCGACGGTCCGGGAGGGCCTCCTGGACTCACCGGGCGTTGGGGCGCCTTCATGAACCGTGGAACCAGGATGAGAGCGAGGCCATACACCATGAAGGCCAGGAACAGCGTCAGGGGCCGGCCCACGGAGAGGTCCTCGAACAGGAACTTGATGGCAGCGACTCCCAGCAGGGGGTAGACCAGCCAGCGGAGCTCGCTTGAGGGAAGACGCCGGCCCAGAATCGAGAGCCCGATGGCGGCGAGGGAGAGGGCGCCGGTCCGCAACGCGGCCAGCAGGCCGGCATCCGGAATCCCCGGCGGGGTCGACCGGAGGCCTGCCCAGATGACGAGGGAGCCGAGGCCGAGGACCGCCTGCACCCCCACGAGGAGGGACGGCACCCTGATGCGCCACGGGAGGGGCTCTGGTGGCTGCTCCCAGGCGATGAGCAGGTGGGTCGTGACCAGGAATCCCAGGATGACCATCGCCGGAAGGGAGGGGGGCCCCCAGCCGGCTCCCGGGGACCCGAGGAAGGCCGCAAGCGCCTGGGCCAGGAGCCCGGAGGCGAGGGCCGCGGTCGTCAGGTACACGGCGGCATGGAGGATGGGGATGGTCCGCCGGAGCCGGAGGCCGAGCACTGTGGCGGCCAGTCCCAGGACACCGGCGGCAAGCGCGAAGGCGCCACGCGGAAGCAGGATGGGCCCCCCCAGCAGCAGGAACACCAGGGCGAGGGTGGTGAAGAAACTGAAGTTCGCCCGGAGGTCCTCCCGGTCTGCGGCGAACGGGAAGGCCGCGCCGTAGCAGCCGAGACCAGCGATTAGTACGCCACCGCCCAGCAATCCGGCACCCGATCCTGAGGCCAGTGCCACGTGGACGGCACCCCCGAAGCCTGCCAGCAGGACCAGGGTCGTCTGGATCGCCTCGAAGGCGTTCAGCGTGCGCTGACGCTGGAACATGCGGACGGCGAAACTGCCGAGATAGATCACCACGAGGGCCAGGGCCAGGACCATGGTGCGGTTCGGCGACAACGTCCGGTAGCCTTCGGGGGGACCGCCTGGCCAGGCGGTGAGGATGGTGAGCGTCAGGACTGCGGCATCGGCCGCCAGGGCGGCGGGCCAACGGATCGCGTGCCATTTGCGGCCGTAGGTCAGCCAGAGGGAGCCCACCCCGAAGGCGAGAAAGAGGACGACGAACGACTCGATGGACTGGGTCGCGACCATCAGCCCGAAGGCGGTCGCCAGCGCGGCGAGGGTGGCGAGCCAGGCGATGGCCTTCAGGGAGCGGACCCAGGCCAGGCCAATATGGAGGCAGGCCGCGCCCAGGAGGATGGCCGCCGCGGAGGCAGGCTTCAGGATCGCGAAGGTCGTCGTGGATTCCCACACCAGGGGGTAGACGACCAGCACGGAGGGAAGGGCATAGAACGTGGCGCGGAGGGGAGACGGCGTACGCCAGGCCACCAGGGCCCAGGTGGCCGCGTAGACGAGGCCCAGGGCCATACCGGCGATGCGGGGGATCGTCCCGGCGTCGGTGAGGGTGCGGAGGAGGAAGGCGCCGCCCAGGATGAGGCACACCTGGCCGGCCATCCCGAGAATGGGCGCCAAGGTGGAACGCTCCTCCGGGGCCGGTTCCAGGGGCTGGATCCCGTCCGGGGGCATCAGGCCCGTGGTGAGGGGAGCGCCGCCGTAGCCCTCAAGGCGATTCACCCGGGACTCCAGGCGTTCCAGGGCCTCCGTCAGGGCCTCGACCCGGGCTTCCAGGTCTCTTCGCGAGGAAGGGGAGGACGCGATGGGAAATGGATCGTGAAGGGGCGGGACCATGGGCCGGGACTCCCGGAACGGGTTTCTGGATACAGAGGTGGAATGATGGCCCCCATGGCAGACCCGACGGGCCGACCCGTCAAGGAAAATTGTTCATTCCAATGGAGATATAGGAGTGACAATGATGTTTTCAGGAGGGTTCCATGAGGCTGGACACGTACCGCACGCTGGGCCATTCAGGGCTGCGGGTGAGCCCCGTCTGCCTGGGCACCATGACCTTCGGCACGGAGTGGGGCTGGGGGGCCGATGAGGCAGGAAGCGGGGCGATCCTCGACCGCTACCTGGGAGCCGGCGGCAACTTCATCGACACGGCGAACATCTACACGAAGGGCCACAGCGAGGCCATTCTGGGCGACTACTTCGCCCACCGCGGAGGCCGGGACCGGGTGGTGCTGGCCACCAAGTTCTGCGGCAGCCTCTACCCTGGCGATCCCAACGCCGGCGGGGCCGGGCGGAAGGCCATCCACCAGCAGCTGGAGCAGAGCCTGCGGCGGCTGAAGACGGACTACGTGGACCTCTACTGGATGCACTTCGAGGATCCCCATACGCCCATCGAGGAGACCCTCCGGGCTCTGGACGATCTGGTGCGCGCCGGGAAGGTCCGCTACATCGGCGTCTCCGACAGCCCGGCCTGGAAGGTGGCCCAGGGCCAGGGAGAGGCCCGCTTCCGGGGCTGGTCGCCCCTCATCGCCCTGCAGGTCGAGTACTCTCTCAGCGAGCGCACCGTGGAGCACGACCTCATGCCCATGGCCGAGGCGATGGGTCTGGGCGTGACGCCCTGGTCGCCCCTGAAGGGTGGCCTCCTCAGCGGAAAGTATGGCCGCCACAAACATCCGGATGGCGAGGGCCGCCACGTGCCGGGCGTGTCGAGGCACCTCACCGAGGCCAACTTCGCCATCATCGACACCCTGGAGTCCGTGGCGGCGGAATCTGGTACCGGCGTGGCCCAGGTGGCCCTGGCCTGGGTGCTGGCGCGGCCCGGCGTGGCCAGCCCCATCCTCGGCGTGCGGACCCTGGCCCAGCTGGAGTCGAACCTCCAGGCCCTGGAGGTTCGCCTCTCGGTGGACCAGACGGCCCGGCTGGACGCCGCCAGCGCCCCGACGCCCATCTTCCCCCACGGCTTCCTGCAGAACACCCGCCACGTCATGCAGGGCGGGACCAGCGTCAACGGCCTGGCCTCGGATCCCTGGCCTCTGGCACCGAAGACGGAGGCCGAGCGGTGGTGAGGATCCTGCTCGCCCTCTGCTTCGCGGCCATTCTGGGGGCCCAGGACACGACGGTGGTCCTGGTGCGCCACGCGGAGCGCCAGTCCATCTGGGATGGCGACTCGCCCCTGGGGGAGGCGGGCCTCCGCCGGGCCCAGGCCCTCGTGCCCCGGCTGGCGACCTTCCACCCTGCGGCCCTCTACACCTCGGACCTCCAGCGCACCCGCCAGACCCTCGCGCCCCTGGCCGCGAGGCTGGACCTGACGCCCTCCACCTTCCCCAAGCACGCCTCGGCCGAACTGGCCGCGGCCATTCTCCGGGACCACCGGGGGCAGACCGTGGTGGTGTGCTGGCACCACGACCTGATGAAAAAACTGGTCCGGGCCCTGGGCGTGAAGAGCCCCGTGCCCCACTGGCCCCTGGCCAGCTACGACCCGCTGTGGATCGTCCGGGTGCCGGCGCAGGGGACGGCGTCGCTCGAGGTGGGGACCCAGCAGGAGCAGCTGGCACCTGCGTCCTGACGACCGATCAGCGCCAAGTCGGTTCGGGTTTTCCGAGGGCGGTCAGCACCTCCTCCGCCGCACGCAGGCCATGGTCCTGGGCCTCCTCGAAGAGGGCCAGGCCGCTGAGTTCCGTGTGGGCGAAATGAACACCCTCGAAGGGACGGGACAGGGCCAGGAAGGCCGGATCCCACAACAGCCCGGGCTCGGGCCGCACCATGGCGTGGCCCCAGCGCATGACGTCCAGCCGTGCCACCAGCGGATCAAGGTCCGGATGGGCGCGGCGCAGGTCGTCCATCACCAGCTTCGCGCAGGCCCGCCAATCCATGGCCAGAAGCCGCGCCCGCTCCGCGGCGGGGTGGGGGCCCGGGAAGGGGCGGTAGTAGGTCCACACCGTGGGGCCGTAGTCCCGCAGGCTCTGATGCGTGGCCACCACGTAGCCCAGCCCCTCGCTGTCGCGGAGGACATTGTCCCAGGCGAGGGGGAAGGCGGGCTCTGCGGGCCGGGCCCGCAGGGTGAGGTTGGCCACCAGCCAGGGGGCGTTCTGGATGCGGCTCCAGGCGGGGCGATTCTCCCGCAGGCCGTCCACCACATGGACAGCCACGTGCTGGGGACCGGCCCAGATGACCCGCTCCACCCGCCAGCCCAGCGCCTTCCCGGCCGCTGCATCCCAGGCCCGGACTTCCAGGCCGTGGCGCCCCCGGCGGACCGAGGTGACCGCCACCCCGCAGCGGAGCCGGTCGCCCACGGCCCGGCGCAGGTGGGCGACGAGGAAGCCGTTGCCCTCGGGCCAAGCGAGGAGGGGCCGCGAGTCCTCGCCCGGCCCCTGCTTGCGGGCGGCGAAGTAGAAGAGGCCCGCCCAGGCGCTGGTGGTGTCCAGGCGGCATCCGTAGTCGTCGCGGCAGCCGTAGTCCAGCAGCCAGCGCAGGCGGGGCGAATCGTACCCCCGCTGGTCGAGCCACTGGGCGAAGGAGAGGGCGTCCAGGGCCCTCGGCTCGGGATCGTCCGAGCAGCGCGACCGCGGGATGGCGAAGGCGGGACGCCTCCGGCGGTCCCGGAAGGCCACCCAGCGATCCACCTCGCGGAAGAAGGCGTGGTACTGCCGCTCGTCCTCGGCGCTGGCGCCCGCCCGCAGGTAGAGGCCCTCCCACCACTGGCCGACGGCGAAGATGCGCTCCTCGGGGGCCCGCACCAGGGCCTCCTCGGGGAAGACCGGCTCCCCCTGGGCGTCGTAGCCGGCCACGAGCCCGCACTCGGTCAGCAGGCGCACCAGGGCGGCGTTCTCCTTGAGCGGGGCGGGCACGTAGTGGGCGGCCCAGGGGAAGGCGCTCACGCCATTCCGGCCCGAGCGGGCCGTGCCGCCGGGCTCCCGTTCCAGTTCCAGCACCCGGTAGTCCCGGAAGCCCGCCCCCTCCAGGCGCCACGCGGCGCTCAGCCCGGCGACCCCGCTCCCCACGATGAGAACCTTCTCCGATTCGAAGGTGGCCGGTTCGGGGAAGCCGCCGTCCCGGACATGGTGGCCCAGGGACGCGTCGGGGCCCATCAATTCCCCGATGAAGGGCGGGGCGTCCGGATCCCGGCGGCAGGCCCGGGGGAGCCCCGCCAGGGCGGCGGTCGCCAGAAACGCGCGGCGCTTCACGACCAGCGCCTCCATTCCCGCGCGTAGAGATGCACCAGCACCTGGTTGTCCAGGCGGTTCACCTCGGCGGGCACCCGGTCCATGTCGTGGGGGAAGGTGAACATGGCGATCATGGATCCGTCAGCGAGGTAGCGCAGGTCCGGCAGGGTGTGCTGCGGCACGCCGAAGTCCTGCTTCGAGGCCAGCACGAAGCCCCACACGCCGAACGAGGGCACGGCCAGGTGGTAGGGACGGGTGTGGAAGCCCGCGGCCTCCAGGGTGGCGTCGATGCACCAGAAGGATTCCCGGGCCATGAGCGGCGAGGTGCTCTGCACGGAGACGATGCCGTCCTCCGCCAGCCGCCGCCGGAGCAGCCGGTAGAACCGCGTGGTGTAGAGCTTGCCCAGGGCGTAGGAATTCGGATCCGGGAAGTCCACGATGGCCAGGTCGAAGGGCCGGCCCGAGGTCTCCGTCAGCCAGACCATGGCATCGGCGTTGACCACCTTCACCCGGGGATCGTCCAGGGACCCGCCGTTGAGCTGGCGCACCAGCACCTGGTTCCGGGCCATGTCCGTCATGGCCGGATCCAGATCCACCAGCACCACCTCCTGGACGGAGGGATGCTTCAGGATCTCGCGGACCGCCAGGCCGTCGCCGCCGCCGCAGACCAGCACGCGGCGGGCATCGGGGCGCACGGCGAAGGCGGGATGCACCAGGGCCTCGTGGTAGCGGTACTCGTCGGCGCTCGAGAACTGGAGGTTGCCGTTGAGGAAGAGCTGGAAGCTGCCCCGGCCGCGGGTGAGCACGATGCGCTGGTACGGGCTGTCCTTCGCGTAGACGATCTCGTCGGCGAAGATCTCCTCCTCCATCACCAGGGTGAACCGCTGGGCCGCCACCAGGCCCAGGGCCAGGAGGACCATCACCGCCACGCAGCGGGCCCGCAGCATGAGGGCGGGCCCGAGCAGGGGCCGCAGCAGGAAGGTCGACCAGAGCCCCACGGAGGCGTTGAGCAGGCCGAAGAGGAGGCTGGTCCGCACCAGGCCCAGCTTGGGCATGAACAGCAGGGGGAAGAGCAGGGAGGCGAATAGGCCGCCGATGTAGTCCAGGGTGAGGACGCCCGCGATCAGGTCCTTGAACTGCACCTGCTCCTTCAGGATCCGCATGAGGATGGGGATCTCCAGGCCCACCAGGGTGCCCACGGAGGTCACCAGGCCGTAGAGCACGAACCGGAAGGCGTGGGTGTGGGCGAAGGCCTGGAAGAGGATGGGCGCCGAGAATCCGCCCACGAGGGCCACCGCCAGTTCCAGGTCCACGAAGCGGCGGGCCAGTCCCCGCTGGAGGAACTTCGACAGGTACGAGCCCAGCCCCATGGCGCTGAGGTACACCCCGATCACCGTGGAGAACTGCGTGACCGAGTCCCCCAGCAGGTAGCTCGACAGCGTTCCGGCCACCAGCTCGTAGATCAGCCCGCAGGACGCGATCAGCAGCACGCTGATGAAGAGGAGGGGCGCCTTGAGCAGAGGCGGGGCTGCGGGGGACTCCGGTTCACCCATGGATCGCGGCGGCGATGATGAGGCTGATGCCGAGGATGAGGCTGCCGAGGACGATGCCGAGGGCGATGTTCTGGTCGTCCTCCATCTCCTTGCGCAGGGAGAAAGGCAGGATCTTCACCAGCACGAGCCAGACCAGGCCGAGGATGACCAGGCCCAGGACGGAGAAGACGGCGGCCAGGAAGAGCTGGTTCAGCAGATGGTCGAAGTTCATCACTTGCCTCCGTGGAAACCGTTGTTGTGCAGGAAGGTTCGGTAGGCGCCGGGAGTCTGGCGGATGCTGGGGGGCAGGTCCGCCCGGCGGCGGTCCCCGAAGTACTCCCGCCCGAGGAAGCCGTTGGCGACGGTGAGACCGAAGCCGCCCAGGAGGAAGAGCCCGTAGAGGATGCGCATCACTCGCCTCCGCTCTTGCTGGCGTACATGCTCTCCTGCCAGCGCCGCGTCTCGAAGGCCATCACCCGGAACACCATGAGAAGGGGGAGCACGAGGATGGCCGCGAGGGCCAGGCCAGGGTAGAGCCACCGCATGACCCCGGCCCGGAGCTCCACGACCACGGCGTTCACGGGGGGCCGCTTGCCCTCCCACTGGGGCGCGAGCCGGAGGACGTACGATCCCGGCGGCACGGCGCTCAGATACACGGTCTGGGTGCGGCCCCCCTCGCTCCAGGATTCGCCGCCGTCCACGCCGTGGTAGTAGCTGGAGGCGACCTCGAAGAGCTCGGCGACGCCGGTCTGTTCGCTCACCAGGGCGCCATCCAGCCCCACCCAGCTGTTGTCCACGGGGGCGGAGACGGTGACGGCCAGGTTCTTGTGGCCATCCGCGATGGTGATGGGATCGGAGAAGAAGACGGGTTCCTGGGGCTCGGTGGCGTCCGGCGCCGGAGCGCCGGGCGCGGAGGCGGGCCGCCGCACGGGGATGCCGCGCGCCGGGGTCTGGGCCTCCGGGGCCAGCTGGGCCAGGTCCAGGCGCTTCTCGAAGAGCAGGGTGTTCCGATGCGTGACGGACTCGGCCATCACGAGCAGGAGGAGGAGGCCGAGGGCCGCCACCGTCCAGGGCACCATCCCCCTGAGAGCCACCTTCTGGGGATTGGGCTGGAAAGAGGCGATGCCCCGGGGCGCCGGGAGGCCTGCGGGCAATCGGAACCCGGCCTGGACCTCGCGTGGCTCCAGGTACTCCGACAGGCTCCAGTTGATCTCCTCGCCGCCGCCGGGGTGGGCTTGCCGCTCCAGCGTGAGGCTGCGGGGCGGCGCCACGAACTCCGTGACCTGGACCCGCTCGCCCTGTTCGACGGTCCAGTAGAACTCGCCCCACACGCCCTCGACCACGGCGGTCACGTCCTGGAAGCGGCGCCAGTTCCCGCCCTGGAACGGGAGGTTGCGCTGGGAGGGACGGAGGGCGGGCACCTCCCCGGGGGGCAGGGCCCGGGCCAGGCTCCAGTGGCCATCGCTCTCCACCAGCCAGAGGAACCCATGCCGGCTGTCCAGCAGCAGGTACTCGGTCCAGGGATAGGCGATGCCGTCCACGGTGCAGCTGCGGCGGAGCTGGCCGATGCAGGTCACCGCCTCGCCGCGGAGCGTGCCCTCGGCGCCGAGAGGGAGCACCACCTCCGGATGGGGCTGCTTCAGGCTCTTGAGGAAGGCCAGCTTCCCGCCCTCCGCCGAGAGGAGGCTCCCGCAATTGGGGCAGCCCACGCGCAGCGTCTGGTCCGGGGCCCGCAGGGCGAGGGCGCCGCCGCAGGATGGGCAGTTGAGGGCCTGGGCGCCCACCTTGGGGGCCTTGCGCGCGCCGCCCTGGATGCCCAGCTCCTCCAGGGCCACCTGCCGACCCAGGAAGAAGAGGGGCGGCTCCTCCCCGTAGTCCAGGGTGGCGAAGGCGCCATGGGGGCCGGAAAGATCCGCGTAGCGGTAGTGTCCCCCGGGCTCCACGGCCCAGGGGATCTCCCCCTCGGCGCTGTGGAAGGTGGCCTCGCTCAGTTCCGCCACGGTCCATTGGCCGTCGATGCCCAGGTTCAGGGTGCCGCCGGCGGCGAGTACCTCGAGGGCCGGCAACGGCCCGTGCGGTGCCTGGGTGAAGGTGAGGTAGAAGCGGCCCTGGGCCTCGGCCAGCCAGCCCCAGCGGCCGTCGTCCAGGGCCAGGTACCACTCGTCCCAGAAGCCGCCGAGGGGATGCTTCAGCTGCACGCGTCCGGCCAGGGAGAAGGCGCGGCCCGCGTGGCGGCCGGTGGCGCCCAGGGCCAGGGGCGAGCCCGTGTCCACCAGGTCGGCCACCTTGCCAAGCAGCTCCGGGTCCCGGTCGCGGCGGGCGGCCAGCGCCTTGCAGTAGCCGCAGACGGCCACCATCGTGCCCGGCCGGAAGGTCAGGGCGGCACCGCAGCTGGGGCAGGAGGAGAGGGTGCTCATGGGGTTGTGCCGATTATGCCCCAGGCGGTCACAGCAGGGGCAGGATCCTTCGCAGTCCCTCCCGGAAGGCCGACTCGGGCGTGAGGAGGCTCAGCACCAGATGCCCGTCCCCGGGCAGGTCGAAGAAGGAGCCGGGGTGGGTGAGCACCCCGGTCTCCCGCAGCAGGCGCAGGGCGCAGGCGTCGTCGGCGTCCAGGGCCGGACGGCGCAGCAGGACGGACCAGCCCCCCTCCACCGGCAGGCGCGAGAGGTGGGGGCGGTCCGTCAGGGCCAGGTCCAGGGCGGCGAGGTTGGCCCGGAGCCGGCTCCGCACCTGCTCCCGGATGCCCGGGGCGAGGGCGAGCAGGGTCGCCGCCGCCGCCTGGGCGGAGGCGGAGACGGAGAGATACTGGTCTGCCAGGAAGCCAAGGGCCTCCAGGCTGCTGGTGGAACCGGGTCCCCGGGCGGCGATCCAGCCCAGCTTCACCTGGGGCAGCGCGGCGATTTTGCTCAGGCCTGAGAGGAGGAAGACGGGGCAGGGCGGGTCGAGGTCTTCCAGGGCGGTGGGCAACCGGTCCTCCGGAGGCTCCAGGGCGTAGTCCGCGAAGACCTCGTCCACCAGCAGGGCCAGGTCATGCCGGGCGCAGAGCCCCGTCAGGCTCGACCATTCCGATTTGGACAGGAAATGTCCGGTGGGGTTGTTGGGGTTCACGACGACGATGGCGCGGGTGCGGTCACCCACGGCGGCCTCCAGGGCCCCGAGGTCCAGGTGCCATCGTTCATGGAAGTACGAGGGCACGGTCCGGGCCTGCAGTCCCTCCAGCCGGGCCAGCCAGTCGAAGAGGGGGTAGCTGGGGCTGGGAACCAGCACCTCGTCGCCGGGATCGCCCAGGAGCTTGAAAAGGAGGGCGTAACCCTCGCTGGTGGAGGCCGTGAGCAGCAGATCCTCGGGACGCAGGCCGTGGCCGTGGTGGATCGCCACGGCCTCGCGCGCCTCGGCCGAGCCGCGAGGATCCGCCGCGTAGCGCAGCACCGAGGGCCCGGACAGCGCCGCGCGGAGGTCCGCTTCGGGATAGCTGAAGCCGCAGGTCGTGGGGTTCGACACCGTGAGGTCCAGCACCATCTCCCCAGCCGCCCGGCGCTCGGCGAGCACCCGCGACAGGGGGTTGGGTTCGAAGTGGTCCGGCAGGCGGGAGGAACGGCGCATGGGCTCCAGGTTAGCCACGCTCAGTGCCCGATTGGGGAAGGCCTCGGCGGGATGTGGACCCGGACCACCAGGACGGCCAGGGCGCAGGCGAGGATGCCGGGCACCACGAGCCCGGCCTGTCCGGTGGTCTCCGCGAGAAAGACGACGGGCACGAGGAGGGTGCGGTGGCTGGCCCCGGCGAAGGCCGCGGCCCCCAGCATGACCATGAGCCCGGGATAGGCCGGCAGGAACCAGGCGCCGAAGGCCGCCCCCAGGCCTGCGCCCATGGCGATGGTGCAGAGCCACATGCCGCCCACGCCGCCCGACGCCAGGGTGAGGGCCGTGGCCAGGATCTTGAGGGTCATGAAGAGCAGGGCCGGGCCGGGGGCCGCGGGACCACGCAGGAGGGACACCACCAGTTCCAGCCCTCCGCGCTGGGTGATGGCCAGGTCGTGGAAGAAGAAATGGCCGGGCGCCGCCAGGAGGGCCAGCCCCAGGCCGCCGGCCAGACCCCGCGCCCACAGCGGCAGGCCGGCCAGGGCGGACTTCATCCAGTCCCTTGCGGTGAGGAAGAGGCTGGCGCCGAGGCCGCAGGCGAGTCCCAGCGGCAGGGCGGCGATCAGTTCGCGAAGATTCACGGTGTAGGGGCCCGCGATGGGCAGGAGGGGCCGGGGACCGGCAAGGGCGACGAAGACGGCGTACCCTGCCGCGGCGGCGACCACTGCGGGGAAGAATTCCTCGGACCGGAGTTCGCCGTCATGTTCGGCGGCGAAAAGGGCGCCGGAGAGCGGCGCCCGGAAGACCACGGCGACCGCCGCCGCGGCGCCGGCCATCACCGTCGACAGGGGCTGGGCCTTGAGACGCCGGAGGAACCGGAAGCGACGGGCGAGGGCGCTCAGGCCCCGGTGGAACTGCACGCCCAAGGCGGCTCCCAGCCACTTGGCGGGGCCCTCCAGCCCGGTGCTCCCGCCCAGGCCGATGGTGAACGCGCAGCCCACCACCTTGGCCAGGGAGCCCCAGAACGGGAAGGCCTCGAAGGGGCTGTGCTTGGCCAGGTCCAGGTCCTCGAAGAGGGAGACCTCTCCCGTGCGGGTCCAGGTGAGCCAGAGGGTGCAGAGCGTGATGGCCAGGAAGGGCATGACGAGCCGAAGGTGGCTGTGCCCGAGGCCGCGGATGAGGTGGGTCACGCCCTCATCCAGCAGGAGCATCGTCAGGCTCATGATGAATCCCACAGCCGCGCCCAGGGGCAGGGTGGAGAGCAGGATCCGCCGGGTGTGGGCGAAGAGGCGGAGGTTGTTGTGGCGGGAGGGGACGGGCATGGGGGGCTCTCAAGAGGACTGTCTTGACATTTATTTGACCACAAATGATTGGGGCTCATATTAAAATGGGGAGATGGACAAGGCAGGGAACATCGAGGGCATCTTCCGGGACCTCCGGCGCGTGGTGCATGCCCTGGAGCTCTACTCCAAGGACGTGAACGCCCGGTTCGGCCTCACGGCGCCCCAGCTCTGGGCCCTGTGGGAACTGGGGCGGGACGGGCCGCTGGCCCTGGGAGCCCTGGCCCAGGCCCTTCAGCTCCATCCCTCCACGATGGTCGGGGTGGTGGACCGCCTTGAGGCCAAGGGGCTGGCCCTTCGCGATCCGGATCCATCGGACGGCCGTCGGATACGGATCGGGCTGACCCCCAGGGGACGGACCCTCCTGAAGCAGGCGCCGCATCCGGCCCAGGGTCGGCTGGTCCATGGGCTCCAGGTCATGAGCGATCGCCGGGTCGCCGAGATCCAGCGCGCCCTGGCCACCCTCGTGAGGTTGATGGAGGCGGGAGACCTGGACGCGCAGTTCTTCTTCTCGGAGGAGTAGCCTCCTGTCTCGTTCTCCCTGGTGGGATAATGCCCCCTGATCCCCGGAGGCTCCCATGGCGAAGACACCCAAGGTGGCGGTGCTGCTGGCCGGCTGTGGCCACCTGGACGGTGCGGAGGTGCGGGAGGCGGTCCTCACCCTCCTGGCCCTGGACCAGCACGGGGCCGACTTCCAGTGCATCGCGCCCAATGCGCCCCAGCACCACGTCATCAATCATGTCACCGGTGAGCCGGTACCAGGCGCCGTGCGCAACATCCTGGAAGAAGCCAGCCGCATCGCCCGGGTGGGCCAGTGCCTCGATCTGGCCAAGGCGAAGGCCGGGGACTACGACGCCTTGTTGATGCCCGGCGGCTATGGTGTGGCGAAGAACCACTGCAGCTTCGCCTTCAAGGGAGCGGACGCCGAAGTTCGACCCGACGTGGCCGCCTTTGTCCGGGCCTTCTTCGACACGAAGAAGCCTGTGGGGGCCATCTGCATCGCCCCGGCCCTGGTGGCCCTCACCCTGTCCGGCCGGGCGTCCGTCCAGCTCACCCTGGGCAACGACGCGGGCTGCGCCGCCGCCGTGGAGAAGCTCGGCCAGTACCACCGGAACACGCCCAGCCCCCGGGAGATCGTCATCGACGAGGACCTGAAGCTTGTCACCACCCCCGCCTACATGTTCGACGACGCACGCCTGTCGGATGTGTGGGTCGGGATCGAACGCTGCGTGGCGGAAGTGCTGAAGCGCTGCTAGGGTCTGTTTTTAAATTGGATGTGAGCCGCGACGGCGGCCAGCCGTGTTCCAGGCAAGGCGAGGGTCGAAGGGCGATGGGGTGACATCGTTCGAGGCCCTCAACGCCGCCTGGGGCCGGCTGGCCACCGTCCCGGAGGGCAAGGGGCGGCGCCCGGCGCGATCCTGCGTCAGGCTCCTCGGCCGTAGTGCCGCTGCGGCTTTCGTCGCCTTCCTGGCCTCGCTTGGGCGGCGCCCCTTGCGCGGCCGCACCCCAATTTGAAAACAGACCCTAGCCGTTCTCCCGCCGCGGATGGACCAGCCGCCGCAACCCCGGGTTCAGGGTGCGGCTGGCGGCGAGGATGCGGGCCTCGTCATCCAGGGCCTTGATCCAGGGGACGGCGTGGCCCAGGGCCAGGCCGGAATCGGGCAGGGAGAGGCTGCGGTCAAGGGCCCGGAGCACCTGCTCGGCTACGGGGCCGGCCTCCGTCCAGCGGGAACCTGCGAGGGCCTCGGCCTGGACGGGGCGCAGGGGCGGCTGGATGAGGGCCACGAGCGGTTCGAGACCCAGTTTCGGATTCTGGAGGAAGGCCGCCAGCACGCCGGCCGTGGGCGTGCGCCACACCAGCCCCCAGAGCGGCCGGGGGGCGTGGAGGGCCAGGCTGCGGCGCTCACCCTGAGTCATGCCCGTCCACAGCTGCTGGAGCTTCTCTGTGGCCTGCTGGCGGGCCTGGGGATGGGCCGCGGCGTCCCCGGCCACGGCCGCCAGGGCCCGCCACGGCAGACGCGCGAGGAGGGCAGAGCGCAGGTGGGCCGGGGCCTTGGGATGCTGGGCGATCCAGCGCAACAGCAGGGGCCGCTTCTTCAGCTCCGGCAGGTCCGCCGCCGCTTCCAGCCAGCCCCGGGGCGGATCCGGATGACGGAGCAGCCGCAGAAACCGCGGCCAGGGCAGTTCCGGCGGCAGGGCCCAGGGAGTGGGGGTGGAAGGGGACACGCGGACAGTGTAGGGAATCCGGAGTCCGGACTGAGGACTGAAGACCAGGGCCCGTTTTGCGTCACACTGTCTCCATGTCCCCCGAATTCTCCATCCTGGGCCGGGGCCGCGCGGGGCGGGCCCTGGCGGCAGCCTGGGGAGCGCGTGTCGCCCTGCTCCCCCACACGGCGCGGCCCGAGGGACTCGTGCTGCTGGCGGTGCCGGACCGGGCCGTGGCGGAACTGGCGGAGGCGTTCCCGGGCCGCTGCGTCCACCTTGCGGGGAGTCTGCACCTGGCGGGCGTGCCCTGCGCCCACCCCCTCACCAGCTTCGACGGGAAGCCGGGCGACTGGGCCGGCACGCCGTTGGCGGTCACGGGGGCGGTGCCGGACAGCCTGCGCCGGGCCTTCGGGGATCTCGGCTTCGCGGCCTTCGACCTCCCGGCGGAACTGAAGCCCCTCTACCACGCCGCTGCGGTGCTCACCTCGGGCCACGCGGCCACCCTCCTGCTGGGGGCCGAGGCCCTGCTCCGCGCCCAGGGCGTGGCCCTTCCCGGCCGGGGCCTGCTCCCCCTGGCGGAGGCCACCCTCCGCAACATTGAGCATCATGGCGCCGCCGGTCGCACGGGACCCTTCGTCCGGGGCGACGAGGCCACCATCACCCGCGACGCGGCGGCCCTCCCTGAGCCCTGGCGGGAGATCTTCCTCACGCTGGGTCGCGGCCTCGGCTGAAGCCCCTGAACCCACCTCCGGGAGTCCCATGTCCCAGCTGATCCTCGTCTCGATCCTGTGGGCCCTGTCCTTCGGCCTCACGGCCGAGGTGGCGGGTCTGGGGGCGCCCTTCGTGATGGCGGTCCGGACCATCCTGGCGGCCCTGGTGTTCCTGCCCTTCCTGGATGTGCGGGGGCTCGGCCGGGGCCGGATCCTGGCCTTCGCCGGCATCGGCGCCATCCAGTTCGGCCTGATGTATTTCCTCTACGTCGCCTCGTTTCACTGGCTCCGGTCCGCCGAAGTGGCCCTCTTCACGGTCTTCACGCCCCTGTTCGTGACCTTGGTGGACGGCCTGCTGGAGCGGCGCCTGCCGGGGCGGTTCCTCGCCGCGGCGGCCCTGGCCGTGGCCGGGGCCGCCATCTGCGTCTGGCGGGGGCTCGATCGGCCGGGGCTGCTGCTGGGCTTCCTGCTGATGCAGGGGGCCAACCTCTGCTTCGCGCTCGGCCAGGTGCTCTACCGACGGACTGCGCCCGCGACGGGGAAGCGGGACCGGGGCTTGATGGGCCTCCTCTTTCTCGGTGCCTCCGCCGTGGCCGTGGCCATGGCGGCACCGACCCTCTCCTGGACCCTGATGGCGGGCATCGGGCTCCGGCAATGGGCCGTGCTGCTCTACCTGGGCGTCGTGGCTTCCGGCCTCGGGTTCTTCCTCTTCAACGCCGGGGCCCGGAGGACGAATGTCGGGACCCTCGCGGCCTTCAACAACCTCAAGATCCCCCTGGCGATCCTGGCCTCCGGGCTGGTATTCCGGGAAGCGGTGGACTGGCCCAGGCTGGCCGTCGGCGGTTCCGTCCTCGCCATCGCCCTGGGATTGAACGCCGGGGGAGGCCAGCCATGACCGGATTCACGCCGCCCCTCCCGCTCCGGGCGGAGACGCCGCCTGCCTGGGCCGAGACCGCCCTGGCCGATCCCGAGGCCCTGCTGTCGGATCACGCCCACTGCGAGAAGAAGGCGGCGCTCTCGGCCCTTACGCTGGCCCAGTCTCTCGGTGACGTGCCCCGGGCCTCGGTGATGCTCGCCCGGCTGGCGGAGGAGGAGATGGCCCACTTCCGCCGAGTGCTGGAGGCCCTCCAGGGCTTCGGGTGGACCCTCCGGCCGGATCGCGGGAATGTCTATGCCCAGGCCCTGCATCGGCTGGCGACGAAGGGGGTACTGGACCGCTTGCTCATCGCGGCGCTCATCGAGGCCCGGAGCTGCGAGCGGCTCTGGCTGCTGGAGCGGGCCGCGACCGCCCATCCGGTGCTGGGATCGGCCCCCTGGCTGGCCTTCCTGCTGGAACTGGAACGCTGCGAGGCGGGCCATGCCCTGAGCTACCGGGGTCTGGCGGAGGAGCGCTTCGGGGCCCAGGCCCGGACGAGGCTGGACTGGTGGCTGGACCGGGAGGCGGAGGTCGTTCAGGGCCTTCCCTGGCGGTCCGTGGTCCATTGACCACCTCCTGAGCCCTTGACCCTGGGTAGTTCGGTTCGTGGCATCCTGGGGGAAGCTCCCGAGGCAGCGCATGTCTTCCCTTCCTGATCACGGTCTCAAAGAGATGTCCCCGGTCTTCGGGCCCGAGGTGCTGGGCGCCTGCAAGGGAGGCAGCTTCCACCAGGCCCTGGATTGCCTCAGCCAGAACGGGGACCTGAAGGCCCGCCTGCTGCTGGCCGCCCTGTCCCACTTCGCCGCCAAGGGCTACGACGGGGTGCAGGTGCGGGAGGTGGCCGAGGATGCGGGCGTATCCAAGCCCACTCTCTACTACCATTTCGGCAGCAAGGAGGGGCTGTTCCGGCAGCTGTGCCTGGTGTCCCTGACCAGCACTTCCGCCCGCATCCAGGCCATGGTGGAGCCCTTCCTGCAGGCGCCCATCAAGGGGGAGAAGGCCGTGGAACGGGCCTGCCTGGACCTTTCCCGGACCTACCTCGACCTCCTGCTGGAGAGCCAGGAGTTCACGGGTTTCATCCTCCGTTCCATCGCCGTGCCCTCCCCGGATTCCGGGTTCCGCGATCTGATGCCCCTGGTGGAGAAGGGGCTCAGCCCCCTGGGCCTCTTCGTGAACCACGTCTTCGGCATTGGACTGGAGCAGGCGCGGAAGGAGGTCCTGGTCTTCACCTCCCTGTTCGGCGCCCTGGTGGAGGAGAAGCTCCGGCACCCCGAGTACGAGATCACGGACGCCGAAGTCCAGTGGGCCGTCCGGCGCTGGCTGCGCGGCATCCAGGGCTGAGGAGGGGTGGTGTCGATGGCCAAGCAGATGACGCCCGTCCGGGCCATCCTGCGACCCCTGGATCTGGGGCAGCACCTGATCGAGGTGGAACTGAACCTGCCGGTGGAGGCCGTCGTGACCGGGGCCGTGGTCGCCCTTCCGGCCTGGACTCCGGGTTCGTACCTGGTCCGGGACTACGCGCGGTTCGTGGACCGGGTGAGGATGCTGGAGGCCGACGGCCGGGAGCGGCCCCTCGTGAAACTGGACAAGCAGCGCTGGCAGGTGCCGCCTTCCAAGCGCGCCGTGGTGATCCGCTACCGGGTGTACGGGAACGACCTCACCGTCCGCACCAACCATGTGGACACGAACCACGCCCAGATCATCCCCGCGGCCACCTTCCTCTACCTGGAGGGACAGGTGGACCGGCCCATCGAGGTGCGGTTCCAGGGTTTTCCGAAGGCGTGGCAGGTGGCGACGGCGCTACCCGAGGGGAAGACGGGTTTCCTGGCGAAGGACTTCGACACCCTCGTGGATTCTCCCTTCGAACTGGGCGGCTTCAGGAAGGGCAGCTTCCGGACGGGCGGCGTCACCTTCGAACTGGCCTTCACCGGCGCCCACAATGGCGACGAGGCCCGCATGGCCGAGGCCACCCGGAAGATCGTGGAGGCGGCCGGGGCGATCTTCGGGGGCTTCCCGTTCAAGCGGTACGTGTTCCTCCTCACCTTCGCCCCGCGGATCCGGGGTGGGCTGGAGCACCGCGACTGCACCAGCCTCATCGCCGACAGCTTCTCCTTCGACCGGCCGGAGGGCTACTACGCGCTGTTCCAGCTCATCGCCCACGAGTTCTTCCATGCCTGGAACGTGAAGCGGCTTCACGATCCGGTTCTGGGACCCTTCGACTACAGCCGCGAGAATCCCACGCGGATGCTCTGGTTCCACGAGGGACTCACGTCCTACATGGAGCATGTGATCGTCCTCCGGGCCGGGGTGGTGCCCTGGAGCCACACCGCCAAGGAACTGGCGAGGTGCTGGAGCGAGCAGGTGCAGCGGCCCGGCCGCATGGAGCAGAGCCTGGAGGAGTCCAGCTGGGACGCCTGGATCCGCTTCTACAAACAGCACGAATTCAGTCCGAACAGCTCCATCAGCTATTACGACAAGGGCGAGATGGTGGCCTGGCTCATGGATGCGGCCCTCCGGGACGGCAGCCGGGGGAAGGCCGGGCTGCCGGACCTCTTCGCCCTGCTCTGGAAGCGCCACGGGGAGGGCGGCCTTGTCGACGAGAACGTGCGCCGGGCCTACCAGGAGCTGTCTGGCCGCAATCCGACGCTGTTCTGGAACGCCTATATTTCCGGCCGGGCCGAACTGGATGGGGCCGCCCTCGTCCGGGCCTTTGGTTTGAGGCTGGTGTCCAGGGCCCCCTGGGAAGCCCTCTCGACGGAGGAGCAGAAGGACCCTGCGGCCCTGCGCCGGGCCAAGGCGTGGACCGGCCTGGTGCTGGGCCCCGGACCATCTCCCACTGTTCAGAATGTGATCCCAGGGAGCCCGGCCTCTGTCGCGGGATTGAGCTTCGGCATGGAGATTCTCGCGGTGGACAGCTGGCGGACCGCCACCCCGGCCGAGGCGCAGCGTGCCCTGTCGGAGCCCGGCCCCGGCGGACGGGTGCGTGTGCTGGCGGCCGAGCGTGGCCGGGTCTTCGAGGTCGAGGTGCCCGTGGCGGAGAGCCCGGAGCGGACCCATCGCATCGTGCCCGAGACGAGGGCCACGGCCGCCCAGCGCGCCGCCTTCACCGCCGCCTACAGCCAGCCCTTCCCCCGCGCGACGGCCCGCGGGAAGGGGCCCGCGTGAGTGGAGTGGAAGGAAGCCCGAGGCGGCGGATTGCGGCCCTGATCGCCGCCCACGACGAGGCCGGGCATATCGGCAGTGTGGTGCGGGGACTGAGGGCCTTCGGCCTCCACCGTATCCTGGTGGTGGATGACGGCTCCACCGACGGCACCGGCGCGGTCGCTGCCGCGGAGGGTGCCGAGGTCCTGCGCCTCGAGCCCGGGCAGGGGGGAGGCAAGGGACAGGTCCTGCGCTCGGGCATCGCGCATCTGAAGCCGGATGATTTCGACTACTACCTGTTCATGGATGGTGATGGCCAGCATGATCCCGCCGACCTGCAGGGCTTCCTGGACCATCTGGCGGCCCATCCGCGCACCGACTTCCTCATCGGCTCGCGGTTCCAGGACCGGTCCAAGATCCCGCCCAAACGTTGGCGCACCAACGCCCTGGGCACCTGGACCCTGGGCCGCATCGCGGGCGTCCGGTGGGAGGACAGCCAGAGCGGCTTCCGCATGATCCGGAAGAAGGTGCTGGACCGGCTGGACCTCCGGGCCCGCGGCTTCGCCATCGAGATGGAGATCGCCATGAAGGCCGCCGACTGGAACCTGGCCTGGGCCCACATCCCCATTCAGGCCATCTACCACGGTGGGGGGAGCCATTTCCGGGGGGCTTTGGACACGTGGCTCATCGCGAAGTACTCCCTGAAGTGCTGAACCGGCTTCAACCTGAACGGGTCTGGCCGAGCACGGCGCTGGCGCGCAGCGCCATGCTCGGCCCCATCGCAGATTGACCTGCCTGATCGCCAAGTTCCCCATCAGGAGTTGAGGCCCCCGGGTGGCCGGGAAGCCGCCATCAGCCCGGCGATGGCCCGACGGAGAGCCTCCAGGGCGTAGGGCTTCTCCAGGGTGGCCACGTGGGAGTCGACCGTCGCGAGGGCGGCCTGGTCAGGATCCCGGTAGCCGCTCGAGAGGAGGACGGGGAGATCCGGCCAGCTGGCACGGATCCTGGCGAGGGTGTCCAGGCCGGAGAGCCCGGGCATGTTCTGGTCGAGGATGACCAGGTCCACCGGTGGCCCCGCTTCGAGCCGCTCCAGGGCCTGGAGGCCCCCCTCGGCCGTCGCCACCGCGAGGCCGATCCCCTCGAGGAGGGGCGCGACCGAAAGCCGGATGAGGTCGTCATCATCCACGAGGAGGATGCGGATCGGTGGGATGTCCGCGGAGGAACTCGGGGCTGCCGGGGGCGCCTCCGCAGGCGTACGGGCGGGCGGAAACCGCAGGTGGACCGTGGTTCCCACGCCGACCTCGCTCTGGATTTCCATGGATCCCCCGTGGGCCTTCATGGTCCCGTAGACCGTCGAAAGCCCCAGGCCCGTACCCTTGCCCACGGGCTTGGTGGTGAAGAAGGGATCCAGGGCCTTGGCCAGCACTTCTGGAGGCATCCCGCATCCGTTGTCCTGGACGCTCAACTGGGTGCCTCCCTCGGCGAGACATCTTGTCCGCAGGGTGACCCGCCCGCCGCGGGGCATGGCATCGAGCGCATTGATGCAGAGATTGATGATCACGTTGCCGATCTCCGAGGCCTGGCCCATGACCACCGGGAGGGGTTCTTCCAGATCCATCGCCCAGTCGGCCTTCTTCAGGGTGGTCCGCTCCAGGATGTCCACCTGTTCCCGCACCAGGGCGTTGATGTCCAGGGGCTCGGCCCGTTCGATCTGCTTCCGGGCGAACTGGGTGAGCCGCCGGACCAGATCCGCTCCCCGGGTACAGGCCGTCCGGATGAGGTCGAAGGCGTGGGCCGAGGGGTCGGTTCCGGGCAGGCGCTCCAGGTGGAGTTCGGCAAGGTTCAGGATCACGGCCAGGATGTTGTTCATGTCGTGGGCCACCCCGCCAGCCAGGTTCCCCAGGCTGTCGAGGCGCTGGAAGTGCTGCACCTCGGACTCTAGGCGCCGGCGTTCCTGTTCCGCCAGTTCCTGTTCGGTGATGTCCTGCACGGTGCCCAGGGAGCGGAGGGGCCGACCCTCGGGGGCATACTGCGTCTCGCAGCGCTCCCGGACGAACTTGATGCGGCCGTCAGGCATCTTCAGCCGGTGGCTGATGTCGTAGGGCTTCCGGTTCAGGAGCGAATCACGATAGGCGGTGTCCACCGCCTCGCGGTCCTCGGGGTGAATCGCTTCCAGGAAGGCCTCGTAGGAGGCGCCGAAGCCCGCCGGATCCAGCTCGAAGATCCGGTAGATCTCATCCGACCAGGACAGGATGTTGCGCACGAGGTCGAGATCCCAGTTCCCCACGTGGGCAATGCGCTGGGCCTCGGCCAGGCTCGACTGGCTTGCGCGGAGGGCCCGCTCCGCCTTCATGCGCGTGGTGACGTCGGTGAGGCTTGATCGGCTGTGGAGGTAGGCCCCGTCCGGACCCTTGATGGCGGTGGCATTGAGAAGGACCGACAGCAGCGTCCCGTCTTTCCGGATCAGGTCGAACTCGAGGTCATGGACCCAGCCCCGCCGCTTGAACTCGGCGAAGTTATCGAGGAACACCTGCCGGCTGGGGGGGGCCAGCAGGTCCAGGAAGGCCTTGCCAAGGAGTTCCTCCCGGGCATAGCCGAGCCACCGGAGTTCCGTGTCGTTCACCCGGAGGAAGGTCCCATCGGGTCTCAGCGAGTGGTAGCCGCAGGGCGCATTCTGGTAGAGGTCCTCCAGTTCCGCGAGGGCGGTCCGGAGTTCATTCTTCGCCTTCTGGCGTTCCGTGAGGTCGACCATGGCGACGATTACCTGCCGGATGGCCCCGTCCGGATCCAGCTCCGGGAAGGCGTTCAGGTAGATCCACCGCGGCGGGGTTTCGGGTCCCTTGGCGAAGCCGAACACACCGACGGGGAACGACTGGTGGTTCCGGAGGAGGCGTTCCACCGGCCCCTCCTCCTTCGACAGGGGCCGACCCGTCTCCTCGAGGAGCGTCCCGGCAATTCCCCGGAGAGTTGCTCCCTTGATCCGGTCCAGTGGCAGCTCGAAGAGTTTGAGGGCCGAAGGGTTGCCATATTGGATGGTCCCGTCGGGTCCATGGACCAGCACGGCGGTGGGGAGGTGCTCCATCAGGTCGTGGAGGAACCGCTCGCGATCCTGCAGGTCGTGTACCCGCCGGTCCAGATCCTGCGTCAGGCGGTCGAAGGCCCGACCAAGTTCGCCCACCTCGTCCGGGGGATGCCCAGGCTGGTCGAGCAGGTGCGCTTCGGGGGCCGTCTCGCGGCTGAGGGCCACGAGCCGGTCGAGTCCCCGGGAGAGGCGGGTGGAGGCCAGGTAGGCGAACAGGGCCCCCAATGCGATGGCCAGGGCCGTGAAGAGGGCCCCGTCCCGCATCATGGCCCGCAGGCTGGCCACCGTCGCCTCCTGCCCGATGCCTACCCGCACCCACCCCACGAGGCGTCCCTGGGTGAGGATGGGCGCCGCCACATCGATGAGGCGGTCCGTCCGGACCAGGGTGGTGAGCTGGACCGGCCCCGTGAGTCCCCGGCGGCTGGTCTCATCGGTCACGTACTGGCCCAGGAGGGAAGCTTCCGTATGGGCAAGGATCTGGCCTTCGGGGGAGAGGACCATGGCGTATCTGAGATCGGGGTAGCCGGCCACCGATCCGAACAGCTCCTGCATGCTCTGGACGTCCGATTCGAGGACTTCCGGCAGGTCGCTCACGGCGATCGCCCGAGCCAGGGCGCGCACCCGGTCCTCGCTCTGCGCCCGCAGGTCGGCCCGTTGATGGGAGACGACGCGGGCGACGAAGAGCGACATCGCGAGTCCGAGGGAGAGGACCATCCCGATGAGGAGGCGATGGCGGAAGGAACGGGGCCAGAGGCGCCGCAACCGGACAAGGGGGGGGCGATCCCGAGCCATGCCAGCTCCTAGTCGTCAAGCGGGTGTACCCGCGTTTCGAACTGCTTCAGGAACGCCCGCACAGGACGATAGGTCCTGTCGGAGGCCGCTTCGAAGCGGGAGAGCGGGATCCGGGCCAGGAGCCTCCGCCCCTCGGGATCCTCGTGCAGGGAGAACAGGACGCGCTCGACCCGGCGCACCACGGAGCTGGGGACGTCGTCCCTCGCCACCAGGCCGTTGTTGGGCAGGGACCCCGTCTGCCACTTCACAGTGAGTTCGCTGGCTTCCTCCGGGTGCTCCCGGAGGAAGGCGAGCCAGGGCACGGGCCAGGTGGCTCCCGCATCCGTCAGCCGGAGGTAGACGTTCATGATCACGGATTCCTGGGTCCCGACGTACACGCTCCGGGTGTCCTTCGCCACATCCAGGCCATGGGTCTGGAGGAAGTACTGGGACATCAGGGTGGCGGCCAGGGCCGTCGGGGCCGGATAGCTGATGCGCTTTCCCTTCAGCTGCCGGAGGCTGGCGATCCCGCTGTCCCGGCGGACCAGGATGATGCCCCGGAAATGGTCGTCGTCGCCCATCTTGCCGAAGATCCGGTAGCCGGAGGCCTCGCTGCGCAGGGTCTGGTAGGGGTTCGGGAGGGCGAAGTGGACCTGCCGTCCTGCCAGTTTCCGCTCGAAGGAGGCGTAATCCTGCGAAGCCTCCAGCCTGAATCGCAGGTCCGGATTCTCGGCTTGGAGGCGATCGATGATCGGGCCGTAGATCTCGAAAAGCCGCTCAGGATTGTGGAGCGGGTGGACCGCGAACACATACACCTCCCCTGTGCTGGGAGGGGCGGGGGTGTACCGCGGACCGTCCCTGTCCGGACCTCCCTGGGAGCAGGCCAACGCGAACCCGCAGAACAGGGCTCTTGTCCAGCGCAGCAAGGGGACCGGAATGCCCATCGGGTGCCGCCTCCAGAAGGAAGAACCCGCCTAAAGGATAGGGCCCGAATCGATTCCGGACCACGAAGTCCTGCTGAGGGGTGGGATGCACCCGGAGGTCTCCTGACCGGTCCTGCGGCCGGCCGGGGATGGTCCCCCCCTCGCAGTTGCTGCTAGCGTCTCCCCATGGTGAATCCACTGGACTGGGACCTCGGCAACGTGCCGCCGGGCATCGCGTGGGGCGGCGTGGACGAGGCGGGGCGGGGCGCCTGGGCCGGCCCGGTGGTGGCCGCCTGCGCGGTGCTGGATGCGGCCTCGGTGCACAAGTGGAGTCACGTGCTCCGCTCCGTGCGCGACAGCAAGCAGCTGGCGCCGGAGAAGCGAGAGGTCCTGGCTCGGGAGCTGAAATCCGTGCTGGTCGCCTGGGCCATCGCCGAGGTGGACGCGCTGGCCATCGACCGGGAGAACATCCTGGAAGCCACCCTGATGGCCATGCGCCAGGCTGTCTCCGACCTGCCTCTGCGCCCCCGCCTGCTCCTGGTGGACGGGAATCGCGCCCCTCGCACGGGCCTTCCGGAGCGCCTGGTGGTGGATGGAGACGCGGTCAGCTGCGCCATCGGTGCCGCCAGCATCCTGGCCAAGGCCCACCGGGACGCCCTGATGGTGGAACTGGAGGAGCGGCACCCGGGCTATGGCTTCGCCCAGCACAAGGGCTACGGCACCGCTCTCCACCGGGCCCGCATCCGCGAGCTGGGCGTCTCCCCCGTCCACCGGATCAGCTACGCGCCGGTGGCGGCGCTCCAGGTGGTGGACGAGATCCTCCGGGACGACCTTCGCCACAGCCTGGAACGGTGCACCACCGTGGGCGAGCTTCAGGCCTGGGTGACCTCTGGCCTCCGCCCGGCCTACGGGCGCCTCAAGCTTGTCTGGGTCGAAACCCTGCGACGCCGGTATGCGGAACGGCTGGCCCAGCTCGCCGCGGCCGAGGGACTGGAATGAGGACCGTGGACGTGGCCCTCGCAGTGGTCGTGCGGAAGGGCCGGTTCTTCCTCCAGCGGCGGGATCCTTCCGGGGCCGTGCTCCCGGGGAGATGGGAGTTTCCCGGAGGGAAGGTGGAACCCGGAGAATCCCCCGAACAGGCTCTGCGACGCGAGCTTCGTGAGGAGGTGGAGCTTGCGATCGGCACTGTCCGGGCCCTTCCCCCCTGGGTGCATGGCTATCCGAGCCTGCAGGCCCGTCTTCACCCCTTCCTGGTGGAGGCGGAAGGCGAACCTCGCACCAGCCTGGCCTGGGGCTGGTTCACGCCGATGGAGGCCCTGCGGCTTCCCCTGCCGGAGGCGAACCGGGATTTCCTTCAGGGCCAGGCGGTGGCGGTTGCGATGGCATGGGCGCGGGAAGGTCCGATGCGATCTGATAGGCTGGACGGACCCACCGGCCCGGAGATGCCATGACGCGAGCCCTGTTTCGGATCCTCTTCTGCGCCATTGCCGTGACCGCTGCCCTGGGCCTCGGGGCCCAGCAGACGGAAGTGGTGCTGAGCGCCACCAGCGGATCCAAGCTGGTCCTGGCCGTAGCCGCGCCCAAGGTCGCCGGGGTGGATGAGGCCACAGCCGCCCAGGACTTCACGGGCGTGCTCCAGCGCGACCTGGACGAGACCGGCGTGTTCGGCCTGCTGAAGGACAAGCTGCCGGCGGCCACCGATCCCTCCAGTTACAAGGCCTGGAAGGAGGCCGGCGCCCAGTGGCTGCTGGTCACCCGCCTCACCCGGGCGGCCACCGGCGAGCTCCAGCTCGACGCCACGGCCATCGACACCGGCGCTGAGAAGGCTGTCTTCAGCAAACCCTACAAGGCGGACAAGCTCGTCCCGCTCCGCCGCCTGGCCCACGCGCTGTCCGACGACCTGGTGTTCCAGCTCACAGGTGTGCGGGGCGTCGCCTCCAGCCGTGTCGTCTTCGTCCGGCAGCTCTCCCCTGGCGTGAAGGAAGTCTTCCAGGTGGACCGGGACGGTGCGAACCTGCTCCAGCTGACACGGAACGGCAGCCTCACCCTCTCGCCCAGCGTGGCCGCCGACGGCCGTCTGGCCTACGTGACCTACAAGGGAGGGGCGCCCGAGATCTGGGGTCAGCGCGCCAAGGGCGGCTCCCACGTTCGGCTCTACGCGGCCCCCGGCGGCGGCCTGGTCTCCAGTCCTGTCTGGTCGCCGGACGGCAAGCGCCTCGCCTTCGTGCAGGGCGACCGCCGGGGGAACACGGATGTGATGGTCCTGGACCTTGCCACGGGCCATGCTCGCCGGCTTACGGACGGCTCCGGCATCAACACGGAGCCCAGTTGGAACCCGGACGGGACGCAGCTTGCGTTCACCTCGGACCGCGAAGGCGGCCCGCAGGTCTACCTCATGCAGAGCGATGGATCCAATCTCCGTCGCCTCACCAATGAGGGAACCTACAACGCAAGTCCGGCATGGAGTCCGAATGGAGCCATGGTCGCCTATGTCTCGCGTTTTGAGGGCAAATTCGATCTTTTCATCTACAAGTTAGGCGAAGGAAAGGCCTATCAGATCACCACCGGCGTCAATACATCGGAATCCCCCGCCTGGTCCCCTGACGAGCGCCGGCTGGTGTTCACAAGCAACCGCTTCGGGTCCATGCAACTCTTTACTACCGATCTTTCGGGTCGGCAGGTGGTGCGGCTTTCCGATCTTTCCAATTGCCAGAGCCCCGTCTGGACGCGGGCGCGCTGACCCAATCTTTCCACCGAATTTTTATCTCTACCCATTTTCAAGTTGCTACTCTCATACACCGGAGGAAACACCATGCGCCCTTCCCGTCTCCTAACCATCGCCACGTTGGCCCTCATCATGGGCACAGTCGCCTGCAAGAAGCCGGCCCCGGTGCAGACGGGTCCGTCTCAGGCCGAACTCGACGCCGCCAAGAAGGCCGCTGACGAGGAAGCCGCCAGGAAGGCCGCCGCCGAAGAGGCCGCCCGCAAGGCCGCCGCCGAGGAAGCCGCCAAGAAGGCCGCCGCCGAGGAAGCCGCCAAGAAGGCCGCTGCCGAGGCCGAGGCTGCCGCCTTCAAGGCCGCTGCCGACAAGGCTCTCGTGAACATCCACTTCGACTATGACAAGTCCGACATCAAGGAGTCCGACCGCGCCATCCTGCAGGGCATCGCGGACTTCATGAAGGCCTATCCCGCCGCCAAGGTTGAGATCCAGGGCCACTGCGACGAGCGGGGCACCAACGAGTACAACCTGGCGCTCGGCAACCGCCGCGCATCCGCCGCGCTGGCCTACCTGAAGACCCTGGGCGTGGCCGAGGATCGCTTCAGCACCATCAGCTTCGGCAAGGAGAAGCCCCTCTGCACCGAGGCCAAGGAGGCCTGCTGGAGCCAGAACCGCCGCGGCGAATTCCACCTCAAGTAGTGCGCATTCATCCGGACAAAGCGGGGGCTTCGGCCCCCGCTTTCGTTTAGGATGGAGGAGCAACGACCCAGGAGCGCCCATGCTGACCCTCCGCAGGCTGTCCATCCCGGTCCTGGCCCTCGCGGCCGCTCTTTCCGTCGGGTGCTCGTCCGAGGACCAGCTCCGTCGCGTGGAGCAGGAAGTCGGGGACCTGAAGCTGGAGGTCTTCAAGCTTCGGCAGCAGGTCGAGGACGGCAACAAGGCGGCCACCACCGAGCAGAAGGCGTCCGAGGAGGCGCGCGGCCAGGACCGGCGGTTCCAGGCCGACCTCCAGGAGACGCTCAGGCAGCTCCAGGACACCACCCGCGTCCTGAACAACCGCATGGGCGACATGCGGCGGGGATCTTCCCGTCCTGTCGTGATCGAGACTCCCGGGCAGGGGCCTGTCGCCGTGCAGTCCTCCGAGGATGAGCGGGCCTACAATGCCGCCGTGCTGGACTACAACCGGGGCAACTATTCGCTGGCGGCCGAGGGGCTGCAACTCTTCCTGAAGAACTATCCCCAGAGCGCCAAGCGGCCCGATGCGCTGTTCTTCCTCGGGCTCTGCTTCTACAACCAGAAGATGTTCGACCAGGCCCAGTCGTCCTTTGAACGCATCATCAAGGACCATGCGGCCTCCCCCCAGTTCCTGCCCGCCAAGCTCAAGCGTGGCCAGTGCCTGCTGAAGCAGGGGCTCAAGCCCGCCGCCGTGAAGGCTTTCCGGGAACTGGTGGACGGCTTCCCGGATACGCCCGAGGCGCATACCGCCCAGCAGGAACTGAGCGACCTCGGCCTCTGATGAACGCCCCGGAACGCTGGCGAGCCCCCGTCCGCATCGATTTCGCCGGGGGGACGCTTGATCTCTGGCCCATCTACGCCCTGATGGAGGGGTGCATCACCGTCAACGCGGCGGTGGACCTCTGGATCGAACTGGACATCCGGCGTGACGGGGCTGGATATCGACTGTCCAGTCGGGACCTCGGGTTGGACCTGCGGTTCGATGCCTGGCCAGCGCAGGCTCCGTCCGGGCTCACGTGGGTCTGGCGGGTGCTCAACGCGGCCCCGCGGCCGCCGGCCTCCGTCTCCATCCACAGTCCGGTGCCCCAGGGATCGGGCCTCGGCGTCTCATCCTGTCTCGGAGTGGGCCTCCTGGGCAGCGCCCTCGCCCTGGAGGCGGGAGATGACCTGGCCAGCCGCGTTCCGCTCCTGCGCCACCTGGAGTCGGGAGAGCTGCAGACTCCTGCCGGCTGGCAGGACTACTACCCTGCGGCTCTGGGGGGGGCGTTGGCCCTCCACTGGGACGGTCCGGATCCCCGCTGGGAGCGCCTGGATCCGCACCCTGCGCTGATGGAGCGTCTGGTGGTCTTCTACACCGGGCGCCCCCACCACTCCGGCCTGACCAACTGGGAAGCCTACCGGCGGTTCATTGAAGGGGACCTGCAGACGCGACAGGCGCTGTCCGATATCCGTGGCATCGCCCGGGAGATGGCCCTGGCGCTCCCGGGCGATCCTGCCGCGGTGGCGGATCTCCTTGAGCGGGAGGGCCGGGCCCGCGTGCGGATGTCCCCGGCCGTGGAGACGGACGCCATGCGGGCCGTCCGGGACCTTGGCCATCGGGAGGGCTGGTACGCCGGCATGAAGCCCTGCGGGGCAGGGGGCGGGGGCTGCTGCCTCCTGGTGGTGAAGGAGGGGCGCCGGAGTGAGGCCGAGGCGGCGCTGCGAGAGATGGGCCTTCCGCCTCTGGGCCTGGGGATTACGCCGAAGGGTCTCCACCGGCTCTGAGCGCGGCGAGCAGGCAGGCCGGATCCGGTGCGTCGAGCGGGACCGCCCCGGGCGTCTCCAGAAGGTTCCGAAGCCGCTGGTCCCGCTTTCCCATGGGGAGGGCGGCCAGGTCCTCCCGGGAGATCCAGCGCAGGCCCCCATTCTCGGCGAATCGCTTCGGGAGCGTGAGGTGGAGCGGATTCACCCCTTCGCGGCGGTGGGTGTAGACCTGCGTCCATCCGGGCCAGGCCCGGAGCCCCGGGGCGGTTTCCAGGCCCAGGCCAGGGCCAGGGCGGTCGGTGGTCGGCCAGCGCCACAGGCCCGCCAGGAGGCCCTTCTCCGCGGGCGGATGAAGCAGGAAGTGGCCCTCGGCTTCCACGGCCAGCAGCCAGAGGTCAGCCTCCCGGACCGCGGTCCGCCGGGCGGGAGGCGGGATCTCCGCGGTCCGGTCCGCTCCCCGGGCGCCGCAGCGGTCCGCCAGTGGACAGCGCCCGCAGGCGGGAAGGGGTGTGCAGACCGTGGCGCCCATTTCCATGAGGGCCTGCGTCATGCGCGAGGGACCATGGGCAGCTAGCGCGGGGGTCAGCCACACGCGGAGGTCCCCGGCCCGGATCTTTGGATCACCCTCCAGGAGGAGGATTCTGGCGAGAACACGGAACGCGTTGCCGTCCAGGGCCGGCGTAGGCCACTGGAAGGCGATGGATCCCACGGCTGCCGCAGTGTAGGGCCCGAGGCCCGGAAGCTCCGCCAGGCCATCGAGCCCGGCGGGCCAGCCGTCGGCGGCCACGCAGGCCGAGGCGGCCTTCAGGAAGCGGGCCCGGCGGTAGTAGCCCAGCCCTTCCCAGGCCTTGTGGACGGCATCCTCGTCCGCGGCCGCAAGGGCGGCTGGCGTGGGGAAGCGCTCCATCCAGCGGGTGAAGTAGGGGATGACGGTGGCCACCTGGGTCTGCTGGAGCATGAGCTCGGACACCAGCACGGCGTAGGGATCGGGATGGGGCGCATCCAGGTCTTCCGCCCGCCAGGGCAGATCGCGCCGCACCCGGTCGAACCAGGGACCCAGGGGGGCGAGGAGGTCGGAAGCGGCAGGCCAGGGCATGGTTTGAAGCTATCAGCTATCGGCTGTCGTTCACCGACAGCCGAGGGCGGACAGCCGATAGCAAAAGAGCGCCGGAACCGGCGCTCTTTCTTTTGGTGCCCGCGAGCAGACTCGAACTGCTACGGCTTGTGGCCACCACCCCCTCAAGATGGCGTGTCTACCAATTTCACCACGCGGGCACGTGGAACGACCAGTTTACCTGAAGGGCCGCGAGGGTCAATGCCCAGGATGAGGCCCGAGTCGCGCCGGGCCTACTTCTTGGCGGGAGCAGGCGTCTGGGGCACGGCCGGTGCGGGAACCGCCGGGGCGGGAGGGGCCGTGGGGGTCTGGATCGCGGGCTGGTCCCCGATCTTGTCGAGCACGGAGCGGTTCTGCCGGACGACCAGGATCTCGATGATCAGCGTGGTGCCCAGGAAGGCCGCGGCCAGCCAGTAGGTGGCCTTGGAGAGGAAGGGCGTCGCGCCCTGCGCGCCGAAGGCGGAGTTGGCGCCACCGCCGCCGAAGGAGGCGCCGAGGCCCCCTCCCTTGGTGCCGGGCTGGAGCAGGATCGCGCCCACGAGCAGGACACCGAAGATGATCAGGATGGAGATGGCGAGGCCGTTCATGGATGCTCCGAACCACTTAGTGTGCCATGCCGGTCGGGTTACATCCAGAGGCCGGTCGCGGTGGGCATCTGCAGGACGCGGTGGATGCCGTGGGCCTGCTCCACCAGGCGGATGAAATCCGAGGGCAGCAGGGCCTGGGGGCCGTCACTGAGGGCCTTCTCCGGCTGGCAGTGGGTCTCTACCAGCAGGCCGTCCGCGCCCGCGGCCACGCCCGCCAGGGCGCAGGGGATGACGAGGTCCCGCCGGCCCGTGGCATGGCTGGGATCGACCATGACCGGGAGGTGGGTGAGGGCCTTGGCGGCGGGGACGACGCTGACATCCAGCGTGTTGCGGGCATGGTCGGACCAGGTGCGGATCCCCCGCTCGCAGAGCACAAGGTCGCGGTTGCCTTCGCCCAGCACGTACTCGGCGGCGTAGAGCCACTCCTCCAGGGTCGCGGAGGGGCCGCGCTTCAGCAGGACGGGTTTCCCGGCCCGGCCGGCCCTGCGCAGGAGGGCGAAGTTCTGCATGTTCCTGGCACCGATCTGGATCATGTCGGCGCTGCGTTCGACATCGTCGAAGGTCTCGACCTCGGTAGCCTCGGTGACGATGCCGAGACCGAACTCGGCGCGCGCCTCCTCCAGGAGACGCAGGCCCTCCAGGCCCAGGCCCTGGAAGGCATAGGGGCTGGTGCGCGGCTTGAAGGCCCCGGCCCGCAACAGCTTCACCCCCGCCTCGGCCACGTACCGGGCCACGGTGAAGAGCTGCTCGCGGCTCTCCACGCCGCAGGGTCCCGCCACCAGGGCCAGGTCGGGACCCCCGATACGGACCCCGCGGACATCGACCACCGTCCGGCCCGTGGCGGCATCCGCGCTGGCCAGCTTGTAGGGGCTGGTGATGGGCACCACCCGCCGCACCCCGGCCATGGGCTCGATGCGGTCCGGCTTGAGGGCCTGGGAGGCGTGGGGCGCCACGATGCTCAGGGTCTCGGGGGATTCGTTCACCTGGCTCCGGATGCCCGCGGCCTCCAGCAGGGCGAGGACCTCCCGGATCTGGTCCGGGGTGGCGGAGGGTTCCATAAGGATGAGCATCGGACCTCGCGGGGAATCCCCATTCTAGCCGCGAGTCTGGACAGCCCCCCGGATCCGGCACCACACTGGGCGCGGAGGTCCACCATGCGGCGCGCGTCCTGGCTGTTCTTTGCCCCCCTCCTGCTCGCATTCGGCTGCCAGCGGCCCGAAGTGGAAGCCTTCCGGCAGCGACCGACGCCTGTCTCGGTGAGCGTGCTCATGCCGGCGCAGGTCTCCGACCGCGAGGCGTTCCAGAAGGAGTACGCCGCCGCCATGAGAGCCCGGCTGGCCACCCGGCTGGTGGTGGTGCCCGAGGGCGTGAAGCCGCCGGCGGGTGCCGCGGAGCTCCAGGTGGACATCCGCGACCTGTCGCCCAGCCACGGTTCTCCCAGCCCGTCGCTCGTGGGCGCCACCACGGGCGTGGCCGTCGGTCTCCTCAGTGCCGCCGCGGGGAACCGCGAGGGCGCCTTCTTCGACGGCTTGTTCTGGGGCCTGTGGGCCGGCAGCCAAGCCTCGGCGGACCGGGACCGGACGGAATGGCGGCTCGGCTACCGTCCCACCGCGGTGCGTGCGGAAGTGCGACTCGTCCAGCCCGGCAACGCTGAACCCCTCTGGGTGGCCAGCATCGAGCCCTACGAGGTGGTGGATGCCATGGACCCGCTGCCGCTGAGTGCCCGCGAC
>Ga0208789_1000303_pt1 | contig 55263 bp, 49 predicted proteins | sample Methanotroph_Enr_FD_187368 | JGI IMG/M metagenome (GOLD analysis project Ga0208789, IMG submission 187368) | Enriched soil microbial communities from Old Woman Creek wetland in Ohio, USA - Methanotroph_Enrichment_5 (SPAdes) (version 2) | ecosystem: Environmental > Terrestrial > Soil > Wetlands... | reverse complement strand
GGGAAGTACCACATCAAAGGCCGAAATGCGGTCGCTGACCACCATCACCAGATATTCATCGTCGATGTTGTATACATCTCTAACTTTTCCGTGGTAAACACTTTTTTGTCCCGGAAAATCAAAATCAGTACGGGTTAATGCGTTGCTCATTTTTCTTCTGTTTTATCTGTTTTTAAATTTTCTTTATCCTTTTCTTTCCTCATAAGTTCGTGAGCGTGATGCTTTTCGTAAGCTAAAACAATGTCACGCACCAGCCTGTGCCTGACAATGTCTTTTACATCAAACTGAACAAAGGAAATGTCTTTAATGTTCTTCAGGATTTTCTTAGCCAAAATTAATCCCGATGGGCTTTGGAATGGCAAATCGATTTGAGTTTCGTCACCGGTGACTACAAATTTAGTGTTAAGTCCCATACGAGTCAAAAACATTTTTAGCTGGAGGACGGTGGCATTTTGAGCTTCGTCGAGGATTACAAAGGCATTGCTCAGTGTCCGTCCGCGCATAAAAGCCAGTGGTGCAATCTGGATCGTGCCGTCTTTCATAAACTCATCCAATTTCTTAGCCGGAATCATATCCAGAAGGGCATCGTATAACGGTTGCAAATACGGATCAATTTTTTCTTTTAAATCTCCCGGAAGAAATCCAAGTCGTTCACCTGCTTCAACAGCCGGACGGCTCAGAATGATTCGTTTGATTTCCCTGTTTTTCAGTGCTCTGACAGCCAAGGCAATGGCCGTATAGGTTTTTCCAGTACCAGCCGGACCTATGGCAAAAATGAGGTCAGAATTTTTGCTGGCTTCAACCAGAAGCCGTTGATTGGGTGTTCTGGCACGAATAGCCTTTCCATTTATCCCGAAAAGCAGGACATCCTTATCTTCGTCCAGAGTTTCCGTAATTCCTTCCGATTCATTCAGGAAAACCTGGTTAATCACGTCATCAGGCAATACATTGAACTGATTATAATGGTCGGTAATCAAGTGAAACTTGGATTCGAACCGCAGAATTTCTTCGTCGTCACCTTTGATGATCACGTCGTTACCGCGATAAACTATAATCAGTTTGGGAAAGAAGGATTTGATCAGGTTCATTTTGGCGTTATTCACTCCGAAAAATTCCAGTGGATCAATACCTTCAAGATGAATTAGCTTTTCAAACATAAATGATTGCAGCTTTGTATGTCGTGCAAAAATAAGCACTTTTAAGTGATTTTCAGCGCAAATTGATGGTTTCAGGTGAAGAATTGTTAACAATCAATTTTATGCCTTTATGATTATTTATTTCACTGTTAGTCAGTTTTATAGCGGTCGACTAAATTCTTCATATCAGCATTTTATGAACTTCCGGTGGAATCTGCCTGAATTGGAAATTTTTCTTCCATTCTTTTGTATAACTTTGTCGCCGAATAGGTTCCTCTCCGGAGGATTAAAAGGGAAACAGGTGAGTCCGGTTGTCGGTGATTCCTGTACAGTTCCCGCTGCTGTAATTCCTGAATAACTTTTTAGCAATGAACCACTGTTCCGGTAATTTCGGAACGGGAAGGTGTTAAAAGGGGGATAAGTCAGAAGACCTGCCTGTACAAATCTGGATTTTGAAGCTTTCGGCGAAAAAGCAAAAAACCGTGTATCCTTTTCATTTTTCATTTCTGAAAAGCTGCAAAATCCAAACTAAGAATCTGATTTTACAGCAAATGTTACAACTTAAACAAATAAACAAGTTATTCCTCATCAGTTTGTTGATGTTTTTGTCCGGACGTTTGGAAGCTCAGTTTGTTTCCAAAGTTTTGGATTATTTGCCTGCTCCGGGTCAATACACCAATGCTGATAATTTTGGTACTCCATTGGCTGCCAGTTCGCTGGTCGGAACCAATAAAGGGTTGGTCAGCCTGGGAGCTTTTGGCGGATCAATCACCGTTTATTTTGCTCAAGGCATACAAAACGATCCTGCAAATCCTTACGGAGTAGATTTTACCATTTATGGAAATCCAACAATGACCTGGTCGGAACCCGGAATTATTCAGGTGATGAAAGATGAAAACCACAATGGCATACCGGACGAAACCTGGTATGAGATTGCAGGAAGTGAGCATTTTTGGAATTCGACGGTTTCTTCGTATGAAGTTACATACCAGAATAGTGGCTTGACCGTAGCCAGCGACATTCATTGGGCTGATAATCTTGGAGGTTTGGGAATTATTCCTGAGAATAGTTTTCATCAGCAACCCTATTACCCCAAAGCTAATTTGTTTCCAAATGTTGCAACCGACAAGTATGTTTTAAAAGGAACAAAAATAAACGGATTGATTGACTTGTCGAATCCGGGAGAAGTGATCTCATATCACAAAGCTTTTGGCTATGCCGATAATACTCCGGTTTTGTCATTGACTGAGAAGTTACCCGATAATCCATACACTTCGGCAACTGAAGGAAGTGGGGGCGATGCGATCGATATTAGTTGGGCGGTTGACCAGGATAAAAAAACTGTGAAATTGGACGAAATTAACTTTATCCGGATTTATACAGGCATGAATGCACTTGCCGGTTGGTTAGGCGAAATATCGACCGAAATTACCGGAATACGGGATGTAGAGCCCGCTGCGGTTTCCGGAATTCAATCCGTGATTGTTATTCAGGAGTTGGCGCGTAAAATTGGGGTTGGGCAAAGTCTCGATTTGAATGCTATTTTGTTCGAAAGTGGAATCAGGCAAGCAAATGCTGAAATTGTATGGAGCGTTAGTAATTCAGGATTGGCTACAATATCGAATGGTAAATTGGTGGCAAAAAGTGCCGGAATAGTGCGGGTGCGAGCTACATCAGTAGCAAATCCTGATCTTTATTCTGAAAAGGAATTTGAGATTTTTTCTGTCGGAACTGCGAAGATTACTATTCCTTCAAATAGTTTAAAAGTGAATGATAAAATGGAGCTTACCGGAAAATTAACCGATCAAAATGGTGTAGTTCTCACCGGAATTAATACTTCATGGCGAATTGAGGATGATCAGATTGCCGAGATAGTCATCTTGGACGGAAAATATTATCTGAAAGGAAAGCAGGTCGGGAAGAGCTGGTTGCATCTGGAGGTGCCTGAAAATCATTTGATTCGCGATTTTGTGCTTATGGAAGTTGTTCCTGAATCTGCCTTGAAGAAAGTCTTTATTTCGGTGAAAACAAGCGAAAAAACAATCGTTCCCCGCCAACCGGTTTGGGTAGAACAGGTTGATTTGACACCAAAAGTTGACCGCAACCAGAAAAACTACGGATTAACGGATATCAATTTTGTTTCACTGGCCCATGCCATTGCAGCGGTGTTTAAAACAACCGGACTTGACAACGACTGGGCTTTCCGCGATGATGCAGAAGGGGCTTTCTCTCTATATTTATGGAAAGTTCCATCGGTTGAAGATGGTTCTACCGTTTATACGTTTGGGTATGGTGGTTCACGATCTTCCGATGCCTACCGGAAAACCTGGGTGGTAATGCTGAACCAACAGCCTGTTGTTTCAGGGTTCGATAAAATCAAGATTAATAACAACGATGAAATACTAATCTACCACATCACAGACAATATTTTGCCCTGGACGGTAACGAATATGACTTCAAGTGTAGATACAGTTAAGGTAAATCAAAATGCTGATATACAGATTAAAAAGTATTTTTGTTCAATGAGTTATGATCGGAATGTGGCAATTAACTCTTCCGAGGTAAGTGCCAATCAAACCATTCTGGTAGAACAGAAAAATCAGGGAAATAACAATGTTATTCTTACAACGGACGAGTTTGGAAAGGCATCGTTTACGGCAAATCAGTCGGGCGAATATCTGATCAGTTCGGGAATCGATGCCGCAAAGCTGGTTGTCGAATGGGTTACTGGCAGTAGGCCGTTGTTGGAGAACTCTTTACAGTGTACAATATATCCCAATCCATTTTCTGAATCAATCCGGATCGATTGCTCTTCAACTCTTGAGTCAGTTGAAATTTTTAATGTTGAAGGTCAGTTGGTTTTTAGGCAGTCTGATCCAACTTCAGAAATAGACCTGAGAAAACTTCGTTCTGGCTTTTATTTGCTTAGGGTGATGGCCGGAACCCATGTGTTTCAGCAGAAAATTGTAAAAAAGTAGTTCAGTGAGAACGAAAAATTTCATCCGGATAAGTACTAAATTTCTGCTTTGTGGGCTATTTCTGTTCTGTTTTTCGGGTGAAATTGTAGCGCAGAAACTTACGGATACGATTCGCATTCAGGAAGTTCAGGTCTTTGGAAAACGAAAAATCGAGGAAGCCGGTTTTATGGTAACTCATATCGATACTTTGGCGCTCCAAATGATGAAAACCCAAACGATTTCGGAATTATTGTCGTCGTATTCGCCGGTTTTCATGAAATCGTATGGAAGAGGTTCAACGGCCACAGCTTCGTTTCGTGGAACGGCTCCATCACATACACAAGTATTTTGGAACGGAATGAAGCTCAATTCGCCCATGCGCGGAGACGTTGACTTTTCGCTGTTTCCGGTTTATTTTATTGATGATGTGAGTCTTCTGCATGGCGGAAGTTCGCTGCAGTCGGGATCTGGGGCGTTAGGCGGAAGTGTTCTGATCAATAACAAACCAGACTGGAATGACCGGTTTAGTGTACGCTATGTCCAAACCTTAGAAAGCTTTTCAACCGCCAAAGAATACCTGAACGTTGGTTTTGGTAACGGCCGGATTCAATTGAAATCCCGCTTGTTTTCAGATTTCAGTAAGAATGATTTTCCGTATTTCAATTATGGCGTTTTGCCCATGCACGAATCGGTTCAGAAGAATGCCGCATACAATAAACTGGGTATGCTGCAGGAAATCTATTACAGATTGGCGAAGCACACTTTCTCGGCTAAATTGTGGGCATATCAAAGCGACCGTGATTTGCCGCAATTGATGTCGTTTGAAGGCGATGCGCGGAAGGAAACCCAAAAAGACCGGAATATTCGTGCAGTTTGTTCCTGGAAGTATCTGACTGAAAAAAGCAAGTTGGAGTTAGTCGTAGGGATGAACAGCAATCGATTAAATTATTTCAGGTCAAGTACAGAAGCTAATTTCGTAAATTTTGACAGTCGGAGTAGGGAGAAAAGCTATATCGGTAATCTGAATTTTGACTGGAACCCACGGGAAAATTTGAGTTTGGATTGGTCGCTTAGTTCAGGTTACCATCAGGTTTCGGTTTTCGATCGCGCGCAGAAGATCGGCTATGATCAGGATCGGCTTGAGTTTTCATTGTTGAACGCCATTCATTTTCAACCATTATCTAAAGTATCACTTTCGCTATTGTTTAGAAGCGAATTGTATGACAGTCGTTTAATCGGATTTATTCCTTCGCTTGGTGCCGAATATCTGATGGATAAAAAGCAGGATGTGGCTCTTAAATTCAACGTTTCGCGCAACTACCACCAACCAGGATTGAATGATATGTACTGGTTCCCGGGCGGAAATCCTGACCTAAAACCGGAGGATGGTTATTCTGGTGATCTGGCTTTATCCTTTTCGAAGAGGAATGAAAAGATAACTTTTTCAGGACAAATTACAGGATTTGTATCGCTAATCAACAATTGGATTGTGTGGCAGCCCTCTGCAAACGGGGCATCGTATTGGGAAGCGAACAATCTTCGCAAGGTTTTTGCCCGTGGAGCCGAAGTTCAGTTTTCGGTACATTCCCAGATTGCACCGGCTTTCAGTTTTGACTTAAAGGGGAACTATTCGCATTCAGCAACATCGAACATTGATGCCGTTCCATCTGTTGACGGTTCGAGGGGTAAACAATTGATTTACATACCAAAAGATAAGGCAAATCTGTTTGCTGAAGTCGAATATAAAAAATATTACCTGAAATTGAACGCGCCTTTTACAGGTAAACGATATACATCGAGCAATAATGTGGAATCGGACTACGAAAAGGTGTTGAATCCTTTCTGGCTGCTCGATTTGAGTGTTGGCCGCCGGATAGATTTTAAACCCTTCCTGATGGATATTGTTGCTAATGTTGAAAATCTCACTAATTCGGACTATATGGCTATTTTGTGGCGGCCAATGCCTGGACGTTACTATTCGTTAACCATTCAAATAAGCTATAAGAAGTGAAAAAATATCAAGGAAAAAGGGAGACGGAAGACGGAAGACAGGAGACGGAAGGCAGAAGTCTGAAGGCTAACCCGCAACCTGCAACCCGCAACACGGAAGCATGGAGCAAAGGGCATAGAGCATGGGGCATGGAGCTTTTCGTTTTTGTTGTTCTGGCGCTTTTTTCCTGTTCTAAAAGCCCTCTGGAAACTGTATTCTTTGACTTTTCAGGCAATAGGGGAGTTTACGTCGTTAATGAAGGAAATTTCATGTATGGAAACTCGTCGTTGTCGTTTTATGATCCGGCACAAAAAAGGGTTTACAGCGATGTATTTCAGGCCAGAAACAGCGCTCCTTTGGGCGATGTGGCCCAATCGATGAGTATTTGGAATAATATGGGCTTCGTGGTAGTAAATAATTCAGGCAAGATATATGTAATTGATAGCCGAACGGCTGAATTTAAGGGGAGCATTTCGGGCTTGAGTTCACCCAGATATATGCATGTCGTTGATCCACAGAAAGCCTATGTGACTGATCTCTATTCCCGAAAGATTACCATTTTTAATCCACAAACATTCCAGATAACAGGCAAAATCCCGGTCAGCAATTCGAAGTCTGAATTCAGCCAGCATTCAACCGAACAAATGATTCAATATAAGGATCTGATTTTTGTTAATTGTTGGTCGTATGATAATAAAATATTGGTAATTAATTATAATACAGATCAATTAGTCGATTCAATTGAAGTTTTTAAACAGCCTAACAGTATGGTAATCGATAAATATAACAAGATTTGGGTATTAACTGATGGCGGATTTGAAGGGAGTCCATATGGATACGAACAACCAGGCTTGTTGAAGATTGATGCCGAGACACGCGAAGTAGAACGATCGTTTCGTTTTTCACTTGGCGAGCATCCACTGAAACTTTGCATAAACCCGACTAACGACACTATTTTCTTTCTGAACAGGCACGTTTGGCGGATGTCAGTGAACGACAAACGAATTCCTGAGCAACCGTTTATTACTTCAGAAAATACCAGTTTATATGGCGGGTTTTACAGCCTGGGAATTGATCCGATTAATTCTGAGATTTATGTGGGCGATGCCATAGATCACCGCCAGAACGGAGTTGTTCACAGGTATGCTCAATCCGGAAAGTTGATCGACGAATTTAAAGTAGGAATCTCGCCGGGAAATTTTGGTTTTAAAACGGAGTAGCGATCGGCTAAAAAATAGGGACTTCGCGCTTAAAGGTTTCGTCGAGCGAAATGAATGTTTCGGTACTGGCAACTCCGCCAATTTTCTGAATTTTATCGCTCAAAATATCCCTTAGGTGCTCGTTATCCTTGGCGTAAACCTTTACGAAAATGGCGTACTGGCCAGTGGTGTAATGGCATTCAACAATTTCTGGTATCAATTTAAGCTCTTCTGTTACCGTAGAATACAAGCTTCCTTTTTCAAGAAAAACTCCGATATATGTGCATGTTTTGTAATCAATCTTCTTAGGGTCGATATGATAACCCGAACCAGTTATCACATTCAGATCGATCATCCGGTTAACTCTTTGGTGTACAGCAGCTCTTGATACGCCAACTTCTGCAGCAACATCTTTAAAAGGGATACGTGCATTTTTTGAAATAATGTCCAGAATATTCAGATCAATATCGTCAAGTTGATTTCGCAGAGTCATAGCGGCATTTTGTGAGGATTAATAGTGATTCAAAAATAGCTAAAAAATGATTATTTTGGTAATAAATGTGGTAAATTAATTCAAAATGTCAGATTGTGGTCAAAATAGATATGAAAAAATAGAAAATTGCCAAAAAAGAAAGGGCGCCATTATTGAATGACACCCTTTCTCAAAGTACATGTACTTTGTTATTTTATTGGAACCTGACGTTTAAATTCCATTTCGAGTGAAATGAAAGTTTCAGTACTGGCTATCCCTTCAATTTCCTGTAAATCTTCGTCAATTAGCTTTTTCAGGTGCTTATTTGTTTTTGTCTGAACTTTAATGAAAATGGCATAAGTTCCTGTTACGTAATGACATTCAACAACTTCTGGAATCTTTGTCAGTTCGAGAACCACTTGCTTGTGGAACTTGGCTTTTTCGAGATGGATACCCATATAAGCGCAAGTAAAATATCCCATTTTTTGGGGATTGACGATAAATTCACTTCCGGACACCACGCCTAAATTAAGCAAACGTTGTACCCTTTGATGAATAGCAGCACCGGAAACTCCACATTCGCGAGCTACCTCCAAAAATGGAATTCGGGCATTTTTGGTTATCAATTTAAGGATTTTTTCATCCAGTTCGTCTATATTCGGAAGTGGTTCAATATGTAGGTCATTCATAATTTATAGTTATAACTGTCGTTTAAAATTGAAACTCAAAAGTACAAAAAAATGATAAATTTCAATTATTCTTGTTTAAAAACATCATGATTGTAATGAACTGAAAGTAAAATTACCAAATTCAATACTGAGTCCTAAAAATTAATTGGCAAATGTAAGTGATTTATTCATTCGAAAATATGGTATTTACCCTCCTAATCATTTAATTAATCCGGGTTGCAAGCTTTTCCGATAAATCATTAATGTCGCTGCCTGATGGAGCCTGAAATACCCGGAGTTCAAATTCAGGAATAACAGCCAAAACATGGTCAAAAATATCGGACTGAATATCTTCGTACTCGTTTAATTGTTTTTCTTTGCTGAATACATAAATTTCGATTGGAATGCCCACTTCTGTTGGTTGTAAGTGCCTGACCAAGAAAGTCATATCGTTGTTAATGTATGGATTGTTTTTTAAATACTCTTCCAGATATTTCCTGAAAATACCCAGATTGGTTTGGCGGCGGCCATTTGGAATCGAATCATCGACAACGCCCAGACTTTTATTGTGTTCGGCTATTTCATTCTGTTTTTCAGTCACATAGTTCTTAATTAGCCTGAATTGTTGGAATTTATCGAGCATCTTTTCATCACAAAACCGGACGCTTTTCATGTCGATATTGATAAACCGCTTAATTCGGCGTCCATCAGATTCTTCCATTCCCGACCAATTCAGGAACGAATCGGTAACCAGCGAATAGGTGGGTATTGTTGAAATCGTTTTGTCACCATTTTGAACCTTTACTGTCGTCAGCGAAATATCGACTACTGTTCCATTTGCGTTATGTTTGGGTACTTCAATCCAATCGCCTGGTTTAAGCATGTTATTGGCCGAAAGTTGGATACTGGCAACCAAACCAAGAATAGGATCTTTAAATACCAGTAAAAGTACAGCTGCAAAGGCTGTAAGACCAGTCAACAGTCCAAGCGGCGATTTTTTGAATATAAATGCTACTATGAAAATGATGGCTACAAAATAAACCAGAATCATGACCAGTTGAATGTATCCTTTTATGGAACGGCTTGCAGAATAGGGTGTGGTGAGGTAAATGTCGTTTGCGGCCTTTAGGGTTCCGGAAACCACTTTTACAAAAATAATTACAAAATAAATGTTTGTAAATGTGGTTAATAGGCTAGTTACTTCAAGTATCTGAGAAAAATTGACCGAATAATAAAAGACCAAAGCTGAGGTCAAATGCGATAACGATTGAAATACCTTATGTTTTAGCAGGTAATCGTCCCAATCGGTCTTTGATTTTTCAACCAAGCGGTGTATGATTTTTACGACCAGAATTTTAGTAATCCAGTGAACGATCATTGCCACAATAAAAAGGCCAACTATCGATAGCAATACTGCAGTAAGTTTGGCGTACAATTCCAGAAAATTCAGGTCACGGAATATGTCGTTTAATAGTAAATAAAGTGATCTCATTGAATATAAGTGAAATATGAATTTTAAAAATGTAATTTCAGTAAACAAAAATAAAAAACTTTTAATCGGTCAGGACAATCTTATTGTCCCAAAATTCGGAACCTAGGTTCTATGTCCATATACCCGATCATGAATCAAAGCTTTTATCTTTTCAAAATTTTCTAGCTCAATTTTTGTTGGAAAACTCATTAACAACATTTTAACGCTGTTTTTATTGAAGGAATAGGGTGGCTGGAAATAACTTTGGTTATTGGCTGAAAAGTTTAACCGCTCATAAAATGATATTCGTTTTCGTGCTGTTTCGGTAAAAGGTTCTTCAACTTCAAGTATAAACGGTTTCGAATTCATTGAAAGTATTTGATTTAATGTCAGAGTTCCATAACCTTTTCCCTGTTCGGTGGCGCAAATGGCGAAGTGTTCAATGAAGCAGAATTCTTCCAGATCCCAAACGGAAATTAATCCTAAAAATTTCGTATGAAAGTATATTTCATACAATTTAAATTGCATATTATATAGTAAATCAAGTAATTGGATCCATTCTCGTCGTTCGTCTTCTGGAAACGATGATTCGTAAATTTGCCTGAATTCAAAATTCAATCTATCCGGATTTGTTACCGAAAGTAATTGTATCATAAATGTTTATGCTGAAAGATTAATTTGAGGAGGCTTTGACCGTATTATTCGTCAAATTTCTGGCGGTTTTGTTTTATCTCAGCTTTAATCCGCTTCGTGGCCAACCTTCTTTCAACAGAGCCTTTGGTTGGTCGCGTATTTTTTCTGGGCTTAACCGGTTTCAGTGCCTTCCCAATAAGCAAATACAGCTTTTCGACCGCATCTTCCTTGTTGGCCAGCTGTGAGCGGTCGCGCTGAGAAACAATGCTCAATATCCCTTCCGAAGTAATTTTTGTGGCCAGTTTTTTCAGAAGCATATCCTTTTGCTCATCAGACAACAAGGCTGAGTTTTGAATGTCGAACCGAAGTTCGACTTTCGAATTCACCTTGTTTACATTCTGACCACCCGGGCCGCTGCTACGAGATGTGAGAAATTGAAATTCAGATGAGAGGTCTGGAATATTTAAACTGAATTCGGACATTTATTATTCATTTTCAATTAGCGGATTCAACTTTTTCTTCGGCTTTCGAATCGGTTTGTTCGAATAATAATAGGCAACATGTTCAATGGCTTTCCGGATGCTTACATTAATCGGGTTGTAATCGTTAGCCATGTGAGGATCAATGAAATAGATTCGATAATAAAAATCTGTCACCAATGGTATATTCATTGCTTTGGTATTGATGAGTTCAGATGCCCTCTTAAATTCATTGGGAAATTCGTGTTTGATGTGGGCGCAGGTGTAAACCGATAACTTAGCATTTTTATCCTGAACCGCAGAGAAGCCGAACAGCCGGCAAATTAGTCCGCGTTGTTCGTAAGCGCAACATCCTGCCGTTTGCCCAAGCGCCGGATTTTTCGCCAGGTTGATGCAATGCTCGGGTTCTGTTTCTAAAAGATCGAGGGCTGCGTCATGTAAATTATCCTGTACCAAATGATAGGCTAGTGGTAAAAATTCAAGAACGTTGGCTTCCAATCCTTTTTTTAAACAGCACAAGTTGCAGTTTGTCAAACATTTAAGATTCGATTGGTTACCAAATTTTTGTGTTTCCTTGTCCAATTGTTTAAAAACCCGTTCAATTTTTCTGATCTTTTCAAGCATAAATATACTTTCTATAAAAGTGCCCCAAATTTAGCTGAATTGTTGATTAATTTTTCTGACAGATGAAAAGATTCGCAGGTAATGCCAGTCGTTACGGAAATAAATAGTAATCCATTGATTTTGATTAGTTTTTGGGAAGTAGAAGATTATTTTAAGGCTCCCAAGGTGATTTATGGCTCGAAACACTTACTCTTGTTTCAACTTTGAAATTTTTGGAGACCTTATATTGCATAAACATTGAAGCGCCTTTTGTACTCATTTCGTTAATTGAAGAGTTCACTCTCGGTGCATCAAAAACAGATTGTGCGCCAAAACTATTTCCGCCAATCGAAAATTTATCGCTCAACTGGTAAGTAGCCTGATTAAAAACCATTCCGTTGGTATAAAAAGGCGAAACGATATATCCGACGGTTGAAAACGACTCGGTTGATGATTTGGGGTAATTCAGATACTTTTTAAAATCCAGGTTTTTATTGTAATTGGGCAGTAGTGGCTGGTTAAACATGGATTTATCAATCAGGTTGATTTCTCCAATTGAAAAAGAATTTTCAAAAAGCAAAGGTCTCTCCAGATTAAGTTCTTTAACTCTCAACCCTTCTTGGATTTTTGGAATGCTATCTAAACGAATTTCCTCCTGCGAGTAGGCAAAAACCGCGGCGCAAGAGGAAATTAGGAAAAAAATGAACCGCTTCATACGGTAAAGTTTATTGATTCTAAAATAACTTCATACCCAGACTGATTACAAACGTACCGTTTTTTGTGTCAAAATCAAAGTTCGGTGTATGGTATAAATTATTGCTGAACGACTCTTTTCTGACATCCAATGTCAGGAAAAGGAAATCAACGCCCACGCCATACTGCCATCCAAAGAAGCTGTTTTTCAGATTGTCTTCGGTAAGTTGGCCTTTGACACTTTTGTCGGTTAAAAAAGAGAATGTTGGTCCAGCCAAAACACGAAGATTTAATGCTTTCTGATCGATGATCTTCAGACCAAGCAGAACCGGAACATCGACGGTTTTTAGATTAAACGAATTTATGGTTGAAATACCAAGATCATTCATGCTAATCACTTTACCTTTCTTAGAATTTGAATAGGCTTCTGGCTGAATATACAACCGTCCAAGATTAATGCGCGCAAAAGCACCAAACTGGTAACTGTTTACCGTTTCCGCATTGTAATCAGACATGTTTGTCGAAATTTTGGAAGTATTCATTCCGATCTTTGGACCTAAATCAAAAAGGCCCTGGGCATTACCTGTTAAAGCAACTATTGCCAACAGGATAAGAATTGTAAGTTTTTTCATAGCTGTTTTATTTAAAAAATAAACGTTTATACTGAATTTATATTGTTGTTTGATGAAAACCACCCGGCAAATTTTTGATTCAGAACCAGTATTTTGAAGTGTTTCTATCAGTATAAAGGTAGCTTGAAAGATTGTCTGGAATGTTATAATATTTTCAGGGAAAGTTGCATTATTCACACCTTCAGAGACAACCCTATTGGGATTTTCGGGACATCGGTCGCTGCAAAATTCCTGTGAATGGAAATAAAAATCAGTGACTTGCCTAAAGGCTTAATCTCAGCTTGGCAAATAGTGGGAAAAATGTCTGTGTACTTCCCCGGTGGCAGTTTCGGATATTTTCATTCAATTCCGGGTAAACTTTTACAATGAACCCCGAATGATCAGTTGTGTTGGCATCACTTCATTTATCTTCACTTTGTTGACAATGAAATTGGCGCAATCTTTTCCCATACGCACAAAATCAGTCGAAATCACAGTTATTCCGGAGCCAACAATTTCTTTCATCGGAGTATCGTTGTACGAAATGATTCCTACGTCGCTTCCTATTTTATAGGCATTTTTCTTGCAATCCTTCACAATCTTTACCAAATCTGAATCTTTGATGACCAAATAGGCTTGTCCGGGCTGAACCTCGCGGTCGTCAATATTTTCGAGAACGGCATGTTTCAACTGGTAGTCAGAACAAAACCGGTTAAAAGCGACAATCGTTTCGTCGGGATGTGGCGTATTCTTGGGGAAAACAAGGATAAATTCCTGATATTTCTGAATAAGTTCCAGGCCTGAACACAAACAATCGTACACGGCCTGGTTAAAATCCTGGGTGAGGCTGGAAACTTCATTCTTTGGATCCAATCCCATATCTAGGATCAAAAGCTTTTTGGGGTCAATTTTTCGGACCACATCTTCCATGCTTTTGTTGTCGATATTCATGACAATGTACATGCTGTAACGGCCGAGGCTGTTCAAGATTAGCTGATCAAAAATTTCAGGGTTATAATGATGAAATAACAGGTCGACCGAATAATTGTCAGGAAGATTGGCGCGGATTGATTTATACAGTTGTTCCTTGAATGCGCTGAAATCGTCGAGTAAAACGAATATCCGGTACGATTCGGAGGCTACAAAATATCCTTTTGTCGGAGTAGAAGAAATGATGCTTCGCTGCTTTAAGGTGGAGTAGGCTTTAAAAATGGTATCGCGCGAGATTCCACTTTCCTTATTCATTTGGTTTACGGATGGTAAAAAATCGCCTTCTTTTAATATTCCCAGGTTAATCGCTTCACTTACCGCATGAATCAACTGTTGCATCTTAGTTTGTGAAGAACTTTCATCGAATTTAAAGGCAAATTTTTCCATTTGAAGTATTTTGGGAAAAGCCTGAATTGTAAGTACAATTCAGGCTTTTAATCTTTATCAGTTGCGAAGATAGCAATTTTTAAACTTTAGGCACTCCCAACTTTAGCTCACTTTAGGCACTTTATATTATTTATACAATGGGCCATAGGTGGCGCAGGCACGGTAATCAGCACTTTCTTTATCTGTTCCGAAAGCAGACCATGCGCTTGGCCTGAAAATCTGGTCATCGTTTACATTGTGCATGTTTACCGGGATACGAAGAATCGAAGCCAAAGTAATCAGGTCGGCTCCAATGTGTCCGTACGAAATTGCTCCGTGGTTGGCGCCCCAGTTGGCCATTACGCTGTAAACATCTTTGAAGGCATTGTTATCTGCCAAACGTGGAACAAACCAGGTAGTTGGCCAGGTCGGATCAGTACGTTTATCCAGAACAGAGTGAATATCGTCGGGTAGTTCAACTGTCCAACCTTCAGCAATTTGCAAAACTGGCCCAATTCCTTTTACCAGGTTTAATCGCAACATGGTAACCGGCATTTCTCCAGCGGTTTTAAACAGCGAAGAATAACCCCCACCTCTGAAATAACCTTTGTTTGCAGGTGGCCATTGCGTATTTTCAAGGCAGGCATTCATATCTTTAGTTGTAATTTCCCAGAAAGGTTTCATCACCGGATTTCCATCGGCATCTTTTTGTTGTGCAGTTGCATCCAGTGTTGTCGATCCTGAATTGATGAGGTGGATAATACCACCACTTGCTTTACCGGTTAATTGTTTGCCGGTTACGCGTTTTACTGAATCGGGACTCCAATAGGTACGAACATCTGAGAAAATCTGAGCTGTATTTGTCAGCAGGTGTCCAAACAACATCGAAACACCGTTCAAACTGTCATTTTCAGTTGCGAATACAAATGCTTCACGGATTCCGTTCCAGTCGAACGAAGAATTTAGGATGGCTTCAGTAAAATCAGCATTGGGGTAATAATCAGTCCATTGGCGTTGTCCCTGGAAACCACCCAGTATGGCATTTCTGCCTTTCGATTCTTCGCCAAAACCCATTTCTTTCAATTTCGGATTTCCAACCATCAGGTCGCGGGCAATCAAGGTCATTTTTACGACAACTTCCCATTCCCAGTCTTTCCGTTTCCGGTCTGACTGAAGTTCAGCAGAATTCAAATCGGCACCTTCCTTGCAGTTGGCTTTTGTCCAAGCCATTGCTTTTGCAAATTCTTCCTGATCAAAGATGCCTTTTTCAATGCGGCGAATAAACTCAACCGATTCAACAAATTCAGTACGGATTCCTAAGTATTCCTGGAAGAAATCAGGATCAACCATTGAACCGGCGATACCCATCGAAGAATAGCCGATAGATAGATACGACTTTCCTTTCATTTGAGCCGAAGCCAAGGCTGCTTTGGCAAAGCGTAAAAGTTTTTCCTGAACATCGGCAGGAATGCTGGTGTCGCCGGCATCCTGTACATCGCGGCCATAAATTCCGAAAGCTGGAAGTCCTTTTTGTGAATATCCGGCCAATGCTGCAGCGAGGTAAACTGCACCCGGACGTTCAGTTCCGTTGAAACCCCAAACAGCCTTTGGCATCGATGGGTGGGTGTCCATTACTTCGGTTCCGTAGCACCAGCAAGGAGTTACGGTTAGCGAAACGCCAACGCCTGCTTTTTCAAATTTGTCGGCACAAAAAGCAGCATCGGCAACACCACCAATAGTAGTATCGGCAATCACGCATTCTACTTTTTCGCCACTTGGGAAACGAAGGTTCTCTTCGATAAATTGAGCGGCTGCTTTGGCCATGTTCATGGTCTGCACTTCGAGCGATTCGCGCACGCCCATTTCTCTTCCGTCAATCACCGGGCGGATGCCAACTTTAGGCAAACGGCCAATCAATCTGCTGTTTTGAGTCATTTTAGAGTCATTTTTAGTTTAAATTTATTTAGATTTTGTATTGTCCTGTACTGTGCTGCTAAGTAAGTGTTTTTTTTCAAAATCCGGAATGTTGAGGAACATTTTTAAGGAAATTTAAGAATGGAATCAAGATGACAGATACAAGAATTCAAGAAGCAGTTTGGTAATTTTTTTCGTTTGAAAAACGATCAAAGGGATTTATGACTGATTATTGCGCTAAATTTGCGCCGCTTGATAATCAGAGTTTAAGATGAATAGATTCATGCAATATCCCAAAATAGTATTGATTGTTTATTTCACATTTTTATGCGCATCGGCTGCTTTCCCGCAGAATGAGCCATTCAACTATGTCGACAAACAAGGCCAGTTAAATTATTCATTGCTAGACTTTTGGTTTGCGCGTAAAGTAAAGGAATCGTTTGTATTAAGTGGCAAGACTATCGATTTATATGGGGTAGGAGTGGTGAGTCCCCAATCTGATTTTTACGATACGAAGCTGAAGGACCCAAAGTCGCCCTGGGGAACGACCAATATCTATTCGAAAATGGTTCTTGATGTGGCCAATGCCCGTGTTTTTCCTGAAAAGCGCGGCGCAGGTTATTGTTGCCGGTTGGAAACAGCTATACGAAAAGACAATATAGCGGGGCTTAAGGTTGAAGTTCTGATTGCCGGAACCCTGTTTGTTGGAGAACTGATAGAGCCGGTTCGGGGATTGAAAGATCCGCTGAAAAATGTCGATCAGGGAATTCCGTTTGAAAAGAAGCCAAAGGCTGTAAAATTCGACTATAAATATCGTGTTGGAAATCAGCGAGTAAAAGCAATATATGGAGTCAACCCGGCTGAAGGAACCGACAAGGCTGAGTTTTGCATTATTCTTCAGAAACGATGGGAAGATCAGAACGGGAATGTATTTGCAACCCGCGTTGGTGGCGCCCGTCAGTTTTTTACCGGAACAGTGGATCAATGGATCAATGGCGCCACATTTCCGGTAAGTTATGGCGATGTTACCAGTTTGCCTGAATACGACGCTAAAACAATGGGTTTAATTCCTTCGGTTGGCGAAGTGTATGTCAAAAATTCGCAAAATAAAATGGTTCCGCTGGTCGAAAGGGACTGGGGAAAACCGGATGATATTCCTACACACCTGATTTTTTATTTTACGTCGAGCTATCAGGGAATTCTTTACCAAGGCTCACCCGAATCCGTCTTCTGGGTCGATAACATTGAGTTCGTGTATTAGCCTAAGGTAAGAAACTGACACGGTATCAGGTAAGTGTATCTATACGTAGGGAATGCCAGGAAAGAAACTTGATTTATTCCGTTCATTGAAATAATCAGGCGCGATATTGTTTGCACAAATGGACGCAACCCGGGAATAATATTTTTCATCTATGCTAAAGTTTTAACTGATTTCGAATGGGCTATTCTTGCTCATGACGAACTATAAATTTTCATTATAGATGATCATAGAATATAAAATCCCATTTTCACGTTACCGAAGGGTCGCCCGATATTATTGCAAGGCAGTTCAGCGTGTAGAGGCTTTATATGCAAAACGTAAAATGTTAAAGCATTTGAATAGCGATGAAATAGATTACCGTGAAATACCGGTGATAATAAATAATTATAACCGGGTCGATCATTTGCTTAAACTCATCCATTGGCTGGAAAAATCGGAAATGAAGAATATTTTTATTATAGATAACGCTTCAACTTACCCCATCCTTTTGGACTATTATAAAAACACCAGGTATCATGTTGTAAAACTGAGTGCTAATCTTGGATATAAAGCCTTTTGGGATAGTTCAATCCATTTGTGGTTCAGGGGGTTGCCGTATATCTATACTGATCCGGATGTGCTTCCTGTAGAAGAATGCCCACATGATGCGGTAAAATTTTTTCAGGAAGTATTGAAAGAGAACGAAAACATAAATAAAGTAGGGTTTGGTTTGCGGATCGATGATATTCCGGATTACTATCATCGAAAATCAGAGGTGATCAATTGGGAACTCAAGTTTTGGGAACAACCAGTTGCCGAAAACCTATATAAAGCAGATATTGATACAACTTTTGCTCTTTACAGGGCAAATTCGGTAAAACAACAATGGGGAAAAACCCTGAGAACGGGAGGTAAATATTTAATGAGGCACCTGCCTTGGTACGAAAACTCAGGCATTCTATCAGAGGAAGAGTTGTATTACCAAAAAAGAACCACCTGTAGTTCCTGGTATTCAAAGCAAGAACTCGTGTGAAACATTTATGTAACAATCCCAAGTTTTCATTATCAACTTATTTTAGGATGGTTAAGGAGACTTTTGATTAGTCATTTCGAGATTGCATTTGCGTTATTAATTTTGCAATTTCCGAAGCCATTTAGAAACTCAGGATACGAATGAAGCCATCAATGAGATTGTTATTGAAATATAAGATCGTTTCGCATAAGCTTCAATGCTTAGCATTATTGTTATTGTTTATCTTTTTCAGCTTGGGATGTGAGAAAGAATTTATTGAAAGTCCTGATACGATAGGTAAAAGCATAGCATTAACATTTGACGATGGGCCAGATCCCATTTACACCGAAAGGATTCTTGATGTACTGAAGGAGAAAGGGGTAAAGGCAACTTTTTTTTTAGTAGGGAATAAAATTAAGCAGAATCCTTCGGTAGCAGAACGAATGTTTGCAGAAGGGCATTGTCTTGCCAATCATACCTACACTCATATCGACCTGAAAAAGAAATCATTTAAAGATGCCTATTCAGAAATACAGCAGACCGAACAGTTGATTGTGGATGTTTGTGGTCGATCCTCCAAATTATTCAGGCCACCCTGGGGACATATAACGAGCTCAGAAAGAGAGGCTTTGAATCGATACGGGTATGAGATCGTGTTATGGGATTTGAATTCGAGGGACTATATGCCAAAAATTACCGTGAATGAGATTGTTGCCAATGTCATGAAAAATATCGGAGGAAATAAGATTATATTATTTCATGATTCCGATTTTCTGGGTAAAGCGAGCCGACAAAATACGGTATTGGCTTTACCCCAGATCATTGATTTTCTAAAAGCTTCAGGTTGCAATTTTGTAACGATAAATCAAATGAAAGAAATTCGTAAATAGGAAAAGGCACGCTCTTCTGTGTTGTAATCCGTGTCCTTGATTCAATTAATAGTGGGTGCATCGATGTAGAATTGCTTCGAACTATTTTGTTTTGGATGTGTTTAAATCCGAAAACTGATTTGAACACATTAAACTAAAAAGCAATGTTTACATTAGATCAAATTAAGGCTGCTCATGCGAAAGTAAAGTCTGGTGCCGATTTCTCAAACTATGTTCAAGACCTTATTAAATTAGGCGTCACATTTTATGAAACCTATGTTTCGGACGGGCATACTGACTATTTAGGAATGAATGATTATAAAACTTCATCAGCACCGAAGTATTCCCAACTGATTATTGGCGAACGAAGTGATGTAGAACAATTCCGGCTTGACCTTAAAGCCCATCAACAGGGCAAAACTGATTATGCTACATTTTGCAATGACTGTGCAAAATCGGGTGTCGAAAAATGGACGGTTCGTATGGATAAGATGACATGCGCCTATTACGATAAAGCCGGAAACAAACTTTTGGTGGAAGCAATACCACAATAATCAGAACCCTTGCTGAAAATCGGCATAAAGAAATATTAAAGGCTGGAGAACCCCGGCCTTTAATATCATATCTGATTGATCTTGCTCAACAAATAATGGTCGGCCAGCACAATGGCGGCCATCGATTCAACAATTGGCACTGCGCGGGGCAATACACAAGGATCGTGACGACCTTTGGGATTAATCGTCACTTCGTTTTCGGCACGATCAACTGTATTTTGTTCTTTCAGCAAGGTGGCAATGGGTTTAAATGCCACATTGAAGTAGATATCTTCACCATTCGAAATTCCGCCCTGAATTCCGCCCGAATGATTGGTTTTGGTGCGAACGCCGGTTTCAGTCTTGATAAACACATCGTTGTGCTCCGAGCCAGACAAACGTGTTCCGTCAAAACCTGAGCCGTATTCAAAACCTTTCACGGCATTGATACCTAGCATGGCAAAACCCAGATCGGCATGTAATTTATTAAATACAGGTTCGCCCCAACCAGCCGGGACTCCGTGAATTACGCCGGTTATCACACCACCAACGGTATCGTGATTGCGGCCTGCTTCTTCAATGCGGGCAATCATCCGTTCCGCGGTTTCAGTATCCGGACAACGAACAATGTTGGATTCTGTCTGGCTCAAATCAAGTTCGGTATACGGTTTATTGAGTTGGATTTCACCAACTCTCGACACATAAGCCTGAACCGAAACGCCAACTCTTTTCAGGAGTAATTTGGCTACCGCACCTGCTACCACGCGGGCGATGGTTTCGCGTGCCGACGAACGACCACCGCCACGATGGTCGCGGGTTCCGTATTTCTGGATGTAGGTATAATCGGCGTGCGACGGACGGAAAACATCTTTCAGGTCGTTGTAATCCGACGAATGCTGATCTTTGTTCCGTATCTGAAAGGCAATTGGTGTTCCCTGTGTTTTTCCTTCAAATATTCCGGATAAAAATTCAACCTGATCGCTTTCGTCTCGTTGTGTTGTGATTTTGGATTGGCCGGGTTTGCGACGGTTCAACTCATTCTGGATAAAGTCCAGATCGATTTCCAAACCGGCAGGGCAGCCGTCAATTATTCCGCCAATGGCTTTTCCGTGCGATTCGCCAAACGAGGTTAACCTGAAAATTTGTCCAAAGCTGTTCATAGAGTCAAGTAAAAAGTAAAAAGGCAAAAGTAAAGCTACCTTTCAAATTCATAAAAACTAAAAATGTTGTCCCAAAATACGAAATTTTGAAACAACATCTTAAAATTATCTGTGAGAGCTGATTAGCAGCCGCATCCGCAACCACCTTGTTTGCCTTCAGTGCTGCATGCACCTTCAGCGCAACCTTCTTCATCGTCGCATCCACAGTCGCCACTTCCGCAACCCCCGCTTCCACATCCACAACCCCCGCTAAGTAAAGCAGCAAGTTCGTCATCGGTAGCTTCCCTAACTTCAGTAATCTGACCTTTAAAGAATAGGTTTTCGCCTGCCAATGGATGATTGAAATCCATTTTTACAATATCGTCAGAAATTTCCAGAACCAAACCATTTAAACGCTGGCCGCTGGTACTCATCATCGGAACAGATGCCCCAACCGACACGATTTCTTCGTCAAATTCACCATCGATAAAGAACAGGTGTTTTGGAAGGTCAACAATCGCATTTTCGTCCAGTTCGCCGTACGCATCAACATCGGCCAAACTAATTTCAAACGGATTTCCTACTTCGAAACCTTCCAGCGAAGATTCAAATTTTGGAAGCATCAAACCTGCGCCAAACACAAAACTCAATGGTTTCTCGCTTGTTGCCTGCTCAATCAATTCCCCCTCTGCATCATCGTAATGTAAATCGTATGTCAGGGAAACCATTTTGTTTTTTCCTATTTTCATAGCCTTTTATTTAAATTTTTAATAATGGTACAAAGAAATAAAATAAGTGGATAATACAAAAAGTATCCAGCTTTTCATTTCACTTAGTTAAAGATAACATCAGAAACGGGCTTTGGTTTAGTCCCCCGGAAGAGATTTTTTCATTCCTGATGTGTCCATGTACTTGCTTCTGGCTATTTTTTGATCAGTTTTGTCGTGAATTGGTTCTTGCCCACTTCAATTTTCAATAAATACACTCCTGAAGTTAATTTATCGAGATCGGTAATCGACTGATTGTTTGAGATATTAAGGTATTCGGCCACTTTTCTTCCTGAAATGTCGGAGATTGAAACCTTAGCCGTTCCGTTTATTCCTGAAATAACAATTTGGTCAACGAACGGATTCGGGAAAACCGATGCCTGAATCTGCTGCAATTCGGAAGTTGAAGTCACGATTTCCTGGTTCAGGTTATCGATGCAAAAATATCCGGGAGTATTCATGCCCCAGTTACTATTGTCGGTTGAGCGTAATGAGAATTCGAGCTTAGAAATACGACCCAACTTTTGGAGGTTTACCCATTTCCAGGTATTCAGTATATAATCGTTGGCATTGTTGCTATATGCAAAGTCGGCCAGGTTCACATTGACTTCTCCAGTTGATTTGCCTTCCGAATCGAATCCATGAATCGTTAATAAAAGCCAGTCGGGATCGTTTCCGCTTTCGCCGCCAAACTTCTTCGCATAAGTATCGCCGTTTTTCATCGAAAGGTACGCGTAGGTGCTGTTGGTCACGTATAAACCAGAAACGATGGTATCTTTAAAGGCAATTGTTGAAACAGGGTTTGGATAAGCAACTGCATATCCGGCTGAACCAGCAACACCTTTTCCGGTAATGGCGCTGTACTGATTGGCATATCCTGGAGTAGTTGCATCTGTTTTTGTTGAAGCTGCAAATCCCGACCAGCTATCCCAGTCAGCAGTATAATCCGTATAAAACCGGAAGTTCCCGCTGGTAAATCCACCTTTTCCATCGCTGCCGTTGTAAAAACCTTGTGTACCCAAATTCATGTTTTCGAAGCTGGCAAAAGTGACTGGTTTATAATCGTAAGGTTTTTCTCCGTTAAGATCATCCATGCAAAAATATCCGGGAGTATTCATAAATCCGTAGCTGTTATCGCTCGAACTTAGGCTAAAACGAAGTTTGCTGGCTTTTTTTAATTCGCTTAGATCAACCCAGGCCCATTTATTTAGGATGAAATCTTTTGTGTTGTCGGTTGAACGGAAGTCGGCCAGGTAAAAATAAACGGTATCAACAGGTTTATTTTCAGTATCCAAGGCTTCAATCATTAGCTTGAGATAGTCAGGATCGTTACCACTCTCGCCGCCAAACTTTTTGGCAAAGGCATCCCCGTTTTTCATCGAAAGGTAAGCATAGGTCGAGTTTGTAACGTAAAATCCGGTGGTCTGGGTCAATGCGCCGAATCCAAGTTCGGCTGAAGGCGATGGATAACAAACCGCGTAATTGGCGCTTCCTTCGTAGCCTTTCCCGGTTATTGCACTGTACTGGTTTTCGTACCCGGCGGTTGTAACGTCGGTGATGTTCGAGTAGGCAAAGCCGCTCCAGCTTTGCCAATCGGTATTGTACGAGTTGTAGAAAGTGGTATTGCCACTTTTAAAACTTCCTGAAGCATCCGATCCGTTCCAGAATTTTCCAGGAGCCAGTGTCAAGTCGTCGAATTTGGCAACCGATTGAGCCGTAGCATTAAAAACTAAAAAAGTGACAAGAATTGCCATCATGTAGATGTGTTTCATTATGTAATAATTTTGAATGGTTTCAAAATAATTACAATACGCAAAACTGCTGAAATAACCTGATAATCAAAGAATTTGGTTACTCCAAGCTTTTTCTCCCGAAAGCTTTGAATATTGTAGCACAAATGGCAGGTCTTCTGGCTTACTCCATTTTTGCGGCCTTCCCATCTCCCGAGTATTCGGGAAACAGTGGCAAGTAGTGCAAAAATTATTCAGAGTTTACAGCTGCGGGTACAGCTCCGGAATTGAACCGGATTCCCTCTTGATACTCGTAAAAAGTATCACCATTTCGGCTGCTAAGATAGGGCAAAATTAAATTCAGGAGCAAGTTCTCAGGTTAAATAATCCTGAAAATTTATTGATTGAATACTGAATGGAAATTACGAAGTAGCCAGATTTGCTGTTTTAAACGTAAAGAATTTTTGCGCAAAATAGCTATAAACTACCACAATACAGGTAGTTATTATTTTAGACATGGTAGGCCATAAACCAACAAATTCGACCAGGACTTTGAGGAAAACGTAATTCAGGAAAATGGAGCCAGAAACTGAAATCATATAACGAATCAACTGAGTTCGTCCTTGTACCGGAGAACTGGTAAATGTGATGAACTTGGCAAAAAGGAATCCGGTGAAAAATGTAATTGGAAATACAATCAGGAAAGCTGCAATGTGAGGACTGATCGAAACAATTTGTAAATCAATAACCCGCTTGTCGACGACAAAGTTATAACAAATAAAATAGAGGGTAATATCAAGCACTGTATTGAATCCGCCAGTTGCTGCATATCTGAACGTTTCCAAAGGGATAAGCTTTCGGAAGGGAGTGTAGAAATAATCAATAACCTGAATGATTATTACGCGAATATGCTTTGCCAGACTTACCATGGGGGAAACAAATTCTTTTTTTACAAATTAAAGAGAAAAGATTGAAAAAATGCTGATCATGCCTAAAATAGAGCAGAAATTCTCTCAACAACCCATAATTAAGTTAAAAGAATGATATAGTGTCGTAAATACTATTGGTCAAAATTTTGACTCACCCCATCGCATCTGCGATGCTTTTCCCCTCTCTACGCGTAGAGAGGGGTGAAGACCGAAGGCTCGGTCTTCGAGGTGAGTGAATTTAAAATACAACATTATATTGGTTGAATTACTTAATGGTTTTCATAGGATCCTTTTTATGCCTTCGGGTTTGCCCGAAACGGCATTTTTGCCATCTTCTCCACTTCGAGGCTCGGAAACCCAAATTCTTCAACCACTTTGCCCAGGATCAGGTATATTCCATCGCCACGGAAAGGATATGATTTCAGCGATGGCGGGAAATGTACCGTGTCAAATAATTCACCTTTAGCATCGGTGAAGGTTCCAAAGTGCATGATTTCGTTTCTTGAGGTGCGAACATATTTGATGGCGACCAAACGGCCTAACATCCGAACGGTACGACCAACGTGATTCATCATGCTTTTTGCTGTTATTTCGCCCCGAAACTTGGTTTCGAGCATGTCGAAAACAGTCATCGAAACCGGAAAGCCCAGCAATTCAATTTCGTCCCAAGCATCGCCCAACATCGATTGCTCTAACTTCGGGAGGCTGAATTCACGTGGTTTCGCTTCGAACAGTGCTTTGGTTTTTGCAACCGGAGCAGTTTTATTCAGGAGCATGTGTGCCTTCCACAGCAGTTCGGCTTTGGATATTCCGGTAAAACGCAATGCTCCCATCCGGATCAGGATTACCAGTTGCTCTTTGGTTATGGCTGTCCGTTCAATAAAATCAGAAAGCGAGCTGAAATCGCCATGTTGCTGCCTTTCGTTTATTATTCCTGAAATCATTGACTGTTCGAGGTTTTGTACATGCACGAATCCAATGAAAATGGTCTTTCCTGAAATCCTGGTCTCGTTCCGGCTGCGGTTCACACAAGGCAATTCGATTTTAGCCCCGCAGCGTTGCGCTTCGTTGAAATACACCCAGGTGCGGTAAAATCCACCGAAATTATTGATCACGGCCACCATAAATTCGAGTGGATAATGCGCTTTCAGGAATAAGCTTTGGAAACTTTCGACGGCATACGAGGCCGAATGCGCTTTCGAGAACGAATAACCGGCAAACGACTCGATTTGCCGCCACACTTCGCGGGTAACTTCTTCCGCATAACCTCGTTCACGGCAATTGTTGAAATACTTAGCCACGATGAGCTGAAACTCCTCTTTTGAGCGGTATTTTCCGCTCATGGCGCGACGCAGTACATCGGCTTCGGCCAAGTCGAGCCCGGCAAAATGATGTGCCACTTTGATCACATCTTCCTGATAAACCATCACACCAAAAGTTTCCTCAAGCTGCTCTTTCATTATGTTGTGCAAATAAGGGATTGAATTCTGGTTGTGAAACCGTTGAATGTACTGCTTCATCATGCCCGATTTGGCCACCCCTGGCCGGATGATCGAACTGGCTGCCACCAGCGAAAGGTAATTGTCGCAATGTAATTTAGTGAGCAACCCGCGCATGGCCGGGCTTTCAATGTAAAAACAACCATTGGTCTCGGCTGTTCGAAGTTGTAATTTAACCTGTTCGTCCTGAAAAAAACGCTCCACCTGATGGATATCAACTTCCTCGTTCCGATTTTCATGAATAATTTCCACGGCTTCCTTGATATGCCCGATGCCCCTCTGGCTGAGAATATCCAGTTTTTCAAAACCCAGATCTTCGGCCATGTACATGTCCCATTGCGTGGTTGGGAAACCTTTGGGAGGCAAATCCAGTGCGGTGTAGTAGGTGAGGGGTTCTTCTGAAATCAGGATCCCGCCGGCATGAATACTCCGGAGATTGGGGAAATCTGCCATTTGGTCAGACATGGTTTTGATCAGCCGGGTGATCTTGTTCGAATTCCGCTCGTCATTCGGATTGTCGACCAGCGCATCAATTTCCTCTTTCGGAAGTCCGAAAACTTTACCCAGTTCGCGGGATATGGAGCGGTCTTTAAACGTTGAGGTAGCACCCAGTAAGGCCACATGATCACGTCCATAGCGTTTAAAAATATAACCCTGAATCTGTTCCCGATCACGCCACGAATAATCGATGTCGAAATCAGGCGGAACGCTGCGCTGTGGATTCAGAAAACGCTCAAAGTAAAGGTTTAGTTTAATCGGGTCAACATCAGTGATTTTTAGGCAATAAGCAACAATGCTATTAGCTCCGCTTCCACGCCCAACGTGATAAAATCCGCACGATATGCCGTAGCGGACAATGTCCCAGGCGATCAAAAAATACGACGAGAAACCTAGCTTGTCGATGATTTCGAGTTCGTGGGCAATCCGTGTTTTTGCCTCCTGATTGTTCTTTCCGTAGCGATAAGCCATGCCATCGAGCGCCAGTTTCCGAAGCAAAAGGCGGTCGTCGTAAGCCGATTGGCCAAATAATTTTTTATTCTTGACCGACTTGAAATCGAAACTGATGTTGCAAGCGTCCATCAGTTTTTCCGTGTTTCGGATAATTTCAGGATAATCCTGAAACTGACGCATTAATGCTGTTGAATCAATGGTTTCCAATTGGCTGGCAAACTGGTTCTCCTGAAGTTTACTGATCAGCACATTGTGGTCGATGGCCCGGAGCGCTTTGTGCAGAAACTGCCCTTCCTTATTTTTAAAGGTAACTGGCTGCCAAACAACTAGTTTGTTCGGAAATCTACGGTATTCGGAGGTCAGCAGTTTATTGAGTTGACTGCCTTTAATGCCGGTAAACTCGTTTTCGCGCAGTTCGTTTACCGGCTTCTTGCCAAAGGGATAAATCACCAACACATGCTTAAATTCCGGGGCATCTGCCGGATAGGCCTTTCCCTGAAGGTTGTGTTCGGTTTGCCAATCGTTCAGCTCTTTCAATCCTTCGCGGTTTTTAGCCAGGCTGACAAAAAGCAATTCATCCTCACTCCGAAATTCGCATCCGGCAATGGGTTTGATGCCTTTTGCCTCAGCTTCTTTCACGAATTCAGGAATGCCCATGGTGGTATTGATGTCGGTTAAGGCAATCGTTCGGACACCGTTCAGAAAAGACAGATCAAGCAACTCTGCAATGCTGAACGTTCCGTAATGAAGGCTGTAATAGGTATGGCAATTGAGGTACATCGAAGAGTTTCAAGTTTCAGGTTCAAAGTTCCAAGTTGTGGTTTGCGAGGTTTTTATTCGTTGAATTACAGTATTCATCGGATTTTGTGTTGTTTAATGTCCGTCACATGAATGTGACGGCAAAGGAAGTTCTTTATTCTGTTGGGGCTTTAACCCTTTTAACCTTATCGCTCTTTTCAACTCCCGAGGCGCGGTGGATGGCATCGGAGCCGTAACGAAGCCTGATTTTGTCCATCGACAGGTAAAGTTTGATTATTTTGTCGTTGTTGTCGAACAGGTCGAGTTGCTGAACACCGCCGATCAGCCCTCCCAGTTTGATGCCAATCAGGCGGATGAGCATGCGCCGTTCGTACAACCGCCGGAACAGTTCGAGTGCGGTACTCATCAGGGTATGGTCGAACGAGGTGTAGGCGATCTTCTTTTGCAGTGTGTGCGTGTCGTAATTGGCATACCGGATTTTTACAGTAATTACCGATGCCAGTTTTTGCTTTTTACGCATTTTAAAGGCTATTTTTTCGGTCATGTGAATGATCAAACGTTCGAGCATTTGAACGTCAATGGTGTCCGTTTCAAAAGTTCGTTCGGTGCTGATCGATTTTTCTTCCGAATAGCGTACTACCGGCGACAGGTCAATACCGTTTGCTTTTTTCCAGATGTCGATTCCCGATTTCCCGAGCACATGTTGTATCATTTCCGGAGGAATGTCGCTCAGAGTTTGAATGGTGAATACGCCCATAGAATGGAGTAAATGACGGGTTTTGTCGCCTACGCCGGGAATTTTTTTAATCGGTAGCGGATTCAGGAAAGGTCGTACCAAATCACGCGGAACTTCTTTTTCTCCGTTTGGTTTGGCTTCGCCGGTAGCAATTTTCGATACGGTTTTATTCACCGACAGCCCGAACGAAACAGGCAGTCCGGTTTCGCTGATGATCCGGTTTCGCAACTCGTGTGCCCATTTGTATGAGCCGATAAAACGGTCCATCCCTGAAATATCGAGGTAATGCTCGTCAATCGAAGCTTTTTCGTACACCGGGGCGCAAGCGGCAATTACATCGGTTACCAGTCGCGATTGTTTACTGTACTCGTCCATATCGCCACGGATGACAATGGCATCGCTGCAGAGGTTCAGCGCCATCCGCATGGGCATGGCCGAATGAATGCCAAATCGCCGGGCTTCGTAGCTGCAACTGGCCACAACTCCACGATCTGAAAGTCCGCCGATAATAACGGGTTTGCCGATTAATGCGGAGTTCCCCTTGCGTTCGACCGACACAAAAAAAGTGTCGAGATCCAAATGTACGATGGTGTTGTTTTGAAAGTTCATTGTTTTATTGTTCCAGCGTGTTTCTTCTTAATTCAAAAGGTATTTTGAATCTCTTTATCGCGTAGCGATTTAGGTATTGTAGAAATGAGGGATGAGAAAATATTCTATACCGCGTAGCGGTTAAACGGAGGACACCCTTCATTGATTTTTATATGCGGCGCATGAAACTTCCGTTTTTCAATCTTCATGATCAGATGCGCCTGACATCATTGCATGATCCTACTATAATACTTCAACCGCATACGCGGTAAAATCGCATCAAAAAATCGTTCAAATTTTTGTTTTTCAGAACTAAATTTATATTTTTGATTGTTATTTAGTCAAAATATGAGATTGTAATTTAATCAAATATATTTAAACTACCAAATATGTATTTCGATTCGAACATTAAATTTTTGCGAAACCGGAAAAAACTGACACAGGATCAGCTTTCCATCGCATTGGATATCAAACGATCGACCCTGAATAATTACGAGAATGGCATTTCAGGGCCAAGCATTCAGTCGCTGGTTGTTTTGTCTGATTATTTTCATGTGGCTATCGACACCTTGTTGCGTGTCGATCTGGCCAAACTTCGCGAAAGCCAGCTTTACGAACTGGAACACGGACAGGATGTTTTCCTGAAAGGCAGCAATTTGCGGGTGATGGCCACCACCGTTGACCGGATGAATCGCGACAATATCGAACTGGTTTCAGAAAAAGCCAAGGCCGGTTACACCAACGGATTTTCCGATCCGGAGTATATTTCTGAACTTCCCGTTTTTCAGCTTCCGTTTTTATCGTCGGAACGCAAATACCGGACTTTCCAGATCAGTGGCGACTCGATGCTGCCCATTCCTGATGGCGCCTGGATTACCGGCGAATTTGTTCAGGACTGGGGCGAAATAAAGACCGGCGGATTGTACGTGGTACTTACCTTAAACGAAGGTTTGGTTTTCAAACAACTTAAAAATGAACTGGTCGAACGCGGGTGTTTTCAATTGGTTTCGCTCAATACAGCTTACCAACCGTACGAATTGGCTGCCACCGAAATTCGTGAAATCTGGAAATTTGTGCATTACATCAGCAAGGAAGTGGCAGAGCCTCAGCTGACCGAGAGTCAGATAGCTTTACAGTTGAAGATACTGACTGAAGAGATTTTTGCCCTGAAAAGGAGGTTTGAAAATAAAAATTAAAATAAAGAAGTAGCGGAAGCGTTGTTATAGGTTGATGGGTTTTAGGTGTTTCTATTGTTTTACTCATCATCATTTGTACTTTTGAATGATCAAATTCAACAGATATGCCATTCATTAAGCTCGAAAAATGTACCCGCTGCCTAAAATGTGTGAAGGACTGCCCTTCGGATGCGATCTCCATCGAAACCGGCGAAATTGCCGACACTTGTATTCATTGCGGGCATTGCGTGGCTATTTGTCCTGAAATGGCTGTGAGGCCCGATTTTGGTGATGTTTTTCTACTTCAACCACATACAGTGACTCCCAAAGATTTCAGGAATTTAACTTCAGAAATAAGATCGTGCAGGAGTTATCTGCCGAAAGATGTTCCGGATGCTGTTTTGCTTCAACTGGTTGATAATATGAAACATTATCCATCGGCAAGTAATGCCCGTCCTTTGCAGGTATCCATCGTTCGTTCAAAAGAAAAGGTCAAACTCCTGAATGATCTGACGGAAGAAGCTTTGATCCGGATGTTTACACTGGTTTGTTCTCCCTGGATCAGTCCTTTAATCAGGATTTTTATTCCATCGATGAATATTAAAAAGCTCAAACGCTACAAGGACACGTTTATTGAACGTCGGAAAACAAACGATTCGCAGATTTGCCACCATGCCCCGGCGGTTCTGCTCTTTCATGGCGAAGTATTGAAGACAGGAATGGCAGAAGCGGATGCCAATATTTGGGCAACTTATACTTCAATTTATGCCAACACGCTTGGGTTGGCGACCTGTTTCAATGGGTTTATCGTGAAAGCGATGGGGAAAAAGAGCAAATTAAATCCGCACTTCAAAGTACCCGCAAACCACCAGGTTTATGCTTCGCTTCTGGTTGGTTACCCGAAAGTGAAATACCGGAATGAGGCTTCGAGACAAAGCCCAATTGTAGTTTTGTTATAACTTGATCAATCTGTAATTGTCAGCAAATTAGTGGCTATCTATCTTTGAGGATTTAGAACTCATTTTTTATTCTTAGTATACAGCGCATGTTTGTTCTATTGAGCAAATAGCGCACATCTGTGCGTTATTTTGTATTAAAAGTGAAAGTAATTATCTGTTTCTAAAATGCTGTTTGTGTATCCTTAATTTTTCGTAATTTACTCAAGTGTCTTATTATTAATGTCTTAGTTTTGGATTGCCAATTCTGATCTGGTATTCTAAATGTTTGGTATACCGTTTGAAAATTCAGGATGATTCGTGAAGCTTTCAGATGAATGAAAGTGATATCTGAAACTGCGGGAAAGATTTAGGACAGAATGCGTGGCTATATTTAGATCTATAATTTGAAGAATAAATTGTAGGGAAGATTTGAAATAGAGGGAGATTATTCAGTAATTATTTATTTAAACACAGAAACAATGGAACAATTTTATCAGGCTAGTTGGAAAAAGTCTTTTGTTGCCTTTCTTTTATTTTTTTTGGTAATCAGTTTTATAGATGGCAATAAGCTGTCGGCTGCAAATCACTTTATTACCGTTTGGCAAGGCCAAAATGGTCAAAATCATATGAATTTTATGGTTGTTTCGGCAATTTTAGAAAAAGTTCCGCTTTCAATTGACGATGAACTGGCTGTATATAGTGGTTCAAAATGTGTAGGTGCTGCGAAATTGACAAAACCCATTAATCCTGCCGATAAATCAACATTTCTTTCCTTTTCAGCATCTCAGGATGACGGCTCTGGTAATGGTTTCACCGAAAATGACACCATAATTTTCAAGATTTGGGACAATAAAAATCTGAAAGAGATAGTAGCTAAATCTGTGGTTTACAGGAAAGATATTTCCACTTGGCTAACCAGCGGACGATTCAGTGCCAGTGCAACTTCAGTTGTTGAAATTACTCATAATACAGAGTTGTCTCAAACTATAAATTTTGTTAAAGGGAATAATCTTTTTTCGAGTTATCTGATTCCAACGAATCCTGATTTAAGTGTGGTTTTTAAATCGCTGTGTGATAATAAATTGCTTACTAAAGTGCAGGATGAAGTTGGTACTACACTCGCATATTCAAGTACCACTAGTTGGGTTAATAGAATTGGATCCATTCAAAAGACTGAAGGTTATTTGGTTACTACAACCGCTGCTTGCACGTTACAGATTAATGGTCAAATGATTAGTCTTCCGCTAGATATACCATTGAAAGCAGGATGGAATTTTATTTCATTTCCCGAAATGACCGCTGTGAATGCAATGATTGTTGTTCAGCCCTTAATTGATCAGAATAAGCTGGTTAAGGTTCAGGATGAACTTGGAAATTCAATTGAAAATCTAAAAAGATACGGTGGTTGGAAGAATAGTATTGGAAACTTTAAGCCTGGTAAGGCATATAAAGTAAATGTAAGTTCGGCTTGTGTTTTAACTATCAAATAAGGTTGACTTGATTAGATATAGGCAATAGAAATAAAGGTGTGTTTGGATAAATGACGTGATTTGAATATTAAAAGCTCTAAGATCTTTCGATTCTGGAGCTTTTTTTATGTGTGGTTTCTTTGTTTTCGCTGCTAGGAATAAATTGGTTATCAAGTGTTTCTTTTGAATAGCTTGAAAATTTCATATTTTTACCAGAAACAAAAATCCGTTGTAAATGCTTGATTTGCAACGGATTTATTTTATTATAGTCGGGGTGACAAGATTTGAACTTGCGACCCCCCGCCCCCCAGACGGATACGCTACCAGGCTGCGCTACACCCCGAACTTAGTGATTGCAAAAATAGCCATCTTCTTTTCTTATGCAAAAAAATGATTGAATTTTCCTCCCGAAGTCACCGCTTATTGGTGTTTCGCCAATAATGGTGTTGATTTCTGACGAACCTGCGTACTTTTTTGTTTGACTTCTTTTGCTTTTAATCTCAGTCTAAAATCTTCCAGAATATTCATATAATTGATAAAAGCATCGTACTTCGATTTATAAATGCTTTGTGCCGTATAGTTCTCTTTATAGGTAGGGTGGTTTTCATCCATCAGGTGAAAATGATCTGAAGACTGAAGGTTATTCCAGTCGATTTTTAAGCTATTGTCGTTCGTACCCCCAATCTTTTTGCTGAGTTTAAACAATTGGTTGATGGCATCTTTTTGAAGTTCATTCCCCGGGTAATAATCTGGATGAAAGTGCTCGACCCAGCAAATCGGTTCTTCTGTTCCTATTTCTGAGACAGGGCCATATTGTTCTATCATTTGAGATGGCAGGCCAAAGTTGTAGGTTTTATTTTTAATAATTTTAGATACAAATGTCTGGAATAATTGTTGCTTTTTGAGTCGGTTTGTTCCGCCCAGTGATTTGTAATTGAGGTAGATGTTTATTATTGGTTCATCAGGATTTATTGTGTTTAGTATCGTAGAAAGCTTTTCATGCTGTTTTCGGGCTTCGGTTTCATCTGGATTGATAAGGATAGATGCTAATTCATTGCTAATGTTTTCATTCCGGAATAACACCGTAATGTGTTTCTGATCTTCAGCACAATAAAGGTAATTGGGACTTCTCCATTGCAGTATTTTCTTTGTTCCATTGGTCAGCATTGCTGGATATCCTGCTTCTGCAGCAATCTCGGCGATTCGATTATTAAAAAGGAGATCTGAATTTACAAACAACTTTGGTTTTTGTCCGAAATAATATTCGGTTCGTTCCTGACTCAGTTTAATACTTTGTATGAATTCATCTTTTTTATCAGAAAGCGAAACAATAGAATGAGAATCAGTTGAGCCTGTGAACTCAACTTGACCAGTATCAGCAAGCTGCATGAAACTGGTAATTAATTGAGGTGCATAAATTAAAAATTGATCTAAAGCTGAACCCGAAATGTTAAAAGAAAGTTTTAAAGCCCCTTTAGACTGGTGAATAAGTTTGAGAAAATAATTGTTTGTAGGTAAGTAATAGTTTGTCGCTGCATTCTGGATTTCCCTTTCAATTCGCCATTCGTCATAGTATGATTTTGATTCTCCTATATCGAAAAATCGAAAGGTCTGTAAGCTAAATGGGTGGTGAATTTGAAAATAGAGGCAAATATTTTTCATTTTAACAGGCTTTATTTAAAATAGTTTTCAGGTAAACTTGTTTAATTTGGCTTGCCGGTATATTCCAGTTGAGTTTGCTGACTTCCTCTTTTCCTTCAGCAATAAGCATTTTCGATAACTTTTTATACTTAAGTATTCCATGAACGGCATCGGCCATTGCATGAACATCCCAAAAATCGGTTTTTATTACATTTTGGATTACTTCAGAAACACCTGATTGCAGTGAAATAATGACAGGAACATTTGCCTGCATGGCTTCAAGAGGTACAATTCCAAAGGGTTCGGATACCGAAGGCATAATAAAAAGGTCGCTTTTGTGAAGCATTTCATTAACTTCCGGCCCATTTAGAAAGCCGGTGAAATGAAACCGATGGCTAATGCCATATCGCGCACTTAATTCAATAATTTTATTCCTTAATTCGCCATTTCCTGCCATCACAAAATGTACATTTTTCATTTTCTGTATAACCATTCGGGCAACATCAACGAAGTACTCAGGCCCTTTCTGAATGGTAATGCGTCCTAAAAAGGTCACTATTTTTCTCTTGTGAGGCTGACGCTTCAGTTTTGCTGACTTATCTGTTTGTGTTTCAATGCCATTGTAAATAGTTATTATTTTGTCGGTCGGAATATTGTATTGCTCCGTTAGTCTATCTCTTATCCGATTGCTAACTACAATTATCTTGTCGGCTTCGTCCATCCCTTGTTTCTCAATGGCAAAAATTTCCGGATTGATTGCTCCGCCGCTACGGTCGAAGTCAGTTGAATGAACATGTACGATGAGGGGTTTTCCTGAAATTTTCTTAGCTGCAACTGCCGCGGGAAACGTAAGCCAATCATGAGCATGAATCAGTTCAAAATGATTTTCAGTAGCAATCGTTTTTGCAACTATGGCATAATTGTTTATCTCATCAAACAGGTTAGGACCATATTTGCCTGAAAATTTTATTCTGATGCCCAATGGATTATTTTCGGAGAACTCGTCTTCTTTGCGCAATTCCTGAATTTGTTCTGAAAAGATTTCCGGCGTGAGATAAGGAACCAGCTTTGATTGTACCTGAAGAAAACTGATATTACTCCAAAGACTTTCTGGCGGCGTTTCATGGCCAACATAGACCTGATCGGCACTAATCAGCTGTAGATTGTTTGCCGACAGTTCATTGCCCTGAGATTTTGGAATAACAAACGTAATGTGAACATCTTGGCATTCAGACAGTCCTTTGACAATACCATAACAGGCAGTACCTAACCCACCTGATATGTTTGGTGGAAATTCCCATCCGAACATGAGTACATTCATTTACTTCCGGTATATGTGATTTGTACTAATATTTATTGTTTTCCAAGACTTTGATTGCTCGGAATTCAACAAAAGCTATTCACATTTCTGTTTCCAGTAAACAAAATGCTAAACAGCTATTTCACGAAATAGGGTTGATTGTTTGGTTGAAGTAATGAAGAATTCGGTTTTCAGATCAGAACGCATCTGACATTTGCCAATCTACAATAAAGGGACATTCTTTCTTTTTATTGGTTCTGCCCGAATCATCAAGAGAATAGCGGTTATAGTCATCCCTTAAAATGCTTAAACGATCATTTCTTACTGATTTCCTTTTAGCATTGTTTAGTTGGCTATCATCAGTACTAGCTTCACTAAAAAACCACAAATTCTCATTAGAATGAGCAATCCTTGACTGCTTTCTAATATCCAATATCCGTTTTCTCGCTTTCATGTTTCTTTAGTATTACGTCAGTTCCTTATACCCTTAAAATATGATTAAAGTTACCTTTTAGTTGTTAAAATTGGTAACTAATTTTAATTAAATGTTGTTAATAAATAATTAATAATTAATATGTTATGTTTTTTTTTTGTTCGTTCGTGATCATGTTTTTTAGGTTGTATTTATGTTAAAAATGTGTTGGCTTTGTTCTTGTTTACAGAACGAATCTTGCTATTTAAAAGTATGTTTGGTTTTGTCTATGAGGGTATAACAATTATTGATTGTGCCACTGTTGTTCTTGCTTTCTTGTTTTATACCTTTGGAAGAAAAAATATACGATATGTTTAAAGCAATGAATCTAGACGATAGCACCAGTAAAAGTGCAAATCAGGTTACAGATACTGAGAAAGTTAAATGTTTAATTATCGGATCTGGTCCTGCCGGATACACTGCAGCAATTTATGCTGCGCGGGCCAATCTCAGTCCGGTTATGTATGAAGGGCTTCAACCGGGAGGACAATTAACCACCACCACTGAAGTTGAAAATTTTCCGGGTTATCCTGAAGGAATTACAGGACCAGTGATGATGGAAGACTTAAAAGCGCAGGCTGTTCGTTTCGGAACCGATGTTCGTTGGGGATTGGCAACCAAAGTTGATTTTTCTGGCCCGGTACATAAAGTATGGATCGATGAAAAGAAAATTATTGAATCAGAGGTAGTTATAATTGCAACTGGCGCAACTGCGAAATACCTGGGACTAGATGATGAGAAAAAATATGCGGGTAGTGGAGTTTCGGCTTGTGCCACTTGCGATGGTTTCTTTTATCGTGGGCGAGATATCGCTGTTGTTGGCGGTGGCGATACTGCTGCCGAAGAAGCTATCTATCTGGCAGGTTTGGTCAATAAAGTTTATTTGATTGTCAGACGGCATGAACTTCGGGCTTCCAAAGTGATGCAGGAGCGAGTGTTCCGAACAAAGAACATTGAAGTTCTATGGGAACATCAAACAAAAGGTTTGATTGGAGATGGAGTAGTGGAAGGCGCAATTCTTTGGAAAAGGAAAGGAACCCCGGAAGAAGAGGAAGTCACAATTAAAATTGACGGATTCTTTTTGGCAATCGGGCATCAGCCAAATTCTGATTTTGTGAAAGAATTTATTGATACTGATGAAGTTGGATACATTAAAACAATTCCGGGCAGTTCAAAAACCAATGTCCCCGGAGTTTTTGCCTGCGGCGATGTTCAGGATTCAATTTATCGCCAGGCGGTAACTGCCGCAGGTTCAGGCTGTATGGCAGCAATTGATGCAGAGCGGTATCTTTCTGAAAAACACGGATAAGCGAAAATTTTCCTATAATAGAATCCCGGGTTGGATGACAATACTCTATCCCGGGATTTTTGTTTATTTTTGATCGTAGAAACAACAAACAATCGATTATGAAACGAATTATTCAAACAAGTAATGCCCCGGCAGCAATCGGACCATACAGTCAGGCTGTTGAAATTGGAGGAACTTTATACATTTCCGGTCAGATTCCGCTTGATCCGGCAACCATGAAAATTGTTGACGGTGGAATTCAGGAGCAGACAACGCAAGTTTTATCCAATATCGGAGCTATTTTGAAAGAAGCAGGATACGATTTCAAGGATGTCGTAAAATCAACCTGTTTACTTAGCGATATGGCTAATTTTAAGGCTATGAACGAAATTTATGGAAAATACTATTCCGAAAATGCTCCATCGAGGGCGGCTTTTGCGGTAAAGGAATTGCCCATGGGTGTTCTTGTTGAAATTGAGACAATTGCGGCTAAATAAATCAAATACATCTGGTGACAAAAAAGCCAAAGTGATTGTCACTTTGGCTTTTTTGTTGGTTGAAAAGTTGATTAATTCTTCCTGAATTGATTCTCAATAATTTCTTTTAACGTTTTGAAATCCTTTTCATCAAAACCGATCGAACTAAAAAGTATTTTTCCTTCCGGAGAAATCAGAAAATTACGGGGAATGTATTGTCCTGCAAACTTCGCATATATCTTGCGTTCAGGATCTGGATAAAAGGGCATTGAAAATTTATTGTCTTCTTTAAATTTGGAGACTTCGTCCCAGCTGTGCTCACGGCCAAAAATTAGTAGTTCGAAGTCCGGGTTTTTCCTGAATTTATTGTATATATCTGACTGAATAAGTGGTAGTTCCTTTCTGCATGGGCCACACCATGTTGCAAAAAAAGTAATCAATACAGTCTTACCCTTCAGTTCCGAGATGTTCATCGTTTTTCCCGGACTTTTCTCAAATTCAAATTCAGGAACAGGCCCCGAGAGCTTCACAAATGTTGTTTCTTCCTGCGCAATACTCAATAATGAAGAGCAAATCAAAAAGATTAGCACTGAGTTTACGATCCTGGATTTCATCGCATTAGTATTTGATGTTTGTTATTATTACCAAAGGTACTCAAAACTGCAATTATTCCTTTTATGCTGAAACTTTTATTTTATCTGGCTTGTTAAGAGATTGCGATAGGATGTTTTAATGCTTTTGAGTGATTCTGAATCGTGGGAATGAATAGCACGGACCACTAAAATTATTTACTATGACAAATCGAAGAGATTTTTTGAGAACAACAGGGGCTTTTGCAGTTGCTACGATGATTGTACCATCGTTCGCCTTTGCCCAGGAGAAGAAAATTATTGGTTTGCAGTTGTATACGGTGCGCGATAGAATTAAGCAGGATTTAAAATCGACCCTTGAGAAAATAGCTAAGATTGGGTATAATTCGGTTGAAGCCGCCGGATACAATGTTACGGATGGCACTTTTTACGGAATGGCGCCAAAAGCTTTTGCCGAATTGTTGAATGGTTTAGGAATGTCGTTGACAAGTTCGCATACCGTTTTTGAACTTGATATAGCTGAAAAAGTCATTGCTGATGCTGCATCAATAGGTGCCAAATACATCATCTATCCTTTCTTGTCCGATAAGTTTCGTGCCAATTTAGATGGATGGAAAGCTACCGCTGAAAAATTCAATAAGATGGGCGAAATTGCCAAAAAGAATGGCATCCAATTCGGATATCACAATCATGCTTTCGAATTCGAAAAAATGGAAGATCAGATTCCCTATGATTTACTGCTCTCACAGACTGATCCATCGCTGGTGACTTTTGAAATGGATCTGTATTGGGTGACCAAAGGTGGCTATAATCCGGTTGATTATTTTAAAAAATATCCGGGCCGTTTCCAGTTGTGGCATGTAAAAGACATGACAAAAACGGAAGATATGTTTTTTGCCCCTGTAGGTTCAGGCCGAATTGATTTTTCTGGTATTTTTGCTAAAAAGCAAACTGCAGGAATGAAATATTTCTTTGTAGAGCAAGACAGCTTCAAAGATCTTGATGCCTTTGAAAGTGTTGAAATGAGCTTTAAGTACTTAAGTCAGGCTAAATTTTTATAATTGATAGCAATTATTTACTAACCCCCGCCGGAAAATTACCTCACACCTTACCCGGCGGGTTTTTTATCGCCTTTTTCCTATTTTGATGGAGTCGTGTCCAAGAAATGTTCGGTAGAAATAACCTGAGCAAAAGTGCCGTTTAAAGCCGCCATATAAGCAATTTGCACCTCGGCAGCTTTTACCTTCTGATCATTAAATACAAGGTCGCGTGTGGCGCAAGCGTCGAATATAAGCGTGCAAGAATAACCCAGATCGGCTGCAGCCCTTGTGGTTGTGTCTATACACATATGGCTCATTGCCCCACAAATCACCAAATCGCTAGAATCTAAAGCCTTCAAATACTGATGCAAATTGGTATTCCGAAAACTATTTGGAAAGTTCTTGATGATTACCTTTTCATGATCGAGGGGACAAATGGAATCGTGTATTTCGGCACCGGAAGTGCCCGGAATAAAAAAGTTTGCGTTTGGTTTGGTCGCCAAATGTTGAATAAAAACAATAGGCAAATTATTTATCCTGAAATAGGAGAGAAGCTTTTGTGCATTTCCGGCAGCTGCGTCCATTTTGACGAGCTCCATTTTTCCTTCCGGAAAATAATCGTTTTGGATATCTATAATTAAAAGTGTTGGTTTCATAAACTTCAAGAATTTCTATTGATGAAAAAAGGTGGTCATCGCTAACCACCTTTTTCTTATATATCCCAATTATGTATGCACGGTAAAAAGGTGAGCAGCGTATCGCCCCGAAGTCCGAGCCGCAACGTTTCGAGCGGAATAATTTCATTAGTTGCAATATTTCCAAGGTTTACATTGGGGCCAAGAAGCTTGATAAACCAAACCTGTTGATTTTTTAGAGGCGCTTCCCAAAGTATGACATCCGGATCAACCGCTTTTTTAATTCCTAGGATGAGCTCGAAGTTGGCAGAGCCATCATCGTTGTAAATTCCCATATTACCACTTTCACGGGCTTCCGCAATTACTTTCCAGGCACCTGCCTGCAATTCGGTCTGCATGTACGAAATCCATTTCTCGTTCGAGATTTCTTTCCCCTTCAGTTTCGTACCAACTTCAGATAATACGGTATAATTCTTACTGAAATCAGTAATGTGTTTGCACTTCAGATCATGGTCCAATTCCATAACTCCATCAGATACTTCAACCATTTCCATTTCATATTCGTCCAGGAAACGGCGGTATTCATCGAGCATATTGCGTACGGCAAAAGCTTCGAATAAAGTTCCTCCGAAATAGGGTTTTAATCCGGCAGATTTGTAAAGTTTGATTTTATCGAGCAGGCGATTGGTGATGATAGAAGTTCCAAAACCTAATTTAATCAGGTCGCAATAAGGAGCAGAAATGTCGCATAAATCTTCTGCTTCGCGCAAGCTCAACCCTTTGTCCATAACCATGGTAACTCCGCTTTCGCGTGGTTGTGCTGTCCGCTCAGGCATGTGTGGCAATCGAAAGTTCATTATTTTATAGTTTCGTTGTTTGGTATTGTGAAATCAGTTTTTTGATTGATTCAATTTTTGAAGCTTCAGGATAAAATTCAAACAATTCGTTTTGCTTGCTGTAATCAATTTTCAATGCTTTTTCGAAATGGCAAACTGCTTCCAATTCTTCATTCTTGTCGAGCAAATATGCAGTCAGCCGGTAATTTAAAAAGGCATTTGATTTGTTGATCTTATTCGCGGTTTTTAAAACTTCTATAGCTCTGTCGGTATCATCTAAATCGTAGAACATTTCTGAATACGAGAGCCAATTTTCAATATTTTCAGGTTCAAGCGAGGTTGCCATCTCAAATGATTCAATGGCTTCTTCGTTTTCATTAAGTTCGGCATGAATTTTAGCTGCCATCGACCAGAAATCGGCATTATCTTCTTCGATGTTGATCGCTTTTTTTAGGAAAGTCTGTGCTTCGGTTAACTCGCCTTCCGACCACATGATTAGTCCAGAACCATACCAGGCGCTTGAGTTTGCATCATTTAGGCGAATTGCTTTCTGATAGTAAACGAGCGCTTCACTATACCTGTCTGTATTTAAATAACATTCGGCCAAATAGCAGTAGGCATCGTCGTTTTCATGATCGAGCAACAAGTACTCCAGGTAACATTTAATCGCTTCTTCAAACTGGTTGTTGTTGGCCAGCGCATTGGCCTTATTGAAATGGGCATGAAGAAAATCTTCATTTAGGACTAGCGAATAGTCATATGCTTCAATGGCTTTCTCAAACATTCCCATTCGGTTGTAGGTGATGCCAATGTTATACCAAACCGAATGATTAAATGGATCGATGTTCAGATATTTGTCGTAGTATGCGATGCTTTCTTCAAATTGTGAATTCTTATCGCAGTAATATCCCAATTCATATAGTACAATTTCGTTTTCTGGATTGGCTTTGTGTGCTTTTTCAAGGTATTTGATGGCCAAACGCGTTTCTCCTGCCTGCCCAAATGAGATGCCGATGTTGTAAAGTGTTTCGTCGGGTTCATCGATGGGCATGGTAAGTGCCTGTTCGAATGCTTCTACTGCTTTGCCAACGTCGCCTAATAAATTTAAAGCTCCTCCTTTGGTTAAATAAAGCTCCGGATCATTAGTTTCGACTTTCTCGGCCATACTTATTAAATCAAGGCATTCTTCCAATTTGCCTTCGTGCATAAGTACCTGCGCCTGACGGATTTTAATTGAGATTGAAGATGGGTGAAGCCTGAGTCCGGCTTCTACTGCTTTTTTTGCAAGCTTAATTCTTCCATCCTCTAAAAAATGGTCCACAATCCCTTCAACCTCAAATACATCAAAGTATTTTGAAGTATTACTTTTGACCATTTTTTTGAAACGCGCTACCGCCTCCTGAAAGTCATCCTCTTCAAAGTTATCTCTGGCGTCCTCGTTCATATATTCTCATTAAAGTTTGCAAATTTAAGAATACTTTTCGGATAGAGTCATTTTGTCTGATGCTCTTTTCTTAAAAGATCATTAACTGTTTTCACCGGATTGAATGTTTCGATCGGAACCTCAACAAAAATAGTATTCCAATCTGACATCGATCCGTTCCACAGTCCGGGAAGTTCCTGCGCTTTCAAATCTTTACCATCACTCGATTTTGTTGTAATTAATCCGGTTTTTGGATCCGAGAATTGCAACAAATTGTATTTTTTGCCTTCGTAATTTTTGATACCACATACCAAATCAACCGGATTAAAATGAGTCGCCTTTTGTGCAATGGCGGCTTGTTCCGGATCACTGAAATCGATTTGCGAACTTTCAGCTATTTGAGGCGAAATTGAACCGTCGCTGTTTTGGGCAAAGAAAGGACCACCACCGGGTTCTCCCTGATTTTTTACCATTCCGCAAACCCGCACTGGACGGTTAATCTTCTTGCTAAAGTAATGAAACAGCTCTTCTTTATCTTTGGAATACAGGCTTTTCGGTGGAGTAATGTTCAGAACATTTCCCAGATAATTGGCCAATTCGGCATAAAAACCACTTTCCAACGCATCTGGTTGATGCTTATTAAGTATTTCCTGATAATTGAAAATCTGCTCCTGAAGGCTGATTAGTATTCCGGCAAGGGCTTTTTTCGAATCAATGGTTGGCTTATTGAGCTGATCGGGTACGACATTATCGATGTTTTTAATGAATACAATGTCAGCTTCCAGATCGTTCAGGTTTTCAAGTAATGCACCATGTCCGGCAGGCCTGAAAAGTAAACGGTTATCCCTGGTCCTGAAAAGTTCATTGTTAAGGGTTACGGCAACTGTATCGGTCGATGGTTTTTGATTCGAAAAGCTTACCTGATAAGTCACTCCGAGCAATTTTTCGTATTTCGGTTTAATCTCGGCCACCAATTGCTCCAAGGCTTGCTGATGTTCGGCAGAAACAGTAAAATGCAGGTTGACTTTTCCTAAATTGCTTTTGGAATACATGGCACCTTCCACGAAATGTTCTTCTAAAGGAGTGCGAATTTGATCGGGATACCTGTGGAATTTTAAAAGAGCTTTCGGCTTATTTCCATAATTCAGGCCTTGTTCCAGAAGTACCCATTCCAGTATTTTTTGAGCCGGAATCGCTTCAATAGTCTTATTTTCAGAAGTAGCTAATTCCTTTAAATCTTCATAAAATGCAAACAGGTCAAGCTTTTCAAAGAATAGGACAACCTCTTTGTCCTTCATAATCTCAGCAGTGGTTTTTCCCTTCCGCAAATCGCCTAATGCTGTGAACAGCGACTTAAACATTCGGCTTGCCGCTCCTGACGCCGGAACAAATTTTATAAGTTCAAGCTGATTCGAATTCTTTTCCTCAAAAATGGAAATGTATTTCTGTATTTCGCTTTCCGAAAGTTTGATTATTCCGTGGTAATTGCTTGCTGCTTCGGTAAGTTTTAGGAATGGGAAACCAGCCTTAAAATTTTCAATCTGTTGTTTGATAACTTCAGGTTGACTCCCATGTGCCTTAATCTGGCTGATATCTTCAGGTCTAAACATAGCAGCGAATTAGCGTTTTTTAAAATTAAAAAATCGATTGGAGAAAATGGGCTTGTTTCGGAGTTCGGCCCGGAAAGTTATAAACTTACTTTTTAACAGTTTTACCGATGACTGTTTTTTATAAGATCTAGTTATTCAGCGAATTAAGTGTAACCTTTAAATTTTGTTTTTTTAATGTCATTGAATTTCAGGAAATACGTTTGGTTTTGGTAAGTGTGCGCAAGTCCTTTTTATCGCGATGCATCTGGCGAAATTGATTTTTAAACCCAATAAATTGAGATACTTTTGGGGCTTCAGCTAAAACGAAAGTGATGAGCCAATTTCCGTGGGGAAGCAATAAAAGATACAACGATTTTTCAGGCCATTTTCGAAAGATGTTTAATGGCCGGGTTCAAAAGATTTCGATTGATGCCGGGTTTACCTGCCCCAATCGCGATGGCCTGAGAAGTACCGGCGGCTGCACGTATTGCAACAATCTAACTTTTTCGCCTGGATATTGCGACCTGAAGAAAAGTGTTTCTCTTCAACTCGAAGAAGGTATTGCTTTCTTTTCCAGGAAGTATAAATCAATGCAGTATCTGGCCTATTTTCAATCGTACAGCAACACGTACGCTCCGCTCGAAAACCTGAAGGTTCTTTACGAGGAGGCTCTGGGTTATCCTGAAGTAATTGGTTTGGTGATTGCCACGCGACCCGACTGTGTTACGACTGAGATTCTCGATTATCTTCAACTTTTGTCTGAAAAATATTACGTCATGGTTGAGTTTGGAATTGAATCGCACCGAAATGCAAGCCTCGAGCGTTTAAACCGTGGCCACAGTTTTGAAGAATCGGTATGGGCTTTGAACGAAACTGGAAAGCGGAAGATTCATAATTGTGCTCACCTGATTTTGGGATTGCCTGGCGAATCGGAAGAAGATTGGCTCGACCAGGCCAAAGTGATTTCTCAATTGCCGGTTGAGAACCTGAAATTACATCAGTTGCAAATACACAAAGGAACGCGGATGCACCGCGAATACCAGCAAAAACCGGAAGGATTTCCGATGTTTACCATTGAGGAATATTTGGAATTGACAGTGAAATACCTTGAATTGTTGAACCCGAAAATCATCGTCGAGCGATTTGTTAGCGAAGCGCCTGATAATCTTTTGGTTGCTCCACGCTGGGGCCTGAAAAACTTTGAATTTACGGCCAAGCTCGAAAAGCTGTTGGAAGAGAAAGATACCTGGCAGGGGCGGTTTTTTCCAGAAAAGTGATCAGTGTTCAGTCTCAGTTTGCAGAAACTTCCAGTCATTTATAGTCATGTGACATCCGTAGTAATCCATGATTTCTCAAAATAACAAATGACGCGAAGCAAATGACTATGAATGACAATTTATTTCACCAACATCTGGTTGCCAAAAACCCGTTTCAAAAGGCCTGTCACGCGGGCATTGGCGTTGGTGCGGATGTCTTTTTCCCGTTCTGCGATTTTCAGGAACATACCGTTGAGGGCTTGTTGTAAAATGTAGTCTTCCAATTTTACGTCAACCGTTTTCAACCCACCAATTTTGCCAATGGCAGAGCCTGCGAGCTTGTTCCATTGCACGGTGAGTTCGTTCCACGATTGTTGTGTGGAAATACCTGCAACTAAATTTTTATTCAGCGATTCACGGATTTTTGGTCGATACAATTCGCCCAGTTGTGCCGCTGTTTTTTGCCTGAAATATTGGGTTGCTGCATTGTCAGGGCCTTTCAAAATCTGCAACGCATCGGTAAAAGTCATTTCTTTTACGCTGTTCACGAAAATGGGTTTTGCACCTTTGGCCGCGTCCTCAGCCGCACGGTTAATCCGTACAATCACATTATCAACCAGTTTTGCACCTCCGGGAAGTTTCGAAAGGTGGTCGGTAATGGTTTTGGCTTCGGGCGGAAGCAAAATTTTGATGGCCTGATCTTTCAAATATCCGTCGATGGCCGACAAATGCATAACTGTACTGTCGGTTCCGACTAAAAGTGCATCTTTCAGTCCACCAACGATTTCAATATTCGTTAATGGTAAATTTTGACTGGCTGCTGTTTTCGCGATTTGGGTCAGTTCGGCACACGAAATCAGGAAAAATGTGGATAACAGGAGAACGGTAATTTTTATTGTTCGCATTTTGTTGGATTAAAGGACTGGTGGATTGAATGTTTAAAATTGGAGACTATCTTCTACGGTTTGGTTTTTCTTCTTTCTTGGGTGATCCAAACAACCCATCGAGCAGATCCCTGCGGTTTAAACGGAGCAACTCATTTTTTATTTCCTGATGGTATTCGCGCTGGTACCAGAAAAAATATTTGCGCTGGGCCAGCTTTTCTTTCTGGCTTTTGGCTGTAAATACGGGTTGCATGGTGTACGGGTGATATCCGGTATAATAGATTACAGTTGCCAGCGTCATAGGTGTTGGCGTAAAATCCTGAACCTGTTCGAGTTTAAAATCGAGCTGTTTGGTTTCGACTGCCAGATTGGCCATGTCGGTGTTTTCGCATCCGGGATGGCTCGAAATGAAATACGGAATCAACTGCTGGTTGAGGCCTTCCTCTTTGTTAATCTCCTGAAAAACCTTGTTCAGCTTGTGGAAAAGCTTGAACGAAGGTTTGCGCATCAAATCGAGAACCTGATCGGAAGTGTGTTCAGGAGCAACTTTTAACCGGCCCGAAACATGGTGTTTGATCACTTCGCGCAGGTATTCCATGTTGTTTTTATTCACCTGCGGATCGCTGGTTTCCTTCAAGATCATGTCGTAGCGGATTCCACTGCCAATAAATGCCTTCTTCACATCGGGATGCTGGCGTACTTTTTTGTACAAATCCAACATAGGTTTGTGGTCGATGTTCAGGTTTTTGCAAACATCAGGAAATACACACGAGGGCCGTTTGCATTTGTTGCAAATCTCCTGGTGAATGCCTTTCATTTTGTACATGTTGGCCGATGGTCCGCCCAAATCTGAAATGTATCCTTTGAAATCGGGCATCAACACCAGTTTATCAACTTCCTTCAGGATTGATTCTTCGGAACGACTGGCAATGAATTTTCCCTGATGTGCAGAAATAGTACAAAATGTACAACCTCCAAAGCATCCACGGTGAATGTTAACCGAATGCCGAATCATATTGTATGCCGGAATTTCTTCCTTGTTTTTATAACGGGGGTGGGGCAGACGGGTAAATGGTAAATCGTAAAAACGGTCAATTTCCTTTTCTTCGAGTGGTGGCCAGGGTGGATTTATGATTACTTGCTGATTGCCAACTTCTTGTGTAAGTACATTCGCTTCCACTTTATTCGATTCCTCTTCGATGTGCATAAAGTTTTTGGCGTACTTCTTTTTGTCTTCCAGACATTCTTCATAAGAAAACAAATCGATGCTGTTCCACTTCTTATTAGTAGGATAGTCTTCGTTCTTCTGAACCAGAAAAGCCGTTTGATGAATATTTGTCAGCTTTTTATAATCAACACCTTTTTTAATCAATTCGGTATATTCCAGAATGGATTTTTCGCCCATTCCGTAGAAGAGCATATCAGCTCTCGAATCGACTAAAATTGACGGTTTTAGCTTGTCGCTCCAATAATCGTAATGAGTGACCCTGCGCAAGGAGGCCTCAATTCCACCAATAATCAGGGGCACATCAGGAAACAAATCTTTCAGGATATTGCAATAAACCGTTGTTGCATAATCGGGGCGCTGGCCTTGGCGGCCTCCCGGAGTGTAGGCATCGTTCGAGCGTTTTCGCTTATTGGCCGTGTAATGGTTTACCATCGAATCCATGTTTCCGGCAGTTACTGCAAAATAGAGGTTAGGTTTTCCCAGTTTCTTGAAGTCGCGCAAATCATCCTGCCAGTTGGGTTGAGGAACGATGGCGACCCGAATGCCTTCTGCTTCAAGTATCCGGCCGATTACAGCCGCCCCAAACGACGGATGGTCGACATAAGCATCACCGGTAAAAAAAATCACATCCACACTGTCCCAGCCTCTGGCTTCTACCTCTTTTTTAGTGGTTGGCAACCACTTATTGATGTCGTATTTCTGATATAGTATGTTCAATTTCGAAATTTTTTATGCGAATTAAGCTAATCCTTTTACAATTGAATAAAAAAAATGTTCATTTTTAGGAATTCTTTTACAATTAGTGATCTTGAGTTGTAGTAACCATTCTTAAATCTTTACTGACTGAACATGGAATTTTTCAAACCTAAAGACATCCTGAAAGCAAATCCGAAACTTAGTTTTATTGGTGGCGAGCATTTTGCCCGATTCCTAATGCTGCTTTTGCGTTTCGATAAACTTAACCGGGTTTACAATCAGATTGGCGATAAAGAAGGACTTGAATTTATTGATGAACTCATCAAAATACTTAATATCAATTTCTTGTATGATGTTGAGGAGCTGCAAAAGCGGATACCCAAAACAGGACCTGCCATTGTTGTCAGTAATCATCCGTTTGGTGGTTTGGAGAGCATTCTGTTAATTAAAATCCTTAGCCAGGTTCGTTCTGATATACGGATTTTATCGACTCAATTGCTTCAGAAAATTGATCCGATCAGGGAATTCTTCCTCGAAGAAGACACTTTTCATCGGAAAAATGATAAAAGTACATTGAATTCAGGAACTGACCAGGCATCGGCCCATTTGGAAAGTGGAGGGATTTTATGTTTTTTCCCGGCTGGTGACGTATCTCAGTTTGATGCTTACCGGGTACTTACGGATACGCAGTGGCAATACAATACGCTAAAATTCATCAAACAACAGAAAGTGCCGGTTGTCCCCATCCATTTTCAGGGAAATAACAGTCGGTTGTTTTATCTGATGGGCAATATTCTTCCGTCGTTAAAGAATATGAAACTGCCAACAGAAATTTTGTACCAGCATAAAAAGCCAGTTAAAATTAGGATTGGAAATCCGATTTTAGTTCCGGAACAGGATAAATTTACCGACATCTACCAGTATGGTAGGTATTTGCGAGCAAAAACCTATTTGCTGTGTTCAAAAATTGAAGTGAAACGGTTTTTTAATTATTCGCTCAAACGCCAGCAAAAGATTGAACCTGTGGCGGAGCCGGTTCCTCATGAAAAGATCCTCGAAGAACTTCAGGATTTAAGCCCTGAATTCTCTTTGTTCCGGCTCAAAAATTATACTGTTTATTGTGTTCCGTCAAAGAAAATTCCCAATATTCTTCTTGAAATCGGGCGGCTGAGAGAGATCACTTTCAGGCAGGTTGGCGAAGGAACCAACCGGAGCATCGATCTGGATGAATTCGATTTGTATTACAACCAGATGTTTATCTGGGATAATGATACAAATATGATTGCCGGAGCATACCGGATTGGAAAAGGCGCCGATATTATTCATCAGTACGGTGTTCGCGGTTTTTACATTCAGAGTTTATTTAAGATCAAAGACGACCTTCGCGAAATGTTGAACCAAACGATGGAGCTGGGGCGTTCGTTTGTTGTTAAGGAATACCAGCGCAAACCGATGCCTTTGTTCTTGTTGTGGAAAGGCATTTTGTATTTCACCCTCAAAAACCCGGAATACCGTTATTTAATGGGACCAGTTAGTGTTTCAGACGACTACTCGACCACATCAAAAGAAATGATCATCAAGTTTATCATGGCGCATCATTTCGACTGGAAACTGGCTAAAAGCATCACCCCAAGGAACTCTTACAAGTTTAAGACGGAAGATCAGAATCTGAATATCGTCATGCAAACCATGGATAACGACATCAATTCGCTCGATAAATTTATTGGTGATGTGGATGAGTTGAATTCAGGTTTACCCGTGCTTTTGAAGAAATACATTAAACTGAATGCAAAAATCATCGGGTTCAATGTTGACCCGAAGTTTAACAATTGCCTGGATGGGTTGATTGCGCTCGATTTGTGCGATATTCCGCCAAATACTATTGAGTCGTTGTCGAAGGAAGCCAATGATAGTGCTATTCTTCAGCAATTTCAGTCACGCAAACTGAAGAATGGGAAGTAGCCTAGACATTGTTATCCTGAGCGAAGCGATGAATAACAGATTTTTACCGGATAACCTGATTAATGGGGATTTGCATTGGCCATTTCCGATGATTCATGACTTTTTTCTGGGGTATTACTTCTTGAAAATAAAATAAACAGCCAGAATCAGGAAAACAAAGCCTATTAGGTGGTTGAACCTAAAGTTTTCGTTCTTAAAGAGAATTACTGAGAATGCTGTAAAAACGAGTAGTGTAATTACTTCCTGGATTACTTTTAGTTCGATTAAAGAAAACGGACCGCCATTTTCTTTATATCCCATGCGGTTTGCCGGAACCTGAAACATATATTCGAAAAGGGCAATTCCCCAACTAATCAATATGATGGATACAATTCCTAACTTATTAAACCATTTCAGTTCGGCGAATTTGAGATGCCCGTACCAGGCTAGTGTCATAAATGAATTCGACAAAACCAACAGAATAATTGTGAATACTCCTTTCATCGATGTATGTATTTAAAAATTAGGCGCGAAAATACATCAAACAAATAGCAGCATCCAAATTTGATTTTATAAATTGTGCTAAAATCAGGAATTTCCGCTATCTTGAACTTGAAATTTTAAGCAAATTCTATGAAGATAAATTTTAAGTATTTGATTTATTGTGTTTTGATTAGCGTATTGTTTATTTCCTGTCAAAATGCCTCCGAAAACAAAAAAGTAGCTCCTATTAGTCCGGAAAAGCTTGCCACTGAAATTAGCAAAAGTCTGCCTTCGGCTCCTGCCGGAAAAGAACATCCGGGGAAAGCTGTCTATACCCAGTATTGTTTAACTTGTCATCAATCTGATGGATCGGGCGTTCCCGGTATGCACCCACCTTTGAGCGTTGGTAGTTGGGTTGGTAAAGATTCCAAAGAATTGATTGCCATTATGATGAAAGGACTGAGTGGAAAAATTGAAGTGAACGGAGAAATTTATAAGAATTTTATGCCTTCGCATGCACAGCTTACCGATGAGCAATTGGCTGATGTTCTTTCGTATGTCCGGTCGAGCTTTGGGAATAATTTTGAACCAATAACTCCAGAAATGGTGAAGAAAGTCAGAAGTGGAAAATAAGTGCAAGTTAAAAGTAAAAAGGCAAAAGTAGAAATCCCACTTTTGCCTTTTTGCTTTTAACTTTTGCCTTGTTTATTTAATGGCGAATCTCGCAAAAACAGAGTATTTCAGTTTGATTTTCTGGAAAGATAATTCGGGTAATGCTTCTTCGGCAGGAGTCGCATCCATCACCATATTTACCATTCCAGCTTTACGCATCAGGGGTTGAAATTCGTCATAGGTTTCGCGTTCCTGAATGAATAATGGTTTCCCTATGGTTTCACCAATGCCAGCAAGCAGGTAAGTAGCTTTTTCTTTTGCAGCCTGAATTGCCAATATTTTCACTTCTTTTCGAAATTTAGTTATTTCCGAATGGTCAACACGCTGAATTCCGGCATTGAAGGCGTCAATCTCGTCCAACAAATCAAATACTTTGGAGAGAGTGCCAGTTGATGATATTTTCAGCAAATAATCTTTTGACGCAATTACATCATTCTTTTTTCGCTTAATTTTAATGAAATCTGAATTGGCGTCAGCCAATTGTAAATCGGCAAGATCAATTTCAAGTTTCATCAACCGTTTCTTCAGTTCTTTTTCCTGATCTTCAATTTCGATTTTCTTCTTTCCTTCAAAACGTTCTTTCAGGGTAAACGAAATGTAAATCTGGTCAGGAATAATCTCCATTTCACCGTTTCCAACCACCTCAATGTAAGGGGTTTCTTTGCCCTGAATGACTTCCTGGCTCATTGCAATAAAAGGAAGTAAGGCAATAATTGCCAATAAAATTCTGGTTTTCATGTTGTTTGTTTTTATTTGTTCCTAAGATGTTTTCAATGCTGTTTTGGTTGCTTTTAACAAGTTGAATCTCTGTCCTTCAATGATTCAATTCCTCAATACCCCGCTGCTTGTCCGTCTTTCCGTGATTCTGAGGCTCCAAAATATACCTTATTCTGATCATCCCATTTTATGGCCTGATAACCGCCGTAAATTCCGTTGGTGTATTGAATCTGATGTCCCTTGCCTAACAATTTGCGTACCGTTTCATACGAAAATCCGCTCTCCAGATAAACGATTCCTCCGTTGGTCATTTTTTCGTCGGTCGGTTCACTCGATCCTTCATGGCAAATTCGGGGTGCATCGCCCGCTTCCTGAAGGTTCATTCCGAAGTCGATTAAATTTACAATGATATGAACATGACCTTGAGGCTGCATCGATCCACCCATCAGACCGAAGCTGATATATGGTTTGCCATCTTTGGTAATAAAGGCCGGAATAATTGTTTGAAACGGACGTTTATGTGGTTCAAATTTATTCAGGTGATTGGGGTCGAGCGAAAACATCTCGCCCCGATCCTGAAGTACAAAACCCAATTTCCCGGGAGTCATTCCGGAACCCATTCCGCGGTAATTGCTCTGAATGAGCGAAACCATGTTTCCATCTTTATCCGCAGTTGTCAGGTAAATGGTGTTTCCATGCTCCGGATTTCCGGCCGGAAAAATCTTTGCAGCCCGGTCGGGATTGATCAGCTTATTTCTTTCAGTTGCATATTCTTTCGAAATTAAACCTTTGATCGGCAACTTGTTAAAATCAGGATCGGCATAAAATTTAGCACGATCTTCAAAAGCCAGTTTTTTGGCTTCCACAAACGTGTGGACGTATTCAGCGCTGCCAAATCCCATTGATTTGATGTCGTATTTCTCCAACACATTCAGAATTTGCAAAACTGCAATTCCCTGTCCGTTTGGTGGTAATTCCCAAACATCGTAGCCGCGGTAATTGGTTGAAACCGGTTCGATCCAATCCGAATGATGATCGGCAAAATCGCGCATACTGAAAAATCCACCTTCGCTTCTCACATAATCGACAATCTTTTGAGCGATTTCGCCTTTGTAAAAAGCATCCCGTCCGCCATCGGCAATTTTTTGAAGCGTTGCTGCCAGATATGGGTTTTTAAAAATTTCACCTTTTGCAGGAGCTTTTCCGCCAGGCATATAAATTTCCTTAAAGCCAGTGTAGTTTTCCAGAAGTTTCGAGTTCGATTTCCAGTAATAGGCAATCACCTCAGTAAGCGGAAACCCTTCGTGGGCATAGTTAATCGCCGGTTTCAGTATTTCAGACATCGGAAGTTTCCCGAATTTCTTATTCAGCTCGAACCATCCATCGACACAACCAGGCACCGAAACAGAAAGAGGACCGTGTGACGGAACTTTTTTAATTCCATGGTCAATAAAATATTGAAGGTTCAGGTCGTATGGCGAACGGCCACTCGCATTAAGTCCGTATAGCTTCTGTGTTTTGGCATCCCAAACAATGGCAAATAAATCGCCGCCGATGCCATTTCCGGTGGGTTCAACCAATCCCAGCACTGCGTTGGCTGCAATGGCTGCATCAATCGCATTTCCACCAGCTTTCAGAATGTCAAGTGCCACCTGTGTTGCCAATGGTTGGCTGGTGCAAGCCATGCCATGTTGGGCAATGACTTCCGAACGGGTCGCGAAAGTTTGCCCGGTAATGCGATCCTGTGCATTTGCATTTATCAGCAAACAGATTACGAAAATCAGTAAAATAGCTTTCTTCATGGGTTCGGAATTAATTTCTCCAAAATACTAAAATTGATTGGTTTAAATTACTGGTATTTTTTGTTTCTGAATAGAAGAGATTTAATTTTACCTTTAAGCCTGATAATTCAATAAAGGCTATCAAATGAATCAAAGATCATATTGCTGATGAACCCATTTTTAAAGCAGGTTGCTAACTATTTATATACCAATCACCGTTCAGAGTTAAGTGAATATTGCCTTGTTTTTCCGGGAAGGAGAGCGGGCGTTTTTTTTACCGCTTACCTCAATGAGCAGGTTGAAAAGCCAATCCTTTCGCCTGAAATAATAACCATCAATGAACTGATTTCGTCGCTTACCGGATTGCAGCAGGCCGATCAGGTTTCATTGGTATTGAAACTTCAGGAAATTTACAGCAAAGTAACCGGGCATCAGGAACCACTCGACGAGTTTTTCTTCTGGGGCGAAATTTTATTGGCCGACTTCGACGACATCGACAAATATTTGCTGAATGCCGACGATTTGTTCCGAAATATTTCGGACCTGAAAGAGCTTGAAAATCAATTCGACTACCTGACTGAGGAACAGAAACGCGCAATCGACGAATTTTGGGGCAATCTGGATAAAGTTCCCCATTCGTTTAATAAGGATAAATTCATCGGAATCTGGATCAAATTAGCTGAGATATACCGTCGCTTCCATGATTCGCTGAAGCAGAACAACATTGCCTATTCAGGAATGATTTACCGCGAAGTTGCTGAAGGTCTGACCGAAGAGTTACCCGAAAAATTAAGTGCCAAAAAATACATTTTCATTGGGTTCAATGCGCTGAATAATTGCGAGAAAGCGATTTTCAGGAAGTTGGAGAACCAAAAACGGGCGATGTTCTTTTGGGATTACGATGATTTTTACCTGAAAGACAGCGAAAATGAAGCCGGACGATTCCTGAGGACAAACCTAATTCAGTTTCCGGCTCCCAAAAACTTTGTTCCTGAGAATCAGGTTCAGGCCAGTGAGCGAAAAATTACGCTGGTGTCGGTTCCCGGAAATATTACCCAGGCACAGGCGATTAACTTGCCGCAGGTTTTGAATAGTTTCGAACTCAGCAACCGTTTCGACAATACCGCCTTTGTTTTGGCCGACGAAAACCTGCTGATTCCCGTTATTTCTTCGGTCGGGACAAGTTTCACCGATATCAACATTACCATGGGTTATCCGTTTACCAATACGCCGGTATACGGATTTATCTCGCAGTTGATCAGCCTTCAGAAAAACATACGAAAATCGCAGAAATCGCCGGTGTTCTATTACAAACCGGTCATTGCGCTATTGAATCACCAGTTTGTTGTCAATCCCGAAATCAAACTTTTTGTCGCCGGAATTCACAAAAAGAACAAGGTTTACATTGAGGCTTCGGAGCTTAATTTCAACCCGTTTGTCGAAAAAATCTTTTCATATCCTGAAAGTTGGACTCAAATCCTGGACTATTTTCTGGACGTGTTGAAAGAGCTTGCTCCAAAATTTAATCAGGCAGAAAATGAAAAATTACGGTTGGAATCAGAATACCTTTATCAGGCATATCTGGCTATTCAGCGTTTAAAAGATACCCTGCTTGGTTTAAATGTTCCTGATTTTCCGGTTAAAATACTGTACCGATTGCTCGACCAAAGTTTGCGGCGAATTTCCATTCCATTCGAAGGTGAACCGCTGACTGGCTTGCAGGTTATGGGTTTGCTTGAAACGCGTTGCCTCGATTTCGAAAATCTGGTACTGTTTTCGGCCAACGAAGGTTTTCTACC
>Ga0208789_1000302_pt1 | contig 55446 bp, 42 predicted proteins | sample Methanotroph_Enr_FD_187368 | JGI IMG/M metagenome (GOLD analysis project Ga0208789, IMG submission 187368) | Enriched soil microbial communities from Old Woman Creek wetland in Ohio, USA - Methanotroph_Enrichment_5 (SPAdes) (version 2) | ecosystem: Environmental > Terrestrial > Soil > Wetlands... | reverse complement strand
TCACCTCGATGATGTTGCGGATGGTGGCGCCGCCCTTGCCGATGACGTCGCGGATCTTCTCCTTGGGGAGCTGGATGCTGTGCATCTGGGGGGCGTTGCTGGCGTAGGCGCTGCGGGGGGCGGCGAGCACCTTGCCCATGGCGTCCAGCAGGTGCAGGCGGCCGGCCTTGGCCTGGTCGAGGGCCTTGGTGAGGATCTCGGTGGTGATGCCGCCGATCTTGATGTCCATCTGGAGGGCGGTGATGCCCTTCGTGGTGCCGGCGACCTTGAAGTCCATGTCGCCGTAGTGGTCCTCCTGGCCGGCGATGTCGGAGAGGACGACGAACGTGGCGCCGTCGCTCACCAGGCCCATGGCCACGCCCGCGACGGGGGCCTTCAGCTTGATGCCGGCGTCCATCATGGCGAGGGTGCCGCCGCAGATGGTGGCCATGCTGCTGGAGCCGTTGCTCTCGGTGATGTCGGACACCACGCGCACGGTGTAGGGGTTCTCATCGGCGGAGGGCAGGACGGCGAAGAGGGAGCGCTCGGCCAGCATGCCGTGGCCGATCTCGCGGCGGCCAGGCCCGCGGTTGGGCTTGCACTCGCCCACGCTGTAGCCGGGGAAGTTGTAGTGGAGGTAGAACTTCTTCTTGTACTCCTCCTCCAGCCCGTCGATGATCTGGATGTTGTTGATGGTGCCGAGGGTGGTGGTGACCAGGGCCTGGGTCTCGCCGCGGGTGAAGAGGCAGCTGCCGTGGGCGGCGGGCAGGACGCCCACCTCGATGTTGAGGGGGCGGATCTGGTCGAACTTGCGGCCGTCCAGGCGCACGCCCTGCTTGAGGATGGCGTTGCGGAAGAGGGTCTCCTTCAGCTCGTCGAAGCAGCCGACGACGTCCTTCTTCAGCTCGGGCTTGTCGGCCGTGAACTGGGCGACGGCCTCCTTCTTGAGGAGGTCGATGGCCTTGTAGCTCTCGATCTTCACCTTGTGGGTGAGGGCGGCGAAGAGCTTCTCGGCGAAGGCGGCGGCGACTTCCTTGTACAGCTCCTCGTTGCGGGTGGCCTTGGCGACGGCCACCTTGGGCTTGCCGACCTTGGCCTGCAGGTCCTTCTGGAGCTTCACGAGGGTCTTGATCTGCTCGTGGCCGAAGGCGAGGGCCTTCACCATGTCGGCTTCCGCCACTTCCTTGGCGCCGCACTCCACCATCACCAGGGCGTCGGCGGTGCCGGCCACCAGCAGGTCGATGTCGCTCTCGGCCCGCTGGTCGGTGGTGGGGTTCACCACGAGCTGGCTATTGATGCGGCCCACGCGGACGCCGCCGATGGGGTTCACGAAGGGGATCTCGCTGATGATCAGGGCCGCCGACGCCCCGACCATGGCCAGGGTCTCGGGGGCGTGCTGGCCGTCGTAGCTGATCACCTGGGCGGTGATCATGGTGTCGCCGTTGTAGCCCTCTTCGAACAGGGGCCGCAGGGGGCGGTCGATGAGGCGGGAGGTGAGGGTCTCCTTGGTGGTGGGACGGCCCTCGCGCTTGAACCAGCCGCCGGGGATCTTGCCCGCGGCGTAGACGGCCTCGCGGTAGTCCACGGTGAGGGGGAAGAAGTCGATGCCCTCCCGGGGGGTGCCGTAGCACGCGGCCACGAGGACCATGGTGTCGCCCTGGCGGACGATGACGGCGCCGTGGGCCTGCTTGGCGATGCGGCCGGTCTCGATGGAGACGGGGGCGTCGCCCAGGTCCACGGAGACCGTGGTGGGGCTGAAGTGCAGTGTGTTCATGGAGGCTCCTGGGCCACGCGGGCCCTTGCGGCTCCCCCCGAACCCGGGGCGCTCGGCCCGGGGCTCCTGCGATCGCTCCATGAAACCCTTCCCGGGAACCCGCAAGGGGGCTGGGAGCTGGGCTTCCTGCAGAGGTCGCCGCCGAGGGGGAGCAGGTGAAAAGTCGGCAGATTTGAGGATACCAGCCCCAGAGCCGAAAAGACTGGAGACCGAGAGGTCCCTGGACGCCAGGCCCCCCAGGGCCGACCGTTCGGCGTTCCCTTCGCGGGCGGTCGGGCATGGACAGGACCGGGCGACCGTTGGGGGGTGAAAACACCACCGTTCGGCCGTTTCTGACGCACCCCTGGGCCGGCCGGTGTTTCATGATCTGGCAAGGATTGCACGCACTTGACACCCGAGCCCACCCCCCTGACGCCAGGTCGACGGCCTCATCCTGGACCCTTCTGCCCCCAAGGTGGCCCCGGCTTCCAAAGCCGTCTGGCGATTCTCGGCAAGAACAGCATCGCCCTGGGGGCGACCCCGTAATTTTACCTTGTTGTCATCTGTTGCTGGCGCGATACTCGTAGTCTTGGCGCAAATTCAAACCCCGGGTCATCGGCGGGGTTCCATCCCAGAGAACTGGATCATCTTCTCGAGGAACCCGTGCCCTCACCCTGGACCCTAGCGACCGTCGGACTGGCTGGCGGGATGGCTCTGTCCCTGGCGCTGATCGCGGTGGCCCCCCGGCTGGGCTGGGTGGACCATCCGGACCAGAACCGGAAGCACCACCGGCGGCCGACGGCCCGGACCGGCGGAATGGCCCTCTGGGGGATGCTCATCCTGGCCCAGTGGATGGGCTGGCTCCCCTGGCCCATGCACCGCTTCGACTGGCTGGGGGTCCATACGATGGCCCTGATGGGGGCCCTCGACGACCGGTTCAACCTGCGGGCCCGGTACAAGGCCCTTGTCGGGCTGGCCGTGGCCGTGGCCCTGGCCGCGCACGCCGCTTCGGGGCTGGCCGGGGCGGTGGACCATGTCGAGTTCTTCGACTTCCGGATCCCGAGCCAGGCCGCGCTGACCTTCCCGTTCCTGCTCTTCTGGTACTGGAGCATCCCCCAGGCCTACAACCTCATCGACGGGATCAACGGGCTGTCCATGGGGCTGGGGCTGTTGATTCTGGGGGCCCTGGGCTGGCACCTGGGGGCCCAGCCCGGGATCCTCTATGGGGCCCTGCTGGCCACCCTGCTGCTCAATTTCCCCCGGGCCAAGCACTTCCTCGGCGATTGCGGCGCCCTGATGCTGGGGACCCTCTTCGCGACCCTCAGCGTGAAGCTCCTGGTGTCCCGGGACGCGGACCTGCCGGTCTGGATCTTCGCCTATCCCATCGTGGACGTGACCCTCGTCGTGGCCATCCGCCGGTGGAAGGGCCAGCCCCTCGGCGAGGCGGACCGCAGCCACCTCCACCACTGGATGATGGACCGGCTGGGCCACCGGTCCTGGCTGTCGACGCCGGTGCTGCTGACCTTCGCGGCCCTTCCCATGTTCCGGGCCACGGACCTCCCCGGGGGGCGTGCGATCTCGCTGCTGGGCGTGGCCGCCCTCCTGGTGCTCGGGTTGAAGGCCTTCCTGGATCGGATCCTGCCGGAGGCCAAGGAGGCCCCCGCGGCCCAGGTGCGCCGGGAGATCCCATTCATGACGGCCGCGGCGGCCACCCGCGAGACCTCGGGCACCCACCGCTCGCTCTGAGCTCGGGCATACTCTTGTGGGGCGCCGCGGGCCTTCGGCTCGCACGGCGCGGCACGATGCCGGTACGGAAAGGAATATCTCGATGCGTGATGTCGCTCGCAAGCTGAGCCTGGCGGGGCTGCTCTCCGCCGCCCTGGCCGCCCAGATCCCCCAGGGGATGGACCTCCAGGCGCTGAAGCAGATGGCCGCATCCCAGGGGGCCACGGCCGGGCCAGACGCCGTGCCCTCCCGAACGGCCCTGCCTGCGGCGACCACGGCCAGGTCCGACAGGGAGGAACAGGCGCAGCTGAAGGCGGACGACAAGCTCGATCTGGAGATCCAGGCCATGAAGCGCCGGGAGAAGGGCCCCCGCCGGTTCGGGGCGGACCTCTTCCAGGTGCGGCAGCACGGCACGGCCGCGACGGACGGGGGCATCGCCGAGGACTACGTGCTGGGCACGGGCGATCAGCTGGCCATCAACGTGTTCGGCAGCGCCACCTTCGACCTCCCGGCCCAGGTGGACGGCCGGGGTGAGATCGTCATCCCCAAGGTGGGTGCGGTGAAGGTGGGCGGCCTCACCCTGGCCCGGGCCAAGCAGGCGGTGCAGGGGCTCGTGAGCCGCAACTTCTCGCGGACCAGCGTCGACCTGCAGGTGGTGAAGCTCCGCGAGGTCCGCGTCTTCGTCATGGGCGAGGTCTACAAGCCGGGCAGCTACCTCGTGTCCAGCCTCAGTTCCCTGGTGAACGTGCTCAGCCTGGCCGGTGGCCCGACGGCCGTGGGCAGCTACCGCGACATCCGGGTCATGCGGGGCGGCCGCCTGGTGCACAGCCTGGACCTCTATCCCTTCCGGGCGGAGGGTCTCGGCAACCCGAACGTGGCGCTCCAGAGCGGGGACACGGTCTTCGTGCCCCTGGCCCAGAATCAGGTCACCCTTGAGGGCGCCTTCCAGCGCGTGGTGTCCCAGCCGGTGGAGCTCCCGAAGAAGGGTGACGCGGAGGATGTGGACGCCGATCCCCTCAAGGCCCAGCGGGACCGCCTCCAGCGGGAGATGAAGGCCATCGAGGCCCAGCTCACCCCGATCCGGGAGACCGAAGGCCCCGAAGCACCCGTGGAGACTGCCAACGTGGCGGGCGACCCCCGCAGGACCCAGTCCGCTGTTCCCGTCGCCCCCCCGGCCCCGGTACTCTCGCTGACGGAACGGGCCAACCTGGAGGATCGCCTGTTCTTCCTCAAGCGGCAGCTGGCGGCCCTGAAGGAGGTTCCGCCGGAGGACCACCGGCTCCGCCTGGATCCCGAGACCGGCCAGCCCTTCCCCCCCAAGGACCCCCTCACTCCGGAGTGGCTGCGCCGCTGGGACCGGGAGGGCGTGGCGCCCGTGATGCAGTTCGAGCTGCGCTCCGGCGAGACGGCCGCGGATGCCCTGCACTTCGCGGGCGGTTTCGCGCCCGAGGCGGGTCCGGGAACCCTGACGATCCGCCGCCGGACGGCCGCGGGGGTGATCACCGGCGAGGACGTGCCCGCGGGCCAGGCCGCCGCGGTGGTGCTCCAGCGGGGAGATGTGCTCTCGGCCCTGCCCCAGCGGGAGCGCACGGGGGCCGTGGTCCAGGTCCTCGGCTGGGCCCGCGTGCCGGGGTACTTCGCCCGCACCCAAGGACTGCGGGTGGGCGACCTCCTGAAGCGGGACGCCCAGATCCTCCCCGACACCTACCTGGCCCGAGGAGAGGTGGTGCGGACCCTGGCCGACGGCACCACCCAGTACTTCTCCTTCGACGTGGACAAGGCCCTGGCCGGTGACGCCGCCCAGGACGTGCTCCTGGAGGACCGGGACCGGGTGGAGCTCTACCGGGTGGAGGACCTGCGCCTGCCGAAGACGGTGAAGGTGCTCGGTCCAGTGACCCGGCCCGGCACCTTCGCCTTCCATGAAGGCATGCGCGCCTCGGACCTGATCTTCCGGGCGGGCGTGCCCCTGAGGTCCGCCGACCGGCTGGTGGCAGAGCTGGCCCGCAGCCAGAATGGCAAGCCCAGCGAGGTGATCCACCTGGATCTCGCGAAGCTGCTCTCCACCGCGACCACCAGCCCCGTGGCGCTGCTGGACGACGCCGTCAATCCGAGGCTCCTGCAGGACGACCAGATCAGCCTCTTCGAGAAACCGGACTTCAAGGTGCACCGCACCGTCCGCATCAGCGGCCAGGTGGTCCGCCCGGGCTCCTACGCCCTCGATTCCGACAAGCCGACCCTGAGCGAGCTGCTGAAGCGGGCCGGGGGGCTGACGCCGGAGGCCATGCCCCAGGCGGGCATCTTCCTGCGCCAGATGGGTGCGGTCGATTCCAGCCTGCAGCGGGCCTCGGAGGAATCGGGCCTGTCGGGCGCGGATCCCACCGCCAAGGGGATCAACGAGATCCTGGAGCGTCTCAACGAGACCAAGCGCCAGGCGACCACGGGCCAGCTGCTGAAGAACCCCCTGCTCCATGGGCTGATCGCCGGCAACCTGAACCGCATGGTGGTGGACTTCTCCGCCGCCTTGAAGGGGGATGCCCAGGCGGACGTGGAACTCCAGGACGGGGACGAGGTCATCATCCCCCGGGCCACGGATGGGGCCTACGTGGTGGGCGAGACCGCCAGCCCCTTCGCCACCTACAAGGTGCGCCAGGGCATGAAGGTGGCGGACATGCTCAAGCTGGCCGGCGGGACCACGCGCAACGCCGATACCTGGAACATCCGCCTCCTGAAGGCCGATGGCCGCATCGTCGACAGCTGGGTGATGAAGCAGCCCGTCGGCCCCGGGGACACGGTGCTGGTGCCCCAGCGGTTCCGCCGCGATACCAGCTGGCAGGAGAACCTCCAGGCCCTGACCCCCCTGGCCCTGATCCTGAACGCCATCAAGCTCTGAGGGCTGCGATGACTCCCGGCCGCCTCTGGAAGGCCCTGGACGCCCACCCGATGACGGGGTGGCGCCGGCCGCCGACGGTGCCCCTGCCGGCCCTGGCCGGGGCGGGCCGCCTCCTGTGGTGCGGCATCGGGGGTTCCCTGCTCCCCTCGGAGACCCTGGTCCGGGCCCTGGGCGACGTGGCGACCCAGGCCCGCTGGTCGCCCCTGGCCTCGCCGGAACCGCACCCCATCCAGCTGCGCTCCGAGGATCAGGTGGTCTTCGCCTCGAAGAGCGGCAAGACCCTGGAGCTCTGGACCTGGATCGGCCGCCTGCGGGCCATGGCCGCCTGGTCCCGCCTGGAGCGCCCTCCGGTGGTGATCACCCAGGACGACGAGAACCCCCTGGCCCGCTGGGCCCGGGCCGAGGGTTTTCCCCTCCTGCCCATCCCGGTGGAGGTGGGCGGGCGCTACTCGGCCTTCACGCCCGTGGGCACCCTGCCCCTGGCCTGGATGGGCCGGGATCCTGAGGCCTTCCTGGCCGGCGGCCGGGCCGTGGCCGAGGCGGGCCGGGATGCGAAGCACCCCTGGGGCGCCCGCATCGCGGAGATGGTGGAGACCCTCCACCAGGGCTACCTCCAGGGCGTCACCGAATGGGTGCTGCTGCCCTACAGCCTGCCCCTGGAATCGCTGTCGGCCTGGTGGACGCAGCTGGTGGCGGAGAGCCTCGGCAAGGTGGCGGCGGATGGCACCCGGCGGGGCTTCACGCCCATCCGGTCCGTCGGGCCCATCGACCAGCACAGCCAGCTCCAGCGCTGGATGGCGGGGCCCCGCAACCTGGGGGTGATCCTGCTGACGGTGGAAGGCCCGGCCCCGGACGAGGCCCTCGACGTGCCGGCCGCCTGCCCCTACCCCGGGCTGGGGGGGCTCCAGGGATCGCGGATTCTCGCGGCCCAGGCGGAGGGCACCCAGGAGGCCCTGCGGGGCGCGGGGGTGCCGGTGGTCCACTGGGCCCTGCCGGCCCTGGACGAACGGGGGCTGGGGGAGCTGATGATGGCCTGGCAGCTCATCGTGGGCCTCACCGGCTTCGCCCTGGAAGTGGATCCCTTCGACCAGCCGGCGGTGGAGGATGGGAAAGTCCGGACGTTCCGGAAGCTGGGCCTGGCCTGAACTGCCTCGGCTACAATGGAGGGCCCCGCATCGCGGGGCCTTTTCATACGGACAGACGATGATCCTGCGCAAGGAATACTGGTTCGAGGCGGCCCACTTCATCTACAACCATCCGGGGAAGTGCCGGAACCTGCACGGCCACAGCTACAAGCTCTTCGTGTCTGTGGAGGGCACGCCCGATCCGGCCACGGGCATGATCATCGACTTCGACGACCTCTCCAAGGTGGTGGTGGACAAGGTCATCGGGCGCCTGGATCACCGCTTCCTCAACGACCTCATCCCCCTGTCCACGGCGGAGAACATCTCCATGTGGATCTGGGAGCAGCTGAAGCCGGACCTGCCGCAGCTCTGCCAGGTGGAGGTCTACGAGACCACTGACAACTGCGTGATCTACCGGGGAGCCTGAGCCCATGCGCCGCCTGCTGTTCGCCGCTCCCCTGGTGCTGCTGATGGGCTGCGACGCCCTCAATCCCGCTCTCCAGTACCAGGAGGCGGCGCGCCAGCTCCGGTTCAGCCTGGACCGGGTGGAACCCCGGATCGAGCTGGCCTTCCCGCTGGACCAGTCCCGCCTCCGCCTGCGCCTGGACCTGGGCGTGGACAATCCGACGGACGTCCGGCTGCAGACGCGGAAGGTGTCGGGTGACCTGCACCTCCAGTCCCAGGGCGCCGACCACGCCGTGGGCACGGTGGCCTTCCCCGAAGGCATGGACCTGGCGCCGAAGGGCCGCGGCACGCTGAAGGCGGAGCTCTCCTTCGGCTACGGGGACCTGAGGTCCGCCTGGGGCCCCTTGTCCGGGGCCGTGCTGCGGCACGAACCGGCCACCTGGACCCTGGCCGGCGAGGCCCGCTTCGAGATCCTGGGCATCGAGTTCGGGGTGCCCTTCCAGACGCGCAGGTCGAGCGGGCAGTGATCCGGGCCGTCGTCTTCGATCTCTGGAACACCCTGGTCTTCAGTCCCGGGGGCAGCCCGTTCCAGCGCCTGAAGGCCCAGATGCGGCCGGACCAGGTGCCGCTGCACCCCGAGTTCATGCGGGACGGCATGGCCCGGCCCTACGGCTCGGTGGAGGCCTTCCTCGGCGCCTGGCGGGAGCGGATCGCCCTGGATCCGGCCCAGGAGGCGGCCATGGCCCAGGCCTTCCTCGAGTCCGGCGACCAGGCCGAGTGCTTCACCGGGGCGCCCTGGGCCGTGGAGGCGACCCGGACCCTCGCGCGGGTGGCCCTCCTGTCCAACACCCAGGACTTCGGCCTGGAGCTGCTGGATCGCCTGGGCATCAGCGAGCGGATCCGCCTGCGGATCCTCAGCGCCGACCTGGGCGTCCTCAAGCCGGAACCCGAGGCTTTCGAGGCCACCCAGCGCCGCCTGGGCCTGTTCCCGGGCGACCTGGCCATGGTGGGCGACAGCTGGACGGACGATGTGGAAGGTGCGCTCGCGGCCGGCTGGACGGCCATCTGGGTGAACCGCGAGGCCAAACCCCGCCCCGACCACGACCCCGACGCGGCCCTCTACGAGGTGCGCAGCCTGGACCGGGTCCCGGAACTCATCGAAGGGCTCCAGGCCGGCGCCCGCTGTCCGACCTGCCTGGGGTGATCTGGGCGGTTATCCGATGTGCCTCAGGGCCTGGTCCAGGTCGGCGAGGATGTCGTCCACGTCCTCGATGCCCACCGAGAGGCGCACCAGGCCGTCGGTGATGCCGGCCGCGAGGCGATTCTCCCGGGCCATGCTGGCGTGGGTCATGGACGCGGGGTGGCTGACCAGGGTCTCCACGCCGCCCAGGGACACGGCCAGACCCGCCAGGTGGACGTTGTCCATGACGACGCGGCCCGCCTCCATGCCGCCCTTGAGCTCGAAGGCGATCATGGAGCCGAAACCCGTCATCTGCCGCTTCGCGAGGTCATGCTGGGGATGGCTGGGGAGGCCGATGTAGCGGACCCAGGCCACCTGGGGATGGGCCTCCAGCCAGGGGGCGACCTTCCGGGCGTTCTCCTCGGCCCGCTCCACGCGGAGGGCCAGGGTCTTCAGCCCGCGGCTCACCATGTAGGACTGGTGGGGATCCATGTTCGCGCCGAGGTTCACGAGCATGCTGCGGATCTGCTTGTGCAGGGCCTCGGTCTTCGACACCACGATGCCGCCCACGATATCGGCGTGGCCGTTGATGAACTTGGTGACGGAGTGCAGCACCAGGTCCGCGCCCAGATCCAGGGGCTTCTGCAGGTGGGGGCTCGCGAAGGTGTTGTCCACCACCAGCAGGGCCCCGGCCGCGTGGGCGATCGCCGCCGCGCCCGCGATGTCGGTCACGGACATGGCGGGGTTGGAGGGGGATTCCACATAGACCAGCCTGGTGTTCGGCTTCATGGCCTTGCGGAGGTTCTCCAGGTCCGAGGTGTCCACGTAGGTGGATTCCACCCCGAACCGGCTCATGTGCTTCTCCATGAGGCCGCGGCTGGGGCCGTACACGCTGTCCGTGCTCACCATGTGGTCGCCGGCGCTGAGCAGGGCGAGGTACACGGTGCTGACGGCCCCCATGCCGCTGGCCATGGCGGTGGCGCCGAAGCCGTTCTCGAGCTGGGCGACGTTCTCCTCGAGCGCAGCCGTGGTGGGGTTGCCGATGCGGGTATAGATGTAGCCGTCCTCCGTGCCCGCGAAGCGGTTCGCGCCCTGCTGGGCGTTGCGGAAGGCGAAGGTGGACGTCTGGTAGATGGGCGTCACCACGCTGCCGTGGGCATCCTCGCGGATGCCTGCGTGGACAAGCTTGGTGTTGAAGCCTTTGTTGCGGGTATCCATGGGTGCTCCCTGTTCGAGTTGCTACTTGGCGGCTTGGTCCGACTTCTCCCGGCTGAACTCGGCCTGGCCGAAGTGCCCGCAGGCGGCGCTTCCAACGACAAGCAGGCTCATTTCGTCTCCGGCGGGAAGAGAAGACTGGATGGGTGGGTGCCCCTCTTGCAATTGGGGATGGGAGCGGGAGCAGTCAGGAATGCAACGGCTCTTCCACTCACCCTTCAAATCTGTCCGATTTGCAGGGTGAGCGCCGTTGTTGCATCCGGGTCATGGCCGGTTTCGAGCCTGGGACGAACGGGTCGTCTCGCAACGCTCCTCGAAGAGGAAAAGGATAACAGAATCGTCTTGGTCCAGGGCCCTCAGGCCGAGGCGCTGTCCTGGCCGACGAGGTCGAGGTCCAGCACCACGGCCTGGCGGGGGGCGTCGGCCCGCTCGATCCACTGGACCCGGGCGCCCAGGAGCCGGGCGAGCTGGATCAGGCCCTCGCGGGCCTCGCCGTGCAGGGCGCCGGACAGCTCGGGATGGAGGGTGAGGCGCACCTCGGCGCCCCGCAGGCGCTCGCCCAGGCGCACCAGCTCCCGGTAGGCGCGCAGGAGGGCGGTTTCGGGGCTGACCAGGCGCCCTGTGCCCCCGCAGGCGGGGCAGGGCTGGGTGAGCTGGCGCTCCAGGGAGGGGCCCGTGCGCTTCCGGGTCAGCTCCACCAGTCCGAATTCGGAGATGCCTCCGGCCCGGGCATGGTTGCGGTCCCGCTTCAGCTCCTCCTGGAGCCGCGTCAACACGGCGTCCCGGTGGGCCGGATCCCCCATGTCGATGAAGTCGATGACGACGATGCCGCCCAGGTTCCGCAGCCGGAGCTGGCGGACGATCTCGGGGATGGCCTCCAGGTTCGCGAGGTAGACGGTCTCCTCGAGATCCTTCTTCCCCACGAACTTGCCGGTGTTCACGTCGACGCTGACCAGGGCCTCGGTCTGGTTCAGCACGATGGAGCCTCCGTGCTTGAGGAAGACCTTGGGCTGGCGGGCCGCCTCGATCTCGTGCTCGATGCCGAAGGCGTCGAAGATGGGCAGGTCGGAGGTGAAGCGCTTCACCCGGTTGGCCCACTCGGGATGGAGCCCCTCGACGAAGGCCAGGACCTCCCGGTGCACCTCGGCGTCGTCCACCCAGAAGCTGGCCACCTCTTCGCGGAAGATGTCCCGGAGGACTTTCTGGAGCAGGCGCAGATCCTGCCAGACGAGGCCGGGGGCCGGGACCGTGGCGGCCTTGGCCTGGATCTCCCCCCACATCTGGCGCAGGAAGGCCACGTCGCCCACCAGGTCCTCGTCCTTCTCGCCGATGGCGGCGGTGCGGACGATGAAGCCTTCGCCGGGCAGGGCGTGGCTGCGGATGAGGTCGCGCAGCCGCTCGCGCTCCTCGGGGTCGGTGATCTTGCGGGAGATGCCGATGTGGTCGATGCCCGGCATGAAGACGAGGAACCGGCCGGGGAAGCTCAGGTGGCGGGAGAGGCGGGGGCCCTTGGAACCGATGGGATCCTTCACCACCTGCACCAGGGTCTCCTCGCCCTCCTTCAGGGGGGGCAGGGGCGCGGGGGGTGGCGGCAGTTCCTCGGCGGGGGTCTCTTCGCCGGCTTCCGCGTCCTCCTCTGGGGCCAGGTCCGCGGCGAGGCGCTGAGACATCTGGTCGTCCAGGTAGAGGAAGCCGTCCTTGGCCCCGCCGATGTTCACGAAGGCGCTCTGCATGCCGGGGAGGAGCTTGGCCACCCGGCCCTTGTACACGTCGCCCACCTGGCTCTTGTTCATCGTCCGCTCGAGGAACAGCTCGCAGAGCTGGCCGTTCTCAAGCAGGGCGATGCGCGTCTCCAGGGGGGTCGCATTGACCACCAGGGACTTCCGGACTTCCATGGAACCAACCTTTCAGAACTCGGCGGAGGGGCATCCTGCCCCGTCCCCAGGCCCCGGGGCCGTACCAGGCCGCAGGGAGATGCTTCTTTTCTACCATACCCCTTGGATGCCGCGCCGGGGCCCAAAGGTTCCGTTTCCGGCGTCAATCCCAGGGCCAGGGGAAAAGCCTGGACTGGGTTGACGAGATTAACTGGTTGATTAACACGATTTTAAAGCACTAATCCTGCTGATCCTGTCCCCGCTTTTCAGTCCGGGAAGGCCTGGACGCACAAGGGGGTTCGCTCCTGGGTGCGCTGCTCGGTGATGCGGTTGCGCTCGTCCACGAACACCACCTTGGGGGCGTGGGCCTCGCTCTCCTCGGCAGTCATCCAGCCGTAGGCGGCGATGATGACCAGGTCTCCCTTCTGCACCAGGTGGGCCGCGGCCCCGTTGATGCCCACCTCGCCCGATCCCGGCGTGCCCGGGATGACGTAGGTGGCCAGGCGCGACCCGTTGGTCACGTCATAGATGTCCACCTTCTCGTTCTCCAGGAAGCCCGCGGCCTGGATGAGCAGGGGATCCAGGGTGATGGAGCCCACGTAATCCACATCGGCCCGGGTCACCGTGGCGCGATGGATCTTTCCGAGCAGGAAGTGACGCAGCATGCTCCCTCCGGTCCAGGCTCTCTTCGGAGTCCCGGCCTACGGATAAGCATGGTCCCACGTGAACCCTGGGTCCAGCCTCGATTTTTTACTTTTTGATGCCGGGGTCAGTTGAAGAGCACCACGTGCAGGTTGAGGCCGATGTGGGGCGGGGGGATCGGGGGCGGGGCCACCGGCAGCCGGAAGGCCCCTTCGAGGTCCAGGCGGGCCCGAGGATCCTGGATCTGGCGCAGCACCCACCGGCCTTCCAGGAAGACATAGCAGCGGGAGGGATCCCCCGGGACCAGGGCGACATAGTGGCGCTCCTGGGGGCGCCAGTAGCCGGCCATCCAGGGGGGAGCCAGGTAGCGGTGGGGGTGCCGTTCGTCCTCGTAGCGGTGCCGTTCGTACCGTCGGCCCTCCCGGTCCCTGTCCGCCCAGAATCGCTGCTCGTCGCGGCCGCGTTCCTGCCAGACGCCCCGGTCGTCGCGGTCGCCGCGATCCCCGCGCCGGTCATCGCGCCGATCCCGGCGGTCGTCCCGGTCCTCGCGATGGCCTCGGCGGTCGTCCCGGTCCTCGCGCCGGTCCCGTCGGTCATCCCGGTCCTCGCGACGACCCTGATGGTCATCGCGGTCGGGACGGGCCTGGACCGGGGGGCCCTGGACGGCCAGGGCCAGGAGCAGGGCGGGGAAGAGCATCCGCTTCAGCATAGAGACCTCCTAGTTGAACAGCACCACGTGCAGGTCGATCCCCACCCGGGGCAGGGGGATCGGCGGCGGGGCGGCGGGCAGGCGCAGCGAGTCCCGGACCTCCGCCTGGAGGCTGAGGTCGAAGCCCTTCCGCAGTTCCCAGCGGCCGTCGATGAGGAAGTAGGCCCGGTCCTGGTACCTCGGGTCGATGGCCACGTAGGGCCGCTCGGGCACCCGGGGGCCGAACTTCTTCGCCAGGCCCGGGGGCAGTCCCCCCTTTTTGGCCAAGCCCGGGGGCACCCCGCCCTTCTTGGCGAGACCCGGGGGCACGCCGTGGTCGTGGCCACGTCCCTGGGGCATCGCCAGGGCAGCAAGGGTGAGCAGGGCCGGCACGAGCATGGGACCTCCTGGAGGGTCTGGTCCCAGGCTAGGCCCTCCGGGTCGGGGCGTCCATGCATCGAAAGGACTATCGGGCCCGCGCCCCCCTACTGGGAGGCCGCCGCCTCCAGGCCGGCGTTCTTCCGGCGGCCCTGGCTGCGCCTGCGCACCTCGAAGGCGAAGGCGTCGAGCACCTCCGGGTCGAGGGGCTCGCCGTTCATGGACAGGGTCAGGGTGGCCAGCCCTTCCCGTTCGGCCGCCTGGGTGAACTGTGCCTCCGCCAGTTTGTTCGGCATGCACTCCAGGGGGCCCGAGAGCACGGCGGCGTCGATCTCGCCCATCCGCCAGGCGTGGAGGGGCCCTCCCAGGCTCAGGACCGTCTCGCCCTCGAGGGCCTCGCGCATGTACGGGGAAGCGGCCCGCAGGGTCTCCTTCATGGAGGGCTTGGGCGGAAGCCCGAGGCAGCGGATGGCCTCCCGCTGGCACAGGTCGCCCAGACGCTGCTGGACCCAGCTTTCGAGGTGGGCGGAAGGCCCCCGTTTGTCGCCGTTGGCCCAGGCGGTGTGATCCGAGTAGCGCAGCAGGTCGGACGTGGATTCCACCGCGACCCGGAGGCCGCGGTCATTCAGGTGCTTCGCCACGAACCCGTTGGCGAAGGGTTCCAGGCGGACGTAGATCTCTCCGGTGACGAGGACGCGGGGCAGCGCCCTGCCGGTATCGGCCCTGGCCAGGGATCGCAGGGCCTTCCGCAGGAGCGCAGGAATGCCGTACGCCCGCCCTGTCGACGCTTCGAGGAGCACCCGCGACGGGGAGAGGTCCCCGGCGGCGGCCTTCTGCAGTTCCCGGAGGAGCCGGGCCTGCCACCGGCGGTGGATGCGCTCCGCCTGGCCCGGATCGCGTTCGGCCGGACGGACGTGCATGAGGCCGTCCTGGAGGATGCCGATGGCGGTGATGCCCGTGAGGACAAGCGCGGCGAATCCGGCGGGCAGCCCCTGGAAGTAGTCCCCCCAGGGCGGCGACCACACGCGGACCCGCGACTGGAGGCCCAGTCGCTCGATCACCATCTGCTCCAGGGTCCGGTAGGCCCCCAGGCGGCAGGGCCCGCAGGCGGTGGGCATGATGAACAGGAAGCGGGCCCCGGGCTCGCGCTCCACCCGCTGGAGCATGGAACCGAGGGTGAGCGTCATGGGGAGGCATTCCTTCCCGGAGGTATGCCGGCGGCCGGCGGCCAGGCTGCCCGAATCGACCAGGGGAAGGACCTCGACCGGGATGCCGTGCCCGCGGAATACGGCGCCCGCGGCCAGGGACTCCGGGCCCATGGAGGGGATGAGGATGGTCTCTCCTCGCGTGGCGATCTCGTGGAAGCTGCGGGTCCCCACCCGCAGCCGGTCGGCCTCGAGGGGCGGCTGCTCCCGGGGCCGGCGCTGGGCCTCGCGCACGCAGTGCAGGAAGGCCTCCACCCGGGTCTTGGTGCCGGCATCCCCGGCGTGGCCGTCGGTCTCGATGAGGGAGAAGGGTTTGCCCTCCATGAGCCAGGCGAAGAAGTGGGCCGTGAAGCTGTCGGGACCGCAGGAATAGTTGGAGCAGAAGATGCTGAAGAGGCCCGGCGTCCGCCGGACGTGCCAGGCGGCCCGGAGGATCCGCTGGCTGTGCCCCCAGTAGATCTCCTCGAAGGTCGGTGTGCCTTCCGGCAGCGGCAGGCAGTCCACCGGGATGGCGATGGCGCCCTGCTCCCTCAGGATGGCGGGGACATTGGAGTTGAGCACGTCGTTGTGGATGGTGTAGCCGCGGCCCAGGACGGCCACGGCCACGAGATCGTGGTCGCGGCAGTAGTCCAGGGCCTCCTGTCCGATGGCCTGGAGCCTGGCTTCGAAGGCCATCTGGGCGGATCGGCCTGCGGTCCACGCGGAGCGCCAGCGCCGCTCGGCTCCGCGGCCCAGATCCTGGGCCAGCCGGCGGCAGCTCTCCTGGAACGCCGGAGAATCGAAGAACCCCGGGCCCATGTCCACCACCGGCGAGAGGATCCGGGGCCCGCCCTCGAGGTTCAGGCGGAGCACGTCCGGCGCGCCCTGGGTGATGGGGCAGATGACGGAGTGGGGCTCGTCGCCGACCCGCGGCAGCTCCCGGATCATGGGGAGGAACAGGTAGTCGGATCCGCCCTCGGCCATCCCCGCCACGAGGCCGTGGTACTGCTGCATGGGGGCGCAGAAGGGGATCGGCGCCTCCTCGATGCCGCGCTTGAGGGTCTCCCGTCCGGCGGAGGAGACCACGTCCAGATCGAGGCCCAGCTCGTGGAGGAAGGTGGCGTAGAAGGGCAGCAGGCCCTGGAGCTGGAACTCGTCCGTCAGGGCCACCCGGGGGCGTCCCCGGGGTACCGCCAGTTCGGCCACGTGAGCCGCGAGGTACTCCCGCCGCGCGCGGAAGGGATCCGGCGCGCGGTCGGGCAGCTTGGTCCGGCGGGTTCCCCGGTCCCACAGGGAGCAGCCGCCGCCCCAGGTGAACTTCTTGCGTTCCTCGCCCACCACGGTCGAGAGGCGGTCGATGCGGCACTTGTTCCCGGCGCCTCCGCAGCCCTGGGTGGACTGGCAGTGGAACTGGTCCTTGGCCTCCACCTTCGCCTCCAGGAACCGGACCCCGTCCAGGGCGGGAAGGCTCGCCCAGGGCAGCTCGCGCTCCGCGAGGAGGGCGATGCCGACGGCGCCCATGAGGCCGGGATCTGGCGGAACGATCACTTCGGCGCCCGTCTGCCCGGCGACGGCCGCGGCCAGCGCGTCGGATGCGAAGGGCATGCCCTGGCAGAAGATGACCTGGCCGACGCTGCGGCTGCCCTTGACGCGGTTCAGGTAGTTCGCCACCACCGAGTGGTAGATGCCGGCGATGATGCGGTCCCGGGGGACTTCCGAGGCCACGGCCTCGTCCATCACCTCGGCCATGAAGATGCTGCAGTGCTGCCCGAGGGCCGCGCACCCGTCCGCCCCGATCGCCGTGCGGCCCAGGTGCTGCACATCCTCGATGCCGTTGAAGCGGCGGCCCTGCTCTTCGATGAAGGACCCCGTGCCCGCAGAGCAGGCCTCGTTCATGGCCGCATCCACCACCCGTCCGCCTTCGAGCCGGATGTACTTGGCGTCCTGCCCGCCGATCTCGAAGATGGTGTCCACCCGGGGGTCGAAGGACAGGGCGCCGGTGGCGTGAGCGGCGATCTCGTTCATGACCCATACGGCCTCGCCGCCATAGCAGATGGCCAGCAGCGATCCCACGATCTCGCGGCCGGAGCCGGTGACGCCGAATCCCTTGATGCGGTGGATGGCCGCAGGGCTCGCCAGGAAGCGCCGCAGGAGCGCCTGGGCGGCCTGGACGGGGGCGCCATCGGTGCCGAGGTAGCCCTCCCAGAGGGGCGCGGAAGAGGCCAGGTCCAGGGCCACGGCCTTCGACCCGGTGGACCCGATGTCGAAGCCGATCAGGATGTCGGTGGCCTCCGTCCGGGCGGGGCGCGCCGGGGCCGGCATGTGATGGACCCGGCCGAGCGAAGCCCCGAGCGGAGGGAGGATCTCGACCTTCGAACCCTCGCGGGATTCGATCAGGTCCGCCAGGGGGACCGTGCGGGCCCCGTAGTCCGCCGCCAGGACGGCCGCGCCCATGGCCTCGAGGAAGAGGCCCTCCTCCTCGGCGGTCTCGACGAGGCTCAGGCCGTGCCGTTCGGAGAACCGCCTGAAGTGGGCCCGGATCCGGGCGGACCGGGAGACGCCGCCCGCCAGGAGGAGCCGGGGAGGGCACACCCGGGGCTTGAGGAGCGCCTGCACGTTCTCCGCGATGGCGTCCAGCAGGCCCGCAAGGATCCGTTCCTTCGGCTCGCCCTTGTTGGCGAGGTGCGTCATGTCGGTCTTGAGGATCACGGGGCAGCGTCCGGAGAGGGGGGCGGGATCCGTCACGTCCTCGGCGAGGCGCGCGGCTTCGGCCACGCCGAGCCCGAAGCGGCCCACGAGCTGCTGGAGGAAATTGCCGGTGCCCTGGGCGCAGCGTCCGTTCTCCCGGAAGACCTCGCGGCCCGGGCCCCTCAGCTCCAGCGCCGAGAAGCCGCGGCTGCCGATGGACACGACGGTGAGCGGCTCGGTGCCGTACCGGATGCGGATGCCGGTGGCCAGCGCCTGCTGGACGGGGACCCGCAGGAGCCCGACCTGGCGGCCCAGGCGGCCTGTGACCGCCGCTCCGTGTGCCCCGTCCCAGTCCAGATCTGCCAGGGCACGGCGGAGGCAGCCACCGGGATCCTTGTGGTGTTCGACGAGGAGACGGCGCCCCAGGGTCCAGTCGCCGCGGGAACCGGTGAGTTCGGCGATCTTGAGGGTTTCGGCCCCCAGATCGATTCCGATGTATCGGGGCATGTCCGTCTCCGCGAGGCCGTCCGGCGGCGACCTGTCCGGGCGGGAAGGGTGTGGGGCTCTGGGGCTCAAGGTGCGGACGATTCCGCACCCCCGCCAACGGAAAGGAGCGGCAAGCGGCGGCAGCGGGACCGGGTCCCGTTTCGTCGCAGACTCTGCCTCAGTGGAAGCCGGTTTTTCCCATCAGATGTCCTTTCGATCATCAATGGATGTGCTAGACTCCAACGCTCCTCCAGCTACACGGTTCGCCTACCCCCAGGCCGTCCGATGACGCCAGATCCGTCCGAAGAACTCCTCGAGTCGTGGAAGGAGATCGCCTCCTTCCTGAACCGGGACATCCGCACCGTCCAGCGATGGGAGAAGGTGGAGGGGCTCCCCATCCACCGCCATGTCCACGACAAGCTGGGCAGTGTCTACGCCTACCGCGCCGAACTGGAGCGCTGGAAACAGGGCCGGCGAGCCTCGCTTCCACCGGAGGCCGCAGAAACCGCCGACCCTGTGGCTCCGGAGGAGGGGCTGTCCGCCGAAGCCGCGCCGGACTCCGGTCCGCACGACCCACCCCCGGCACCCGCGACAAAGGACGACATGCCGCGACACGAGGGGGATCCGGTCCTCCGGAGGCGCCGGTCGTGGCTCCGGACGGCCCTCTTGACGGCGGGGGTCGTCCTGCTGGTGTGGACGACCTGGCATGCCCTGAAGTCGTCCTCTCCCCAGCGGGGCTCCATCGCCGTGCTCCCCTTCGCCAACCTCAGCGGCGATCCCGGGCAGGAATACTTTTCCGACGGCATGACCGAGGAGATCATCACCCAGCTGAACAAGCAGCAGGTCGGGGGGCCCCGCATCGTGGCCCTGGGCTCCTCCCTCTGGTACAGGAACACGCCCAAGCCGCCCCGGCAGATCGCGGCGGAGCTGAGGGTGGAGTATCTGCTGGAGGGCACGGTCCGCCGGTCGGGCGACCGGGTGCGCATCTCCGTCCATCTCCTGCGCGGGAAGGACGAGACCCACCTCTGGGACGAGAGCTACGATTCGGAGGTCCGGGACATCCTGTCGGTCCAGCGGGCCGTGGCGGAGAATGTCGCCGGGAACATCAACCAGCGGCTGGGGCCCGCCGCCGCCCGGACCCCCAGGCAGGTGAACGAGCGGGCCTACGAGACGTATCTCAAGGGACGGTTCTTCTGGAACAAGCGGGATCCGGCCAGCCTCCTGAAGGCCCTCCACTTCTTCGAGGAGGCCGCCGCCATCGACGGCTCCTACGCGCCGACCTATGTCGGCCTGGCCGACTGCTACACCCTGCTCGGCTCGGTGGAGATGGGCGCCATGGCGCCCAACGAGGCCATGCCCCTGGCCAAGGCGGCCGTGGGCAAGGCCCTGGCCCTGGATCCCGAACTCGCCGAGGCCCACGCGTCCCTGGCCCACCTCAAGCTGATCTACGACTGGGACTGGGCCGGGGCCGAGCGCGAGTTCCACCGCGCCATCCAGCTCAACCCCGGCTCGCCCACGGCCCACCAGTGGTTCGCCCTCTACCACAACGCCCTCGGCCAGACGGACGAGGCCCTGACGGAGCTGCACCAGGCCGAGCGGCTCAACCCCCTGTCCCCCACGGTGATGACGGCCTTCGCAGAGACCTACTACTTCGCCCGGCGCTACGAGGAGGCGGAGGGCGCGGCCCGGGCCGCCCTGGAGATGGAGCCGACCTTCCTCCTCGGGCAGGTGAACCTCGGGCGGGCGCTGGAGAAGCAGGGCCGGTACCCGGAGGCGGTGGACATCCTGAAGCGGGGCTGGCTCGGGTCCGGGAAGGGACCCGGGATGGCCATGCTCCTGGGCTACACCTATGCCCGCCAGGGAAACACCGCCAAGGCCCGGGAGATGCTCCAGGAACTCCACCACCCGCCGCTCTACGGGGGCAAGCCGCTCTACGTCCCCGCGCTCTACTTCGCCGCCGTCCACAACGGTCTGGGCGAGACGGACGAGACCTTCCAGAGGCTTGACCAGGCCGTCGGCGAACGGTGCGAGTACCTGATCTACCTGTGGCAGGACCCCATGGCCGACCCGTTGCGGCAGGATCCCCGGTTCAGGAAGCTGCTCCAGGCCGTGGGCCTGAGGCCCGGGACCTCCGGCAGGGCCGAGCCGTCCGCGGCCCCCTAGAGGTTCTGGGGGCTCAGGCTGACGTTCAGGCCGGCCTCGTCGGGGGAGGGGGCCAGGATGACGTTGTCGATGAGCCGGGTGTTGTCCACGAAGGCGGCCGCACAGAGGGCCACCGTCCGGTCGATGGAACCCTGGAGCGTCTCCAGGGTCTGGGCGTCCACCAACTCCAGGTACTGGACCCGGGTGACTCCGGACTTCGCGTGGGTGAGGGGGTCCCGGGCGATCTCCAGCAGACGGGCGGCGCTGCGCTCGCCGCCTTCGAAGGCCTCCCGGGCCGCCAGGAGGCCCTGGCTGAGGGACAGGGCCCGCTTCCGGCCCTCCTCGTCCAGGTAGGTGTTCCGGCTGCTGAGGGCCAGTCCGTCGGCCTCGCGCACCGTGGGGACCACCACCACGTCCACGGGCATGTTGAGATCCCGCACCATGCGGCGTATGACCACGGCCTGCTGGTAGTCCTTCTGGCCGAAGAAGGCCAGGTCGGGCTGCACGATGCTGAAGAGCTTGGCGACCACCGTGGCCACCCCCCGGAAGTGTCCGGGCCGGAACTGCCCGCAGAGGGGCTCGGCCAGGCGGCCGGGTTCCACGTGGGTCTGGAAGCCCGTGGGGTAGATCTCGGCGACCTCGGGGATGAACAGCACGGAGGCGCCGGTCTCCAGGCAGAGGCTCTGGTCCCGCTCCAGGTCCCGGGGGTAGCTGGCCAGGTCCTCGCCGGCGCTGAACTGATTGGGATTCACGAAAATGGACACCACGGTGGCGTCGCACCGGGCCGCGCTCTGGCGGATGAGGGCCCCGTGGCCCTCGTGGAGGAAGCCCATGGTGGGGACGAAGCCGACCCGCTGGCCCTGTTCCCGGAGGGTTCTCAGGAGGGCCCTCAAATCAGCGATGGTACGCACAACGCGCATGGCCAAAAAACGACTCCCTTTGGGTGACGCCGCTCAGAATACCAAGGCTCGGGTCAGGGTTTCCACTGGGCCACGGCCGGACGGACGGCTTCTGGAAGGGTATAGGATTCCCGGGCATCGGGGAAGCCTCCCCCCCGCACGTCTTCGGCCCAGGCGGCCAGGGCCGAACGCAGGTCTTCGAATCCCTGGGCATAGCGTCGGACGAACTTGGGGCCGGGGTCCGGGGAGAGGCCCAGGACATCATGGAAGACCAGCACCTGGCCCGAGCAGCCGGGCCCGGCGCCGATGCCGATGGTGGGGATGGCCAGGGTCTCGGTGATGCGAGCCGCCAGGTCCGCGGGGATGCCCTCCAGCACCAGGCTGAAGCAGCCGGCATCCTGCAGCCGCTGGGCGTCCTCCAGGAGGCGGATGGCGTCGGACCTGACCCGGCCCTGGACCTTGTAGCCCCCCATGGCATTGAGGCTCTGGGGCGTGAGGCCCAGGTGGCCCATGACCGGGATCTCGGCGTCCAGCAGGGCGTGGATCATGGGCAGACGCTTGGCGCCGCCCTCCAGCTTGACCCCGGCCGCTCCGCGCTGGAGGAAGCCTCCGGCGTTCCGCAGGGTGTCCTCCACGCTCAGGTGGAAACTCAGGTAGGGCATGTCCGCCAGGAGCAGGGCCATGGGATGGGTCCGGGCCACGGCCTCCAGGTGGTGGTTCATCATGGCCATGCTGACGGGCAGCGTGTTCTCGAAGCCGAGGCAGACATTCCCCACGCTGTCGCCCACGAGGATCATGTCCACCCCCGCGGCATCGGCGATGCGGGCGGTGGGGGCGTCGTAGGCCGTGGTCATCACCAGGCGTCGTCCCGCCTGGGCCCAGGCCTGGAGCTGGGGGATGGTGACGCGGGCGCGGGTTTCCGGGGTCTGGTGGCTCATGGGGTCTCCGCTGGAAGGTCGAAGCCGTGGAACCCTCATGAGTACACAAAGCCGGGGGCAGGATTAACAGGATTCGAAAAGCGGAACAGGATCCGGGCCGGAATCGCACGTCGGCCTGGGCTGGGTTTCATTTTAAATCCTGTTAATCCATCTTTTAATTCTGTCGATCCAATCGATGCCCTTCACTCCGGATCGGGGAACGCCGGCAGGTTCACCTGGGTGGGGGTGTAGTCGACCAGGGGATCCGCCCTTTCCGGGAGCACGAAACGCAGGCCCACGGCCGCCACGGTCTCCTTGAACAGGTGGAGGTCCTCCCGTCCCAGGAAGGAGGTCTCGTGGCTTTCCGGCAGGCGCATCCAGAGCTGCTGCAGGCTGGGGAAGGCATCCTGCATGCGGGCCCGGGCCCCCAGCTTCTCGCCCCGACGGAGCAGCAGAGCCGCGCCCTCGCAGCTGGCCTCCAGCACCTGGGCCGGGAATTGCAGGTCCCGGGCCGCGGCCAGGACCTCGCTCCAGGCCTGAAGGGTCTCCTGGGCCACGGTCTCGGAAGGCGGGGCGGTGGAGAGGAGGAGGGCGTGGGCCCGGTGCCACTCCAGGTCCAGGAGCCGGGAATCGCAGCCCTCCACGGGCCCCTTCAGGTTCTCGAGGATGGCCCAGCCCTGCTCGGGGGCCTCCTGGTGGACCCGCTGGGCCTCGCGGGCCTCCGCCTGGGCGAAGCGCAGCTGGGCGATCCGCTGGCGCCAGAGGAGGCCCGTGGACTCGAACTGGACCGCGGCGGCCTGGTAGAGCCGGGCCGCGTCCCGCCAGGCCCCCCGGAACCGGGCCACCTCGCCCTGGAGCAGGGTCTGGTCCCCCTTCTCCTCAGGGGAGAGCACCCCGGGCCGTGCCGCCAGGGCGTTGAGCTGGGCATGGTCAGCCGCCACGGTGTCGCCCAGCGCGGCGAGGGTGCGGGCGCGCCAGCTCTGGGCCATGGACACCGTGGCCGTGTCCCCCAGCCGCTGGGCGTGCTGGAGGGCCCGGTCCAGGTGGGACAGGGCGGGGCCGAGGTACTGCTGGAGGCTGCGGACGGAGCCCAGGGCGAGATGGGCCTGGGCCTGGAGGGCCACGTCGGTCTGCAGACGGGCCGTCTGGAGAGCCTCCTGGAGGAGCCCAAGGCAGGGTTCCGCCTGACCCTGGGCCAGGCGGACCTGGGCCAGGGCGATCTGGACGGGGACGAGGCTCCGGTAGTCCTGGCCGTGCTCCAGCATCCGCTGGGCGGACTGGAGCAGTGAGGAGGCGCGCCGGAACTGGGATTGCCCCGCCAGGGCCCGTCCCAGGGCCAGCAGGAGCGCCGCCTGGTCCTGGGGATGGGGCTTCCCGCCCCCCACGTTCAGCAGCTGGAGGCCTTCCTCCAGGGCCCGGACGCCCTTGGTGAGGTAGCCCTGGAGCAGGTGGAGGGAACCCAGGGCCAGCCGGAGCCGGGGCTGCTCGGGATGGAGGGGGTGGTCGGACAGCCGCTCCGCGGCCGCCAGGATGGCCTCCTGGGCCTCGGCCGGACGGCGCAGGAGGAGATCGATCGTGGCCTGCTTGCGGAGCAGGCGGGCCTCCGCAAGGCCGGTCTCCCTCCGGTCTCCGGCCGGGATGCGTCCGAGGGCCTCCTGGGCCTTCCGGAGGGCCTCCAGCGCCAGGGTCGCGGCAGGGCGGGGGGCGTCGCCGCCCTGGGAGACCAGAGCCCCCTGGGAGCCGGTGGCCCAGGCATCCGCCAGGTACTCGTAGAGCTGGGCCTCCTCGGCCGGGCGGGGCTGGAGTTCCAGGGCCTGGTCCACGATGCGCTGGGCCTCCTGGGGGGCGGCGGAGGGATCGCGCTTGATGGCCGCCAGGACCGCGGCCAGGGCCGTGGCCTGGTCGGAGGCCAGGGCCTGGAGGGTGACGGAGAAGGCCAGGGCGCCGCCCTGCTCCTGGATGACCGCCAGCAGGGCCCGGGCCAGGCGCTTCAGCTCCGGCTGGGGCGTGTGGGAGAGCACCAGCTCGCGCCAGCGCGGGTCCGGGATGCTGACATCGCTCCGCCGGAGCTGCACCAGCCGTGACCCCACCGCCCCCTGGAGGGCATCCTCCAGCGCATCCCCCGCCAGGCCCAGGAGCCGGCCCAGGGAGTTGGTGGGGAGCGGGCGGTCCGCCAGGGCGAGGAGTCGCACGAGGGTGGCGGAGGCGGGCGGGAGGCGCTGGAGACGGCCCAAGAAGATCTGCCGCATGAGGTCTTCCTCCGCCCGGGGTACGGGGGGATGGTCGGAGGCCAGGGCCCAGCAAGCCCGTTCCCAGACCAGGGTGCCGTCCTGCTGGGCCAGTTCCAGGAAGTTGCGGAGGAGCCCCGGGTTGCCCAGGCTGCGGTTGAGCAGGTCGTCCACGTAATCGGCTGGCAGCGCGTGGCAGCCCAGCAGGTCATCCAGGACTCGCCGCAGGTCATCATCCTCCAATCGGTTCAGGCCGATCAGGGCCGCGGAGGGCTCGGAACGGAGCTGGGCGATGAGGGGCTTGAGCCCCGCGCCCTGGGCGCCCGTGGAGAGGGAGAGGAGCCAGGGAGCCCGGGAGGCGTGGGCCAGCTCCCGGATGAGGGCCAGCACATCGGGGGCGGCCCGGTCCAGGCCCGACAGGTGGATGAGCCGGGGATGCACCCCGGTGGCGAAATCGATGGCCGCCAGGGTGGCCCGGATCTCCTCGGCCTCCGGGCCCGCTTCCTGGCGGTTGAGGGCCCGCCCTCCCGTGAGGAAGGCGAAGGCCTGGACCCGCAGGGCCAGGGCCTTCGCCGAGGCCGGGTGCCGGGCGTAGAGGTCCACCTCGCTCCCCTGGAGCAGGGCGTCGAGAAGCCGGCCCAGGAAGCGTCCCGCGGGCTCCTCCGGGGAGGCCGCCAGGTGGTGGACCCAGATGCCCTCGCTCTCCGCCACGGCGCAGGCCCAGGCCGCGAGATGCTCCTTGCCGACCCCTTCCTCGCCCTGGAGCAGGATGATCCGTTCCATGGGGATGGGTGCTCCCAGCCCCAGCACCAGGGACTTGAGGTAGGTCAGCTCTTGGCTCCGGCCCCGGATGGGGCGGGAGACGGGATCCGAGAGGTCCAGGGGGTGGGTCCAGGGCTGGTCCTCGGACGGCGCCTCGGGGGCCTGGTCCGGCAGCAGGCCGGGCAGGCGATCCAGGCCCCAGGGGGCCGGGCCCAGGACCCGGGGCGCGAGGATCAGGCCCGTGCGGACGGTGAGCGTTTCGGGGTGCAGGAATCGCGGGTGGGGGCTGGCGCCGGCGGCCTCGCCCAGGTGGCGCAGGAAGGTCTCCCGCGGCCCGGGGCCCCACTCGGGCCAGAGGCGGGAGAGGGGCGTCCCGTGAACGACCTGGAGGTACCAGGCCTCCTCGTCGTCGTAGCCGAAGTGGCAGTGGACGGGATCCAGGGGCCCGGCGTCCAGGAATCGGCCCAGGAACGCCTCCCGGAGCTGGTCCAGGTCCCGGTCCGGGGGGCGCGGGGTCCAGAGCTGGAGGAGGACCCGGGAGCCGTCGCTCTCCCGGCGCATGAGGTGCCATGCGCAACCCTCCCCCTGGCTCAGCTCCATGAGCCAGGTGTAGCGGTGGGCACCCAGGAAACGGGTCACGTCCATGGACGGAGTCCGGGCGTCAGGGCGGTTCTGGGGAGCATGGCGGGAGTCTACCAGAGAGCCGGAAGGCCGCCGGGAGGGCTACCGCGCCAGGAAGGGATCCAGGATCACCGCCGCCGTGAGCAGCAGGGCGAAGAGGTTGATGTTCATGAAGACCCGGCGGAACATCCGGGCGTCCAGCTCCTCCTTCAGGAGCGGGATCGAACCCACGATCAGCCACAGCGCGGCACCGGCCAGGAGGAGGAGGGTCGGCGGGGTGCCGAGGACCCGGAACACGGGCAGCAGGCCACAGGCCGCAGCCGTGCCGCAGATCCAGGTGAAGGTGAGCCGGGCCAGCCGCCGGCGGCCGAAGACCTTCACCAGGGTGGGGAAGCCGGCCTCCTCGTAGCCCTCGGCGTGGAGGGCCACCAGCAGCCAGAAGTGAGGCACCTGCCAGATGAAGAAGACAAAGGCGAGGGCGAGGATGGTCGGATCCTGGATGGACCCGCCGGCCGCGGCCCAGCCGATGGCGGGGGGCAGGGCGCCGATGAGCGATCCGGGCACCACGGCGAAGGCGCTGACCCGCTTCAGGGGCGTGTAGAAGCCGTTGTACCAGGCCATGGCCAGGGCGCCCAGCCAGGCCGCGGTCCAGTTGTGCGCGAAAAGCAGCACGAGGAAGCCCGCCACGGCCAGGGTCGAGGCGATGGCCACGGCCCCGGCGGGGGTGAACTCGCCGCGGGGCAGGGGCCGGTGCCAGGTGCGGGGCATCCGGGCGTCCAGGTGACGCTCCTGGAATTCATTGAGCGCGCTGGAACCCATGGCCAGGAGGAGGATGCCCAGGAGGGTCGTGACGAGGCCGGCATCCGCCCCCCGGCGGCAGGCGATGTAGCCGGCCGCCGCGGTGAAGGTGGAGGCGCCCGAGATGCGCAGCTTGGTGAGCTCCAGGAAGGAGGCAGCCAGGCCGGGTTTCTGGGCGGGGATGGCGGCGGCGTTCACGGGGGCTCCGGGGCTACTTCAGGGTCTTCAGGTAGCTCACGACCTCATCCAGCTCCCTGGGCTCCAGGGGCATGACGGGCATGGAGGGCGGATAGCCGCGCACCACGGTCTTCATGGGCTCCTGGATGGCCTGGCGAAGGTAGGCCTCGTCCACGGTGACCGTGCGGGTGGCGCCCGCCACCAGCACCGCCTCACGCTTGCCGAAGAGGCCCTTGAACGTCGGGCCGACCATGGGCTTGCCGTCCACGGAGTGGCAGTCCAGGCAGCCCTTGGCGGTCATGAGCGCCACGGCCGGGTGGAGGGCCGGGGCGGCGGGCTGGGGCGGAGCCGCCACAGGGAGGGGCTCGGGGGCGTTCTCGCCGCCGAAGTACCAGGCCTTGAAGGACTCCTCGGGGACGACCACGACCTTGCTGAGCATGAGGCTGTGGTCCACGCCGCAGATCACGGTGCACTCGATGTCATAGGAGCCCAGCTTCGTGGCCTCGAACCAGGTGGTGTTCGCGTGGCTGGGCACCGCGTCGATCTTCAGGCGGAAGGCCGGCACGAAGAAGCCGTGGATCACGTCCAGGCTGCGGACCTCGAGCTTCATGGGCTTGCCCAGGGGCGCGTAGAGGATCTTGCTCTGCTTGCCGTTGGGGTACTCGAAGGACCAGCTCCACTGGCGGGCGTTGACCTTCACGCCCATGGCGTCCCGGGGGGCCTGCCGCATGTACTCGTAGTTGGTCCAGCCGTAGTAGAAGATCGAGAGGAAGAGCACCAGGGGGATGGTGGTCCAGAGGATCTCGAGGCCGGTGTGGCCCTCGATCTGCTCAGCCTTCGGGTGGCGCTTGCGGCTGTAGCGGATGACGAAATAGATCATCAGCATGGTGATGAACAGAAGGAACGCCACGGAGAGACCGAACACGTAGAAGAACACCGCGTCTGATTTCTGGGCGGAGATGGAGGCTTGCTTCATCCATTCCATGGCGGAACCTCAGCGGAAAGCGACGTCAGAGAACAACAGGGCGAAGAAGATCAGGAGCGTCCCCAGGGTGACCAGGACGACCCCCTTGAGGAGGGGGCCTTCGTACCTCAGGTGCATGAAGAAGTAGAAGACCAGGCCGGCCTTGATGGGGGTCAGGACCAGGAGTCCCCAGACGGCGTAGCTCTGGCCGAAGTGGCTCATGAGGACCAGGAGGCCCGTGAGGACCACCAGGGCCAGCCAGACCTTCACGAAGGTCCCGTAGCCCGGGTGCTCGACGGCATGCTCGTCAGTGTGGGGAGAGGATGGGAGGGCGTGTTCGCTCATGTCTCGATCCTTACGCCGCGAGGTAGAACAGCGGGAGGAGGAAGATCCAGATCACGTCCACCAGGTGCCAGTAGAGGCCCCCGTTCTCGAGGTGGACGTACCGGTCCTGGGTGATCTCATCCTTGGCGACCTTCACGAGCATGTAGGCCAGGACGGAGAGTCCGGCGATGACGTGCAGGCCGTGGAGGCCCGTCATGGTGAAGTAGAGGCCGAAGAAGACCTGCTCGCCGTGGGGGAGCGTGGCCAGGTGCTGCGCGTTCGGGTAGAGGCCGTGATGGAACTTGGTGGCCCACTCGAAGGACTTGATGACGAGGAAGACGACGCCCAAACCCAGGGTGGTGGCCAGGAAGGCCATGGTCTTGCGCTTCTCGCCCCGCTGGATGGCCACGATGCTCAGGACCACGGTGAGGCTGCTGGTGAGCAGCACCAGGGTGTTCGTGATGCCGAGGGTGGCGTTCAGCTCCCCACCGGCGTGGTGGAACTCCGCGGGGTACTGGGAACGCATGTAGGAGTAGGCGATGAAGAGTCCCCCGAAGAGGACCATCTCCGTCACCAGGAAGAGCCACATGCCCAGCCGGGCGCCGAAGTCGTCCCGGTGGACCGCGTGGGCGTGGGTGGTGTCACTCATCCGTTGTCCTCCTGGGGGAAGTGGTAGGGGCCCTCGGTGATGGTGGGGATCACCTCGAAGTTCTCGGCGATGGGGGGGCTCGGGAGCGTCCACTCCAGGGTCACGCCGCCCCAGGGATTGCCCTCGGCCTTTTCGCCTTTGAAGGCGGCATGGACCAGGGTGCCGAAGAACATCACCAGGCCGAGCACCAGGAACCAGCTGCCCACGGTCGCGATCTCATGGCCCGTGTTGAACTGGGGCAGGTGGTGGAAGTAGCGGCGGGGCATGCCCATGACCCCCAGCACCAGCATGGTGAAGTAGAGCATGTTGAAGCCGATGAACATGGGGAACCAGGAGGCGTAGATGGCCTTCTTGGAATACATCTTCCCGAACATCTTGGGGAACCAGTAGAGCAGGGCGGCGAAGAAGGCCATGCCGGTCCCACCGAACATCACGTAGTGGAAGTGGCCCACGATGAAGTAGGTGTCGTGGATGTGCACGTTGACGGCCAGGGCCCCCTGCATGACGCCCGTCAGGCCCCCGATGCAGAACAGGAAGATGAAGGTCAGGGCGAAGAGGAGCGGGGGCTGGAAGTCGATGGAGCCCTTGTAGAGCGTGCTCACCCAGTTGAACACCTTGATGGCGCTGGGCACGGCCACGACCATGGTGAGCAGCGAGAAGGTCATCAGGGCGAACTGGCTCAGGCCGCTGGTGAACATGTGGTGGGCCCACACCAGGCTGCCCACGCCGGCGATCGCCATGCTGGAGAAGGCGATGGCCTTGTAGCCGAAGATGGTGCGCTTGGCGAAGGTGGGCAGGATCTCCGTGATGGCGCCCATGGCGGGCAGGATCATGATGTAGACGGCCGGGTGGCTGTAGATCCAGAAGAGGTGCTGGTACAGGAGGGGGTCGCCGCCCTTGGCGGGATCGAAGATCCCGATGCCGAACGCGCGCTCCAGGATCACCAGGACCAGGGTGATGGCCAGGATCGGCGTGGCCAGCAGCTGGATCCAGGCGGTGGAATAGAGGGACCAGCAGAACAGGGGCATCCGGAACCACTTCATCCCGGGGGCCCGCAGGCGGTGGATGGTGGTGATGAAGTTGATGCCCGTCAGCATCGAGGAGAAGCCCAGGAGGAAGGCTCCGAACACGGCCATGGAGACGTTCGTCCCGGTCCTCAGGCTGAAGGGCACGTAGAAGGTCCAGCCCGTGTCAGGCGCCCCGTGCCCGAGGAAGAGCGACAGAACGGCGACGATCGCGCCCGCCATGTAGAAGTACCAGGAGGCCAGGTTCAGGCGCGGGAAGGACACATCCTTGGCGCCGATGAGGATGGGCAGGAAGAAGTTGCCGAAGACCGCCGGCAGGCCGGGCACCACGAACAGGAAGATCATGATCACGCCGTGGACCGTGAACAGGGCGTTGTAGGTCTCGGCGGTGATCAGGTGCTGGAAGCGGGTCAGCTGGACCAGGCGCATGACGAAGCCGATGGCCACGGCGACGAAGAAGAAGCTGATCATCGAGTACAGGTAGAGCAGTCCGATCCGCTTGTGGTCGGTGGACGTCAGCCAGGCCATGAGCCCCTTGCGGGCCCCGGTGTCCTCGAGGTAGCTCGGCTGGACGGTGGTGGCGTGGGTGCTCATTCGCCCTCCTCGGACTTGTCCTTCTTGCGGCCCTTGGAGACCAGGGCGAAGACGAAGATCGCCGCCGCGAGAAGGGTGATGGCTGCGGCCACCTTGGTGAAATCCAGGACGTACTTGCGGCCCTGGGGGTCATAGCTGAAGCAGAACTTGAGCAGCTTGTTGATGGAGGGATGGGCCTCGCCCCGGGCGGCCTCCTGCAGGGCCAGCTCCAGGTCGGCGGGCAGGTAAGTGATGCCGTACATGTACCGGGTGACCTTGCCCTGGGGGCTGAGGATCATGATGGCGCCTGCGTGGACGAAGTCATCTCCCACCCGCTTGTACTTGAAGCCCACCGAACCGGCCAGGGCCCTGGTGGTGGCAGCGTCACCGGTCAGGAACCGCCAGGCCACGGGCGGGAAGGGGCGGGTGATCTCGCCCAGGTAGTTGGTGCGCTTCTGGGCCGCCATCTCCGGCGTGTCCCGGTCGTCGAAGCTCACGGTGATGACCTGGAAATCCTTGCCGGGGTTCGCATTGACCTTGTTCAGGACATCAGCGAGCCCGTTCAGCTGGGGCGTGCAGATTCCCGCGCAGCGGAAGTAGTTCAGGGTGAGGATGGTCGGCTTGTCGACGAGCGAACGCAGGGAGACGGGCTTGCCCGCCTCGTCCTTCAGGACCAGATCCAGGGGGATGGTCTGGCCCAGCTTCTCGTCCACCCCGACTTCCTCGGCGGTGAAGGTGGGGGCCGGGGCGGCAGGCCTGGCCTCGGACTGGGCGCGGACAGCGGGCGCGGCCAGGAGCATCGCCCCCAGGGCCGCGGTCAGGAAGCGTCGTTTCGTTCCGGCGTGCATGGTGCCTCCTCAGCGGCCCGAAAGGGCGGACTGGAGCGCCTTCCAGCGCTCGGGCGCGTAGGTGGCCACGGCCGGCGAGAACCCGTTGAAGGGCAGGCCGGCGGCCACCGCCTGGGCGAGGGCCTTGTCGTCCTCGCGCCAGCGGGGGATGCCCGCCAGGGTCTGGGACGCGCGCATCGGATCCAGGATCGCCGCCTGCAACAGGGGGTTCTTCGCGACGTCCCCGAGGGCCGGGGCAGCCTGGAACTCCGTCTCGAGCTTCTGCTCCGCGAGGGCCACGGGGATCCTGTTCGGGATCACCTCGCCGGCGCTGGCGAAGAGCTTCGAGAGGGACTCCAGGGCCTTGGGATCCTCCGGGCCGTGGTCGAAGGCGCCGAGGGACTGGACGACATGCACCAGGGCCATGCGGTCCTTCTTGCTGAGGTAGTTGTAGGACACCATGCCGGTGCCCTTCACGCCCTCGTCCAGGGTCCGGTAGATGTTCTCGATGTGATAGCCGTTGGTCCACCCCGCCTGCTGGGTGAAGTTGCGGGGCTTGGGGTTCAGCCCGGCGCCGCCGGGGCCGTCGCCCTTGCCGTCGGGACCGTGGCAGGTGGCGCAGGTCTGGGCGAAGATGGCCTTCCCGCGAACCGTGAGCTCGGGATTGGGGGTCATCACCGTCTTGGGGTCGATGGGCGGAAGGACCACCCGGGCGGTGGCGGGGTAGTCCGTGGGATCCAGCCACCCGGTCTCGCCCTGGGGGGCATCCACGGCCACGGTGGCCTCGGGCGTATTGACATTGCGCATGCCCGGAACGACCAGGAAGGCGAAGAACGCGACGATGGCAATGAAGCCCGCCACCACCAGCAGGGCGGAGATGAGCCGCTTGAACTCGGAGGGGGAGACGTACTTGTCGATCATAGACGGAACTCCAGCCCTTCCTTCAGGAAGGGATCGCCGACGGGCATGTCCTCACCCTTCTCCATGGCCCCGCGGATCCAGAGGAGGGCGCCACTGAGGAACAGGAGCGCAAAGCTGAGCTCGGGCCAGGAGAGGTGGGGGCCTCCGGGCAGGATGGGGAAGATCAGCCAGTAGATGTCCAGGATGTGGGCGGCCAGGATCAGCAGCGCCACGCGGCGGAGCCGCGACCCGTCCCCCTTGGCGTCCCGGGTGACCAGGGCGAAGAAGGGCATCACGAAGTGGAAGAAGGCCAGGGCGAAGGTCACGGTGTGCCATCCGCCCGTCAGCCGGGTCTGGAAGTAGATGACCTCGTCCGGCAGGTTGGCGTACCACATCAGCATGTACTGGGCGAAACCGATGTAGGACCAGAACACGGTGAAGGCGAAGAGGAACCCGCCCAGGTTGTAGAGGTGGTCCTTCCGGACACCCTCGAGGCGGCCCTGGTCCTTGAGGTGGAGCACCGACAGGGAGGTCACCGCCAGGCCGCCCAGGAAGGCGCCGGCGAAGAGGTAGACGCCGAAGATGTCGCTGTACCACTCGGGGGTCAGCCCGGACACCCAGTCGAAGGCCACCAGGGTGATCACGAGGGCGAAGATGGCCATGAAGGCCGGGGCGAACTTCCGGGCCCGGAAATTGAAGGCGGGATCCTTGGTCTGGTCCTGCCTGAAGGAGCCCCGCACCAGCACCAGCAGCCCGACCAGCACCAGGGCCAGGGAGACCACGGTGCGCGCGGAGAAGAAGGGGATGCCCAGCCAGAAGGCCTTGCCGGCGAGGATCTTGTTGTGGAGGGCCTCGGGCCTCGTCCCGGGATAGAGCACGGGCAGCGCCCCCAGGGCGATGAGGCCGACGGGCACCACGGGGATGAGCAGGGTGGCGATGCGCTCGGGGATGCGGCGGATGGGCACGCTCCACTTGGCGTTCACCAGGTGCTCCAGGGCCACGATGAAGAGGGCGCCCAGGGCCACGGTGAAGAGCAGGACGAACCAGAGGATCCAGTTGGCCCAGAAGCGCTCCGGGCTGGCCTTCAGGTAGGCGCCGATGACGCCCAGGAGGCCCAGGGCCAGGGTTCCCCGCAGGAGGGTGGTGGTCGTTCGGTTCTGCTTGGTCATCGGGCGCCCGCCTGGTTCAGATCCTCGTCCTTGGCGTTCTGCGCGCGCTGCAGGGCGCGCACGTAGTGGACCACCGCCCAGCGCTGGGTCACCGTCAGGTCCGCCGCGTGGGAGGGCATGGCGTTCTTGCCCATGGTGATGGCCCAGAAGATCTTGCCGTCGGGGTAGTCGCGGAACTGCTGGGCCTGCAGGTTCGCCGGCTTGCCGCCGTAGGCGGCGGTCAGGGTCGGCACGCCGTCCGCGAGGGCGCCATGGCACAGCTCGCAGCGGTTGTGGAAGACCTTCCGGCCCATGGCCAGCACTTCCGGCGTGCGGGGCAGGGGATTGACCAGGGAGGCGGCCTCCTCCTGGGAGGACACGCCGATGGGCAGGTAGCCCCGCGCCACAGTGCCCGGGACAGGCATCCGCATCCCGAAGCCGTCCTTGAAGAAGGAGTCGGCCTTCTGGGCGTTCAGTCGGGGCTGGTCCTCCATGTGGGACATGGGCGGCAGCACGGGGAAGAGCTTCACGGCCGCGTACATCAGCAGGCCGGCCACCACGCAGGCGGTGAAGATGCCGCCGGCGACCCGGAGGATGTAGTCGCTGGTGAGGAAGGGGCCGCGGTCCGGCTCGGGCAGGACCTCGATCCCCGTCGCGCTGGCCGCGGCCAGCGCCGCCTGGGCGGCGGCGGCGTCGAAGCCCTCGCCCTCGGCCTCGATGGCCAGGGCGAAGCGGTCGCGGGTGATGGCCTTGATGGATTCCGAGGACAGCACCGGGTGCCCGAAGAAGGGCAGCTTGTTCAGGAGCAGGAGCATCCCCAGGCCCGCGGTGAAGGTGGCGAAGAGCACCGTCACCTCGAACATGATGGGAACGAAGGCCTCCCAGGACCACGGCGCCTTGCCGCCGGTCACGATGGGGTAGTCGATGGCGCTGATCCAGTACTGGAACCCGAGGGCCGTGATGGCGCCCAGGACGCCCATCACGAGGACCATGCCGCCCAGGGGGGAGCGGCGGAGGCCCAGGGCCTCGTCGATGCCGTGGATGGGGTAGGGCGTGTAGGCCTCCAGCCCGCCGAGCTGCTTCTCGCGGACCTTGGGGATGGCCGTCACCAGCGCGTCGGCGCTGTCGAAGAGGCCGAGAACGGCGAAGGACTTCCCGCTACTCATGGTCGTCTCCGTGATGGGACGGCTGGGCGCCCGGCAGGATCGCCTTCACCTCGGTGGTGGCGATGACCGGGAGCACCCGCGCGAAGATCAGGACCAGGGTGAAGAACAGGCCGAAGGAGCCGAGCAGCACCCCGAAGTCCACCAGCGTTGGCTTGTAGATGCGCCAGGACGAGGGCAGGTAGTCCTGGTGGAGGGAGATGACGATGATGACGAAGCGCTCGAACCACATGCCCACCGTCACGCCCACCGCCACGAGGATCATCCAGAAGTAGCTGGTGCGGCACTTCTTGAACCAGAGCAGCTGGGGGATGAGGATGTTGCAGCTGATGGTGAGCCAGCCCGCCCAGCCGTAGACGCCGGTGATGATGTTCATGAACGCGTGGTGCAGGTAGGGATTCATGCTGTACCAGGCCGTGAAGCCTTCCATCATGTACGAGTAGCCCATGAGGCAGGCCATCCCGAGGATCACCTTGTTCATCACGTCCAGGTGCCGCATGGTGATGAGGTTCTTCAGCTGCATGGTCTCGCGCACGACCACCAGCACGATCACCACCATGGAGAAGCCGGCGAAGATCGCGCCCGCCACGAAGTAGGGCGGGAAGATGGTCATGTGCCAGCCGGGCACGACGGAGGTGGCGAAGTCGAAGGACACCACCGAGTGCACGGAGAGCACCAGGCCCGTGGCCAGGCCGGCCAGCAGCAGGTAGGCCTTCTCGTAGTGCTGCCAGTGGCTGGCGGCGCCCCGCCAGCCCATGCTGAGCACGCTGTAGATTACCTTGCGCACCTTGCTGGTGGTCCGGTCGCGCATGGAGGCGATGTCGGGCACCAGGCCCAGGAACCAGAACATCAGGGACACGGAGAAGTAGGTGCTGACGGCGAACACGTCCCAGAGCAGGGGGGACCGGAAGTTGGTCCAGACGGCCCGCTGGTTCGGGTACGGGAAGAGCCAGAAGGCCAGCCAGGGACGGCCCACGTGGATGAGGGGGAAGATGCCCGCGCACATGACGGCGAAGATCGTCATGGCCTCCGCGAACCGGGCGATGGCGTTGCGCCACCGCTTGCGGAAGAGGAAGAGGATGGCGGAGATCAGCGTGCCGGCGTGGCCGATGCCCACCCAGAACACGAAGTTGATGATGTCGAAGGCCCAGAAGACGGGGCTGGTGTTGCCCCAGACGCCGATGCCCGTGGCGATGGTGTAGCCGATGAACCCGAACCCGATGAGCATCGCCGTCATCGTGATGGCGAGGCCGATGTACCACTGCCTTGGGGGCCGGCTGTCCGGGAAGGCCAGGACCTGGTCGTCCAGGCTGCCTGGCGTGACGACGCCCTCCGTGAGCGGAGGCTCGATCAGGCCCTCCGGGATGCCGCCGCGGAGGAGGGAGGCCTCAGTTCGCATGGTCACCTCCCTCGAGGGCGGGGTTCTTCAGGTCGGCCAGGTAGGTGATGGCGGGCTTGACCCCGAGCTCCTCGAGGACCTTGTAGCTGCGGTTGGCCTTCACGAGCTGGGACACCTTGCTCTTCGGATCCTTGAGGTCCCCGAAGACGATGGCGTCCGAGGGGCAGGCGGCCGCGCAGGCCGGGACGATCTCGCCGTCCTGGATGGGCCGGTCGTCGCCCTTAGCGCGGATCTTCACGTCCTCGATGCGCTGCACGCAGAAGGTGCACTTCTCCATGACGCCACGGGGGCGGACCGTCACCTCGGGGTTGTAGATGAGGCTCTCGGGCTCGGTCTTGTCGGCCGTGTATTCCAGGAAGTTGAAGCGGCGCACCTTGTAGGGGCAGTTGTTGGCGCAGTACCGGGTGCCCACGCAGCGGTTGTAGACCATCTGGTTGAGGCCTTCGAGGCTGTGGTTGGTGGCGTTCACCGGGCAGACATTCTCGCAGGGGGCGTCGTCGCAGTGCTGGCAGAGCATCGGCTGGTGGACCACGGTCGGGTTGTCCACGTCGCCCTCGTAGTAGCTGTCGAGGCGGATCCAGTGCATCTCGCGGCCCCGGGCCACCTGCTCCGGCCCCACGACCGGGACATTGTTCTCGGACTGGCAGGCCACGGAACACCCGGCGCAGCCCACGCAGGCGGCGAGGTCGATGACCATGCCCCACTTGTGCTCCGGGAACCGCTGGCTCGGGTAGAGGGTGACCAGCTCGGCTTCGCGCTCGCGGCCCTTCGCCTCCTTCGCGTACTCCGCCAGGGTCCAGGATCGGACGATGTCATCGCTTTCCACCCGGTGGTGGGCCTGGGTGCGGGAGAGGGTCTTGCTGCCGCCCGCGGCGGCCACCTGGACGCCGGCCCGGAGGTTGGGGGCGGACGGGTCGAGGGCCAGCAGGGGGAAGGCGTTGACGCCCTTGCCGGCGGCCAGCTCGCCCGTGGTGCGGCCGTAGCCCAGGGCCAGGGCCGCGACGCCCTTGGCCTGGCCGGGCTGGAGGACGACGGGCAGGCGGAGGGAGGTGCCGTCCACCTGCAGGCTCACCAGGTCGCCATCGCTCAGCTTCAGGCGCTGGGCGTCGGCCACCGACAGGAGGAGCGGGTTGTCCCAGGTCATCTTGGTGACGGGATCGGGCGTCTCCTGCAGCCAGCCGTTGTTGGCATAGCGGCCGTCGAGGGTGGCGAAACCGGGGCAGAGGATCAGCTCCATCCCCCCGTCCGCCTTGGCCGTGAAGGCCTTCGTGGCGGCGGCCGCGATGGCGGCGCCCTTGAAGGCGGGGGCGGCGGCGGGCTTGCCGCTGTCCCGCACCAGGCCGTCATGGAGGGCCGCCTCGAAGAAGCGTTCGAAGGGGACCAGGCTGCCGGCCGGGAAGACGTCCTTCCGCCAGCGGGCCTGCAGGTAGGCGTGGTAGTCGCCGGGCACGGCCGCGCCCAGGCCCTTCAGCGCCGCCAGGAGCGTGTCCTCGCCCTGGCGGGTGTCGTAGAGGGCCCCGATGGCGGGCTGCTGGAGGAGGCAGTGGTCCTCGCCCGCGAAGTCGTTCCAGGATTCCAGCCAGTGGTGCTCGGGCAGCAGCAGCTGGCACTGGGCGGCGGTCTCGTCCTCCAGGAGGCCGATCCAGGCGCGGAAGGGGACCTTCGCCAGGGCGTCCCTCCAGGCCTGGGCCCGGGGGAAGGCGTAGGCCGGGTTCACGTCCCAGAGGATCGCGGCGGCGTAGCGGCCCGCGGCCATGCCCTGCACGGCCCCGTCCAGGTCCTTGAGGGTTGCCAGGGGGTCGGCGGGCCGCAGGACCAGGGCCTGGGCGCCCAGCATGGCGTTCAGGAGGTGGGTGGCCTGGTGGGCCTCGGCGGACAGCTCGGGGCCGCAGAGGACCAGGGATTCCCGCCCGGCGGAGGCGAGATCCTTCACCAGGTGGTTCCAGGCCTCGGCCGGGATCTCCACGCCTTTGGGCGCGCCCGCGGGGACGGCGGCCAGGTCCGCGCCGGCGGGCAGGGCCACGCCGTGGCGGGCGTGGAGATCCTTGGCCAGGGCGAAGGCGACGGCGGCGATCTGGGAGGGGCGGAGCGGGAAGCGCTGGTCGGCGTTGGAGCCCGTGATGCTCAGGGGGCCTTCGAGCACCCACAGGCGGTTCATGGCCTGGCCGGGCTCGCTGAGGCGGCGCTTGGCGCCGAAGGCCGCCAGGGCCTCCGGATCCGCGCCGTTCAGGAAGTCGTTCCCGAGGGAGAGAACGACCTTGGCCTGGCCGATGCGGGGAGCCACCTCCACGTCCGTCCCGAAGACGGCGCGGGCGCCCTCGGCGGCGCCATCGCCGCGGGAGGGCTCCCAGGCCAGGTGCTCCAGGGTGGGCAGGGCGGCCTTCAGGTCCGCCAGGAGGGCCTTCCGGCTGGGGGAGATCACGGCCCCGGTCACCAGGAGGACCGGCTTGCCGGCGGCCTTGGCGCCGGCAAGGGCGGCGTTCATGCGGGTGTCCGCCTCGGCCCAGGAGAGGTCCCGGCCGTCGGCCTTGGGGGCCCGCAGCCGCTCCGGATCATAGAGCCCCATGATGTCGGCCACGGTGCGGGGGCTGGTCTTGCCCTTGAACCCGGGGTGCTCGTCGTTGCCGGTGATGTGGATGGGGCGGCCCTCGCGGGTCTTCACCAGGACGGAGTAGGCGCGGCGCCCCTCCGCGCGGGAGCTGGCGTAGTAGTTCGCCACGCCGGGGATGACCTCCAGGGGGCGCTTCGTGTAGGGCACGATGGTGCCCTCCCCCTTCCGGTCGCAGGCCACGCTGGCGGCCAGGGCGGCAGCGCCGCCCATGAGGCCCAGGAAGCCGCGGCGGGAGAGGGCCGAGGGCTCGGGCAGGCCGGCGGTGTCCACCGCGCCGGGCAGGAACTCGTCGTGGGCGGCCTTGCGGGCCTCGGGGGTCTCCTCGTGCTCGCCCAGGGTGCGCCAGTAGCGGGGGTTCTCGACGGGAGGCTCGGGGGTGGGGGGGATCTGGGTCTTCATCGGCTCATCCACGGCGCTTGACGGAATGGGAGGGCGGGGTGATGGAGAAGCGGGCGGGGGCCTCCGCGGGGGCGGGCGGCGCCTCCGGAGGCGTCTCCTGGACGCTGCGGAGGGTCAGGTCCAGGGCCTGCCGCCCCAGCAGCAGGGGACCGGCCACGAGGGCCGCCATCCGGCCCAGGATCTCTCGTCGGTTCGAGGTGCCCATCATCTACTCCCGTCGTGTCGAGGGTCTTGGGGAAGGGTCATCGGGTCCGGGGCGCCTAGCGGTGGCAGGCGGAGCAGTTCTCGGGGCCCTTGACGATCTTGGAGTCCTTGGGCAGCGCGGGGCGCGGATCCCGGTGGCAGGCCAGGCAGTTGCTCATGCGCATGCCCATCTCGCGGGTGATCACCGGCATGTCCTGCACCTCGCCGTGGCAGGTCTGGCAGGCGATGCCGGCGTTCACGTGGGGCCGGTGGTCGAAGAAGACGTGGTCGGGCAGGGTGTGGACCCGCTTCCACAGCAGGGGCTGGCCGGAGTTGTAGATCCGGGTGAGCTTCTGGATGGCGGGCCGGTCCGTGCGGGTCACCTTGTGGCAGCCCATGCACACCTCGACGGCGGGCACGCCGGCGGAGCGGGAGCGGTCCGCCCCCGAGTGGCAGTACTGGCACTGCATCTTCATGGTCCCGGCGTGCAGCTGATGCGAGAAGGGAATGGGCTGTTCCGGGGCGTACCCCTTGGCGAAGCGATCCGGCTGGGTGAACCACCCCACCGCCAGAACGGTCGACAGGACCGCCACGGCGCCTACCGGCAGGACGAAGCGGAACGCTCGGTCGAATGGGTGCATGCACTACCTCACGGAAGGTGCGTTGGAGCCTGGTTCGGGCGCGGCCCGGTACCTGGTGCGGGGCGCCGGAGGGGCGCCTGACGCTCGGGGCCGAGGGACGGGGCCTCGGCTTCCGGGGGTTCGACTGTCGGGTAAAACGTGAATGTACAGCGTTTTCCACAGCGAGGCCAGCCGGGAAGAAGCCCCGTCTTCGGCCACGCAGCGTGAGAAGTCGCTGCCACGATCATAGTGCATATGAACTAGATTGTTGATCCATTTTTTCTGAACGGGTTCGAGTTGGTAAAAGGATTTTAAGGTGATTTATAGGGTCAGCCGGAAGGGCGCGATTTCATCCATGCGTGACATCGGTCACACGGGAATTCCGGGCGCACGGGGCCGTCGCCAAGCCCCCGGCGGAGTTGATTTCCCGGCTGTCCGGTATCGGGCTAGGCCGGGAAGCCCATCCAGGGCTTGAGGACGCCGAGGCTCAGGAGGAGGCCCCCCATGCGCTCCACCGGAAGGCCCATGACGGTAGAGAAGCTGCCCTCCACGGACTCGATGAAGAGGGCGCCGATGCCCTGGATGGCGTAGGCCCCGGCCTTGTCCATGGGTTCGCGGGTACCCACGTACCAGCGGATCTGGGCCTCAGACAGGGGGCGGAAGAAGACCTGGGCCGTGTCCACGAAGCTGTGGATGCGGTCGTTCTTCTGGAGGCAGAAGCCCGTGTGGACCTGGTGGGCCCGTCCCTGGATCAGGGTGAGCATCCGCACGGCGTCCTCCACATCCCTCGGCTTGTTCAGGGTGTGATGGTCCACGGCCACCGTGGTGTCGGCGGCCAGGACCCAGCGGCCGGGATTGCGACGGGCCACCACCTCGGCCTTCAGCTCCGCCAGGCGGAGCACCAGGTCCATGGGATCCTCGTCCAGCAGGGGGGTCTCGTCCACCCGTGGCGTCTGAAGCTCGAAGGGGATGCGCATGGCCTCGAGCCAATGCCGGCGCCGGGGGCTGCCGCTGGCCAGGATCAGGGGCTGGAGGGCGGATTCGGGCAGGCCCGGCAGGGTATCGGTCACCGGAGCCCCCTCTGCCGGAGTTCATCCACCTCGACCCGCATGTGGACGCTGTCGATCTCCTGGCCCATCACGAAACCGAAGCGCGGGTAGAGCGGGGCGGCATCACGGGTCTCCAGGACGAAGCGCTGCACGTCCCCCACCCAGGGATGGCGCAGGGCCCACTTCACCAGGGCCGACGCGATGCCCTGGCCCATCATGTCCTGAGCCGTGACCACGTCGTAGAGCTTGGCTTCGTAGGCATGGTCGGACCAGACCCGGGTGGCACCCACCAGGCGACCGCCCTTGGAACCCTCGGGTACCAGGCGCGCCGTGAGCATCCGGGAGCAGGACAGGAGACGCCGCCACTGCTCGATGGTGCGGTGGGAGGTCCAGTAGACGTCCTCGGCCTGGAAGAAGATCTGCAGTTCCTTGGGCTCGACGGTCCAGGTCTCGTCGAAAAAGGCCACGGATCCGTGGGGCGTCGCAAGGGGCTCGGGGACGAGGAAGTCGCGATCCATCAGGCTTTCCGGGGCTGGGCCCTCCATCCTATCAGCAAGCATCCGGCCGCGAGCCCCGCCATCAGAATCCGCAGCAGCCAGGGGGATCGCGCGGGGGTGTGGATGGGTTGCCAGTCCAGGGCCAGGGCATAGGCCCCCTCGGACATGGGCTGCCCCCATAGCTGGAAATGGCCGTCCTCGCGGAAGATCCCGGACTTCCCCGTGAGGGTGGCCCGCACCAGGGGCACGCCCAGTTCCGGGGCCCGCAGGCGGATCTGCGTCGCGTGGAGGTCCGTGGCGATGCTCCGCTCGAACCAGCCATCGTTGGTGTGGTTGGTGAGGAGGTCCGCGTGGCCGAGGTCCAGGCCCTCCCGCGTGCGCTCGGGCATGAGGGCCTCGCTGCAGAGGAGGGGATGGACCCGCAGGTCCTCCCGGGCCGCGGGCACCCGGAAGGCGCAGCCCGCCTCCAGCCGTCCCGGCTCCTGGGACACAAAGCCCAGCTTCGCGTCCATCCAGGTGCGGAACCACTGGGGGCCTGGGATCCGCTCGCCGAAGGCCATGGGGTCGACCTTGGCGAAGAGGAAGGTGGGTTGTCCCGCGGCCTCGCCGCGTACCAGGTTGTAGGGCCCGCCCTCCGTGCCGTAGAGCCAGGCTACGCCGCGCCGGGCGGCCTCCGCCTGGAGCCGCGGGTCCGGGGTTCGATCATCCCGGCCGAGGACCGAACTCTCAGGCCAGACGAGCAGGGTGGGACGCCCGGGATGGGGCAGGCCCTGGGCGGCGAGGAGGGCATCGCTGCGGCGCCACATCTCCGCCTCCATGCCCCGCCAGCGGACCCCGGCCGGAAAGTCCGGCTGCACCATGGCCACGTCCAGGTGCCGTTCGGCCCCGCGGGGCAGCCCGTGCCAGGCGAGGCCCAGCAGACCCATGAGGGCCAGGGCCGCAGCCGGACCCGCAAGGATCCGTCGGGCGGATCCGCCCTGGACCCGCGTGGCCGCGCTCCAGGCCCCGGCGCCCCAGGCCAGGGCCGAAAGGCCCCAACTGGTGAGGAAGGCGGCCGAGCGGGCCGTCCAGGGCAGGGAGCCGAAGGCCGCGCCCCAGCTCCAGGGATAGACGTGGAAGCCCCAGGCCTCCCAGACCATGATGCCCAGGGCGGCGCCGAAGGCCGCGCCCGGGGCGCCCCCGCGGCGGAACAGCCACCGGGCGGCGAGAGCCACCAGCAGGAGGCCCAGGGCCTCCCAGGCCCAGAGGAGGGCGGAGCCCACCAGGGCCAGGGACCAGGGCAGGCCCCCCTTGCTCTCCAGGGTGGCTGGCACCCAGTAGAAGAGGAGGATGAGGCCCGCCAGCAGGGCGGCCCCGATCCACAAGGCGTGGCGGCCGCGGAAGGCCGTCTCCAGCAGGAGCAGGGGAAACAGGAGGGCGGCCACGGGCTCCAGCCAGCCCCCCAGGGCACCGGGGAACCGGAAGGCCAGGGCGAAGATGGCGCCGAGGACGAGGGCCTCGAAGGGGCGGAGGAACCAGGGTTTCACGTCCGGAGCCTCCGGCTCGTCTCGTAGCACGCGATCCCCGCGGCCACGGCGGCGTTGAGGCTCTCTACGCCCTGGATGGGGATGGCCAGGCGGCGCACGGCAGGGGGCAGGCTGAGTCCGGCCCACCCGTGGCCCTCGTTGCCCACCCACAAGCGCAAGGGCTCGGACAGGTCCGCCTCGGCGAGGGGAAGGGCGCCGGGGCCCCCGTCCAGGGCGTACCAATTCCCCCGATCGGGGGCCAGACCGCCCACGCGGCGCAAGGGCAGGAGGAACGCCGCGCCCATGCTGCCGCGAAGGGCCTTGGGGGCGAACGGGTCGGCACAGCCAGGGCCGAGCAGCGCCTCCTGGAAGCCGAAGGCGGCGGCGCTGCGGAGGACGGCACCCAGGTTGCCGGGGTCCTGGATGCCCCAGGCGCCGATGACGCGGCCGGGCAGGGGGCCGACCGGGTCCGGGCCCACCTCCATCAGGAGGGCGTGGGCCGGGGGACTGCCAGCCTCCGCGAGCTCCCGCATCAGGGTCTCGCCGAGCAGGAGCGTCTCCACGCCGAGTTCTGCCTCCATGGCGTGGGCTTCGGCCGGGTCCAGGCGCAGCCAGAGGATGGGCCGCAGGCGCGCTCCAGCGGGGGTCTCGCGGACTTCGGCCCAGGCCTCGATCAGCTTCTCGCCCAGGAGCAGGGTGACCTCGCGGCGTCCCCCCCCTGCCGCGAGGCGGGCGCGCAGGTCCTTGAAGCGGGGGTTGGCCTTGCTGGTGAGGAGGGGCATGGGGACGAAACCTGGTGAGGCTCCAGGGTATTCGAAGGCGGGGTGGCGACGGACCGGACGAATGCCGGAAGGCTCAGGGAGCCGCAACGGCGGGGGGCGTGTGGGCCTTCACCCAGGCCTCGATGACCCTGCGGATCTCGGGCATGGCCTTCTGCGTGGCCTCGATGCCGGCCTGCATGCACCGCTTCTTCTGGGTGAAGTCGAGCATCCCGATGTCCCCGATGCCGGCGGGTGTGATGAGGATGTCCGCATCCCTCTTCGAGTGCTCGACATTGAGGGCGAACATGATGTTCGTGGCCTGGAGCGTGACGTCCACGAGGTTGTGGATGTTCGTGTTCCCGAGGTTGGCGCTGATATCCACGGCGATCACCAGGTCCGCGCCCTTGGCCTTGGCCACCGAGATGGGGATGTTGTCCACCACGCCGCCATCCACCAGGATCTTCCCCTGGTGCTGGACCGGTTGGAACACGCCCGGAATGGCGGCGCTGGCCCGGATGGCGCGGGCCACTGAGCCCCTGTCGAGTACCACCCGTGAGCCCCAATTGAGATCAGTGGCCACGGCGGCGAAGGGGATCCGCAGGTTCTCGATGTCCGCGGTCTTCACGTGGCCCTTGACCCAGGCCTCGAGCTTGTCGCCCTTGGCGAAGCCCATGCCCGTGACGGCGTTCATCACCCCGAAGTCGAAGAGGTCGTCCTTCTGGAGCTGGAAGGCCGTCCATTCGAGGTCGAAGCTGCTGGCGTCGGAGGCGTAGATGGCGCCGATGAGGCTGCCCACGCTGGTGCCCACGATCAGGTCGATGGGGATCTTCTCCTGTTCGAGGGTGCGGATGACCCCCACGTGGGCGAACCCCCGCGCGGCGCCGCCGCCCAGGACGAGCGCGATCCTCGGTTTCGGCGGTGGCCCCAGGGGAACCTGGGGCCGCTGGACGACCGGAGGCGGTGGCGTGATGGCGGGGGGCGCGGTCTGGCAGGCGGAGAGAAGGGCCAGGCCCGCGATCGCGAGGGTGCTGAGCAGGCGCATGTCGGATCCTCGGGGGTTCGGGCGAGCATACCCGATCCGGGTTGTGACGCCGGTCCGGACCGCTCAGGGGCCCCGCCGGGGCTGGCTGGAGGAGGGAAGGTCCCGTCCTTCCCGGTTCGGGCGCGCCCCGGGCGGAGGGTGGGACCGTCCCCCGACAGGGATTCGGGTTTAGACTATCCGCTCCATCCGACGTTTCTTTCCATCCCCTTTCCGCCCCCTCCCAGGAGCCTCCATGCAACCGTTTGTCCCATCTGACCAGAACCTCAGGGAGTTCTCCCTCCGGGCGGTCCTCATCGGCCTCGTCATGGCGGTGGTCCTCGGCGCGGCCAACGCCTACCTGGGGCTGAAGGCGGGCATGACCATCGCGGCCACCTACCCGGCGGCGGTGATCGGCATGGCCCTCATCAAGCTGATGAAGGGCACCATCCTCGAGGAGAACATCGCCCGGACCGTGGGCAGCATCGGCGAATCCATCGCCGCCGGCGCCATCTTCACCCTGCCGGCCTTCGTCATCAGCGGCATCTGGCCCACCTTCTTCACCCGGGGCCACTACCTCACCAGTTCGCTGGTCATGTTCGCCGGCGGCGTGCTGGGCATCATGTTCGTGGCCCTCCTCCGCCGGGTGATGGTGGAGGATGCGGAACTGCCCTACCCGGAGAGCATCGCGGCGGCCGAGATCCACAAGGCCGGGGCCCGGGGCGGCAGCGGCACCAAGTTCCTCTTCGGCGCCATGGGCATCGCCGCCGTGATCCAGGGCCTGGTGCAGGTGCAGCTCTTCGCCACCGCCTGGGAGAAGTTCGTCCTCTTCAAGACCACCACCATCAACCTGGTCCAGGGCTGGAAGGCCAAGGTCGCCGGCGGGCTGCTGCTCAGCTCCCCCGGCATCAGCCCGGCCTACATGGGCGTGGGCTACATCATCGGGCCCAAGCTCGGTGCCCTGAACTTCTCCGGCGGCGTCCTGGCCTGGGGTCTGCTGGTGCCCATGATCACCTACTTCCTGGCCCCCGGCGTGTTTCCCAACGGGGCCTCGAACGGCGACTGGATCGCCCTCTCCTATTCCGTGTGGATGTCCATCGTCCGCCCCATCGCCATCGGCGGCATGCTGGTGGGCGCCGGCTACACCCTCTTCAAGATGCGCAAGAGCCTGGGCGCGGGCCTTGCCCGTTCCGTCTCCGATGTGAAGAAGGCCGCCGCCGGTGAGCATACGGTGCAGCGGGTCGACAAGGATCTGCCCTTCACCTGGGTGCTGGGCGGCATCGCCTTCGCGGCCCTGGTGACCTTCTTCGTGACCTGGAAGATCTTCGCCGTGGCCCCCATGGTCTCCCTCGTGGCGGCCCTGGTGATGGTCATCCTCGGCTTCTTCTTCGCCGCCATCAGCGGCTACCTGGTCGGCATCATGGGATCGAGCAACAACCCCATTTCCGGCCTCACCCTCACCGCCCTGGTCGTCACCGCCCTGGTGATGGTGGCCCTCGGTGTGAAGGGCAACGCGGGCGTGGCCGCAGTCCTCGGCGTGGCGGCCATCGTGTGCGTGAGCGCCGCCGTCGCCGGCGAGATGCTGCAGGACCTGAAGGCCGGCCACATCCTGGGCGGCACGCCCTGGCGCATGGAGATCGGCGACATCATCGGCGTGGCCCTCGTCTCCTTCGTCCTCTTCATCCCGCTCATGGTGCTCCATGAGGGCGACATCAAGGCCCGGGGCCTCGAGCGCCTCGCCCAGCTCCAGTCCCAGCAGGTGCAGACGGTGACGGCGGCGGACGGCAAGGCCTACACCCTGGACCAGGTCAAGGCCCTGCCCGCCGACCAGGAGAAGGCCGTCCTCGGCCTGGATGCCGGCTTCGGCTCCAAGCAGCTGGCGGCCCCCCAGGCCGGCCTCATGGCGCTGCTCAGCAAGGGCATCGTGGAGGGCAAGATGGCCTGGCCCCTCATCATCGTGGGCATGATGCTGGGCCTGGGCTTCATCCTCATGCAGGTGAAGAGTCCCATGCTGGTCAGCGTGGGGATGTACCTGCCCCTGGAGACGACGTTCGCCATCTTCCTGGGCGGCGTCATCAAGGGCGTCGTGCAGATGATGGCCGAACGGCGCGGCCTGAACGAGGCCCAGAAGGTGCGGGTGGAGAACAACGGTGTCCTGCTGGCCGCGGGCCTCATCGCCGGCGAGGCCCTGGTGGGCCTGCTCTTCGCCTCCCTGGCCTTCTTCGACGTGAACTTCAAGCTCACCCGCTTCATCTGGGGCCAGGGCAACGCCGCCGGCGCCTTCTGGATCAGTCTGCTGATCCTGGCCGGCATCGCCCTCTACCTGGTTCGGGTGCCCCTGGCCAACGCCGGCGCCGCCGACGAGCCCGCCCCGCCCAGCGCGAACTTCTAAAACCTTTTCACCACCAAGTCACCAAGGCACCAAGAAAGGACTTGTTCTTTTCTTGGTGTCTTCGTGTCTTGGTGGTGAGCTCTGTCTTTTCGAAAGCCTGGCCAATGACGTCCTTCCCCGATGAATCCTTTCTGGCCCTCGTGCCCATCCAGGCGCTGACCTCGGAACCGGGGGAGAACGGCACCGTCGTCCTCATCCGGCCCAAGGCCCTCTCTCCGCGCTGGGCCTGGCTCGTGCGCCTCATGGCGAAGCCCAACTACCGCGTGAAGCTGGACGCCCGGGGCACCGCCGTCTGGCAGGCCTGCGACGGCACCCGAACGATCGGCCAGGTGGCCGAGGCCGTGGCCTTCGCCTTCCCGGAGGAGGCCGACACCACCCGCCGGACGGCCCTCTTCATCCGGGAACTGGCCCTGGGCGGATTCGTGAACTGGAAGCGGCCCGGCGTCTGAGATCGGGGGATCCAGGCACCGGGCCGTTCAAGGGACCGGCCGGAACGGCGTCAGGGGCGGGTGGCCGGGGGCTCCGGGTGGCCCGTGGAGACCTGGGCGGCGAAGCCGGACAGCGTCGGCGGGGCCCAGAAGCCGAAGTCCCGGATGAAGAAGGGAAGGGGCTTCTTGTTGAGGGACGTCAGGACGCGGTCGCCCGGGTTCGAGGACTGCGAGATGCCGTGATTGATCCAGTTCATCACGGGTTCCATCCGGCCCTGCGCCAGCACCAGCATCTGGTCGGCCAGGGGCCGCCGGGCGATGGGTTTCAGCACCAGCTGGGGCGTGAGCAGGCACCACTGCCCGTCGGAAGCCTTCTCGTCCGCCGTCTCCGGAAGGGCCACGGCGTCCCTGCTCCAGGCACCGGCCGGCGCCCCTTCAACCTCTCCCCGGGAGGGCGCCCAGACGAGGAACCCGGACGGGCAGGGCAGCATCACCGCCCGGTCGGCCAGATCCACGGGCGCGGGTGGGCCGCCGTAGGTCTTCTCGACGCCCTCGCTGGATAGCCAGAGGCTCTGTGTCACCAGGCTGCCGGAATCCGCCTTGAGGACCATGCGCATGGGGAGGTCCCCGGAGGTCCTCCGGACGAGCACGTTCACCTTGTCGCCGTCCTCCGCCAGCAGGAATCCGAAGCGGCAGTCACCCAGGTTGGCCGTCCAGAGCACCTTCCCGGCGGGGTCCACCCTCGCCAGGGTGTCCTCCCGGGTCTTGTAGTGCTTGTAGATGAAGGTGCTGCGGCCATCGGCGCAGGGCTGGAGCATGCTGCTCTCGAGTTTTGCGCCAGCGGCGGGGTCTGTGGACTTGGCCGTCTTCAGGTCGACCGTCCGGAGCAGGTCCCCGTTGGTGAAGGTGACGATCTCCGGCCCGTTCCAGACGAGGCGATGACCTTCCCCGAGGGGAGTCACCTGGACCGCGCCCGTGAGGGGGATCCGGACGACCATGCCGGGGCGGGTGATCACCAGGCTGCCGTCCCCGTTCTGGAAGGCGGTGCTGAGGGCGGGCTTCTGGCTGAAGGCGAGGGTCACCCTGCTCCCTTGGAACGGGCTCGGGCCCGCGCCGCCGGGGCTGGCCGAGCCGACCGCGATGGATCTGGCCGCATGCCCCCCGGCCACCACCCGTCCCTTGTCGAGATCGCTGAACAGGATCCGGGCGCTCCTGGCGGCGATATCCAGTTCGAACACCGTGGCCCCGTTCACCCAGGCGAAGCGGCTGCCGTCCAGATGGAACAGCGTGGCCGGTCGGTGGGCACGCACCTCGTCCTTCAGGTCCACATCGGAGAAAGCCGCGCCCTCCGGGCTCTTGATCCAGGTCTTGAGCTGGGAGATGAGGCTGTCCTGGTCCCAGAGTTTCTGGATTTTGCCGGTGGTGCTGTCCCAGGCGTAGATGCCCTCGAGGTCATGCTCTCCGAAGGCCGCGCTGTACCCGATGCCTCCGCCCGAGCCACCCGAGAAGCCTCCGAAACCGATCGTGAAGGGCGCCTTCACTTTCCCGTGCTTCGTGAACACGACAGTCTTCAGGTCGGGCGTGGCCGTGAAAGCCCCATAGAAGGTGGCGTGGAAAAGGACGGAGGACATGAAACCGCCGCCGCTCTCGGTGCGATCATCCCGGTCGATGACCGTCTCCCGTCCCTGGGCATCCAGCAGGACGAGGGCGGATCCGGTCTTCTCGGTGGCCCGCAGGGTGTAGACCGCCGGGCCCCAGGCGCAGGGGGCGGCGGCCTGGCCCAGCAGGGGCACGGCCGCAAGACAGAGGGATAGCAGGGGTGTCCGCATAGATTTCCTTGTGGTTGGGATTTGGATAATTACATCCTACCCCGGGTTCCCGGCCTCGGCAAAACGGGAACGCGGGGCCGCGGCTATCCTGGTGTCCCGGAGGCATCGTCCATGGCCAGGCAGGTGAAGGAGGAGGGCCAGGTCCTCACCCGCAAGCGGGAGAAGCTCCGCGAGCCGGGGCTGTGGAAGGTGCTGCTGCACAATGACGACTACACCACGCAGGAATTCGTGGTGTGGCTTCTGCAGACGGTCTTCCGCAAGCCCGAGGCTGAGGCCACCGCCATCATGCTGGCCGTACACCGGGCCGGCATCGGCGTGGCGGGCGTCTACACCCGGGACGTGGCGGAGACGCGGGCCGAGAAGGCGCGGCAGCTGGCGGAGCGCCAGGGCTTCCCCCTCCTCTGCACCGTGGAGGCCGAGGATGCCTGAGATCCCGAGCCTGAGCCCCGACCTGGATCCCGAATTGAACCGCGGTTTCCAGCGCGCCTTCGAGCTGGCCCGGGCCCGCCGGCACGAGGACGTGGCCCTGGAGCACCTGCTGCTGGCCCTCCTGGAGGACAGCCATGCGGCCCGGGTCCTGAAGGCCTGCGGCGTGAAGGTGCCGGCCCTGCGGGCGGACCTCGAGGCTGTCCTCGATCGCTCCTTCGAGCGGGTGCCCGAGGGCGAGCCCGTCCAGCCCCACAGCACCCTCGGCTTCGTGCGCATCGTGGAGCGGGCCCTCATGCACGCCCTCAGCGCGGGCCAGCGTTCCATCCGCGGCGGGGAGCTCCTCCCCGCGATGCTGGAGGAACCTGACAGCCCGGCCCGCCACCTGCTGGAGCAGCACGGCGTGAAGCGCCTGGCCCTGCTCCGGGCCCTCAGCCACGGCTCTGCCGCCGGGAGGGGGGCACCCGCCCGGAAGGCCGACCCGGAGGAAGGCGAGGACGACGGCGCCCTGGTGGCGGAGGATCCCCTGGAGGCCTACGCCACGGACCTGGTGGCTCGGGCCGCCGCGGGCCGGCTGGATCCCCTGGTGGGCCGCGACGCGGAGATCACCCGCATGGCCCAGGTGCTCTGCCGCCGCCGGAAGAATAACCCACTGCTGGTGGGCGAATCGGGCGTGGGGAAGACGGCCATCGTGGAGGGACTGGCCCGGCGCATCCACGAGGGGAACGTACCCGAGACCCTGAAGGAGGCCCGCATCTTCGCCCTGGACCTGGGCGCCCTCCTCGCCGGGAGCCGCTACCGCGGCGACTTCGAGGAGCGGCTGAAGGCTGTCCTCAAGGCCCTGGATGACCTTCCCGGCGCCATCCTCTTCGTGGACGAGCTGCACACCCTCGTGGGGGCGGGCGCCACCTCCGGCGGGGCCATGGACGCGGCCAACCTGCTGAAGCCCGCCCTGGCCTCCGGCGACCTGCGCTGCATCGGGGCCACGACCTTCCAGGACCTCAAGGGCTCCCTGGACCGGGACCGGGCCCTGGCCCGGCGCTTCCAGGTCGTGGAGGTGGCCGAGCCCACGCCCGAGGAGGCACTGGCCGTGCTGCGGGGCCTGAAGGCCGCCTACGAGACGCACCATGGGATCAAGTACGGCGAGGGGGCCCTGGAGGCGGCCGTGCGCCTGGCCTCCAAGCACCTGCCGGAACGCCGGCTGCCGGACAGCGCCCTGGACGTGCTGGACGAGGCCGGGGCGGCCCAGAAGCTGCTGCCACGGCGCAGCCGGGTAAAGCGGGTGGAGGCGGCGGAGATCGAGGCGGTGGTCGCGCGCATGGCCCGGGTGCCTGTGGCGTCGGTCAGCGCCGACGACCGGGTGGCCCTGGCCAACCTCGAGACGGCCCTCAAGGCCCAGATCTTCGGCCAGGATCCCGCCTGCGAGGCCGTGGCCGGGGCCATCAAGCTGGCCCGCTCGGGCCTGCGGGATCCCCTGAAGCCCATGGGCTGCTTCCTCTTCGCCGGGCCCACGGGCGTGGGCAAGACGGAACTCTCGAAGCAGCTGGCCAAGGCCCTGGGCATCACGTTCCTGCGCTTCGACATGAGCGAGTACCAGGAGAAGCACGCCGTGGCCCGGCTCATCGGCGCGCCGCCCGGCTATGTCGGCTACGAGGAGGGCGGCCTGCTCACGGACGCTGTGCGCAGGCAGCCCCATGCCGTCGTCCTGCTGGACGAGCTGGAGAAGGCCCACCCCGACCTGTTCGGCGTCCTGCTCCAGGTCATGGACCATGCCTCGCTCACGGACAGTCACGGCCGCAATGCCGACTTCCGGCATACGGTGCTCGTGATGACCACCAACGTGGGCGCCCGGGAGCTGTCGGCCCGGCAGGTGGGCTTCGCGGAAGCCGGCGGCCGGCGTTCGGCCACGGGAAGCATCGAGAAGGCCTTCAGCCCCGAGTTCCGCAACCGCCTGGACGCCATCCTCCAGTTCGCGCCCCTGGGCCGCCCCGAGATGGAGCGTGTGGCGGACAAGCACCTGCGCGAGCTCGACGTCCAGCTGTCCGAGAAGTCGGTGACCCTCACCTGCACCCCGGAGGCTCGCGCCTGGCTGGCGGAGGAGGGCTATGATCCGGCCTTCGGCGCCCGGCCCATGGCCCGGCTCATCGAGCGGGAGCTGCGCCGCCCCCTGGCTGAGGCCATCCTCTTCGGGCCGCTGCAGAAGGGCGGCACGGCCACGGTGGACGTGAAAGACGGGGCCCTGTGCCTGTCTTTCGGCTGACGAAGGCCCTGGTCTTCCCGGACCCGGAACTGGCGGAGGACGGGCTTCTGGCCCTCGGGGGTGATCTCGGCCTCGAGCGCCTCCTGCTGGCCTACCGCAGTGGCATTTTTCCCTGGTACGGCGAGGAGGATCCCATCCTCTGGTGGTCGCCGCCCGAGCGGGCCCTCCTTCGACCCGGCCACCTGCACCTGTCGGCCCGCACCCGCCGGAGCCTGCGCCAGCGCCCCTTCGAGATCCGGTTCGACAGTGCCTTCGAGTCCGTCATCGCCGCCTGTGCCACCGTGCCCCGGCCCGGCCAGGACGGCACCTGGATCACCCCGGAGATGCGCGCGGCCTATGTCGACCTCCACCGCGCGGGCCACGCCCACAGCGTGGAGGCCTGGCGGGAGGGCGAGCTGCGCGGGGGCCTCTACGGCGTGGCCCTGGGCGGCGCCTTCTTCGGCGAGAGCATGTTCAGCCTCGCACCCGAGGCCAGCCGAGCCGCCCTCCAGGCCCTGGACACACGGCTGGCGGCCCGGGGCTTCACGCTGATCGACGGCCAGCTGCCCCATGAGGGGCTGGCGGGCTACGGGTTCCAGGTCGTGCCGAGGGCCCTGTTCCTGCAGCAGCTGGCGGAGGCCCTTCGCACCCAGGAGCCGGGAGGATCCTGGGCAACCTGTCGTGACGTAAATTGCCGCTGAGATTTCAGGGCGGGGAAAAGGTCGGGGCCTATGGTGGAAGTGGGAGCGTTCCGTCTCCTGGGAATGCCGTGATCAAGCGAACCCCCCGTTCCTGGCTCAACACCCTCTTCCTCCTGGGGACGCTGGTCTTGGCCCTGGTCCTCGTGCCATGGAAGCTGGCGACGCAGGGCCTGCGGTGGAGCGAGGTCGGGGTGTTCCTGGTCATGTACACGGCCATCGGCCTCGCCATCACGATCGGTTACCACCGTCTCTTCAGCCATCGCGCCTTCCAGGCGGCCTGGCCCGTGAGGCTTGCGGTGCTGCTCCTCGGGGCCGCGGCCTTCCAGAATTCGGCCATCGCCTGGTGCAGTGACCACCGCCACCACCACCGCTTCGTGGATGATCCGGAACGCGATCCCTACCCCGTCAGGCGGGGCTTCTGGTACGCCCACTGGTTGTGGGTGATGGAGGCCAGCGAGCGTCCCGTGGAGGGGGTCGGCGATCTCCTGCGCGATCCGCTGCTGCGTTGGCAGCGCCGCTACCACTTCTGGATCGGAGGGGTGGTGGCGGCCCTGCCGGTGCTGGGGGTGGGGCTGCTGACCGGGAATCTCGCCGGTCAGCTCGTCATGGGCCTCCTGGTGCGCATCGTGGCGACGCACCACAGCACCTTCCTCGTCAATTCCGCCGCCCACTGGTTCGGCCGGCAGCCCTATACGGACGCCAACAGCGCCCGGGACAACGCCCTGCTGGCGCCCTTCACCTTCGGCGAGGGCTACCACAACTTTCACCACATGTGGCAGTGGGACTACCGCAACGGCCCCCACTGGTACCAATGGGACCCGGCCAAGTGGCTCATCGCCGCCGGCGCCTGGGTCGGCCTCACCTGGGGCCTGCGCCGCGTGCCGGCCACGGAGATGCAGCGTGCCCGGGTGGCCCTGGAGGCGAAACGCCTGGCTTTGCGGCTGGCCCCGGCCCTGCCCGAGGCCCTTGAGGTCAGGACGGCCCTGGTGACGGCCCAGGCCCGGATGGACGCGGCCCTCACCGCCCTCCAGGCCTGCCTCGATGCGTGGTGCGCGAAGAAGGCCGATTGGGAGCGGAAGGGGCTGGCGACGACTGGATCCTGGCGCAGGGTCCGGGCCGAGTGGAAGTCCCAGCGCGCCCGGACCCGCCGGGACCTGCGCGAAGCCTGGACCGCCTGGAAGCGGGCGAGGCTGGTGGCGCAGCGGTCGGTCCTGGCCTGAGGCCGCCCACGGACGGCTTCCGAGGGAAGGAGGGGGGGCCCCGTTCAGCCTCCAGCTGGTGCCTTCGGTCGGTGCCGCAGGAACTTGAAGGCCTCGAACCAGAGGATGCTGGCGAACCCCGTGGCACAGGCCAGCAGCAGGTCCCGGCCCTGCAGGGGCGCGAAGTGGAAGAGGCGCTGGGCCACGGGCCAGGCGAGCACCACGGCGAGGCAGGCGAGGGTGCCTCCCAGCACCCACCAGAGCGCGGGATTGGGGTTCCGGAGGCTGCCCAGGATGCTCTGCGTCCAGGAGCGGTTGGCCAGGATGATGGCCAGGAAGGACACCACGAGGGCCGCGAAGGTCAGAGCCCGGGCCGCGTCGTGGCCATGGCCGGGACGGGCCAGGAGGTACACCGCCAGGCAGGCGGCCAGGGCGGTGGTCCCCTGGAGCACGGCCAGGCCGATGGATTTCAGGGTGAACAGGGGCTCCTGGGTGTCCCTGGGCGGCCGCCGCATGACGTCCGCTTCGGCCTCCTCCGCCTCGAAGATCAGCGAGCAGGAGGGATCGATCACGAGTTCCAGGAAGACGATGTGCACCGGCAGCAGCAGCAGCGGCCAGCCGGGGAAGAACACCGGCAGCAGGGAGAGCCCGGCGATGGGGATGTGCACGGCGACGATGAAGGCTACCGCCTTGCGGATGTTGTCGAAGATGCGCCGCCCCAGCTTGATCGCAGCCACGATGGAGGAGAAATCGTCGTCGAGGAGGACGAGGGAGGCGGCCTCCCGCGCCACGTCCGTGCCGCGGCCCCCCATGGCCACGCCGATGTGGGCGGCCTTGAGGGCGGGGGCGTCGTTGACGCCGTCCCCCGTCATGGCCACCACCTCGCGGTGGGCCTTGAGGGCCGTGACGATCCGTAGTTTCTGTTCCGGCACCACGCGGGCGAAGACCTGGATCTCCCGGATTCGCTCCGCCAGTTCCGCATCGCTCAGTCCGTTCAGCTCCGGGCCCGTGAGGACCTGCTCGGGATGGGGCAGCCCGGCCTGCCGGGCGATGCTGACCGCGGTGGCCGGGTAGTCGCCGGTGATCATCACCACCCGGATGCCCGCGGTCAGGCATTCCGCCACCGCCGCCGGGACAGTGGGCCGCACCGGGTCCTCCAGTCCCAGCAGCCCGAGGAAGGCCAGGGACAGATCGTGGTGGCCCTCCGGAAGCGCATCGAGGGCGTACTGGCCCCGGGCGACGCCGAGGACGCGCAGGCCCTGGGAGGCCAGCTCCGCCACCCGGGCGTCCACCTCGGCCCGGCGTTCGGGGGGCAGGTGGCAGAGGTCTACGACAGCCTCGGGAGCCCCCTTCGTGGCCACCACGATCTGGTCCCCGCCGCAGTTCCAGGCGTGGGTGACCGCCAGAAGGTCCGGATCGAGGGGGTATTCCCGCGCCAGGGACCAGTCCGGGTGCAGGTGCTCCGTCTCCATCAGCCACCGCTTCCCGGCCTCGTGGAGGGCGCGCTCCATGGGATCGAAGGGATCCCGCTTGCTGGCCAGGATGGCGTATTCCATCAGCGCGTGGACCGGCTCGGGAAGCTCCGGCCCGGCCCGGGTCAGGTCCAGGGAGAGGTCCGGCACGTCGAGCCGCCGGAGGGTCATCTGGTTGAGGGTGAGGGTCCCGGTCTTGTCCACGCAGAGGACGGTGGCCGCGCCGAGGGTCTCGATGGCGGGCATGCGCCGGGTGAGCACATGGCTGCGGGAGATGCGCCAGGCGCCCAGGGCGAGGAAGACCGTGAGGACCACGGGGAACTCCTCGGGCAGGGTGGCCATGGCGAGCGCGATGCCGGCCAGCAGGCCCTCCTTCCACACCTGGGCCCC